>Ga0181517_10003708_pt1 | contig 14361 bp, 13 predicted proteins | sample PEATcosm2014_Bin_31_FD_119748 | JGI IMG/M metagenome (GOLD analysis project Ga0181517, IMG submission 119748) | Peatland microbial communities from MTU Mesocosm Facility, Houghton, MI, USA - PEATcosm2014_Bin01_30_metaG | ecosystem: Environmental > Terrestrial > Soil > Wetlands > Peat | place... | reverse complement strand
TTCCTTCCTCCACTACGTTGTACCTGCGGGTGAGGACGCCCGCTGAAAGCCGACCGGGTCAGCGTCGGCACCGGCCTCGCCCCAGCTGGTACACGGACCGACTTCAAAAGCGCCGCCGTCTAATGCCAAAACGAGCACACCATGCCGGCGAGAGCGCCCGGCTCGCTCGGCCATACTGTCCCTAACCAAATAATTACAGAAGGAAGGGGTGACATGCCCACCATCATCAACGACAAGCTCATCTCCTGGGCCAGCGAGATCGACCCCGAGACCCTCCGCCAGGCCGAGAAGGCGGCCCGGCTACCCATCGTGGAGGGCCATATCGCCCTCATGCCCGACGCCCACGTCGGTATCGGCGCCACTGTGGGATCGGTCATCCCAACCAAAGGGGCCGTCATCCCTTCGGCCGTAGGCGTCGACATCGGCTGCGGCATGGTCGCCGCCGAACTTGACGTTACCGAGGACCAGCTGCCGGACACTTTGGAGCCGCTCCTCAGCCGTATAGAGAGGGCGGTCCCGGCCGGGGTCGGCAAGGGCCACGACATAGTGGCCAAGAACGCCGACAAGTGGATGGCTGCCCACAAGCCAGCGTCGGACCTCGCTGCTGATCGCGCCACCAAGGCCGCCCGCCAGTTCGGCACGCTGGGCTCGGGGAACCACTTCTTCGAGCTGTGTGTCGACGAGCGAGGGCGCTGCTGGGTGGTCCTGCACTCGGGCAGCCGGGGCATCGGCAACCAGCTGGCCCAGGCCCATATTGCCAAGGCCCGCCAGCTGGCCCGCGACGCCATGCTCCACCTGGAGGACATGGACCTGGCCTATTTCGTCCAGGGCACTCGGGAGTTCGACGCGTACATCGCCGACATGGGTTGGGCCCAGGACTACGCCCGGGCCAACCGGGACCAGATGATGGACAACGCCATGCGGGAGGTCTTCGCCTTCCTCGGCTTTGGCCAGGAGACCAGGCGCATCAACTGCCATCACAATTTCACCCAGCCCGAGGTCCACGACGGCCGCCAGCTGTGGGTGACCCGCAAGGGAGCCATCAGGGCCGACAAGGGTGACCTCGGGGTCATCCCGGGGTCGATGGGGACGGCCAGCTATATCGTGGCCGGCAAGGGCAACCCGGAGAGCTGGATGTCGTGCTCGCACGGCGCCGGCCGCCGCCACAGCCGCACCCAGGCCAAGAGGCTGTTCACAAGTGGCGACCTGGCCACCCTGATGGCCGGCAAGGTCTGGCTTTCGGGCCGGGCCGACGCCCTGGTGGACGAGATCCCCTCGGCCTACAAGGACATCGACCAGGTAATGGCCGACCAGGCCGACCTGGTCGAGGTCCTGCACACGCTGCACCAGCTCCTGAACTACAAGGGGACCTGACCAGACCCAGGACGGTAGGGCTTGACCCCGACCGCCCTGGGCCATCACGGCCTCGCCCGCGGCGTAGGCCGGAGGTTACTTCACACTCGAAATGTGCGTTCCCGCAAGGGGATTACCGCCGGCCGCCTGGTACCCGGGCGAGGCTACTTGCCACCGATACGAAGTGGGCGCGGGGGCCGTTTCGTGGCCCGGACGACCGCACCCGCCAGATGGCGCTCACACTAAGGAACACGTCGGCCTGCGGCGCAGGCAGGGGCTACTTCTGACCCACAGGTTGCGGGTCCGAGACCCGCCGCCCAACCTCGGACGTAGCTCAAAGGCAGAGCAATGGGAAACCGACCTCTGTCGACGTGGTACCCAGGCCGACCCCACCTGTACCGGTCAGATGCGAAGGACGGGCTTACTTCTGGTGAGGCCGCACGGGGGGACCCGTCGGCGCCGTTCGACTCGGCAAAGCGCCCGCCCAACTGGTCCACTGACCGGCCCAGCCAGCAACAAAGGACAAGAAAACAACACCTCACAGAGAAAGGAAAATGACGATGACGAAGTTCTCGGGCACCAAGCACCGCCCGCTGCGGGCCAACCTGATGGCGCCGGTCCGCACCCTGCGCCAGCGCACGCGCACCCACGAAAGAGGCGCTGCGTACGTACGCGACCCGGGGTCGGAGCTGTTCCTTCTGGCCGCCACCAACATGGTGGGCGAGGGCACGTTCTATGAGCGCGCCTCTGATCGCGACGCCCGCTTCGTGGACCTGGTGCACCAGGTCACGGCGACTAACCCCGCGTTCATCGCCGGTGCCGACCCGCAGGCCGGAAAGATCGGTCTCGCCCAGTACCTGCGCGAGACCATGCTCATGCGCTCGGCCGCCGTGGTCATGGCAGCCGAGTACGTGAAGGCCGGCGGTGCCGGCGGCCGCTCGGTAGTGGCCCGCGCCCTCCAGCGCCCCGACGAGCCGGCCGAGATCCTCGGCTACTGGCTCGCCCACCACGGCCGCAATTTCCCCATGCCGCTGAAGCGCGGCGTGGCCGACGCCGTACGGCGCCTGTACAACGAGCGGGCGGTCATGCGCTATGACGGCCTGTCCCGTCAGCTGCGCATGGCCGACGTCATCGAGCTGGCCCACCCGTCACCCCGTGACGACCGCCAGTCGGCGTTGTTCGGTTACCTGCTCGACCGCCGCCACCACGGCGACGGCGTCGCCGACCCCGGGGCCCTCCCGGTGCTGGCGGCCGCAGTCGAGCTGGAGGCCGTGCCGGTACCGGAACGCCGCGGGATGCTGCGCGCCCGTGGGCCGACCGTGCTCTCCGACGCCGGTTTCTCGTGGGAGCACCTCGCGGGTTGGCTCCCGGGCGGCATGGACGCCGAGGCTTGGGAGATGGCGGTCCCGTCCATGGGCGTGATGGCCCTGGTGCGCAACCTGCACAACTTCGACCAGGCTGGCATCTCCGAAGCGGCTGTCGACACGGTGATCGCCAAGGTCACCGACCCGGCCGAGGTGGCCAGGGCACGCCTTTTCCCCTACCAGGTGTGGGCGGCGTACCTACGGTACGCCGAGCGCTTCTTAGCGCTGGCACTTCAACGACCCGTTGGACCGTTTCCTGTTCAGGGGCCCTTTGGCATGGGGCTTCCGGCAAGCGCAATAGGTCTTGCCATGGACGTCCGGGTGGCCGTATGAACGGACGAGCGAGGCGAGCAGGGGGCGTTGTGGCTCGAAAGCGTTGCGCTGCGTGGGGCGCGGGACGCCGCCAGTGATTGAAAGTTAACCCACATTGACATCAACCTGCGTGGGACATAACCTCGCATTCTGCCGGCCCGAAGAGCGTGCGGCCGAAGGGGGCCGGGACTGAACGCCTCGACCTTAAACGACGGCCAGGAAGGAGATCAACCCCCATGAGCATCGCGATGACAGAGGCAGCGAACCGGGACCCCCGAGCTGAAGCCCTGTTCGCCCAGTGGAACATCCCTGTTGAGCTCAACCAGGAGTTCCCGATCGCTGACATCCGCCGCCTCGATGGCGCCCAGGTCCGCGACCTCGGCCACGTCGCCCCCGAAGAGGGCGTCCAGGAGTACGCCACGCAGATGCGCTCGGGGGCCCTGTTCCCTCCCATAGTCCTCATGGTCCCCAACATCCTGGTCGACGGCAACACGCGCCTGGGTGCCGCCGCCGCGGTCGAGCGCGAGACCTTCCCTGCATATGTCATCGACGTACCGACGGTCGATTTCGCCAAGTCCGTGGCGGGCGCCCTCAACCAGCTCAACGGTCGGCGCCTGGACGCGGCCGAAGCCCAGCGGGTGGCGCTCACGATGCAGCAAGAGCTCAAGTTCAATGACGACCAGATCGCCGCCTATGTTGGCCGCTCCTCCCAGATGGTCAGAACCTGGCGCCGACAGGCCGAGACCGAGACGAGGGCCAGGCGCCTCGGGCTGGCCGAGCAACTCGAAAGCGTGAGCAAGAACCAGCAAGACCGGATCGCCAGTATCAACCATGACGCGCCCTTCGCCGAGGTGGTGAAGCTCCTTTCCGAGGCGAAAGTCCCAAACGGCGAGCTCCGCTCTATCGTCCAGGACGTCATAAAGGCCCCCTCCGAGGCCGATGAGCTGGAGCGCGTCGCCAGAGCCCGCGTTGAGCTAAAGGCTATGGGGCCCCGTCCCCGCCACGCCCAGACCAACCCCGTGGCCCGGCGCGCCCGCATGGTCATCCCCCAGGTCCTCAACATGAAGCCGTTGGCTCTGCTCGAGCCCGCCCGCCTCGGGGAGGACCGCAAGCTCTGGGAGCAGTTGCGGGGCCACTGCGACGATGTGCTGCGGGTGTTCGCCGAGCACCCGGAGCCGATGCTTTGAGCCCGAGGCGGTCGAAGAGCACCGACGAGGCTTCGCGCACCACGGTCAATATATGGGACGTCCTAGCCCGCTCAGAAAGCCCACTAATGGTGGAGGAAATCGCCGCTGAACTCAGCCGACGTGGCCTCCGGGACAATACCGATGCCGTCATGTTCCATAAGCAGGAGATGGCAGCCAAGCTCGACCCGGCAGCCGCGAAGGCTTTCGAGGCGTTGTGGGCGAACGAGTCGCCGCCCCCTGACTTCCTTGAAGAGGCCTGGCTTGCCTACGTCACGCATTGGCTGCGCACAGGCTCGGACAATAACGCGTTTGTCGCCACAACCGACGAAGGGATCGACCCCCGCAGCCCGAAGGCAATCAAACGCTACAGCGCGAACCGACAGAAGGCGCCGATGGTCTACCGCTGGTTTGTCACCTCCGAGCGCCGGTTGGTGCCTTATGACCCCGACCAGAGAGACCAGGCTAACCAGGGCCACACCGCCGGGATCGAGTTCCTCCGCCGCTTCGCCGAGCTCGATACCAAGCGAAAGGTCCCCGCAGATTTGCGTGAGCTGCTCGACCTGGCCGAGAAGGCGATCCGAGCCCGAACTGGCGAGGACCCATGAATAACGAGCTCGACCGGCAGGAGCAACCTGGCGTCGAACAAATGGGCCAAACGGTCTCGTTGGCGTGGTGGAAGTAGTCCTGCCGCACCTCGCGACCAGGATACCGGGCGGGCCCACGAGGGACGGCTCTTCCACTATCGAGGTGCCTCAGAACGACTACGCGAGGGTATTTGCGCGCTTCGGACAGCCCCAACTCAATGGACCCGCCAAGCGCACTGAACAGCACCTTATGCCCCAACGCTCTTGGCCTTCGGGTCGGGGGCTTCATCCAAAAGCGCCTCAAGGCTATGACGGATGCTCACGGCAGCACCTCGGTAGTCGCCCAACCCGAACCGTGCTTGTGCCTCTTGGTATGAGTCGAGCGCCTTGGCCACCTCAGGATGCATAGCGGCATCGGGTACCTCCAACTCCGCTACAAGTACGCGCCGGTAACCGACTTGGCCTAGGACGTTGAGCCAGTCGTCACGGCTCACCCGGAAGGGCTGCAGGCTTGCCGTGGTCCAACTGACGGCACCTCCCCGGTCGGTCGCGTCCAAGCGTGGGGCTAATCTCAAGTCGAAACTGCCATCGGCGCTGTTGCGATGTTCTTCTATTCGTCGCACTTGGTCGTCTGTGACTTCGATGTGGAAGCCGTTCCAAAGCTCCCATCACGCCGAAGGACCATTGGCGTCGTAAGGATAATTGTGCCGAGGTAGCCGGACAGGCCACCGAGGCCGGCCACAGTAACATCACCGCTGATGGTCAGGGTCATGCCATCCGCCTGTTCGTTGGCGGTTGAAAGGGATACGTTCAGGACCAAACGGTGCCTGGCGATCCCCGTGAGGACACCAATGCTGTCCGGTTGAATTCGGACTTGGGCGCCGCTGGGAAAGTGCGCGTAGCTCTCGTTCATGGCACCCAATGTGGCGCCGAGGTGTGACCACTGAGCCGGGATTTCGTGCGGAGGCCGGTGACGCTCCATAAGAACACCTGGACTCTCTCCGTCACCTCTGCCGTTCCCACAGGGGCCAGCGCCCTAAGAGCCACTAGAGCATCGGCTACAGGACTTCGCTTCACTGCTTCGGCTCGATCGCGCCGCTTGACCGGGCCTTGCCCCTCCCTGCACTGTGGTGGGTGGCGGGCCGTAGTCTCTTTTATTCGAACTCGCCTGACCTGCGGGAACGGCTCAGTGGCCTTGCATAATCCCAGCGTGGAGGTTTGTTGGCGCCCGGTCTACTGGTGCCTTCCTGCCTGGGATAGCGGCGGGTAGCACCAGGTAATGGCCGCCATGGTGCTCGACGGGGCCGACCTGTCCGTGGCGAACCTCGGCAATTCGCTTATCGATCTCGACCGAATCGCATGCACCCTACAGGTGGCTGCCGTCGGCTCCGTCGGCCCCGCCATCTACGGCCACACCCCATCTCCCTGTGGTTCGACCCCAAGACGCGCATCCAAAGCGGTCCCAGCGAGATCGGAAGCAGCACGCCGGCGAGGAGCAGCAACGGTAGGTTCAGCCCGTTGATCATCGCCGCGAAGCTGCTGATGTCCTTCGTCACCAGCGCCGTGGCAACCGAGAACGCGGCCATCAGCCCCGCAAGCAGCGCGAGGAGCACACCGAAGTACCAGCAAACCGAGCCAGTGGACGTGGAAGCCGAAGCCGTAACCGACTGCGACGACGACGGCATCGAACACGAACATCATCACGAGCCCGGACAGGATCGGTCCGATGAGGATCGCGAAACGTAGCGATGTCGGACCAGGTCGGCCCGGTGCCCGCCGCGTCCATGGCCCCCAGTCTGTCGCGCTCCGCAAACGAGTACCCGTCCACGGCTGCCCGGGCGCTGAACCTCGAGCAGGGCCCAGCAATCGCTCCGAGTGAGCCTTGGAGACTTCGAGCACGAAAATCGCTTGCCCGTCGTGCCTGCGGACACCACTCTGCTCAGGCGGTTCGTTGCCGATGGTGACGGGCCCACCGAGAGCGCCTCGGCATCGGGTCGCTGTCGCCAGTGGCTCTGCCTGCGCAGAGGCCCTCAGCTCACGGCTGCTGGGACGTCCAGGTGGTGCCGCCGTTGGTGGTGGCGAGGATCGCGCCGAGGGTGAACGACTTCGTCGACCCGACGGCGATGCAGTCCTTGGTGGACGCGCAAGAGACGTCATTGAGCGCGCTGACGGTGCTGGGACCGGTCTGGCGCTTCCATGACATGCCGGTCGTCGTGCTCGTACCGACGAAGATCGCCGGCCAGAAGCTGTACTTCGCAGGCGGCCCCTTGGAGGTCACGGTGTACCCGTACCCGGCGGCGACACAGCCGCCGCTCCAGCACGTCACGCCATTGAGCTCGCCCACGGAGGGGACCTGCTTCACGCTGACGACCCACGATGCGCCGCCGGTGGTGGTGGTCACGATGTCGGCTGCTTCGTTGGTGGGAAGGGCCGACTCGGAATACCCGAGAGCCGTGCAGTCCTTGGCCGAGGAGCACGAGACGGCAACGAATGGGAGCGCGCCTTTCACCGTCCCGGACATCCACTTCGCCCCGCCGTCCGTCGTCGTCAGCGCACCGATACCGGTAAAGACGCAGTCCTTCGCCGAAGTACACGAGATCGCGGCGTATTGGCCCATGCCGTCGGACACCTTCGGCAAGGTCTGGAACTTCCAGGTCGCTCCTCCGTTGGTGGTGGCGATGACGGCCTCGTCGGGACGGAGCGCCGTTGTGCTCCCAGCCACCCAGCAGTCCGAGTTGCCCGAGCACGATATGTTACCCCTGGTCACACCGCCGAGCCCCTTCGGGACAGTCTGAGCCGTCCAGTGCTTCCCGCCGTCGGTGGTGGCGTAGATCACCGGCCCCGAGCTCCCGCTCCCGGTCACCCAGCAATACGAGGCGGAGGTGCAGGTCACCTTCTCGAACGACAGGCTCGAGACTTGGAGCTGGACTGTCCAGGTTCTCCCCCCATTGACGGTCGTCAGGATCACGCCACCACCCGTGCCGCTTGCGTCCCCGACCGCCCAACACTGCGTGTTGCTCATGATCGTGCTGCTGAGGCACGAGACGCCCGGCACGACGCCAATCGGCGCCGTTGTTGCCGGGCCGGCGGCCGCCGTACTCCCGAGGGTGAACACGCCGGCCAGTCCCGCCGCGGCAACGAGGACCGGGACTCTCATCAGGTGCTGCAATCTCATTGCACGCCTCGGTCTGCGCTACGTCCTGTGGGCCGCAGTGAACGTGGTTGCGCGCACCACTGCAAGGGCACAGCGTACCCTCGCGCACCAGCTGACGCCCCTGCGACTCGAATCCACAGGGCGAGCGAAAGCGGATGGGCTCCTCCGGTAGACGACTGAGCTGATGGTTGTCCTGCGACCGCCAGACCGACGCCGACCCCCGGGGTCGTGGGCGAGTAAACTCGGCGCTGCGGCCCAGTTCCGTTGGAGGGAGGCGACTATATGACGCGCCTCCCGAAGTTCGGTGCATCGCGGCTCGTGCACCCAGATCGAGACGGTTCTCGCAACGCCCGGCTGCGATCAATTCAGCCGACCTTGAGCACAGAACAAGCGTGCCGAAACCCGGTACATAATAACGACTTTCTCGGCGCTCGATCACGTACATATCGGCACTTATTTCGCTCCGCGTGCGGCGCTCACCAACAACGTTGTCCCGTGTTCCAACCGTTACTCCTCTCGTTCATCACGGTCGGTCCAAGTGCAGACACACACCTCGTTACCCTCGGCATCCGCGAGGGACCCTGAACGACCGGGCGAACGAGTCGTCCACCAGCCGGCCACCGGCGCCCAAGGCGGCGCGCACCCGGGCCTCGGCCTCGTCGTGAGCCACGGTAATGTCGAAGTGGACGCGATTGCGCTGCGGGCGTGGAACGTCCATTTGCTGGAACCAGATGGCTGGGAGCTGTCCGCTGGGGTCGACTATGGCGCCTTCGGGACCGCTACTCCCGGGCTCGTCGACGTAGGCCATGACGGCTTTCCAAAACGGGCGGACGGCCCCGATGTCAAGCGCGTCAATGGCCATTTCCAGCATCTGCACCGGTCGCGGGGACTGGGCGGACGTTGCCCCCGCTGGGCGGAGCCCGAGCCGGTCCAAGGTGTCGGCGACGCGCCGCGCCAGCTGGGTGTCGCGCCTAGTCACGGCGTTCAGCGCCCTGGTCTGGACGGACAGCTCAATCCGATCGCGGCGAAGGTCCAGGCGCAAGTGACCGTCGGCGTCCTCCCCGCTCGTCGCGACCACGGCGGCTGCCACTTCGGTGCCATGCGCGAGTGACTGCACGGGCACCGAGGTGCTCAGCGTGCTGAGGAGGTACCGCCAGCCGATGTCTTGCACGGCTTCGGAGGCATCAGTACGGGAAAGTGGTGTGTCGTAGAGGGGCGCAGGACACGGCTGCCCATAACGAGCGCCCCATATCTGTTTTGTGGTACTGCACGTGGCACGCAACTGTCTCACGTCATCTTGACAGACAGGGAACAGCCGTTATGCCTGAGCCGGAACCGTTGTTGGTTCAAAGGGAAATCAGCCCGAACGGTTATCGAGTTACCGACTGCCGCTTTTGAGCACGCCATAATGTCCGGCTCACGGGAACAAGGAGCGGAAGTCGGCGATCACCTGGCTGACGACGCCGCTCGCATCCCAGCTCCACCCAAAGCGCGCACCCGAGCGGCCCGGGTTGTCGAGGGGCCGGCCCTTGGCGATGGGCCGAGGGATCGGGACCAGCAGTTGCGCCGCGAGCACGGGCAACCATCGGTGCTCCTTGTCGATCTGGGTCACGTTCGTCTCGTGGCTCGGGAGCCGGACGGACTTATCGTCGCCGAGCCGGAACGTTGTGTTATCCCATCCGTCGAGCTCAACAGGACGGACCTCGAGCTCCGCCCACTGTGGGAACTGCTCGGAGATGAGGCAGGAGACGACCTCGGCGGTGATCTCTACCTTCTGCACGTTCCCTTTGTAGTCGCGTACCTCAGGGCTCGACCAGCCGATTTGCCACTGCCACCCGCTGCGGGAGTGTGGCACCGGGCTACCTGTCCACCACGGCTCCCCCCTGTCCTCCGATATTGGCCGTATACGCCGTCGCAGAGGTCACCAAAGCCCTTTGTGAGGTTGCAGCGGGTGGCTCGCACCGAGGCCGAAAGGCTGGGAAGGGCAGCCTTCTGGTGCAAAGGCTCCACCCAGCCGGAGCGGCTCCTCACTGCCGAGGCCGCGGCACGAGGTTCTCGCATGCGTTGTTGGCCGCCTGGTACTGAGGGTTGTTCGGGTCGAGGTCGCCGCCCGGGCTTGCCGTGATCGAGAAGCCGACGCGGCCACTGCTCGATCGCGGGTCGGGGAAATCGGTGATGCCGTGGGAGCGCATGCACTCGGAGTACTTGAGCAACTGATCAAGCGTCCTGGCCTGCTGCGCCGGCGACGGAGGGGCCCCTCCATTGGGCATGAACTTCCGGCACGCCTTCTGGGCAGCCTGGAACTGGGGTGAGCCGGGAATGACACCGCTGCTCGAACTGATGTGGAAGGCCCCGCCAGCGCCAGGGTCAGGGAAGCCCGGCAAGCCGTTCGAGCGCAGGCACTCGGCAAACTTGAGATCCTGGGTGTAGCTGCCTCCTATTGAGAGCGTTGCCGACACACCGCCGGAGGGGCCTCCGCCACCTCCTCCGGGGGGCGATTGACCTCCCCCACCTTGGCCGCTTGGCTGGCTCAGCCGATATCCCAACGCTCTCCTACACCCTCATCGGGGCGACCCATTTGCTCTTCACCGACCGCGAAAGCGGCCCCCCGGACGCGGAAGCGCTTCGAAAAGTAGTCGTAGGCCTCCTGCAGCGCGCCGGGTAGCTGCAGGTTCGCAATCGACTTGAGTCCGGGCGCCGCGGAGAGCGTCAAGGTTTTCGGCCCGCGCAATCATCAATCTCTTGGAGGGGTGCCCGTAGTCGTAGGCGAACGGGACGCTCGAGCGGGGCGTGATTATGTACCGACATTCCAGGTGAATTCGCTGGAGCTGAGTGACCCAGAGCCGTCGTTATCTCCACCCCTTCTTCGGGTGTCTTCTCTGTAAACGAGGGAGGGTTTTCGGAGGTGATGGCGATGGCGTAGGGCTCGCTGCCCACGGTGATCGAGTGGCCTGCCCTGTTCGTGGCGATCGTGATCGGGGTGACGGTGCCAGAGAGCGCGTTGGCCACGTAGGCGGTGGTCCCGTCGGGGGTGATGGCGAGGGCGTTGGGGGCGCCGCCCAGGGTGACCGGGCTGCGGGCTGTGTTCGTGACGGTGTTGATCGGGGTGACGGTGCCCGAGGCGAAGTTGGTGACGTAGGCCGTCGGCACCGGCGCCGCCTGCGCCATCGCGGACGGGACGAGCGCGCCAGCCGTGGTAGCGACCAGTGCGGCAATGGTCCTGATCTTCATCTCGGCTCCTTGAGGTTTGCTGGACGGGATGTGCCCGAGCCGCCAGCTTGGAAGGGGTGCTCTTGCCAGGATGGGTTCGCGCCCGTGCCCGGCCTTGCTTATGGTCCCTAAGTTTGTCCCGCGGTGATATGCACTGCCGACATCTCGGCCAGCTGGTGGCGGTCGGCCACCCCGAGCTTGGCGAACACGCGCGTGAGGTGGCTCTTCACCGTGAGCGTAGAAACAAACAGCTGGTCGGCGATCTCGGCGTTGGTCAGGTGCTTGGCGACGAGGGCAACGACCCGGCGCTCGGTGGGGGTGAGGCTGTCCCAGCCTGAGACGGGCCGGCTGTGGCTGCCTCGTCCTCGGCGGGCATAAGCGACAGCATCTTCGAGGCTGAGGCCCCGGCCCTCCAAAATGGCCTGCTCGGAACCTTCCTGGCCGAGGGCAGTCTGCATAGCCACCAGCACCGGGGCGAGCTCGTCCCGAGCCGGGGCCCAGCGGCGGTACCCCGTGGCTTCTCGTTGGGACTCGGCGGCCCCCAGGAGCCTGACCGCCTCGGCGTGGTGCCCGAGGTCGGCGGACGCAATCGCCACCAACTCCAAAAGGTCGATGGCCCACACCAGGTGACCGGCGCTCGCCGCCTCCTCCAGCCCGTCACATGCCAACCCGTGGGCGCGCCGCCAGTCGCCTTCAGCCCGGGCCAGGCGGGCCTCGGCCCGCAGGACAGGCACCCCCTCGGGGTCGGGCCTTCTCGGCAACCGCCAGGTGGACGTGTCGAGATGACCCCTGGCGCTGCCCAGGTCACCGCCCCGCAGGGCCACTTCGGCCAGGACGGCCCGGTTGTTCACGCACATGCGGCCAAGCCCGAGCGCCTCCAACTGCGAACTGCCTGCCTGCAGGAGCTCGTAGCCCTCGTCGTCGTGGCCAAGGGACACTTCGAGATGGCCCTGGCCTGTTTCGGCGCACGCCAGGTTGAACAGGTCGTCAATTGACTCAGCTACGGCCCGGGCTCGCGCTAAGGCGCCCGCAGCACCGGCGTCGCCCAGGTACATGTAGGCCTCGGCGCGGTGGCGCTCGCCCCAGCAGACAAATGTCAGGGCAGACAGCTCCGTGCTCAGCTCCAGCAGGATCTCGGCTTCTTCCAACCCCTTCCCCAGGCGGCCGGAGTGCGTGGGGGCGATGGAGCTGATCGTCCTGGCTGCGACCACGCCCCACAGATAATCGACGTCCCGAAGGGCGCGCACTGCTTCCCCGGCCAGTGAAAAGGCTTCTTCGGCCCGGCCCAGCCAAAAACAAGCCCAGGCTTTGTTGTGCAGGCCCAGGCCGACCAGGTGGTGGAACCCCGCCTTCCGGGCAAGGTCTATGGCTTCGTCAGCCGTCCTTAGCGCTTCGTCCGGCTGCATCCAGGCCTGCACGTTCGCGACTTGGTACAAGCCGTCAGCGACGACCCGGTCATACCCGAGCGAGCGCCCTAGCTCAACCCCCTCCGTTGCCAGCCGGAGCGAAGCCGACGGGTCCGAGTTCCGCGCGCTAGCACCTGCAGAGTACAAGAGGTTGGCCCGTTGCAACGGTCCCAGCTCGGCCGCCAGGAGCCGCTTGCAGCGAGCCCAGTTCTCCGGCCAGAGCCCGAGGACGAAAAAGAAACGGTTTGTCGGCGCGACGAGGTCGGCGGCGAGGTCGGTCTGGTCGGACTCGAGGCCCCAATCGATGGCGGCACGCAGGTTGTCCATATCGGGCTCGAGGGCCGCGACGGCGACAGCGAGCTCGCGGGTGTAGAACTTCGGCCCGAGGGCCTGGGTCAAGCCGTTGAAGTAGCGGACGTGGCGGTCCCTGAGCGCGGTCGTGGCACCTTCCTCCTCCAGGGCGGTGGCGGCGTAGGCGCGCATGGTCTCGTGGAGCCGGAAGCGGTCGGCACCTGCGTCCACCTGGACCAGGGACTTCTCCACCAGGGAGGTCAACAGCCCAAGGACGTGGTAGGCCTCGATCTGGCCTCCGGCGCAGACCGCCTCGGCGGCCGCCAGGGTGAAGCCGGACACGAACACCGATAAACGTCGCAAGAAGGCGCCCTCGTCCTCGCTCAGCAAGCCGCAGCTCCATTCGATCGAGGCCAGGAGCGTTCTTTGGCGGGAGGGCCCGGTGCGCCCGGTCCCCACGAGCAGGCGGAAGCGGTCCGAAAGGCCCTCGGCTATGGCATGGACGCTCATCAGCCGGGCTCGGGCCGCCGCCAGCTCGATGGCCAAGGGGATGCCGTCGAGGCGCTCGCAGATCTGGGCGACGGCCGCTTCGCCGCGGTCGTCCAGGACAAAGCCCGAGCGCACCCTCTTGGCCCGGTCGATGAACAACCCTCCCGCCTCTGAGCTCTCCAGCCACTCTCCACGACCACGTTGGTGGCGGTCCGGCAGCTCGAGGCCTCCCACCGGAACTACGACCTCACCTGTTACGCCCAGACGTTCGCGTGAGGTAGCAAGGACCCGTACCCTGGGGCAGGCCCGCACGAGGGCGTCGGCCAGCGACGCGCAGGCGTCGACGAGGTGCTCACAGTTGTCGAGGAGCAGCAGCACGTCCCGATCGGACAGCTGGGTGACGAGAGTTCCGACCGGGTCCCGGCCCCGTCGCGCCCGCAACCCGAGGGCGCGGAGGACGGCCCCGGGCACCAGGCCCGGGTCGGAGAGGCCGGACAAGTCCACGAAGAACACTCCTTCGGGGCGGCGGTCGGTGACGTCTCGCCCGATCTCAATGGCGAGGCGGGTCTTGCCGCACCCCCCCGGGCCAACCAAGGTGACCAGCCGGTCGGCTTGCAGCTGGCGGCCGACCGTAGCGACGGTGGCCTCGCGCCCGACGAAGCTCGTGAGCTGGCCCGGAAAGTTCCAGAGACCCATCACGGAGGTGTCACCAAAGGAAGTGTGGACCCATAGCCTGCGACGCGCAAGGAGCGCTCACTGCTCAGTCGACGTCGCTGCTGATGGCTGTCGACGTGCGACGTACCGGGCAAGGATATAGGGTGCAGTGCGGACGGTCGAGTTCGACATAGCGACGGAGGAGCCCGCCCGAGAATGGCCGTTCTGCGCAAATTGAGGACGCTGGTTCGTGGAATTGGTTGCGGATCAGCCGGTTACCTTCCGAGCTGCGGGGTAAGTGCGTCCACGTGCATCTCGTAGTACTCGTTCCTCGCCCACGGTCCGACCGCGCCTTCA
>Ga0181517_10003706_pt1 | contig 14364 bp, 7 predicted proteins | sample PEATcosm2014_Bin_31_FD_119748 | JGI IMG/M metagenome (GOLD analysis project Ga0181517, IMG submission 119748) | Peatland microbial communities from MTU Mesocosm Facility, Houghton, MI, USA - PEATcosm2014_Bin01_30_metaG | ecosystem: Environmental > Terrestrial > Soil > Wetlands > Peat | place... | reverse complement strand
GAAGTTGGGAAGGGTAATGCCTGAGACCAGCGGCGAGGCGGGACCAGCGTAGCTGTATCCGAAATTCCCGGCGGTGGCCGCGAGAGTTTGGAGGCGGAACGCCGGGTCGTAACCATACGTGACCCCAAAGGCGGAAGGCTGGGAGTTGACCGACAGGCTCGTGCGCAGCCTCTGGGTGTAGCCGTAGGCAATGGTATCATTGGCCCAAGGCCCAACCTCGCTCTTTAGCTGGCTTGTTTGCGTGTAGCTAAATGCGGTGGTCCCCGAGGCATCGACCATGTTGGTCAGGCGATTGAGAGCGTCATACCAGTAGCTGACGGTGGCCAACGGATAATTGATGGCCTTGAGGTTTCCGACCGAGTCATAAACATAGCCAGTATTTCCAAACTGCGGGGTCCAGCGGTTCGTCACCTGCCCGTTGGCGTTGTAGGCGTAGGCAAAGGCTGTGTCGCTTCGGGCATCGGTCTTGTTGGTCAGCCAGCCATATTGGTTGTAGCTCCAGCCGGTGTGGTTGACTCGGCCGTCCCATAGATCTGTCAACTGGCTCAGCGAGTTGTAAGCGAACATAGTCACTTCCATGTTGGCGTTGGTGACGGCAGCCACCCTGCCGGCGGTGTCACGGGCAAAAAGGGTGACCTTCTGGTCACGATTGGTGTAGGCCACCAGCCCGTTGGTAGCCCAGACAAAGCTCTCGCTGATGCCATCCGCCGCCCAGGTCCGCAAGGTCAGCCGGTCGAGTGGGTCGTATTGGTGTGTCACGGTGACGCCATTGGCATCGGTGATCTGGATCGGACGATCCCCGGCATCAAAGACGATGCTCTGCAACGGGCCAAAGGCGTTGCTCACCATGGTTAGCAGGCCCTGGTTGTTGTAGCCGGCGGTTAAAGCCCTTCCAGAGCCGTCAGCAACCTGGACAAGCAGATCCGCCGAATCATACGTGTAGCCCAGACTGCTGCCATCCGCGAAAAGCACATTAGTCAGCAACCCCTGGTTGTTGTAGTTGAAAGAGTTGGTGTTTAGCAACGGGTCGATGATGGTGGTGAGCGAACCGCAGCCGCACCAGGTCAACGTGGTGACGTTGGTCAGCGCGTTGGTGATTGATGTCAGGTGTTCCAGCGAGTCATAGCCGTATCGAGTCCAGTTGCCCAGGCGGTCTTTGAAGCCGGAAAGATCCAGCCACTGATAGGTGTTGGAAGTGGTTGTGCCATCCTGAAACGCGGTCCCTGTGAGACGGTTAAGCCCGTCCCACGAGTTGGTCAGCCACAGGTCCGCCAGGCCGCCCCCGCCCGGATAAGAGCTGTAGTTGATTGTGTAAATATAGCTCGTTGCAACAACCTGGTTCGTTGATGGGCCATAGTTGGTTGTGACAACAGTGTTTGTCGTTGCCCAGGCCGTTGATATGTTGTTGTAGAGGTTGGTTCCAACCGATGCAAGCCATGCGTTGGACGATGTTGGCGCCGGACTCAGGCTATTCAGCAACTCCGCATAGTAATAGGTCCCAAGAGACGAGTTTACGAAAAGATAAGTATTCGGGCCGTAATTCATCACAAACCAATCGGCGTTAGTCGTGTTGAACCAGCCGGTAAAGTAGCCGTCGTTCGTTGCCCAGGTGTAAGTGCCCGAAAAATTTGTCCCGGCTATAGATCCGTTAAGGATGAAACTGTTGGTCGGGCTGGAGCTGTTCGTGACGTAGGTTACACCGTCGTTGGTAGTAATGACCGTGTTGGTGACATAGACCGTATTAGTGGTAATTGAGACAGCCACTCCCGTGTCGCTGGCGTGAATGGTCAGCGGCAGGCTGTTGGTGTATGAAAAGCTCATCGAGCGGCCCGTGTCGTTCCACGTGATGTTCTGGACCAGGCTCCCATTGGGGCTGCTGGAATTCGAGCCGTAATAACTCAGCGTCACGCTTTGGCCATTAAAAAGCTGAATGCCGGTCAAATTGTATGAATTCGGGTCCCAGGTTAGGGCGCTAACCTGGTTGAGCGCGTTGGTGATAAACAGCGGTTGATGATTGCCGTTGTAGCCCAGCGTGGTCCACTGCCCCAACGCATTGGTCACCGCCACCAAATCGATGCCGTTGATCGCGTAAGCAAAGGAGTTGGTGCGTGCGCCGACTTGGCTGTTGGGCAACGAATAACTCTCCTGCAACTGGATCAGGTTCCCATAGTTGTCATGCTGCCGGATCTGGTAGCGGGTCGAGCCGTCCGGCAACACCATGGCAATGCAGCCAGGCAGCGGGTCGGTGCCGCTCATGAAATACGCATTCGACACCTGTCCGGCGTAGGCATACCAAGTGCGAGGCTCGGCAATGCCGCTGCCGCTGATGCGGGAGGGCTCGCGCTCGCTTGAAAGCCAATCCGTGATGTTGATCTGATTGGGGTCGGTCGCGTCCAGCAACCAGTGGCTCATGTGCGCGTTGTAGTAGTCCGAGGCGCTGAGGTTCGTGATGCCGTAGCCAAGCTGCCCGGCCATCAGGCATAGTTGCAAGTCCGGCGTGTCGTCAAATTGCCGCCGGCCCCAATGGTAGCTGTTGCGGTATTGCAGTGAGCAATCGGTGTAGTTGGGCGAAGTGACATTGCCGTTGTCGAAGGTCCAGCCGTTGACCTGCGGCACGCCAGTGGCCAGCGCCGCCGTCTCGTTGCCGGTGCATTTCTGTTGGAAGAGATAAAGCTGATGGGCGTTGTCCGGTTCGGTGACCAGCAACGCCCGATGCTCGTATTGGTTGGTCGCGCCCGCCTCCTGGTCCTCGAAATAACCGAACTCGGTGGCGCCGTAGGGAGTGACAAGGTTGGTGATCCAGCCGTTGTGCGAGGCCCCCGAGGCCGGTTGGTAATCAAAAGAACTGGTTAAATGCGCCGCGTCGGTGATCGAAGTGAGCATCCCGCTACTCGGATCATAGCCGAAAGAGGCCGTGCGCCCGTAAGGGTCCTGAACCTGCTGCAATTGCCAAGTGTTGTTTGGATTATACGTGTAGGTGTTGGTCCTGCCGTCCGAATCGACCACATAGCGCACCAGATACTGGGGCTGCGTGATGAGGGTGGCATTCTGCCACTGGTAGCCGATGCATGTCTTGCGCCCCTGAGGGTCAATGTGCTGGGTCAAATACGCCCGGCAGGTGTTGTTCAAAGGGGTTTCATAAACGCTGTTCCAGGCGGTTGGATTGCCGCCGTTGTGATCCAGCCAGACAAAGCCGTAAATGTCCCGGCTCCCGTCCGGGTAGGTCACCTGAAAGCCAAACTGCGGATTGTCCACCCAAACCACCCCGTCGCTGTTGGTTTGGTAGTAGGTCCCTTCGTAGCCAGTTTGATCCTCGTAGAGGACCGGGATTTCCGGCCCGCCCGCCGTGCTGGGCTGTCCCAGCATCTGAACGCGAACCTTGGTCGAGCCGACCGGTGAGGTCGCCGACCCGGCGTCGAAGGGAATAATCCCGCCGTTCCGTCCCATGACAAACCCGGTGTAGTTAGGGCTCATCGGGTAGTACTCCAGATATGCACCCGAAGGAAGCGTCAGTAAGCGCGGCCCACTCGGAGCTGTAGAGTCGCTTTCTAAATAAGGGTCCCAAAACACGATCTCCGACCACCAGTTGTGCGACCACATGGCATTGGTCATTGTGTAGTAGGTCAAGTAGTCATTTCCATTGTAAGCACCCGGCTTGCCCATCTCAACCACAGTGTAGCTGGAGGGCGCGCTAAAGAACCGACTGTAATATGGGTCCGGCAGACAGGCGCGATTCCAATACGTCCAGCGGAAGGACATCTTCTCGCCGCTGGAAGTGTAGTAGCTGAGCGGTTCGTCCGCAATATGCAGGCTGATGTAGGGCTCCGTCACCCACCACCGGGGCATCCCTGGGCAGGTCGGGCACTGCGGCTGCTGCGGATCGATGGGAATCTGGCACAGGCCAAGATCGTAGCAGTCATTGAAGCCCGCGCTCAAGCATGCCGACACCGCCGATGCCTCGCGCTGGCTGGTCAGCATCAGTAACCCTGCTACCAACGCCCAGCCCAACCCTTTAATCTTCGGTTTTATCTCCTCAATTCTCATGTTCGGTTTCCTTCTGATTTCACGGAACTCCCGCTAGTCCGTTGGGCGTGGCTATCCAAATGGTGAATGTCTGCTGCGCCAACGGATCGTTGCCCAGCCGATACTCCTCCCAATTCGGGATTCCATTCCCGTTCGAGTCCTGCGACCCGATACCCGGCGTCAGGGGATTAAGCCCATGGGCCAGATACCAGGCGTCGGGCGTGCCGAACCCGTCACTGCTCGGCGTGTAACCCAACGGCGGGGCGGCTTTGAGAATAAGCCCCACGTAAGCATCCGGCAGGCCCCCGTTGCCCGAATCATGCGGTGTGCCCAGGATAAATAGCGTGGAAGCATTGGTCTGACCACTCACGCTAAAGAGGCTGCATGTGGGCGTGTGACCCAACCACACCCAAGGCGCGTTGGTCAGGGGACTATTGAGCGCGCTGGACGCATAAACGTCATATAGAAGCCCGTTGGTGCCACCCGTCACCCAAAACGAGGTATCCATGCCAGCGACCGGATCAACGCTGGTCGAGAAATTGGTAATGATTACAGGCCCGCCCGTAACGCAAGCGAAGTTATTCATAGCCTCTTGGTCCATGGGCGAAGCCATCAAACTCGGCGAGGCGCTCGCGGCGTCTTGCTCTGCCGCCACCGCCGCCGCCCGTGCTTGCTGCAACGCAGCCAACCGCGCATCACTTATCGGGCCAAGCGCCGCGATGGGGCTATAGGCATCGTAGTAGCCGGCAATCTCCCAAGCCTCACTCAGGCCGAATGGTTCGCCGAAGCGCCGAGAAAACTTGCTTCCCGAAAAGAAAGCAACCTCCTCCACATCGCCAGAAACAACGTCCGTCCCTGTCGGGTTGCTGCCAATAACCAGCGCCGTGTAGGGCGCGGCCACGCTTGGCACCGGCAACAAGCCGTCCCCGCTGGCCACCTGCTGATCGTTGACGAATAAGGCGCAGTTGGTCTCGGTGTAGCCCAGCGTAAACAGATACCAGGTCCCCGCTTGGAGCGAAACCGGCACGCTTAGGCACACGTTTGATTGGGTTTCCGTCTGGCAGAGCAGTTGGACGGTATTCCCGTCCGCGCTAAAGGCCAGCGACCACAGGACCACCCCGCTACCGCCATTGGTAGTGGCAAGGGTAAACAGCCGAGCCAGATTCCCCGGCCCGGCCCCCTGCCCCGTCGCCAAACTGCTCCACTGGGGCTGGAACCACCCGCGAATCGCCCCGCTCTGGGGGGCAATGTCGAAGTTCCCATTGGTGTCCAGCATTGGCACCGTGTAGGGCGCGACGTATGCCCCTGCCCGGTACAGGCAGTATCCCGACCAAGATTCGGCATAAACCGCAGCGTCGATGACCTGGTTGGTCGGCCAGTAAAGCGGGGAGTCGAACGTCTCGTCGTGGATCATCGCAGGCTCGGGCCAAGGCGGACCCGGTGGCCGGGGCATGCCCGTCGCCACACTGGCGATCATCATCGTCCCGCCTGCGATAAGAACCGCAAAGGCGGAGGCGGCTAGCTTCCTATGCGAGCCTGCACTCCAACTGAGAATTCTTGTCATAATCTTAGTTCCTACGGTCACCTGAAAAAGCTTGGCTATTTGGTTTTCTGAAATCCAGTCGAGGATTGCAAGTCCTTTCGTGCAACGATCCTGCGACTTTCTGTTCTGTGGTGCGCACCAGGGAGACAATCGCCCTGTGTTTTCGCGCTATCATGCCGCGCTCGATGAAGCTCGGCTTAAACTTAGGTGAAGGACAAGCCCGCACACCCCTGCGCCCAGCATACCACATGAGCAGGACAGCACATTTCGGAATCGGGATTGCACTTGTCGGGTTCTGTTGCTTTTGCGCATGGGCGGGATTCCTACTATTTATCGGTCTGGCCGTTTCCAAGGATTCCGTGCCCGGGGCGAGCGTGTTCGACGGGGGTTTTATTGTTCTGTATGTCGCATGCGGCGGATTCGTTTTGGCCGGGTTGTGGGGCGCCCTGGCCAGTTTCGCGAGGGCGTTCCGGCCGCCGCCACGGCCGGCGCCTGCCGCCCCGACACATCCTCTTGCGCCTGGATCGACACCAGACGAAAGGCTTGCTCCTCTGGTTCGAAAGGACAAAAAATGAGCAGTCAAGGATCAGGCGCAGCCTGATGGGCGCTTGACTTGACAGGCCAGGAGTCTAGGCTTGGCCCATGGGTTTGGAGTTTTGCCCAGAAATCGGCCTCGTGGGTTTGGAAGCCGGGGTTTCGGGCGGCGTTCTGCCGTTTCATAAACGAACCGGGAGTCGTGATAAACGAACCGTTAGTTCAATCAATAGTTGGGCTGCGTAAATATGACGACATTCCTCACAGCTTTCGTATTGGCTGCGGTTCTGGTTTTGCCGCTTTCCTCACGAGGCAGCATGCGAATGATGTTCTATGCAACTAGTTCGGCCGATGCATCCACTTTTCAGAAGGATGCGTCCAAACTGATGGCCTTCCTGTCGCAGACGAACCATGAAGGTGCCCTGGACATCGACAAAGCGTGGCACGGAATTCACTATCTCCTCACCGGTTCTGCCAACGCCACCCGCGGCCCAGCGTCACTCGCTATTCTTGGCGGCAAGGAAATTGGTGTCGATCTCGGATACGGACCGGCCAGGTTGCTATCGCCCTCGCAGGTGAAGGAGGTGGCGGCACTCCTGAAGCAGGAGACAGTGGAAAAACTTCGAGGAAGATACGCCCCCAAGAGTATGAAGAAGTTGGAGATCTATCCGGACATTTGGGTCCGTGACGGAAATGAGGCACGCGATTACCTCCTTGATTACTATCAAAAGCTCGTACGGTTTTACGAAGAAGCTGCGCTGGCAGGGCAAGCGGTTATCATCACGCTCACATGAACCTGACGCCCAACAATTCCCTGCAGGCAACCCCGCGATGAGTTCTTAGTTTCATGCTGAGCGCCAGTGGCGCGGGGTGCCTGGGGCAAAACGTTGGTTGCTGAATAAATCCGCATGAAGACTCCAACCCGCAAGAGCCTGGGCGCGGTGGTGCTAGTCATTTCACTGCTCCTCGCCCTCGTCCTTTATGCCTCCGGGGCACCGCTGCTCACCTCGCCGGAATCGCACACTTACTCCTCCTCTGATGGTTCCGTCACGGTAGCGCATTTTGAGATTCACTGGCAGTTGCTGGCTGTTTTTGCCTCTGCCTCGTTAGGTCTGGTCGCTTTTGTCTGGCCACAAACAAAGCCGCGGAGATTCGAGCCATGATGTCACCGCCCAACACATGAGCAGGACAGCACATTTCGGAACCCCACAAATCCCTCAGAGCCATCAAGCGCCGCTCCGCGGCGCACGCCAAATCTGCCGCCTGAACATGGGCTGAAGCCCACGCCTACCATCGCCGCATCGCTCCGCGATGCCGGAGGCGCGCGTGAACAGGTTTGCCGAAGCTTTACCGGTCAACTCTCTCCCGCGGTCGCTTTTCTGTCTCACACCTAACTCCTCTACCCCTCCCCCCGTTCGAAACGTCACACCGTCACAACCCCCGTCTTTATTGGGCCAAACCGCATTTTCGAAACGTCACAACCTGCGCCGTGTGACGTTTCGAAAAGTGAGGAATCACCAATGTTTACGGGCCTTGTGACGGTGTGACGTTTCGGAAAAGCGGAACGGGGGTTGCGGCTGCGAATATGCCGCCCCTGGAATGGCTAAATCCAATCGACCGACGCCCGGCTTGGCCGGGTGGGGGGGAGAAGGTGACGACGGTTGCAAATCTCTCGGAGGGAACGAATTACATCTCCAATCTGCGTAGGGCAATATACGGACGGATGGTTGGAGATCCAGGGCAAGTTGGTGTTTTTGAGGGGGTGAAGAGCGACTCGACTTAGCGTACAAACCGCTTCCGGGAAAGGAGTTGCATCGGAGTCTTGACGACGTCAATATCCAGACCGATGGTCTGCACAATAAATGGTTAGGGCCGCATTGAGCGCATGAGGTCGTTCATACGTAATCTTTCACCACGAGGGGAGTTTATTCTCGTCACGTTGGTTGGTTTTGGGCCGATTACCATTCTTCAACTCCTGGGCCTGATTCAGTCGCGGCGGAGCGGTGGCTCGTCCGGTGCAGAGATGAGCAACGCCGGGCTGGTTGCTGGCGTTATTGGCGAGCTGACAATTTTGGCTGCAGTATTGGGTATTGGCAAGTTGCGTGGCTGGTCTCTTGCTACGTTTGGTTCCAGGATTTCTTGGCGTGGTGCAGGAGTCGGCATCCTCTTGTTTGTCGTTACATTCGTAACAATGAGCGGGGTTGGACTGTTGCTGCAGATACTTCATCCAGAGCAGACCAGCTATTCTGTGGCTGGAATTAGCCTGCCGGTCATTCTTCTGTTTTCGCTCATCAATCCAATTTTAGAGGAGGTGCTGGAGGCTGGATACTTTATCTATTCGCTGAAGGGCTTCGGGATGTGGCCCGCGGTTTTGTCGAGTGCTCTGATCCGGGCACTCTTCCATTGGTGGCAGGGCATCAATGGTCTGCTACCGATTTTTTCGATGGGTTTGATATTCGGATTGGCCTACTGGCGGTGGCGACAATTATGGCCGCTTGTCATTGCTCATGCGTTTACCATTTTATATGCTGCATTCTATTGGAACCGTCATGCGGCCTAACGAGTGCAGTCGAGTGGACGCCGGTTCGGCGTCTCTGTTTGCATTTTGGCGTCCTTGGCCCAGCGCCACTCACCGCGGTTGTTGTGCGTGAGGGCCGAATGATACCGGATGATCCAAGATTGCAGGTGTTTGGGTTGATTTGGCGCTTTTATGCCGAGATGGCAGTGGAGACGGACTGGCGCCTCTTCCTGGACCACTGGGATGACTTTTGCTATCCAAGCGATGACAGCAACATCCTCGTCCTACCGACGCTCGGCAAGGCGGTGGTTTACATCGAAGAGCGCTGGTATGTCCTCGATAACCTGGCAACTGGTACGGCTTTTGAACTGCGGGGGGCAAGACGACGAAACCGCACAGCCACAGCAAGCAGCGAGCGATGACGCGCGGTTCCAATCGTTGGGCGGCGGCGTTTCTCGTCGTCTTCTTTGGAGCGCGCCGTATTCCGGCGCTTTGACTTCCCGCACACCGTTTCGTCAACGATTCTACAACGGCTTCGCCGAAGCTTTACCATCCGATAAAGCACCCAGTCTACCGGCACGGTACGGCAGGGCCAAAACTCGGAGGCGGCACGCAACACCGCATCCGCCCTGTCAGTCATGCTCCAGTGCCTGAAGGGCCGCGCGCATGTAGCCCATGGCGTAGGCCATGCCGGCGTGCCAGGGCGCGCCGCAGGTCATCTGCGGCGTATGGTCGGGGATCAGCACGCCATCATACTTGTTCCGCTGGAGAATCCGCAACACCCGGAGCATATCAATGTCTCCATCATCAACAAAAGTCTCGCGGTAATACGGCACTTTGCCGGTCACGTTGCGAAAATGGACGTAGGCCAGTTTGCCCTGGCGGCTGTAATCATCCACCGCCTGATAAAGGTCCCCCTCGGTCATTTCCGCCAACGAGCCGAGACAGAATTCAAGCGCGTTGGCGGGGCTGTGCCTGAGATCGAGAAGCCGCTGATAAAGCTGCGGCTGGTAAACGAGCCTGGGTTGGCCGCGCATCGTCGGCATCGGCGGATCATCGGGGTGGGCCGCCAGCCTCACCCCGGCCTTTTCCGCCACCGGCAGCACCTCCTCAAGAAACCGGTCCAGCCGCCGCCATAGTTCCTCATGGCTAACTGCGGCAACGCCGCCTGCGGGCGCGTCCGGCGCATAGACCATGTTCCAGACCATCCCTGACGGCATCGGCGTGGTCAGCGGGCCATCCATCCCCACGGAGATCGCGCCGCCGCGCGCGAACGGGCCGGTCACCCGGCCGCACACTCCGGCAATGCTGAAATTGTACCCCATGACCGGGATGCCCGCCTCGCCGACGCGCCGGAGGATGGTCTTGACGTTCTCGATCTGTTCATCCCGTTTCGGGCCATCCAGCAGCACGTCATGCCAATGCGCGGGATCGAAGTTCTCGATGGCCTCGAGCTTCAGCCCTTCGGCTTCAACCGCTTTGCGCAGGGCGACCAATTCCTCGAGCGTCCAGAGCTTCCCCGGGTCGCCCGCCACTCCCCATCCCTGCTCCGTGCCGGTCGGCTGGTTGTCGCGCGAAGAATGGGCGCCGCCTTTGAAGTAATCGACGAGGTGCGCCACCAGATGCGTCGCCCCCGCCTGCCGGGCAAAGCGAAAATTGTCGCTCGTCAGCATGTGACGGTAGAGACCAAGTCCGAGTTTCATGGTCGAGCCGTTCACAGGTCGGTGATCGGTTTGTGTTGCGGAACGAAGGCCTTCATCAACCCCCAAGCCGCCAGGTAGCTCACAGCGCAGAGAACAAACATGATGAGGTAGGCGGTTTGAGGAGCGGCCTCGTAGGCATCGGTAAGGACCCCAGCCAGCAACTGCACCATCACTCCGCCCACGCCGCCGGCCATGGCGCCAATGCCGGTGACGGAAGCAACGGCCTTCTTGGGGAACATATCGGAGACGGTTGTGAACAGGTTGGCCGACCAGGCCTGATGTGCGGCAGCACCCACACAAATAATTGAGATGGCCAATATGGGCGCCAGCGTCCCGAAATGGCTCACGTTGCCAAAATACTGCGTGGCCAGCACCGTCAGCGGAAAGATCGCGATCAGCAGCATCGCCGTCATGCGGGCCCGATAAACCGCCATGCCCCGCTTCATGAACGTCATCGGAATGCTGCCGCCATAGACGCTGCCGATAATCGCCACGCCGTACACAATAAACGTCGGCAGCATGACCTGGTGTTTGGTCATGCCGAACTGTTTCTTCAGGTAGTCCGGCAGCCAGAACAGGTAGAACCACCAGACGCCGTCGGTCAAAAACTTGCCGAAAAAGAAGGCCCAGGTCTGCCGGTATTTAAGCAGGCGCAGCCAGGGGACCTTCGCCGCATCGGTCGCGGCTTCCGACGCCGTTTTGGCCTGCTCGTCGCTGTTGATGTAATCATGCTCCGCCTTCGAGAGGCGCTTCTGCCGCATCGGCGTCTCGTAGAGCCAAAACCACAGGATCAGCCATAGAAAGCCTATCGCGCCGGTCAGGATATAGGCCATCTTCCATCCCTCCTGGTCGCCGAAGTGGATGAGGCACCACGGCACAAACAGCGCCGAGATCATCGCGCCGAAATTCGAGCCGCTGTTGAAAATGCCCGTGGCCAAAGCCCGCTCCCGTTTAGGGAACCACTCCGCCACCGTCTTGATGGAAGCCGGGAAGTTCCCCGCCTCGCCAATGGCGAAGCCGCTGCGCACCGCCACGTGCATGGTCACCAGCTTGCCGGCAAACGCGTTAATCATCCCGAACACCGACCAGATGATCAGCGAAAGCGCCAGCCCCAGCTTGGTGCCGATCTTATCGATAAACCACCCGACCAGGATGGTCATGCCGGCGTAAAACCCGGTGAAGAAGGCCGTGACGTACGAAAACTGCGAGTTCGTCCATCCAAACCCGCCGTTCGCCACCGACGTGCAAAAGAATTCCTTAAGATAGCTGATGACCTGGCGGTCCATGTAATTGACCGTCGTCGAGAAGAACAGCAAGCCGCAGATCACCCAACGATAATAGCTGACAGCAGGCCGCGCGAAGGAATCATCAACAGCAACCCCCGGTCTTGGGGTCTCGGCTCTTGCAGGGTCAGGCATGCCGCCAATTCTCGCAGGGGTGAAACCCTCTCGTCAAGCGCCGCGTTTGAAGCCGCTTGAAGCTGGGCGCGAGGCGGCTATTCCCCCCGTGGCGCGATTCTCGAGGCCGCCGGTTTGGCTTCCGGCGACGCGGTGATGCCCGGCTCAAAATCGGCCGGCAAATCCTCCGGCAAAAGTGCGGTTAGCGCGTCGCGGTCGCATTGGCCGCTGCTGACCAGACGCGTGCTTTGGTTGCGCACCGCCGACTCGAACAGGTTCCGCATCTCGCGCGCATTGCCGAATTGTTCGCTGCGCGCCGCGTGCAGGCTTCCGCAAATCGCCAGCACCTTCTTTTCCGTCTCCGGCGCGCACACCAATCCGCTCTGCGCCGCCATGCGATGAAAAATCTCCGCCAGCTCCTCTTGGGTGTAATCGGGAAAGTTCAGGAAGTTGGTGAATCGCGATTCGAGGCCGGGATTGGAGGCGATGAACTGTTTCATCGGCCCCGTGTAGCCGGCCACGATAACGATAAGCCGGTCGCGGTCGTCTTCCATCCGCTTGAGCAGCGTTTCGATGGCTTCGGCGCCGAAATCCTCCGCGCCCCGTCCCGCCAGCGCGTAGGCCTCGTCGATGAACAGGATGCCGTCCATCGCCGAATCGATCATCGCGTGCGTGCGCACCGCCGTCTGGCCCACGTACTCCGCCACGAGCCGGCCGCGGTCGCATTCAATGACATGGCCTCGGCGCAGCAGCCCGAGCGATTTGTAGATGCGTCCCATCAGGCGCGCGACTGTCGTCTTGCCGGTGCCGGGGTTGCCGAAAAAGCAGCTATGCAGACTCGCCCGGACTACCGGCAATCCCTGCTGCCGCCGCATCACCTGCATGCGGGCGAAGTTCGTCGCGCGATGCACCTCGTTCTTGACCGGCTCCAGGCCGACGAGCGCATCCAGCTCGCCGAAGATGGCGGCGAGGTCTTCCTCGCTCACTCCGGGGTCGGCCGCCCGAGCCGTGAAATCGACGGCATATTGCCGCGACACTTCGGTGAACTGCGCGGAAATGACGGCGGAACGGCGGCGGCAGGCATCGGACATTTCGCGGTCCATGTTTGCCAGCGTCATCACGAGCGTCTGCAGCGTCTGGCGGACGAATTCAATCGTGACGGGCTGCAAGCCCAAATCGAGCGCATGCCGCGTGAACAGGCCGAAAATCTCCTCCAGCCCGTGCTTGTCGACCGGCTGAAGCATGGTCTTCACGCGATCCATCGCCTTGCACCCCTTGCCTTCAAACCATTGCAGGAACGCGGCATCATTGCCGTCGGCGGCGGCGTAGCCGGATTCCAGCAGCGCCAGCCCGTCAGTCGCTTTTGCGGCCAGGCCCGCGACGCACACGGAGAGCGCGCCGTAAGCCAGCAGGTCGGAACTGTCGGTGGCCAGCCGCTGCCAGGAAGCCAGCACCAGCAGCCGGACCAGCCCGTGCAGATCATCAATCAAATCAAATTCCTCGTCCCCGATGCGTTTGACCGTTTGCAGCGGCGGCGTCAGGATTTGCACGCATTCGATCAAAAGCCGCAGTTGCAACAGGCTGCGCAGAATGGCCTTCTCCTTGGCGATCTCATAGCGGAACACCTGGGCCCGCCAGTCGCAGTTGCGCATCAGTTGATAAAACCTCCGGGAGTGGGCTTCGATGCTTTTGGCCAGGCGCGCCGCGTCGTCGGCCGTGAACAGCGATTGGGTCTGGTAATACTTCAGGAGGTAGTCGGCCGTCATGCCGTCCAGATCGGCCAGTTCCTCACGCTTGAACGACACCGTATGGCCGGTTTTCGGACTGCGAAACAGCGTGGTGAGAATCGAGCCGGGCAGGAACGATTCCTGTCCAGGAACCACCGGGCGCACCTCTTTGAGGCGCGGCAGGTTCGCCGGGGCCCGCGTGACCTCCTCCAGGACGCGGGCATAGCGCAGAAGCTCCTCCAACTGCTGCTGCAGTTTGGCCTCGTCCGAATCAGCTTGCCGGTTCGTGTCCACGCTCGACGATTTTCAACCCGGATTGTGACGCCCGGGATATCGAACGCAAGCCCCAAGTTCCGCCATGAGGTCCCGCAAAGCAAAACCGCACCCTTCGGCTTGGTGGAATGGGGGTTGGGATTTGGTTGGCTTCGTGCCAGCGGCATGCTCGACTAATCTTGTGCATCAGCTTCCATGTGGTTTGGCCGCCTGCCGGCGTGAATCTCACGCATTTTGGCGAATTCTCGCGCATTACAATGCGCTGATTCTGCCTCGGCTCCGCACGACTAAGGCGTCTGGAAGAAATATCTATACCAGGTCCGGCTGGTTCTTTTGGCCGCTGGCTGCGTTGCTCGCTCGTTACAGATCCATACGGATATGCGCCTCGCTTGCGCCTTGCCAGCGGCCAAAATCCCTGCGCCGTACCTGGTATATCTATTTCTTCCAAACGCCTACGGCGAGAAAGGCTGTGGCACGGAATCTGCAAGGCTAACCAACCGCGAGTTGCACCAGCTGGGCTCGTTAAGGGCCTGTCCGGAAATAACCTTGATAATTTGCCTTGGTCTTTTGCCGCGCCGCTTCGTTGCTCGCTCGTCACAGATCCAGAGGATATGCTCCTCACTCGCGCCTCGCTGCGCGGCAAAAT
>Ga0181517_10003701_pt1 | contig 14375 bp, 14 predicted proteins | sample PEATcosm2014_Bin_31_FD_119748 | JGI IMG/M metagenome (GOLD analysis project Ga0181517, IMG submission 119748) | Peatland microbial communities from MTU Mesocosm Facility, Houghton, MI, USA - PEATcosm2014_Bin01_30_metaG | ecosystem: Environmental > Terrestrial > Soil > Wetlands > Peat | place... | reverse complement strand
GGTATCGTGATCACAACGGTGCTGGGATTTGTGCTTTATGGCAGCCTCGTGTCTCTGCCCCTGTTCATGCAGGAGTTGCTTGGCTGGACTGCCGAAACTGCCGGCTTCTGGACGAGCCCGCGGGGGATTGCCACGGCAGTTTGCATGCCGGTGGTCGGCTACATGCTGGGTAAGCGTTGGGACTACCGATGGATGGTGGTTTTCGGATGCCTCATCGGAAGCATGGCGTTCTTCGGCTATTCGAGAATGGACCTGAACTCAGGAACATGGGACATTTTGATCCATCAGCTCAATCAGGGGATAGGTCAAACGTTTATATTCCTGCCATTGACCCTACTTATCATGGGCCCTATTCCGAAGCAAGATACACCCTACGCGACCAGCCTGTACAGCGTGACGCGCAACATTGGGTCAAGCATGGGAATATCCTTCGTGACCACTTTGCTGGCTCGCCGGTCGCAGTTCCATCAGGGCCGTCTTGCCGGCAACATCTCGCTCTCCAATCTGCAGTTGCTGCAGGCGCAGAATCAGGCCGGGGCAATGTTCGTTCAGCACGGCTCCGACAAGGTGACCTCCACGCACCAGGCTCTTGGATTCCTGTATGGCTCGTTACAACAGCAGGCCACCTTGCTCAGCTACATCGACGTGTTTCGCGTGATGGCGTGGCTGTTTCTGCTGACCGCCCCTTTGGTGCTGCTGATGCGAAAGCCGAAGCTAGACCCCGATCCTTCAAAGTCAGTCGATTAGAGCCAGCCCGGCCCCTGCCACGCTTCCACCGATTCAGCGCACTTCACCTCTGTTCGGTAACTCGATGTGCGATAAAGCGAATTGGCTCCAATCGGCTTCCAGTTCCGCCGTCATCTTTCCACATTGAGGAAACTCCCGCTGCCCTGGCATCGTCTAATCCTCCATGAGCACCATCACGCTTGAAGAACACTTCGTTACGGAATCCTTCCTCCGAGCAACCGGAGCGCATGACAGGGAAACTCCCCCGCAGCTTGCGGAGTTGCAGTCCAAACTCCTCGACATCGGTGCCGGCCGGATCGCCGACATGGACAAGTCTGGGATCGATCTCCAGGTACTCTCGCTCGCCGCCATGGGTTTCGATGCGCTCGATGCCGATACGGCCAGTTCGCTGGCCCGCGACATCAATAATGAACTCGCCGCGGCTGTGCGCTCCCATCCCGAACGTTTCGGTGGGTTTGCAACGCTTGCTCTGAAGTCTCCCGCCACGGCAGCGGCGGAGCTGGAGCGCAGTGTCACACGCCTCGGCTTCCACGGCGCTCTCCTCAATGGCACGACCGGTGGCCATTTTCTTGACGATTCTCGCTTCCTCCCGGTCTTTGAGGCTGCGGCTCATCTTGGTGTTCCCATCTACCTCCACCCCGCGCCGCCGCCCCAGTCGGTCCGCGACGCTTATTATTCCGGCCTTCCCAGTGAACTCGGCTTCCTTCTCTCCATCGCGGGCTGGGGCTGGCACGCTGAGACCGGACTTCATACCCTGCGCCTCATCGTTTCTGGCCTCTTCGACCGCCTGCCTGCGTTGCAACTCATCATTGGCCATGTCGGAGAAGGTCTGCCCTATGCGCTCGCCCGCTCCAGCGGCATCCTCTCTCACGCCGCGCCGCACCTTCGCCAGCCGGTCGCCGATTACTTCCAATCCAACATTCACTTGACCACCAGCGGCTACTTCACCCTGCCGCCCTTGCGCTGCGCCCTTGAGGTGGTCGGCATAGATCGCCTTCTCTTCTCCGTCGATTACCCCTACAGCCCCAACTCGCGCGGCCGGGCTCTTCTCGACAGTCTGCCGGAGATACTAGGCGAGGAAGACCTTGCTAAGCTCACCCATCGCAATGCCGAGCACCTGCTCGGTCTGCGCCCCGCCGTCTGAGGGCTCGCTCACGGTCCTATAATGAAGCAACGGTCTGACTACCATGCCAACAATGAAAGCGATTCAAATCAGTGCGCCAGGCACCGATTTCGAACTGGTAAATCGGGAGATCCCCGAGCCGAACGCCGGAGAACTGTTAATCAAGGTGCAGGCGTGCGGCGTCTGTCACGGCGAAGCGATTCTGAAAGGCGGCCATTTTCCAGGTCTTACGTATCCGAGAATTCCCGGACACGAGGTTATCGGGACAATTAGTAAATCTGGTCCCGATGTAAGCGGCTGGCAAATCGGTCAAAGAGTGGGCGTAGGCTGGCACGGTGGCCATTGTTTCAATTGTCCCGCTTGCCGGCGCGGGGAGTTTCCAGCCTGTAATCGAAACCTGGTAACCGGCATTACTGTCGATGGCGGATACGCCGAGTATATGGTGGCTCGCAGCGAGGCCGTCGTGTCGATTCCCCAGGAGCTCGATGCTATCGAGGGCGCACCCCTGCTTTGCGCCGGTCGCACCGTATTTGGCGCGCTCAAGTCGAGCGGCGCCCGCGGCGGCGAGCTGGTTGCCATTCACGGCATCGGCGGATTAGGGCACCTGGCCATACAGTATTCCCGCAATCTCGGCTTCAAAACCATCGCCATATCGCGCGGTACAGATAAAGAGGAGCTATCGCTAAAATTAGGCGCACACGCGTATCTCGACACCAGTTCGGGCGGCACGGCCGAGGAACTTCAAAAAATGGGTGGGGCGCGGGTAATCCTCTGCACGGCTCCGAATAGCCGGGCCATTGCGGAACTCATCGACGGCCTGGGCAGGGATGGGACGATCATTATTGTTTCGGCCCCGCAGGACATGATGCAGTTTCATCCGGGACTCCTGTTGAAAGGCAACCGCTCGATCAGCGGCTGGGTCAGCGGCAATATCGAAGAGGCCATTCATTTCAGCTTGCTATCGGGCGCCATGCCAATGATCGAAACGTTTCCTCTCGAACAGGCAGCGATTGCCTTCGACAAAATGATGGCAGCCAAAGTGCGCTTCAGAGCGGTACTGAAGATCGGTTGAGGACATACTATGCAAGAACTTATGCAACTCATCGAAAACAGGCAGTCGGCAAGGGGGCTTTTCGACCCCGAGCGGGCGATTCCCGCTGAAGATATAGTGAAGATTCTGGAAGCGGCGCGGTGGACGCCCACGGCGCACAATATGCAGAATTTTCAGATCGTGGTTGTGGACGACAAACAACTCCTCAATGCGATCAGTGAGATAAAAATTCCTGTCGATCCGACGTTCATCAGAGAGAATTATCCCCAATTGTCTTTTACCGAAGACGAATTGCGCCGGAAGAAAACCGGGATCATGGGCACGACGTTCCCGAAGTCATGGCAAACACCCGACCCCAGCCTTGAAGATATCGAGAATGAAGACAGGGGTGCGTATATGGCCAGGCAGATAGTATCGTGCTCGGCCATTCTTTTCGTACTCTACGATCCGAGCCGCCGGGCGCCGGCCTCAGAAGGCGATTTCCTGGGCATTATCGGTCTTGGTTGCGCGATGGAAAACATGTGGTTGATGGCCAACTCGCTCGGGATCGGCGTCCATATCGTAAGCTCCTTGTCTGGAAAGAAAGTTGCGGCGGAGATTGCGAAGCTGCTCAATGTCCCGGATAAGTTGCGCCTGGCGTTCAGTATGCGATTGGGTTATCCCGTCACCCCTGTTCATTATTTGCGTGTGCGTCGCGACAGAGAAGATTTTGTGCATCGCAATGGTTTCAAGGAATAGAGTTTCAGATCGGCTTGTCGCACGCCGGGACATGGTGGGCCGCCTTGCGCTTCGCAGAGAAGAGGAGAAGTTTTTCAAATGAGCGAGATGGCCCTTTTTGAAGAACGTCCGGTGCGCCGGGTCTTTCAGGATGAGGAGTGTTGGCTTGTTCTTTCAGACATAGTCAGCGCGCTGACTCGCTCGCCCGCTCCCACCGATTACCTGAAGAAGCTGCGCCGCCGCGATCCCTCTCTGGCCCAGGCCTTCAAAGGGGAGGACAATTTGTCCCCCCTTGCGCTTCCCTTTGAAACGGAGGGGGAATGCAAAGGTTCCAGTGCTGGAACGTTCCCGGAATTCTCCGGCTGATTCAGTCCATCCCTTCCCCCAAGGCGGAGCCGTTCAAGCGTTGGCTTGCGAAGGTGGGCTATGAACGCTTGCGGGAGATCGCCGATCCTGCTTTGGCGCTGGAGCGGACCAGGGAGAATTGGCGCAGGCTGGGCCGCAGCGAAAAGTGGATCACCCAGCGCATGACCGGGCCATGCGCGAATTGACGACACGCGCAACAAACTGACCGACTACTGGACCTCTCACGATGTAAAGCAGGGGCAGGAGTTCGCCATCCTCACCAATATCATTCATGAAGAATGGTCCGGCGTCACGGTGAAAGAGCATAAAGAGATGAAAGGGCTTGCAAGCAAGAAACGAATGCGAATAAGTCGTGCTTCGGAAACTCGTCGCGCCCTTGTTCTTGAATCCGGGGCAGGATCAAATGTCGCTATCCAATCTGGCCGGATCAATAATGGGCTCGAATCACTCAGACGAAGAGATTTCAAAATGGCATCCAACCCGCTGACCACATCGTTCCTTATGAATCATAGTCCGGAGACTGCATACTTTCTGGCCAAGGCGGAAATGGGTTTGGGCGAATGGAACGCGGCAATCGACCACCTATGAAGACTTTGTTTTCCCAAAAATCAATTAAACAAGACAACCGACCCCCGAATCGGTGTGACCAACATCACAGTCGACGATTTTATTTGCGGAATACGTTGCAATTAGCAAAGCGAAAAGAGAGTAGTCTCGATAGCGCGCATGATGCGGGACATTTCCAAAGCCGTGCTTGATAAGCCGCTCGCTCGTTACGCGTTGGCAATCGTGGTCGTTGCTGCGTCGCTTTTGCTGCGATACGCCCTGGTGCGGGGCCTCGGCCTGACCATGCCGCCGTTCATCACTTTCTTTCCAGCCATCATCATCGTTGCAGTGCTGGCCGGCCTATGGCCCGGACTGCTGGCCACCGCCCTGGCAGCGCTGGCAGCGGACTACTTTATTCTGCCTCCATTCGGTTTTGGCATCGTGGACATCTCGGATATCGTTGCCCTGATCTTGTTTGCCACGATGGGCGCTATGATCTGCCTGCTGGCCGAGAACTACCGGCGCGGACTTCTCTCCATTGCGGCTTATAAAGAGGAGCAGGCCTTGTGGGTGAGCAACAAAAAGCTGGATGTGGCATTGGCCAGCATGACAGACGCCGTGTTCATATCCGACGCCAAGGGCCAATTCATCCAATTCAATGATGCCTTTGCCTCGTTTCACAGGTTCAGAAACAAGTCCGAGTGCGCCACGACGCTGGCCGAATATCCAGAATTCCTTGAAGTCTCGATGGCCGATGGGCAATTGGCTCCGCTGGAGATGTGGGCGGTTCCGAGGGCGCTGCGGGGAGAAACCGCCGCCAGCGAGGAATACCGCCTGCGCCGCAAGGATACGGGCGAGACGTGGATCGGGAGCTACAGCTTTGGTCCTGTCCGAGACCATGAGGGCGCAATCGTCGGGTCGGTGGTGGTGGGCCGTGACATCACTGAGCAAAAGAGAGCCGAGGAAGCGCTGCGCAAGAGCGAGACGCTCTATCGCGGCCTGTTCAACTCGATGAACGACGGCTTCTGCATCATCGAGATGATCTTCGACGCCGCGGGCAAGCCTGCCGACTACCGATTCCTGCAGATTAACGCTGCGTTTGAAAGGCAGACTGGGCTGCACGAGGCAGCCGGGAAGCGAATGCGCGAGCTTGTCCCGACTCATGAGGAGCATTGGTTCGAGATCTATGGGAAGATCGCACTTACTGGCGAGCCGGCGCATTTCCTCAACGAAGCCAAAGCCCTGAACGCCTACTACGAGGTTAGCGCCTATCGCGTCGGCGAGCCGGAACTTAGGCAGGTTGCCATTGTCTTTAACGACATCAGCGTGCGCCTGCACACCGAGGAGGCTCTGAAGCGGAGCATGGAGCAGCTCCAGATCTTCGTCGAGCATGCGCCCGCGGCGTTGGCGATGTTTGACCTGGACATGCGCTATATCTGCGCCAGCCGCCGCTGGTCCGCCGACTATGGACTGGGAGACCGGGACCTGCGCGGCCTGTCGCACTACGACATCTTTCCGGAGATTCCGGAGCGCTGGAAGGAGGCACATCGGCGCGCGCGGGCTGGCGAATTGGTGCAGTCGGAGGATGATTCTTTTGTTCGGGCCGACGGTTCCCTGCAACGTTTACGGTGGGAGATTCATCCATGGCACGAACCCTCCGGAGGAATAGGGGGCATCGTCGTCTTTACGGAAGACATCACGGAGCGCAAGCGGGCGGAAGCGCATATCCGGCAGCTCAATCGCGTCTACTCGGTCCTGAGCGATATCAACCAGACGATCGTGCGCGAGAAAGATTCCCAGACCATGCTTGCGGCCGCCTGCCGCATCGCCGTGGACAAGGGACAATTCCGCATGGCGTGGATCGGGATGATCAACCCCGACACACAAGTTTTGGAACCAGTAGCATTCAGCGGCGTCGTGGAGGGTTATTTCGATCAGATCAATATCGATTTTCGCGAATCAGAACCGGACTCCGGACCGGCGGCGCACTGCTTCCATACAGGTGAACACGCCATCTGCAACGACATCGAGCACGAACTCAACCAGCCGTGGAGAGGCAGTGCGCTGCAGCACGGCTATCGCTCGATGGCAGCTTTTCCGCTGCTCCACGAGGGCAAGATCATTGGTATTTTTTGCCTCTATGCCGGCGAACTGGCGTTTTTCGACGACGACGAAACCAAGCTGCTGAATGAGATGGCCATGGACATCTCCTTCGCCCTGGAAGTCAACCGCCATGAAGAGCAGCGGCGGCAGGCGGAAAAACACGTCCGGCAGCTCAACCGCGTCTACTCGGTCCTGAGCGATATCAACCAGACGATCGTGCGCGAGAAAGATTCCCAGGCGATGCTCGCAGCCGCCTGCCGCATCGCGGTGGACAAGGGGCAATTCCTCATGGCGTGGATCGGGACGGCCGATTCCGAGACGCACGCGCTTAGGCCAATCGCATCCAGCGGCGAAGTCGGCGATTACCTTGACCGCCTCCAGCTCGATTTCCTTGACCCAGCCCGCTCCGCCGGACCCTCGGTGCAATGCTTCCTTTCCGGAAAACACGTCATCTGCAACGCACTCGAGGAAGACCCTCGCTTTGCCCCATGGAGAGACGATGCGCTCAGAATGGGCTATCGGTCGCATGCGTCCTTCCCGCTCAAGGTGGACGCGCAGGTCGCTGGCATTTTCAATTTTTATTCAAGCGAGCTGGCGTTTTTCGACGAGGACGAAATCAGGCTGCTGGACGAGCTGGCGATGGACATCGGTTTCGCGCTGGAAGTGAACCGCCGCGAAGAGGATCGAAGAAAAGCGGAAGAGGAGCTGCGCTGGCGAACGGCCTTCTTTGAAGCGCAGGTGGACTCCGCCTCGGACGGCGTATTGGTGGTCGACAGGCAGGACAGGAAAATCCTGCAAAACCAGCGCATGAACGACATGATGCAAATTCCTAAAGAGATAGCCGAGGATCCGGACGATATGCGGCAGCGGGAATATGTGCGCTCCTCCGTCAGGAACCCGGATCGATTTATCGAGAAGGTCGTATATCTAAACTCCCATCCGGACGAGGTCCTCAATGATGAGGTCGAATTACTGAATGGCACGATAATTGAACGCTACTCCTCCCCCGTCCGCGACAAGGCCGGCAACCACTACGGCAGGATCTGGACCTTCCGCGACATCACGGAGCGGCGGCAACTGGAGGAGCAATTCCGCCAGTCGCAGAAGATGGAGGCATTGGGCCAGTTGACCGGCGGGATCGCTCACGATTTCAATAACCTGCTGACCGTGATTCTGGGTTGTTCTGCATTCATCGGCGAGGAGGCCAAAGAGAACCCGCGCTTGAGCAAGATGGCGAAGATGATTCTGGATGCGGCTCAGCGCGGTGCGGACCTTACGCACCGCATGCTGGCCTTTGCGCGGCGCCAGCCGCTGCAGCCGAAGCCGGTCGACATCAATCGGATGCTCGCGAATATGGAGAGTATTCTTCGCCGCACCTTGAGCGCGGATATCGACCTGGAAGTGATCCAGAGCGGAGAGGATTGCACGGCGCTCGTTGACCCGCCGCAGTTGGAGAACGCACTGCTGAACCTTTGCATGAATGCCTGGGACGCCATGCCTGGGGGCGGGAAATTGATCGTCGAGACCGGTATCGCCACCCTGGATTCCAGCTATGCGGAACAGAACGCCGACGTCACACCGGGGAAATACGTTCTGATTTCAGTCTCTGACACGGGCTGTGGCATCAGCCCGGAAAACCTGGGCCGCGTCTTCGATCCCTTCTTCACCACTAAGGAAGTTGGCAAGGGGACGGGCCTGGGGTTAAGCATGGTGTATGGATTTGTAAAGCAATCGCAGGGCCATGTGAAGATTTACTCAGAGCCGGGGCAAGGCACATCGGTGAAGCTATATCTTCCCAGGGCTGACCAGGAAAGCGAACCCGCCGATCAGGAAGCAATCCTGATTGCCGATCTTCATGGGTCGGAGGTTATTCTTCTGGTGGAAGACAATGCTCCGGTGCGGGAGTTTGCCAAGACCCAGCTGCTCCATCTCGGGTACCAGGTGCTGGAGGCTGCGAATGGCAAGGACGCATTGGCGGTTCTCAGGGAACACAACGACATCGATTTATTGTTTACCGATGTGGTGATGCCGGGCGGCTTGAATGGCCGCGAGTTGGCGCACGAAGCACGCCAGCTTTACCCGGCGTTGAAGGTGTTATTCACCTCCGGGTATGCAGAGAGCGCGATTCTTGACATGGGGCTTCTGGACCAGCATGTACAGTTGCTGAACAAGCCCTACTCCCGGCTGCAACTGGCGAGAAGAATACGCGGAATGCTGGCCGCACGCCAGTCCGCGCCGGAAGAGGAGGGACTCAATGGCTAACCGGAGCATTCTCATCCTGGACGATGACGCGGCTGCTGCCCAGACAATCCAATGGATGGCGGAGAGCCTCGGCTTTGAAGCGGAGTTCGTGACCCGCCCGAATGAGTTCTTCCTGCGATTGGAGCAGAAGAGCTTTGACATTATCACCATCGATCTGGTGATGCCGAAACTGGACGGTGTAGAGATCATGCGCCTGCTGGCGGAGCGCGAGACGCGGGCTAAGATCGTCATCTCCAGCGGGATGGACAGCAAGGTGCTGGAAGCCGCGCAGCGCTCGGCACTGGAGCACGGGTTGAGCATTTTGGGGGTCATTTCCAAGCCGATTTCCAAAGAATCTCTGCGCTTGCTGGTTGGCGATGGAAGCGAATGCGATCAGTTGCCATGGGTAGAGAAGCAATCTGCATACGGTGAACTATTTGAAATTACCCCGCTGGATTTGCAGAACGCCCTGGATCGCCACGAATTTATATTGGCCTACCAGCCAAAAATCGAATGCAAGAGCGGCCTGACGGTCGGGTTTGAAGCACTGGTTCGCTGGAAACATCCCGACAGGGGAATCGTGATGCCCGACGTCTTTATTCCGGTCGCGGAAAATGTCGGGCTGATCGATGCCCTGACGGAGCAGATCTTCGAGCAAAGCCTGGAATGGTTCTCCCAGTTTTTTCCGCAATCCATTCCACAATTGTCGTTGAATATATCCGCGAAAAGCCTCGTGGATATTCAGATGGCCGATGACCTTTCCGCCCTGTGCAGCCGCTATCGGATTGCTCCAGAGTGTGTCGTCCTGGAATTGACAGAGACCAGCGCGATGGTCGATCCAATCCTCTCTCTGGCCTTGTTGACAAGGCTGCGCTTGAAGGGCTTTCAACTGTCGATCGACGACTTCGGCACCGGATTTTCCTCGATGGTGCAGTTGGTAAGACTGCCTTTCTCGGAGATCAAGGTGGATAAGTCGTTTGTCATGCAGGCGCAGAACTCCAGCGAGGCGCGTAGCGTCATAAAATCGATCATTGACCTGGGCCACAGCCTCGGCCTGCTGGTCACGGCGGAGGGCGTTGAAAACTTCAAAACACTCGACTATCTGAATAGCCTGGGGTGCGATCTTGCCCAGGGATATTTCATCGCGCGCCCCATGACGGGAGAAGCCGCCCGCAACTGGGTGAAGCAGAGGAAGCAAGGAATATCCGCTTGATGGATGGGAACCAGGCGGAAGGCCACCTTTCTTTTCCCTTTTCCAAGGCCATGCGGTCGTTGAGCAGATCTTTCGCCCCCAGTTCGGTACTGGAGCACCACCGCCTGCAAGCCGGACTTGCTTGACGCTTATCGTTGCCCAAAAGGGTTCGGGTGGCACATCGGTCACAACTATAAGTTGCAGTTTCTATCGCTGTGCATTGGCGAACACAAGTGACAACAAGGGGAATGCGCGCTATCCGACAAGACAGAGTGCGTCCTTGAGCCTGCAGAACGGCCAAGCACAACTAAGGCGCAACTTCGATCACGAAGCTGCCCGATTTGCCGTTTAGGTGCGTCTTGCCGGTGCCAACGAGGTATCATCCTCATTTCCAGCAGCTTGGTGGGTAGCGGCCTGAGGCCGATGGTGTTCACAATTATCGAGCCTTCACAGTGGCAAAAGCGTCAAATAAGAACGCGGCTAGTCGCCACACCACAAACAGGAGCAGATGCGATGAAAAGCACTCCCGCCCATGAACCTTGCGTCGGCATATTCTGGCTCCTCCGCGACAAACTCAACTGCCACGCTCAACCTGCTTTGGGTTGCAAGCGCTTAGCTCCAAACATCCACGTCTCCCCCAGGGAGAAATTGACAAGCGAGCAGCACAAAATCGCGATCCCGTTAGCTGCCAACACCGGCAGCAGTGCACCCGCGACCAGTACCTTCATCAGAGCGAGGTTTCCCACGAGCGACACCATTCCATTCGACAAATGGAATCGCGCGCACTGCCCCAGCAGCGTTGCCGTCTCCCGCCGCTCGCGCCAGGTGTAATGCACATGCCACACAAAATTGTGAAGTAGTGTGAGTTCGAGAGCCACGGCCGAGGCAGCAAGATAATGCCCCGGTACGATGCGGTTGAGTACGGCGAGCGAGCCAAGCTGCGCCACCATTCCCATGACTCCCACTAGATTGAACTTCCCCCACCGCGCAAGAGTATTCATGGTAGCGGCTCCTGCCGGTAGAGCTCGGCCGTGTGCCGCATGGCGACGATGATTGCGGTTGCGAACATGCTTACGGCTGCAATCGCGCCGCCCACATCGAAGAGCAGAAAGCTGTGGCCGAACAGCGTGGAATATGGACTCCGCAGCAGCGCGAGGTTGCCGGCGACGAGCAGAATGCGAATCTCCGTCGGCCCGAAGAATCCCTGCGAGAGTTCGAAGCAACCAAGCGTGTACGTGGCCAGGTAGCTCTCGCCGGAGAGCAGCATAAAGGCAACGAGCATCGCCATCGCCGTCTGCCAATGGAGGAAGCCGCTTGCGCCAAGCCCCGTCATCAGCGCCACGGCACCGAATATGTCGACGATATGGTCAACATAGAACCCGTAACGCGGGCGCTGCTGCCTCCGCACACGCGCCAACGTTCCATCCAGGCTGTCGCCCAGCCAATTGAGCGCCAGGCAGAGGACCACGGCGAGCAGCCAGCGCTCGTCAAATCGCGCGAGAGCGTAACAGACACCCGCGCCAATCTGCGCGGTCAGGCCCAGCACAGTAAGCTTATCGGAGCTAATCCAGCGCGGCGCGCGCTCCGCCATCCACAACAACGCGCGCTTCTCCACGTGCGCCGTCAGCGACCGATTTACGCGCTGCGCCGCATGGTAATATGTGCCACTCTTAAACATCGCCGCATTCGTGTTCATTGCTTGTCCCCTTTCCCTGTACTTTCTCGATTTCCCGGAACGCTGCTAATCCGGAACGCCTACGAGCCACACGACGCGGAAGACGATGTTGTTTTGAGCTGGATTCGCATTCGCCCAATAGTTCCGCACCTCGAACTGAAGAGAATGCGAAGCGTCCAATGGGTGCGCAAATGCCAGACCGTAATCCAGCACGTTTCCGGTTTCGAACATCCGCGTGTAGCCGTCCACCACCAGCGGCAGCGGCTGCTTTGCCTTCTCCGGAGGCATCAATGGAATCACTGCATTGGTGCTGAAATAGTCCGAAACTTGGCTCCTGTTTGCCTGAGGCCCCATGACGCCCGCTTCGAGATCGAGAAACGGCATGATTCCCACGATGCCGTCGCATTGCAAGGTCGGCTTCAATGCGACTGTGGATTGGGAGGCTCCCGTGCCGCACGTATACCCAGCGCGTATGAACCAGTTGTAGGCTCCGGCGCCCGTTGGCTCCGGCACCGGTTTTGCAGGCGCGGGTCCTTGCGTCTGTGCGCCTGCGACTGCCGAAAAGAAAATGGACACAAAAACTCCCCGCATAACCATGGCATTCATGGCAGCTCCTTTCGTAAACGGTTTTTTGATTTGGATCGCGCTATCTGCGCAGCGCGTAGCGTGTGGCGCGCAGGGTGAACTCCAGCGATTCCCGCGGAACGCTCTCGACGAATGGCCCGATCACCCAGCCGAACCCGCTGGGGATGGATCGCGTGAGTGAAACCGACTCGATCTGCATGTAAAGGCCGCCATCGCGCTCTTCGAAGGTCCAGTACGTATTAAGACGCCACAGGAAACCGTGCTGATCGGCTAGGCTGAGTACGCGCTCGTTCTTCGTCCCACCGTTGTCAATCTCGTCAATATGTGTGCTGCGCGAGATGCTCCAGCCGTGGCGAGCGTCGAGCCGGCCGAACTCGATGTCGTAGGTCGTGTCCATCACAACGGTGATCACATGCTTCTGTATGACGCGCATGGTCGTTTGATAACGGTCATCGTTCTGCGAGAGCACTTTGGCCGAAACTACTTGGGGCGTGTAAATGCGCGGATAAGCTGCGAAATCCCGCATGAGCCGTTCGAAATCGACCGCTCTTCCGCCCGGCAGAAACGCCGTGCCACGCCAGTGGTAGAGCATTGCCCCTGGCAGTTCGGTCTTCGCCGGTGTCAGGTTCTCGACCACCAGCTCTCCGCTGCGCAGGCGCGCTTCGGTCTGCGCCGCAGGCTCCTCCAGGATGCCAAATCCCGCGTTCTGCCGGTGCTGCGCCGCGAGCCGCGCTTCGAGCGCTCCAACATACCTGTTGAACCCGGCGACGGCTGCCGGAGAAGGCTGCTCAGCGCGAGAAATGCCGCACATGAGCGCCATCAAAACTTCCAGCATGCCTATCACAACCAATCTCGAAGCTGACCATCGCTGCGTCATGTACTCCACTGTGCCCGGTCCGGCCGCTTAAGCGCAATGCATGGGACCTCAAACGAGCACAAAGAATCCTCACCGGGCAAGCAATTGCAAACAGGACACTTGTGGAAAGTTCTCGCTCGACGCCTGTGGCACAGGCCGGGAATCTCCATCGGATACACTGAACCTATCGTGCCCATGACAGACACGCAGCCAGCCCGGCGCTACCGATTTGGCGTTTTTGAAGCCGACGCTTCGATGGGCGAGCTGCGCCGGCAGGGCGTTCGCGTAAAGCTGAACGCTCAGCCCTTCCAAGTGCTGTGCCTGCTGCTCGACCGGCCTGGCGAACTGCTCACCCGCGAGGAGATTTCGCGCGAGCTTTGGCCTGACGGCACCTTCGTCGACTACGACCACGGCGTGAATTCCGCCGTGAACCGCATCCGAGAGGCATTGGGCGATACGGCCAGCAGCCCGCGCTTCATTGAGACCCTGGCCAAGAGGGGATACCGATTCGTCGTGCCGGTCGAGCGAATTCCAGCGAGAGAGGAGGCGCCCACGCTTCCACCCGCTCTTGTTTCGGCAGAAGGTGCGGCCCCAACCACTTTGCCATCCGACTCTCCGCCCTCAGAAACTCGCCTTTGCGGCGGCATTCTCGCCTCGCCCCATGAGCTGCCCAACACACCGTATCCGGTGGTGCAAACGCTCTTTGTCCTGTTTCAATTGATGTACCTGGCGTTTTACGTGGGCGCGCTGGCAAATCTCGCCGAGATTCAGGATCTGCTCTCGCAGCTGACCAAATCGACGCACATTTTCACGATCCTGGTCGTGACGGCGGCGATTCTGATTCCCGTTCGTGCATTCATCCTCTCGGCCACGCTTTTTCATGCTCCAGGCGCGAGAGAAAAGCTTTTGAAGATCTGGCCGGTTCTGCTGCTGTTCGACGAGCTCTGGGCTCTGTCACCCTTCCTGCTGCTGCACCACATCAACTTCGGGCTGGCGCTGGCATGCACAACGTTGCTGGTCTACTCACCCTTTGCGCAGCGATCTCTTGTGTTGATGGGTGCGGGCAACCCCGGGGTGAGAGCCTGACCGTTGCTAGGTGTCTGTCGGTCATAGCATTCGCCAAGGCCGATTCATCGGTTTTCAGGTCAGGATGCCGGATGTAGGGCGTGCAGG
>Ga0181517_10003698_pt1 | contig 14384 bp, 10 predicted proteins | sample PEATcosm2014_Bin_31_FD_119748 | JGI IMG/M metagenome (GOLD analysis project Ga0181517, IMG submission 119748) | Peatland microbial communities from MTU Mesocosm Facility, Houghton, MI, USA - PEATcosm2014_Bin01_30_metaG | ecosystem: Environmental > Terrestrial > Soil > Wetlands > Peat | place... | reverse complement strand
CTCTCTAGCCCGGCTCGCAGGACGTCGCGTAACTCCTTGATGTGCGCAGGTCGGTTATCATGCCTGTTTCTGATCTTCCGAATGAGCTTCGTTGCCACCACGTGATCCAGGGCCTCACCAAGGCTACCGCCACTCGCCTTCACAACCGGCACGTAGTCCTGGATCTGGCGCTCTAGCCGGTTTCCCCAGCCGACGGCGAATCGCCGCTGCAGGGTGTCGCCGAGAGCATCGGCGAGCTTCGCGTAGGCGGCGCTGGCGGTGTCGGCAAATCGCGAGTGAGCACTTGCGAAGGCGTTCTCCAGAGCCTTCAACGAAAGTGGCTCCTGGAAGGGCAATGGTCGAACCTCGAATGCCCCCGGATGTCTGGGCAACTCCATCACATGAGCTCGATCATAGGTCTTTGGTGCGAAATCCTTGGTCGTTTCATCGTGGTTCGCGGTTCCGATGAACCATATGTTTGGGGGGAGCGGCAGTATCCTTCCCTCCCGAAACAAATGTGGTGCCGGATCGACCGCTTCGGTAGTCAACTCGACGCACCGCCGGTGAGGCTCTTGTTCGAGCTTGGACAAGAAGTCCGCAAAATATTGTTCCGGATGAGACAAGTTCATCTCATCCAAAACGACTATAAACGGCAGGCGCTCAAACTGTGGACACCCAGCACGGTAGAGGGCCAAAAGGAACTCCGACTCATAGAACTTGCGCTCAAACGCGTTGAAGTGCCCAAGCAAATCCTGCCGATCACGCCAGCCGGCCTGGACCTCGATAACCTTACATCCTGCTCCGATTGCCCTTGCGAAGGCAATGGGTAGACTCGTCTTGCCCGTGCCGCTGATACCCTGCAGCAGATGAAGACGGCTCATGGCAAGACCGCCCAAGAAGCACCTTAGGTCACGTTCCGAGTAGTAAAGGCTCTTTCCCGTCTCCCGGCCATCCGCAATGCGGTGGCGCACTTCCTCGACGAATCGTTGCAGATCCACTAGGCTATCGCGGGTCGGGCTGGCCGTCTGAAGCTCTTCATTGGCGTCCATCGCAGCCGACGTCGGGAATGGGCAGCGCCCATCTGAACGCCTGATCCTCTCATTCACGTCGGTCCGGAGTTCTCGCAGCGCCGCCTCAAGCAGTTCGCGACTTGTCTCCAGAGCGGCCTTTTGATCCCTTAAACTTTCAACTTCTGTGACCGCAATCTGGGCTTTAGACAATCGAGCCTTGAGTGCTCGGTTCTCCTCCAGCAGTGATACACGCTCCGTCTGGAAGGCCTCTCGTTCTTCTTCAAGCTGGCGCAGCCGATCAAGGGATTGAGCACCAGGCACGATTGCTAGGCGATGCTGGAGGTCATCCCTCTCACGCGTCAACGTATCGAGAGTCTCAATGATTTCTTCAGGGCTGCGATGCCCAAACCGGAGGTCTGCCTCTTGCCGGAGCGCAAGAGTTCTCACGAGGCGATCCCGATCTTCTCGGGCCGCCTGCAGTTGCTGATTCCGTTCAATGCACTGACACTGCAACGTCTCTATACGAGATGCCGCCAAGTGCTCTACTTTCGTATCGAGCCGTTTCTGATCTTCCGCGAATACCTCCCTCTCGGCGGCCAGCTTCCGCTGTTCCGAGCGGATCGCAGTCTTTTCCACCATAAACAAACGCCGCTCTTGCTGGTATTCCTCGTTACGCTGACTCAGTTCGGCTTCAAGCCGCTGTCGGTCAGCACTGAGAGCCTCTTTCTCTTTGCGCCGAGTCTCGTCAAGGTCATTGCGCAACTCATCTTCTACCCGGCGACGGACGGCCTCCCACGCCTGCCTTTCGGCGATCATTTCCTTTCGGAGGTCATCAAGCTCCTTGCGAAGGGCCGCACGCTGGTCGTCGAATCCTCTTAGCCATCCCTCAAATCTTCCGCTGAACCCCGACTCAGCCTCCGCCTCCAAAGCCCTTACCTGCGCTTGGCGTTCGTTCAGCGCCTGTTCACGTTTTGAGAGCTGCTGCTTTTCTGATTCGAGCCCCTCACGCTGTTCCTTCAGGGTACTGTCCAGCGCTTTGAGTTCAGCCGTTCTGCTCTCGACGCCATCCTCCCGTCTTCCGAGCGATATGCGTTCCTTGTTAAGGCCGTTAAGCATCTCTTCATAACGTGCCTTCTGCCGTTCCAGCAAAAGAATTGCGATTCCTGCCTTGTTCGCTAGTTCTCCGAGTGTGTCATCCCCGGCCGAAGCGCTCTTCGGAGCGGGCAATGCTTCAAGGTCTTCCTCGGTGGCATTGTCAGCCGCTAGGTTGTAGGCCCGTTCTATAACTGTCTGCGGTGGCGTCTGGGCACCTGTTGGCACCTTGGTCGTGGCAGCGGTCGGTGACGAACTCGCCGCATCTCCACCCTGCTGGTGCCTTGCTAGGTCCCTTCGATTGTGCTTTGCCATAAGTTACGTGCTGCCTCCCTCGAGCGACAAGCTCAGCAATAGGCCAACTGCCCTGTAAACAGTGCGCATGCTCAAACGAACATCATCCAACGATCCAGAGAAACCGCCCGCATGGGCAGCATCGCCTGACAAATTCACAACAGCGTTCAGTTGATCAAGCAAGTCGGGCACCTTCTGCGCCGCGACGCGGAGTGGATGGTCAGGAACTTCTGCAGCCCTAAGCAACGTTGCGATTATGAATGCGTTCAATCGCCAGCAATTGTCGTACTCCGCAACAGCCCTAACATGTTCGGGCCTTACGCTTAGTAGTTGCCTCGGCATCTCTGGCGAGAGACCAATGGCGGAAGCCGCCTGTCGATAGCACGCTTGAACAAACAAATAATTGTTGTTCGGTCTGCCGTTCACGTAGAGCCCCAGAGAAACACCTTTGAGTGGGTATCCCGCTGCCAGTTCCCTGAAGAGCGCCTCCAATGCTCGCCGGCACGCTGTTGCGGCGTTGCGGAGGGCATACGCTGACTGGTCTTCCCGCGCCATCTCATACTCCTCTTCCATTTCCACGAGGTGGTCATAGGCCAGGATGGATCGTGCGGCTGCGGTCAACTCCAGGTCAACTTTAAACACCGCGCTCTCGTGCATCCGTTCCCTCCATGCTCGGTAGCCGGCACTGTCGCCATGAACCGACTTTTCGAGGAGCCGCTGCAGGGCGGCACGCAAGCCAGGTGAATCCGTCAATCGGTTCTCAAGGTCGCGTCTGAAAATGGCGCTTGGATCGAATCCGAAGGGCTCACAGACGTACCACTCACTTCCCCCTCTTTCACCACCAGGCAGGTAAAGATAAGTCATCAGGAACACAGGTCGAGCCTGGGACTCGATAAGCCCAATTCTTTCAACGCGCGCAGTCTCTGCGGGGCTGATGGGCTCATCAGGTAAAGTCTCTGATTCTCTCGCGCGCTTCAATGCGCGTCGATGCGCTTCTGCAGCCCGAAGAACCTGCAATGGAGTCGGCCGCGAGAAGGTAGCGTCGCGTGGCGGCAGTTGCATAAAAGCCCGCTGCAGCCAGGGGTCGCCCGTTGAACCGAGCAAAAGTTTGACGAAACCCTCACTGTCCGAATCTGTCTGACAATAGTCTAGGTTCATTACAAACCGTGGCCATAGATCGCCACTCCACAGGTCCTGAAACACCCACCCCACCATCATGGAATCGGAACGGCCAAGATCCAGCAGTGTGAACCTCTCCGCAGCCCGCCCCGAATTACCTTCCCGATCGATCAATCTCTTCCGGCGAAGTTCCTCCAGGATCAACGACGTTAACTGGGGGTGGATGTGCAACTTGCCCGAGATGTCTTCTGGAGATCGGCAACCGGCACCGCACAGCCCAAACACGGCTCGCTGGAGAAAGTTCAAGTCGTCCGAAGTCCCGACAGGGCAAACGACGCGGTATGCTAACGCAGGCCACAGCAGGTACTCGCGGTTGCGAACGGGGACATCGCTGACGTGTGGGCGAGGCTCGAAATTGAGGATTGTAGCATCGGCCCTAAAGTCTAATGCCATGGGCCCCTCCGCACAACTTATAGAATCTCACGAGGCCTGTGACGGCCTCTTCTGCTGCATCGCCCTTAAACATTCCCGCGTCTCCGACCCCTATGAGCAGTCGCTGTTGGCGACTCATAGCTACACAGAGGCGGTTTTCTAACATGAGGTGGCCGAACTTTTGGCGCAGTGCTTTTTGATCACGGGGTTCGATCTCGTTGCTTCGCGTTATCGACAGAAGAACCACATCGAATTCCTTACCCTGAAAGGCATCGACCGTCCCGACGCGCAACCGTTCCTTGCGCGTCCCCGTCGTCTCGCGCCAGGCGTCTCGAATCTCGAAGGCGCCGCCTTCACCGGATTCAGCCAGCCCGAGTTCCACCAGAGCCCTCATGAGCGCATCGCGCTGCCCAGAATAGAAAGTGATGACGCCGAAACTCAGGTCTGGGCGCTCCAAAGCCAGACGGCGCACCTCCGCCGCGATCCACCGCGCTTCGGCGTTCCGGCGCTTGGTGCGACCGCCCGTTTCCCGTCCCTCCGATATCGGTATGTCCACCCACGCAGCGACCTTGCCCTGGTAGCTAGCGAGGCCATGATCGAACTGGCCAACATTTTTCACCGACTCAAAGTCCTCGCCATAGGGCGCATAAAACGTATCAGACACGAACTTGCCCAAGACAGGGTGCATGCGAAATTGGAGATTCAGAGTGACCGTCCGCTTAATACCGTCACGTGACTCACGATTTCGGAGGTCTGTGAACAGGCGCTCGAACAGACTTTTCTTGAGCTGGTCACGGGTCTCCTGCTGAACTGAGCGCTCGATCTCCCTCTCTACATCCGGCTCAAGTATGTGCGGCAACTGGCGATGATCCCCTACCAGCACGATGCGTCGTTCGGCAAGGGCCATTGGCACCAGTAGATCTAGCGGGTTGGCGCGTGCAGCCTCATCGATGACAACGTCCTTGAAGACCATCCGCTGATCTATCTCGCTCAATTGACTCAGTGAGGCCCCTATCCCTTTCACTTCGCTCATCTGTCTACTAGCAGCTTGTTGGCACGTTGCGGCAAGCACGACCGTGTATTCGTTTACGGCCGCACGGATGCTGTACACGTCGTTCTCAAGTGCATCGAGGTACTCCCACAGCACCTCCTGTACGCCGGCGGTCGAGCTCCGTACATTGACAAAGAGGGCCTCGACAATCTCCGATAGTACTTGCTCGACTTCAGAATCGACCTTCGCTATGCCGGACATCTCGCTTCGCGGCGCTAAGCGGTCGATCAGCTCGCCTCTAAGGGTCGCGAGCTGCGGGAGGAAGTCGATGGGCGAGCCGCTCGTCCACTCCGCAGCCCTCGAGAGTAGCTCATCGTCACGGTCCTCCAAGACCCCTATCGCCTGCGCTCTAATCAGGGCCTTCTGGCAGTTATGGGGACCATCGTCTTCAAACGACTCGACCTCGGTTCGTATTCCCCGAACTGCCTGAAGTGCCGCATCTCTCTCGTCAGCTTCGACTGACCGGAAGAACTCCGGTCGGCGATCAAACCGCTGTCGACATTGCAGCAATCTATCGCGCAGGTCCGGAGGCAGGTACTCGGACGCCAGTTCGGCCACAGACCGCAATAAGCCCGAGACATTCTCGTTTGGCAATGCGGAATACCGATACCCGGCGGCAAGACTCTGAACTTGCCTCAGGATCGCACCCGCAGCTGTACCCTGCATACCCGCTAGGTCGGCCCGCAACGCCTCGATTCGGTCCTGCCTCCATCGATGAAAGCCATCGAGCTGGTCCGGTTGATCGCGTCGTTTGCCGATCTTCATCGCGGGCAGGCCGAAAACACTGGTACGAAGAGCCGCATTCTCGACAGCATCATGCTGATAGCTTGTGAGAAGTATGCGGCCCGCCACGTTGGTTCGGCTTTCGTCCAGCTCGGCTAAAATCGATTGGAGAGCGACGATAACACGCGTCTTTCCAGTGCCAGGTGGCCCTTGGATGAGACAAATGTCCGGCGTGTTCAGAGCATCACGGAGCGCTTCAAGCTGCCGAGCCGTTGGCTCCCCACCCATGGCTTCATGAATCAAAGCTCGATACCTGGAATCGGCGGGATCAATATGGCGTGCGCGACGTTCCGGTACGGCCTGCCCTTCAATCAGGAGCCCAAGTTGTGGCATGGCACAAGTCGCAGAAACAATACGAGCCTGCGCTACTTCGCGGCGTTCAAGACGGCGGCGATCACCAGTAAGACTGGGAAAAAGCACACCGCTAGCGGGTGGTTGGGTGCCTTCGTAGTCGCTTGGCGGCAGTACGTCAATCGTGCGTCTTTGCCGATCCGCACTTATATAAGTCCCGGAGAACGCCCGCTCCCTCCGGCGGCGCTCAGGCTGTTCGTCCGATTCTCCCTCGGGCTGCAATTCCGCTGGCAGCGTGGCAGCGACTTCCAATTGAATATCGTCCGCCTCGGCCAGCCGATCAATGGAGGCACTGATATGGTCATCCGGGACGAGCGTGAACCTCCAGTGGCCATTTGGCAGGGGAGTTCGGCCTGAGTAGTAGAGCCATCCAAGAGATCGGGCCCGCCGTATCGTGCTTTCCCGTTCGATCCTGTTGTACTCTTTCCACAGTCCCAAGTAGCTTGTAGACGTTCGCACCAATTCATCAAGCAAGGTTTTGGCTGTCCCTCGGAATTGCCCTGCCACAGTGGAGTCCACAAAACGCACGGCGCTCTCGACGAGAAAGACTGGTCTTCGTTCGTCCAACCGACGCGGACGCTTTGCCTCGACTACCCTCGTGATCCTGAGTTTATCGTCGGCGTCGGCCTTCACATCGATAGCGAGCCCGCGACCGTGAAGGCGAAATGCCGCAAGCGACTGTTGCGAAGATATGGTGCCTGACAGTATGACGCGGGTGGAAAACCCTGGCTCGTTCAAAAGAACCCGTTCAGACAGCCACTCTTTGACCTCTTCAACGCTCAAAAGCCTGCGTCGTTTTCGTCGTACGTCATCGACAACCATCTCGTCTACAGCGAGATCAAGTTGCTCTGGCCAGCCGAGAGATGCCGGAAACTCGTGTAGCCGCAGCGTCAGTCGCTGAGTAGGGCCGAATCTTGGAAAGCGCGCCAATATCCAACAGACTTTCGGAAGGTTTCGAATTCCGACGTGATTGAGGTCAGCGCTATCCGCGCTGCTCGCGCCGGCAACAGCGTAAGCGGCTTCGTCAATTCTTACTAACGCATCGAGGGCGCTCGAATCGAAGGTCAGCACTGCCTCCTTCGCAGTCGGTATCTGGACGCCGAAGTCCTTACCGATTGATGGAACAAGCTCGATCGACGAGATTAGGCCGTATTCCAGATCACTTGCCGTCACGACTTAACCTCGCTTCGTCGTTCAAAGACCGCACACCGATGTAGCTTGTCGAGCGGTCCAAAGTGAAGGATCCAGGAATCTTTCGGTGCGCCGATCTTCATGACTGCCGGCCGGTTCGAGAGGGAGACGCTCCGCTTTCGGTCGGGCGAGATGAGTTGGCACGCATCTTCCTCAACCGCACAGATCCTGACAGTGCTCCCCTGTAGTGCGCAAGATGCAATCTGGCGGTTGCCGCCAACGCCGTCCAGTCCCAGGGCCATCCACGCAGGAATTTCGAGGCTGTCGCCATCCGACAGAAACGCAATTCCCGCCAGGACCGGTCTCTCATCAGGATGCCTGAGTATTTCCTTGCCCTCCCCGACAGATGGGTCCCAAAGATGGAACCTGATTGCTACAAAGTTTGGACGGTCGGCAGAGCACCAGGGACAGTTCCGTTGATTTGGGAAGTACGTGCTCGTGCACTGCGAGCACCTTATCGTGACGCCCGCAGCCTTGTGAAGCTTGTCCACCCACATCGAGACGCCAGGTCTCACCATCGGATTCGTTAGGCCAGGACCAAATGCGTCCTGGAAGAGCTTCTTTAGCCGGGGTGAAAGGACGATCGATCGTTCTATGCCAAATCTCGAGCGGTTCAGGTCGTTGGCCGGATCATCGATCCACGGCAGCCGTCCTTCGAACGCTTCTTGTTCAAGTTCTGGATCGCCGTCGTGGACATAGTCACCAACAAGAGGATGTGTCCCGGTTAATACCTGAAAAGCGAGCACGGCGAATGCGTGTGCCTCTGTCAACGAGTTGGCGGCGCTCCGACCCAAGAGTAGTTCGGGGGCGCCATACCCGACCGTATAGACGTCGCCCAGATGGGGCGCAGACTGGTAGCGGATATTGTCGCAGTCGATAAGGCAGATTTCTTCGCGAGTGGTTTCTGTGGAGACGAAGACGTTCTTTGCGGACAGATCACCATAGATTAGTCCTTTGGCATGCAGTGCGTTAAGGACGTCGGCAAGCCGGGCGAGAAGTCGAAGCCTCCGCCGCAGCCCGCCGCGGCCGCGGTACCATTCGCCGAGGGATGGCTCGGAGGGTAAGGGGGCGGTCAGCCTGGACAACGGCTCCATGCCGGTGACCATTTCCATCACATACCCGACATGCGGCTCCCTTAACATTTCTAGTGGCCGAGCAATCGGCAACTCGCTGAGTTCGAGCCGTTTCACGAATGTCAACTGATTTCTGAGCCAATCTTGCCTGCAGGGCGGTGTCTGATCGATGAGCTTAACAACAAAAGGGGTACCCTGAATGGAGTAGACTGCACCTTGGCCCCCGCGCCCAAGACAAACGCCTAGCTTGTGGCGGCAGCCAGCCGCATCTGTGATTTGCGTCGGAGCACTATTCATGACGTCCTCTCGACGATGAAGACTCCCAAATAACTCCCAGCGCCTTATCATCAGAGTGATTAGGCGTAGGCCACTTACGGAGCATGGCACGCAGTCTCTGTGATCGCTGTCTGGCCGGGAGCCCTCGGAGCTCATCTACCAGCCATGCGGTGAAGAGTCCCGTCTTTTCGGGTATGAGGTCGTCGGAGACCCCATCAGTCGCTATGATCGCAGCGGTCGGAGCGGGGGGCGGAGGAATGGTTACGAATTGCCAGTCGTTCGAGCTCTTAGACGTGCCGAGGCCTACAGTCTCATTCAGGAAGCCTCTTCGCTGACCACCGATGATGTACTTCAACTCGCGCCGGCCCAACCGTATCGCTGCTAGTCCGTCTCCAATTCCGCCGATAACCCACGCGCCGGTTCGTTGTCGAAGCGCCAGGATACACGTAGTGGCACAGTCCTCAGGTGGGTGAGGAGCAATGCGTGACCGCCAAAGTGCCTGTATCAAGGGTGCTAGTCGCTCGGGCGGGCTTAGAGGGTTCATTGACCAGTAGCGAACCGCATCTCTTGCGGCAAGGCAAGCGTTCTTTGAGCCTTGGCTAGCGCGAGTGCGCGATCCGAGTCCATCAGAGACAACTATCAGGCGGCCGTACTGTCCGTTAGAACAGAGGCAAGCGTCTTGATTAAGTTGCCCGTCTTTGCAGTGCCCGGGACCGGTCTCCGTCACCACAAGAGAGTCCACATATCTAGTCACAGATTAGTAGTCCAATTCTTCATCACGTAATTCATTGAACACGATGGCGTTAGGATCGCCGCTGCGGGATCTCGCGGTTACGCTCATCGTTACCCACTGGAAAAACTGCTTGATTTGTCTTGCTTGTGCCGCGCTGAACACCTGACGCGCGGGATCAGCGAGGAAGGCGTTGAGAACGTCGTGATCAGCGTCATCACCAATGGCCATCGCAAACCGCATCGCTTTGGAAGCGCGCTCAGAGCCTAGCAGCTGTTGAAGAGGATTGCGCCAATCGGTTGTTGGCTTTCCGTTTCCACCCGTAGGGTGGCCATCGGAGATGAGGACTAGTGTTGGGCGATATGCGCGGCTCGGGACTTGCTCTCGATCTTCTAATAGGGTTCTTGCAAGATCGAGTGCAGCTCCTAGGGGCGTAGTGCCCTTCGCAGTCAACGGGACCCAGTCGCCAGACACTGGAACTCGGAGGGGGTAGTGAATCTTAGCCCCGCCAGCCCCGAAAGTAATCACTGCAAAGTGGATCTCGGCGCGCGCCGTCTCCTCCTCCGCAAAAGCTGAGATCATGTTCGACACGGCCTCGTTGAGCGCATCAATCTTGCCGTTCTCCTTCATGCTGCCGCTGACATCAGCCAGCACTATTACCGGTAATGGGCGTGCCGTCTGGATTACGAAGTCCTTTAGTTCTGCCATGCCATTCCCCTCAGATCCGACCACCCTCGCAGCCTGCCCTACGATGGAAGGTTGAAACGCCCGCACACTTGGCGGCCTCGCGGCCGCAAGCCGGCTCATAATGTCTTCCTGATAGCTCACCCACCCCATCGTTCTCGATGCCTCCTCTGTGCCTCGACCGGTATTCCTGATGCGCGTGCGCGTTCAATCTCCTAAACCTCAGCCTCGCGGAATGCAATGAAAGCAGCAAGTGCCCGGGCAAGATCGCCGATAACATCTCGGTCAGCCGGGCACCCCGCGTCATCTTCAACGCGGCGGCTTTGTGCTCCGGTGGCTTCGGGTCCGCGGCCTCCGCTTCGATGTTCTGAATCTCCGCGGGCGCTCTGAAGCGTGGGTCGCTCCCAAGAAGCCCGAGCAGTACAGGCGGGAGTAGAACTTGACGGCGTGTTTGTACATCCAATCGGCACCTCCGGCCGCACTATTCATAGTGCAGCTATGCAACCAAAGAGAATACCCATAGAATCAATAACTTGTCCGCTGATCTGCTCGCCCATTGTCAACTTCGATTGATTTCTGCCAACCAGAATTGATGTCGATTAACAAGATCGTTGAGAATCCGCGTGAATTCTGTCTCTTCTGCCAGCCTTTGGCGGTCCTGCGACGGCGATGGCATCACCATAAGCACCTCGCTAATCAATGCCTTCTGTTGTTTTCCCTTGGCTGGAGCTGCTTGTTTAGCGCCTGCGGCGAGATGCCGAGCAGCTTTGCAGCACGGTTCTGTTTCCCCTCTGCGACCTCCATGGCCCGGTCGACAAGGCGGCGGCGAACATCAAAGAGGTACTGCGGCATGCTGAAGCCGTCGGCCGGTTCCGGAAGGCTGCCATCAAGGACACTGGGGTCACCTTCCGCCGCGGCCTCCAAATCGGCAACCTCGATCGTATCGGCGGCAGCGAATAGGGCGGCAGCTTCAACGGTGTTCTGAAGTTCTCGGATGTTTCCGGGCCAGGGCTGCTGGCGCAGCCAGCTCATTGCGTCTTTCGAGATGCGTTTGGATTGCTTCTGGCTTGTGTTGAACCGATCTAAGAACGTCAGCGCCAAGCGCGGAATATCCGCGCGCCGCTGGCGTAATGGCGGGAGGTGGCAGATTGCTAGCTTCAACCGATAATAAAGGTCCTCGCGAAGCTCGCCATGCTTCACCGCCCTGTGGATGTCTACGTTGGTTGCAGCGATGACCCGGACATCCACCTTGTGTCCCTGGGGCCTTCCAAGCGGCTCGACAATTCCCTCCTGAAGCGCACGGAGGAGCTTAGGCTGAGTTTCAAGAGGCATCTCGCACAACTCGTCGAGGAAGAGAGTTCCTTTATGCGCGGCATCGAACTTCCCGACCTGGTTCCCAAGCGCTCCGGTAAAAGCGCCTCCAACATGCCCAAAGAGCGTGCTCTCTACGAGTTCTCTTGGGATCGCGGAGCAGTTGACCGGCACGAAGCGGTCGGGGGCGCGCCCGCTCAAGCGGTGGATCAACTGAGCCAGAAGCTCTTTGCCAGTCCCCGTCTCTCCAAGAATCAGCACCGGGTAGTTTGTAGGAGCGAGGATACCAGCACGTGCGATCGCCTTACGCAACGTGGGATGCTCGCCGATTATGCCTACTTCCCGAACCGCTTCCGTGAGATCCGGCGCCGGTGACTGTTCTTCGCCGTAGGGGGCATAGGAGCGGACGGCCGGAAATGGTGCGGAATAGACGTCAATCTCCGAGACCAGCGGCGTCTCCTTTGTCACAAACTTCGGGGGACGTGTACTGAGAATCCGCGCCGGCAAGTCGCCACTGGCAACCAGGAGCAGCCAGGCTGCATGCATCTGAGGGGTGCCGGACGCTAGTGCTACGCAGTACTCAACATCTCCCTCGCTGTCGGCGTCGGTGATCCGTAGGAGAACGCGCCGCAGTTCTCGAAAGATCGCTCGATAGTCTGTCGGATCGGGCAGTGCAAGATCCTCGATGCGGACATCGAGATCGGGATGACGTTCGCTGATCGCCGACCCAGTCTTGTTTGTGTTCTCGAAAGCGCCGACAGTGCGAAGCAACACCACGCGATCAAAGGGGACCTCCGCCACGACCGTGAGAACCGGACCAAGCTGCGAGTGTTCGGCTCCAGCATCCCGAGAGAAAGGATCATGAAAACCGACAAAGGTCAGGAGGACTTTCTGCATCTCTACTGAACCTCGGAGGAGGATGCCGGTCCAAGCTCTCCCTGAGTGGGCAGCCTTGGGCGGAGCATCTCCGTGAAGCTGAACAGATGGCAACCAACTGGCCGCATATCCCGATCCGAAACCGCAATTCTATCAACCCAGATTGATCAACCGCAACCCTGGTTGATGTATCTGGTTGATGTATCCCGGCCTTAATCTATTGAAAAATAGACCCATTTGTTCGGCCCGTCGGTTGCATTTGGTCTGGCGTATGCGTCCGCTAGGCTTAGGTTAACGATCAAGGGTCCAATCCCAGGTCCGTACGCTGCTCCCGCGACAACCCAGGTTCCGAATTCACCACCCGCATCTCGGACGCCTTCTCGATCGGCAGCCAATCGCCGCGGCGTTTGAGGCCGTCATTGCGCACCAGCCACAGCAGGCCGGCGGCGTCCTCTACAACGTCTCCCTCACAGAGGGTATTGCGATCACGGTCGATCATTCGGTAGTGCGCGAACGCCTGGGAGGATGTTTGCCGAGAAATGTGGGTTCCCGCGGGATATGCCCCGGAGGGGCTTGCTCGGCGTCGATCGAGATTATCTGACCTCGACAATCGAATTCCACGCCGCCGTTCTGGGCCAATTCCCACAGTTTTACGCAGCAGACTATGCAAACGCAGTGTTTGGCCGGGTCGTAGTGTTCCTCGTTGGGATCTTGTACCCCGTGGAAATAGCACCTCTTGGTTGCGGGCATCTCGTCAATGAACCTCCTGCGGTTCGTATACCGCTACTCGGATCTTAGGCAGCGTCGCGGCAAAAATCTTGATCCGCGCGCGGACCGTCGGCCAGTCGAGCTGTCCGAGGCCGCAACCCAAGGCCGGGATGGCTACGCTGGTCAATTCCAGCGAATGGATCGCCCGGCGCAAATCCGCCAATCCCCGTTCGATGTACTCAAGCTTGGACGGATCGCGCCAATGATCCTTGGTGGCGAAGTTGATCACCCACTGGGGATTGGAATCGGCAACTTTCACCGGCATCACCTCGCCGGGGCCAAATTCGCCGGCAATGCAGCGGCGCTTGTATTCGGCGAACATCCGGGGGTACCTGTTCTTGAACTGGAGCGCTAGGCCGGCGCCCATGACGCCATGGGCGTTGGCCGGGTTGACGACGGCCTCGACATCGGCGGCGAAAATATCGCCCGAAACGAATTCGATCATACTGCCCTCAACCGTGAAAGCCTTTGGCGCTTCCGCGGCTTTCCCGCCCTGCCTGCTGCGACGTCGGCTTCGGCCTGGTTCTGGAGGGCACGCTGAAGCGCACCGTCTATGCTCATCATGCCACGGATGCTGCGCATGCCCTTCACCCGGAAGATGAGGTAGCTGGAATGCATCTCGACAATGATCGGGCGGTTCTTGTAGAGGGCTGTGCTTTCGCGGATCGTGGGGCTTTCGGGATTGATTTTGGTCATTGTCTTGAGGGTTTCCTCCGCCCACTGGCGGTTGTTGTCTTTAGCATTTTGGTTTGCCAGGATTCTTTCCAGCCGCTATCGAGGCTGACCATGGAATACACAGTGTAGTCTGGGGCGCGAGCGGCTGACGTGGCCGGTTGGGCAGGCGACGTTGCGGCTTCAGACGGCTGCTGGAGCGCATGACCCAGGTGGGCGTCCCTGGCCCTCATGCTGGGCGGACGGCGAGAACCAAAGTCCGGTTTGGCGACTACACGTTTGGGTGGATCCGATCGCTTGTCAGCCACGATGTCGCCCTGGGCGGTACGTCAGTTCAATTGACCGATCGATGGGCCCTGCAACCTGTCTTCACTGACCCAGACAAGCCGAATTCCCCGGTCACCGGCCAAATAATCGATGTACCATTGCGAGGATGGGGCTTGCGAAAAAACGATCCACAGCGACGCATCCGCCATCGCGTGTAGGAAGCGGTACTCGTACAATTGACTAAGAGCATGCCGAATCTGGTCGCGCTCGTTGGATTCGGTAATGCTTTTGACTTCAAAAATTGCTGGTCCATCGTCGAGGACGGAATAGGCGTCGATGAGCTTGCTCTCCGAAACACCGCGATTGCGGCTTTGAAGATGCGTCTTGAGCACTTGGAGCGTGGCCTGATGGACGTTGTTGGCCCG
>Ga0181517_10003694_pt1 | contig 14396 bp, 17 predicted proteins | sample PEATcosm2014_Bin_31_FD_119748 | JGI IMG/M metagenome (GOLD analysis project Ga0181517, IMG submission 119748) | Peatland microbial communities from MTU Mesocosm Facility, Houghton, MI, USA - PEATcosm2014_Bin01_30_metaG | ecosystem: Environmental > Terrestrial > Soil > Wetlands > Peat | place... | reverse complement strand
CTGCGCCCCGTAGACGGCGACGGGGTGGGCGGGGTGGTGACGGGGGGTGTGATTGTTCTAGCGGACCTTCCTCAGCGAAATGTTGGTGAATACCAATCGTGCTCATCAACGGCACGAGTCTTACCGGCCCCTCGTGCCGTCAGAGAGTTCGAGGAGGCTCTTGGCCAGGGCGAACTTATAGCTGGCCACATTGCGGCCGAACAGAACCACCCCACGCAGGTAGTTCTCCGTCGTAGGGGTGACGCTGATGAACCTGTCGACGACGGTGGGCATGTTGAGGGCGCTCTGTATGGCAGGTTAGTGACCATGGGACGACCTCGACCGAACGGCAAGCTCGTCCGGGACCGCATCCCGGAGATCATCAAGGAGGACGGTGGTGACCCGGTCACGGCCCTTCTTTCCCCGGAGGAGTACCCCTCTTCGCTCATGGCCAAGTTGACTGAGGAAGTCGACGAGCTCCTGGGCGATCAGGGCGATCACGTGGCCGAGGAGCTGGCGGACGTGCTTGAGGTGCTGACCGCCATCGCTGCCCTCAACGGCATTGACTGGCCGTCCGTGGAGGAGCTGAGGGCGGACAAGAGGGCCGCCCGGGGTGGCTTCGAAGGCCGTGCTTGGCTCGGAGCCTGAGCCACAGGTAGGTGTCCTGCACAAGGTAGTGCGGGCACGAGGCAGGTGAAGGCCGCCTTGCTCGTCGTCCAGCCCCTCGTACGTTGCTCGTCGGTGGCGGCTACCCAAGCCCCGTCTGGTGGACGGCGAGCCGTGCCTGTTACCGGGAATTTTGTCGCGTTCGACAGGGTCAAAAACCTGGGCTGACCAGGGCACCAGCCAATGTTGAACATCGATGAAACGCAAAGTGGCACGGTCTCGGCGAACCATCAGGGAAGGGCACGGCCGAAACCTGGGCCGTCCACTACTGTCTGAGAGGTGACGGACGCCCGAGAGGGGCTGCAGTGGTACGTCGTCAGGTGCGTACTCCGCCATCTCGATGAGGTCCCGGGTAGCGACGACAACTGGTACGAGGAGCGCCTCACTCTCTGGCAGGCTCGTACGGACGGCGAAGCGATCCAGCTCGCCGAGGCCGAGGCAGAAGAGTACGTCGATGACCTTGACGACGAGTACCTCGGGCTGGCCCAGTCATACCGGTTGCCCACCGAACCAGTTCACGGGGCAGAGGTCTTCTCGCTTATTCGTAGAAGTAGCCTCACACCACAGGCGTACCTCGGTGCCTTCTTCGCTACCGGGACGGAGGTCACTGGCTTGCTCGGCGAGCCGTAGGGACGACAGGTCCGATGCTGGACACCTCTGGCACGATCAACCCAGACCGTCGAATATTTCACCTGAGCCAATAGCTCGGGTCTCCCCTGTGCAACCCGGTGGCTCGCCCCCTCCCGGTTCAGTGCCGACTGATCGAACGGAAATCATGCGAGGCCTTGAGCTGGGCTATGACAACGTTCTCGGACGCTTCGGTGACGTGAGGGCCCCAGACGACGAGTAGGGCTCTGTGGTCATAGTCAACTGAGAAGGCGCTCCCGGCCAAGGCACTTACTTGCGCCCTGGTCTTGACGAGCGAGCTTGAGAACGCCACCATCCGAGCGGTGCTGATCCCGGGGAGAAAATTGGCCACGAGTTGTGGAGGCACGCAACCGGCCCTTGGTGCTCCTAACTGGCACGGCAGACGTGTGGTGACCGGAGTCGATCCGCAGGAGGTAAGGGCTAGGAGCAGGCTGGCCAGACACACAACGGCGGCGGCCCCTGACCTCAGCGCTCCTGCTGGCTCAGCCACCGGGCAGAACGCTAGTGCGTCCGCCAGACGACGCCCACTCCGCTCTGGCACGAGGCGCTGAGGCCAACCAGAGCGCCCAGCCGACCGATTGCCCCGGGATGAGCAACGAGGACGGGCCGGGCCTGCCGAGGGTGGCTGTGAGGGAGGAGGGACCCATCCTTACCCCCTACGTGGTCAACTAGCGCGCCCTTCGACCAGGTTCCCATGAACTTATAGAGTTCATGGAAGCACTAGGAGCTTGCGAAGCGCGTGAAGCACCACGTCGCGCCCACTTGAGTTCGACTCTTCTTCCCGCCGTAGTTGTTACTCCGGACCGTTATGCGGCCTCCGGCCCCACCTCCCGCCTCATTGAGGGATGAAGGCACTCGGCATCTGGACCTCCGGACCGGTGGAAATATCGGGCTGGTGGGGCTGGGCTGAGGGCCGCAACCCTTATTGTTGGCCTGCATGAGCGCGAGCGACGAGACCCAAACCGCTCAGGAGATGTACAAGGTGTTCCTCAACCAATTCCTCAGTCCCGGCTTACGAGCCTTGGGGTTCACTGGCTCGGCAGGCCGCTACGAGATGCCGAACGACACATGTTGGGTCCTGCTTGGCCTCCAGAAATCGAAGTTCAGCACCAAGGCCCGGGTGGAGTTCACGATCAACCTCAAGGTCGTGAACAAGGAACTCTGGGACGAGGCCCGTGCGGCCTTCCCCGGACTATCCGAGCGCCCTACCCCGAACGTTGTCCAGTGGGCCGACCTCGATGGGCCAACCCCGCCCGGACAGTACCCCGCCGACTACTTTTCTCACCGAAGAGGTGTCACGTTTCCTTTCAAGCGGATCGGCGAGCTGGGACCCAGACGTGCCTACCGACATGCCGACCACTGGTGGCCAATCGAGGCGAGTACGGACCTTCGTGCTCTGACCACCGATGTGCTGGAGAAAGTCGAGCTTCACGGGGTTCCCTGGCTGTTTGAGGAGGCGGGCAAGAAAGGGTGCCAGCCGAACAGCATCGACCCCTAGGCACCCTCCCGACCATCCCAGCTCGTTCCTAGATATCCTATAGAATTTATAGAAGTACTGTCGTCCTAATACTTCAAGGTCTCAACCGCCCGGCGGGCGTGGTTCCGTAGCCGCTAAGAGCATCGCGGGGATCACGGCATCCTCCAGAACATCCAGAAGGCAGCTTGAACCGACCAGGAGGCGGCGGCGTGAGCCGCTCGTGCACGGTACCGGGGCGGGATAATCAAACTATGTCGTCCTCCGCCCAGGCACCTTTCACGCCACCGAGGGGGAGTGTGTTCTTCCCGCTAGCATCCAACGCCCACGCCTTGGTGACGGGCGCTCCCTTGGCCAGTGTCCGAGCACGGCTGAAGGCGTCGAGCCTGTTGTACAGCCACGTGCTTATCGAGTCGGGACGGATGAGCATTCAAGCAGGGCCGAACGGTGCTCAAGCCTGGCGACACCAAACACAACCGGGTGAAGATGTCCGGTGGCAGACGCCAAAGGGTCGTAACCGTGCCCAGAAGGCTCGGATCACGCTTGCGGTTGCCCGTGAGACGACACCTGGCGTCCCCGCGCCGGGCCCATATCACCAGGTGCTCAACTCGGCGACGTCGATCTGTTGGATGCCGACGTTCGAGCCCTTCGTAGAGGAGCTGCCTAAGGGGTGCGATTGGATCACCTTCGGCGTCCCCGGGCCCGTCGCACCAGAGTTCGAGAAGCTCGCTGACAGATGGAAGCGCCTGGACGACAACAACCAGGCGCTTCTCCGGCTCGTGCCCGAGCGTTTCGTCCGGTCACGGCTCATTGACCACGTCAGCAAGGACCTCGTCACGGGGACCGCTGGTCCATGGGACGTCAGCGTGGACCGGTACCACGGCAGGGTCATCGGTGCTCGCCTTGCCGGGGATGCCACCGTCAAGGCGACGGGTTTCGCACTCCCGATCCTCGTTCCTCGTGTTAGGGACTTGCCCTGGGACGACGTCAAGAGGGTTCGCAAGCTCAAGGCCATGACCCGGCTCCGAGAAGTGCTCCAGGAGGTTGAGGCCGAGGCCTACGAGGTAGCCACCTCTGGCGGTGACCTCGAAGCGGCTATGCACGCCGCCTACGTCAAGAAGGTTGCCCACGCCACCAAGGGCGTGGAAGGCATCCGCTCGATTGGGTCCATGGCTCTCGCCGAGCTAGTCGTCGGCTCAGGCTCCGCCTACATCTTCGCTGGTCTGACGTTGCTCGGGCCCATTGTCGGTCCGCTGGCCGGTGCCGGGGCTACTGCACTCACGATGACTGGGCTCCATGTCCACAAGATCGTCCGAGAGCGCCGTCAACGTGCGTGGCTCGGCGTCATGAACGCCATAGCCGAGGCTGTGCCCTAACCGTCGGTCCCGTCATCCCAATCACCCACCTTGCCGTGAGCCCTCATCCAACATCGGCTGGGCTTCTGGCCGCACCCGCACTGGTGCAAACCCCGGGTACGCTCGCAGCGTGCCTGATGCTGCCGGGGAAGACGACGAGTCACGACGCCTAAACGTTCTACAGGCAGCAGTCGACCAGGCTGAGGCACGCCATGGCGGCCTATCACCCGAAGCTCGAGCGGCCCGGCGTGACTTGGCCGAGGGATACCGGGAATCACTCCGACAGCAGGGTCTGCCCTATACCGTCCCAATGGACCTCGGCGTCCGCTTGCCCATCTATGGTGAGCCGGTTCTTTTCCAGACCGAAGGCGAAGCCTTCCTTGTTACTGAGCCGAACTACTTCGATGAAGACCAACGCCTGCTTGTATTCCGGTGCCAAAGCTCGGCAGGTGCGCTCCTGGGACCACCGAGCGAAGAAGGGCGCCGGTTGCTGCCCATCCCCGAAGCCCTGGTCCACGAGTGGGTTGTCTCTGGTGGCGTGGTCGAGTTCTTCAACAGTCCCTGGTCGAGCTGGTGGCTCGACGTTATCTACCCGGCGGGCACGTTCAAGCACTTCGCAATGATCTTTCAGGACAGCGTCTGCCACGTCTTCGCAACCTCGGTCATCGTCGAACGGCTACAGCTGACGAGAACCGACCTTGGTCCGCTACTTCGGGACCCAGGACTTCTCGAACAAATCACAAGATTCCGGAACCGACCCGTGCCCGATCGGGCCCGCAAGGTACCACCACAACCTTGAGGCTGTCCAAGTCTTCGGTCGCCCTTTCGGTATGAGCCGGACTGCTGGTAGCGATCGATGGTGGGCTCTCGTTGGTCCCCGGCCCACCGCTACCCCGACTGGCATCATCACCGTCCCCCACGACCGGTACCGCTCCCTTGCCTCCGAGGTAGACGTTGGCCCGCTACACCTGTCGAAGGCGACCAGATGGTGCCCCGGCCACCGACGAGCCCACGATCTCTGTCTACGGGAACCCTGAGCCAGGCAACGAGAGGCTGCACCAGAGGGAGGTAGGGGTAGGCATAACTGCTCAAGGTCTGGAGGCGTTGCGGAGGGCAGGAAAGTAGCATGTCCAGGCGAGTTGGAGGACAGTATGCGGAAAAGCATCAAGAGGGCTGCGTTACGGGCCGTGTTGGGAGCACCTCTAGTGTGCACGGTGGTGACGCTGGGCCCGGTCGCGGCGGCTCTTGGCCAGTACCCTACCGGCCTACCGTTGCCCAGCCTCAACACCCAGGCCCAGATCACCGCCGGGCCGGGCCACAGCCTGTGGTTCACCAACGCGAACTACGGCCTGGTAGGGCGGATCACCACCGAGGGGGTCGTCACAGACTACGACGCACCTGGTCCTCAGCCCTTCTTATCCCCCGCAGGGATCGCCGAGGGCCCCGACGGCGCCATGTGGTTCCCCGAGGCGGGCGGTAGCCAGATCGAGCGGCTCACCGCTCGGGGCAAATTGACTGCCTTCAACGACTTCAACGACGACGCCGCCATCGCCACCGCCGACGGCATCGTCGGTGGGCCGGACAGAGCCTTGTGGTTCACCAACTTCGGTGCCAACAACATCGGCCGCCTCAGCACCGGCGGCAAGTTCACCCACTTCGGAGGCCGCGGGATCGACGGGCCGGTAGGGATCGCCTCTGGTCCCGACGACGCCATCTGGTTCACCAACTACGAAGGCAACTCGATCGGGCGCATCACCACCGTCGGCAAGCTGAGCATTTTCAAGGGCCCGGGCGTCGATCACCCTGAGGGCATCACCGCCGGGCCTGACGGCGCTTTGTGGTTCACCAACTACGGCGACAACTCGATCGGCCGGGTCACCGCCACAGGCCAGGTAACGGTCTTCAAAGGCGCGGGCATCGACTCTCCAGCCATGATCACCGCCGGGCCTGACGGCGCCTTGTGGTTCACCAACTACGGCGACAACTCGATAGGGCGGGTCACGACCGCCGGTCGGGTCAGCTCGTTCACAGGCGCAGGCATCGACCGACCAGACGGCATTGCCCAGGGCCCGGACGGGGCCTTGTGGTTCACCAACACCGGCGACCCTTCGATCGGGCGCATCACCACCGCAGGCAAGGTGACCGCCTTCAGCGGTATGGGCATTGACTCACCTCAGGGCATTACCACCGGTGCCGACGGGGCGCTGTGGTTCACCAACAACCTGGACAACTCGATCGGCAGGATCACCGTGGGCGGCCATGTCACGATCTTCACCGGTGCGGGCATAGGCGAGCCCTGGGGTGTCGTCAAAGGTCCGGACGGGGCGCTGTGGTTTGTCAACACGACGAGGGACTCGATCGGCCGGATCACGACGAGAGGCAAAGTCACGACCCATACCGGCCCCAGCGTTGCCGACCCCCTGGAGATCACCGTCGGGCCCGACGGGGACCTGTGGTTCACCAACTTCGCCGAACTACCGGGCGCCCACCCGAGCGTCCCCTCCATCGGGCGCATCAGCGCCACCGGGAATGTGTCTAACTACATCGTCCCCCGCAGCGACGGGCCCCTCGGCATAGTCGCTGGTCCCGACGGGGCGTTGTGGTTCACCACACTCGGCCACTCGGTCGGGCGGATCACGGTGGACGGCAGGATCACCTTCTTTAGGTCCAAGAGCATCGACGCGCCCTACGGGATCACGGTCGGGCCGGACCGGGCGCTGTGGTTCACGAACTACGACAGCAACTCGATTGGGCGCATCACCACCAACGGTACGGTGAGCGCCTACAGGGGCGTCGGCATCGACCAACCAAGTGCCATCACCGCCGGGCCTGACCATGCCCTGTGGTTCACCAATACCGGTGACAATTCGATCGGACGGGTCACCGTCAACGGCAGGGTGACCAGGTACACGGGCGTCGGTATCGACGAACCCGTGGGAATCACGACGGGCCCAGACGGCGCCCTCTGGTTCACCGATTCCGGCGACAACACCATCGGACGTATCACGACTGGCGGGAAGCTCACCATCTTCTCTTAGTTGTGTGCCTTGTTGTCCCTGGCCAGGGGGGAGGCCTGGCAGGTCCGTAGCGCCCCGACGATGATCTGGAGGCTGCCCCCAGGGCGCCCGAGCCCTGGCCGCCGCCACGGCGAGCCGAACAACTGGTGTCAGACCGAGTGGAGTAGCCAGGGCGCCTTTGTCAACCCGGTGTGGTCGCCGAGCTAGAATCTGATAGCACACCCAGGAGGCTGCGATGCTAGGAGCAGGACGCTCACCGGTAATGGGGATAGCCAGTCGGTCCAGCAGGTGGGTGCTCGTGAGCGCAGCTGTGATGCTCTGTCTCCTGACCCCATCGATTGTTGACGAGAAATCGGCGGTCGCCGCCGCCAACGTGCCAACCCTTTGCCGTGACGTCAGCGCAACCGTGGTGTCCGCGATAGTCGGGCGCCACCTGCCGCCCACCACGGGTTATGTAGGGACCTCAGAGACGAGCCCAGCCATGACGGAGGCGATAACCTTCTGTACGTACGGGCCCCTGGCGTCGGCCTTCACGACAGATACGATCGAATTTTCATTCGCGACCTGGTCCAAAGCGGTCTCGATGTCCCTGCTGAAGTCCAGTGCCGAGTACAACCCCAACTTTACTCGGGTTACCTCGTACACGGGCCTGGGCGTCGGAGCGCTTTACATGACCGGGAGGATCATTACCGGGCCTGAGGCTGCTAAGCGAATGCCTATCGAGTCTATGGTGGCGTTTAGCGGCAAGAGGGAGGCAGGGGTTGAAGTGAACTGGCACCTTTCGGTCGCAACGCTGGCTCGTCTGGAGAAGTTGGCCGTCGACAAGTTCTTGTCCACGTAGAGGAGCCTCCGATTAGGCAAAACGAGCTACCTCTTGAGCCGTCTCGGATACCGATGCTTCCATGAAAGGCACTGTGTTACCGGGAGCGCACTCGTACACAGCCAGCAAGGATGAACACTCAACCCGTCGGGACATAGCCGTATAGAGATAACTCGTCGAGAGAGTCACCATGCTCATAGAAGGCAACCCAGAGAGCACACCCCAACACCCACGACTGGTCCGCCGGAACAGGCGCCCGAAGATTATTACGCTTAGCTTCTTTGCACTGTTTCTCATCAGCACCGTCATCGGTTGGGGGGGTTCGCAACGAGTGGCCCAAGCCGAGTCGGGCGCCGGTCCGGGCCCAGCGGGTTGCAGGCTCCTCAATACCCAGCAGGTGAGCGCCGTCCTCGGCGGGACGGCCAGAGGACCTTTTTCGACGCTGGCGGTACCGGAGCTTCCGCCTGGTGGCGAACAGTGCTTGTGGGTGAGCGACGGGGTGATGAACTCGGCGTCCGTCACGTGGATGCCCCACTTGCGGATGTCACCGGCGCAGTTCTTTGCCTCGAAGTACTCGGCCGGGCCTTACCTGGCCAAAGACCTTCGTTCGGTCAAGGGTATTGGTAACGGGGCGGTGGAACTCGTTACGGGAGGCCCCTTTGGAGAGATTGTCTTTCGCGAGGGGCCATCGGACGTCCAGGTCGCCTTGACCCTTCCGTCCCGCTCTACGGCTCGGGTTCAGACCGATTTGAGGTCCCTCGCCGAAGAGGCGGCAGTCCGCCTCCGGCTCCGGGACTGAGCCGCTCTCGAACGCGCCTCCGGAGGTCTACTCGGCGTGCAGCGACCAGGCACTGAGCCTCCAGTCGGAGAATGCGGTCGGTGAACGGCCCGCCACCGTAGGACCGGCAGATCGTGGGCGTCCCAACGGCCGGTGACGACCTAGGCGTCAGGTCGACAGCACCGACGTTGCCGTGAGCCCTCAACCCAACATCGGCTGGGCCGGAGGCCGCATAGCCGTCCAGGGGTGTAACTGGTCCCTGGCCGAGCCTGTCGTCACCACGTGAGGGGGCTGAGCCACATGCTCGGCGGGGTTCCAAGCCAACACCTTGAGCACCGTCTCGGCTACCGATGCCTACATGAAGGGTGCCGAGAGTTACGGGGCGTGCAACCCCCCCACCGACCGTGTTTCACCACTACTCCGGCGGGCCGGGCATCACGCCAGACGGCCTCGGCCACCTCCTAGCCTTGGTCTAGCCATGCGAGCTGCAGTTCATGTCCTCACGGGAATCGGCTTGTTCGTCCTGGCAGCTGGTCTCGGCTGGCTTACCGCGAACGTGGAACGATCCCCCGACGCAAAGCTTCCGATGAGGTGGGTACGGTTTGTAACTCTTGGGTCCGATCGAAGTCGTCAGGACTGGCTCCTGCGGCTCCGGCTCTCGTACGGCGTCATGGCGGTGATCGTCCTACTCTTCGCAATCTCTCTTTGGTTGACCGCATAAGGCGCCCGCCGAGAGCGCCTCACGACCGAGACAGGTCGCCAACGCCCCACCGCTAGTGTCCGGTACCAGAACGAGCGCGTCCCCCTCCGACATGAACCCCCACTCCAGATGAGGTAGCCCTTATTGGGCACAACCGTCACAGGACCGTGTCTCACATGACGATCGTGAACCGGACACCCCCAGGCCAGGTCCCGGCACTGGTGTTCGAGCAGCTGGCACCGTCTCACATAGGGTGTACGATGAATGTGTAATGCCTGGGTCCCCTAACTGAGACGAGAAGCCAGATGCCCACCATGGTCGGCTATGCCCGATGTTCCACCGATGCCCAAGACCTCACCGCACAACGGGCCCAGCTCGCTTCGTTGGGCGTCCCGGAGGACCGCATCTATGTCGACCACGGGCTCTCCGGCACCAGGCGTGACCGGCCGGGCCTGGACCAGGCACTCGCCGCCGTCCGGAAGGGCGACACCTTCACGGTCACCAAGCTCGACCGTCTGGCCCGGTCGGTCCCAGACGCACTTGGCATCTTGCAGCAGCTTTCCGACCGAGGGGTCAAGTTCGCACTGGGCGGCTCTGTCTACGACTGGAACGACGCCTTCGCCAAGATGTTCCTGACCATCCTGGCCACGATCGCCGAGTTCGAGGGTGCCCTCATCCGCCAACGAACCCGGGAGGGCATGGCCATTGCCCGGTCGAAGGGCAAGCTCCGGGGGCGCCAGCCCAAGCTCTCCCCGGCCCGACAAGCCCTGTTATTGAAGGAGCATGCCACCGGGAACTGCAACATCGTAGAGCTGGCCGAACTCTTCGAGGTTTCCCGCCCAACGGTGTACAGGGTCATCGCCCGTAGTCTCACCAACGCCGATGGCTCCCCGACTGGCCTCAATGACAGGCGTCCTTCCCGTCCCCGCCGTGCCACCGTCCCCGGTGGATCGCCCCGATTGCTCCCTCCTACCGCGCCCGACGAGCCCGAGGCGCCTTCTTCGGAGCATGCGCTGTCCGATCCGCCTCGGCTCCCTGCTGCCCCGACGTCCCGGGCGATGAGAGCGGGAACGTCATGAGCGTCGACAGCGCCTGACGAAGACAGTCCAACGGGAGCCAACATTCCCCGTGACGTAACGGATGCGTAACTACGAGGTGGAGGCGTTGGCCGACGCAATTGAGAAGAAGATCACGGAGGGGGACTGGGGGGCTTAGCCGAACTCACCCGGCGCGCCGGTGAGGTTCGCTGCCGTGTCCACGGCCACCTCAGAGGTCGCGACGTCGTCTGTAGTAGAAGTACCACCAGTTGGTTACCCATATCCGGAGGTCGACAATTGTTGACGATCACGCAATCCCGCACGGGAAGGTGCGAGACGATCAAGTAATCCCGCACCCCCTCGATCAAGGTTTTCCGCACCCGGTCCTCCGATAGCGAAGCTTTCCTCCGTCCCCCGAGAGACGGAGGCAGACATGGCAAGGAGGACTTTCACAGTGATCGATGTCGTCGAAATCCTGGCCCACTGGTACGCGGGCCGATCAAAGAAGCAGGTAGCTGCCAGCTTGGGCGTGGACCGCTCGACGGTGGCCAAGTACGTAGCCCCGGCCCTCGCTGCTGGCCTCGTGCCCGGCGGGCCGCCGGTCGGCGAAGACCAGTGGCGGGCCATGGTTCGGCAGTGGTTCCCGAAACTGGCCGGCACCCGGCTCAACCAGCCAACCTGGCCCGAGATCGAGCGCCACCGCGAGCGCATCGAGGCCCTGGTGGGGGTGGTGCCGGCCTCGGTGATCCATCAGCGCCTGGTCGACGAGGAGGGACTGGGGGCGAGCGTGGCCAGCCTGCGCCGTTACCTGCGGGCTCATTTCCCCGACGAGGTGCGCCGGGGCGAGGTGGTCGTCTGGCGCCCGCCGGTAGAAGCGGGCGAGGAAGCCCAGGTGGACTACGGCTATATGGGCACCTGGGCCGACCCGGCCAGCGGGCGGCGCCGGCGTATATGGGCCTTTTCCATGGTCCTTAGCTACTCCCGGCACCTGTTCGTCTACCCGGTGGCCGTTATGGACCAGCAGGCCTGGGTCGACGCCCACATAGCCGCGCTGGAGTTCTTCGGTTCATCCCCGGCCCGGGTAGTGCTCGACAACCTGCGGGCCGGGGTGCTAAAGCCCGACATCTACGACCCCAAGATAAACCGGGCCTACGCCGAGCTGGCCGCCCATTATGGGCTGCTCGTCGACCCCGCCAGGGTGGGCAAACCCAAGGACAAGCCGAGGATCGAGGCCGTCCAGCTCTATATAAAACGGAGCTTTTTCGCCGGGCGAGAGTTCGTCTCCTTGCCGGGGATGGTGGCCGAGGCCCGGCGTTGGTCGGCCGAGGTGGCAGGGCGGAGGACGCCTCGAGCCCTGGAGGGGCGCACTCCCCTCGAGGTTTTCGAGGCCGAAGAGGCTGGCGCCCTCCAGCCGCTGCCGGTGGTGCCCTTCGAGCTTGCCAGATGGAGCCGGCCCAAGGTCGGCCCCGATGCCCACGCCAAGGTGGGGGCCACGCTGTACTCGCTGCCCTATCGCCTGATCGGCACGCGCCCCGACGCCCGGGCCAGCGCCGCCACGGTGCAGTTCTTCCTGGCCGGCGAGCTGGTCAAGACCCACCCTTTCCAAGCCAAAGGCCGGCGCACGGACTGGGCCGACCTGCCCCAAGAACGGGTGGGCTTTTTCATGCGCAACCCGAACTGGTGCCGGGCCCAGGCCGCCGTGGTGGGCCCGGCGTGCGACGCCCTGGTCGGTGAGCTATTAGCCGTCAACGCCCTGTTCCGGCTGCGCCAAGCCCAAGGTGTGCTCCGCTTTTCCCAGCGTTATGGCGATGACCGCTTAGAGGCGGCCTGCCGGCGGGCCATAGAGGCGGGCGACCCGTCGTACAAGACGGTGAAGGGCATCCTGGCCGCGGGCACGGACAACGCGCCCGTCCAGGGCCGCTTGCCCGGCACCGCCGCCCCGGCGTGGCTGAGAGGCCCGGACGCTTTCGGGGAGGAACAGCGATGACGATCTCGCCCCATGCCCAACTGGCCCCCGTGCTGAGATCGCTCAAGCTCACCGGGATGTTAGAGACCCTGGATGCCCGCCTGGCCGAAGCCCGCGCCGGCACTCTCGGCCATGTCGAGTTCCTCCAGGTCCTGTGCCAGGACGAGCTGGCCCGGCGCGACGCCGCCGCCATCTCCCGGCGCCTGCGTTCCGCCCACTTGCCCAGCGCCGCCACCTTGGAGGGCTTCGACTTCTCCTATAACCCGAAAATACCCGCGGCTCAGATCCGCGACCTGGCCCGCCTTGAGTTCTTGGCCGCCGGGGAGGGGCTCTGTATCTACGGCCCGGTCGGGGTGGGCAAGACGCACGTGGCCGTGGCCCTGGCCCACCAGGCGTGCCGGCGGGGCTATGACGCCCTGTTCGTCACCGCCAGCCGCATGCTGGCCGACCTCGCCGGCGGCCACGCCGACCGCAGCTTCGCCACCCGGCTCAAGACCCTGGCCAAGCCCGCCCTCCTCGTGGTCGATGACTTTGCCATGAGGGACTTTTCCCTTGCCCAAGCGGACGATTTCTACGAGCTCGTGTGCGAGAGGGTAGGCAAGCCCGGCCACGGCCTGGTGCTTACATCTAACCGCTCACCGGCGGACTGGTACCCGCTGTTCCCCAACGCCGTGGTCGGCGAGTCCGTGCTCGACCGCGTCATCAACTCCAGCCACCACTTGCTCCTGGAGGGCAGGAGCTACCGCCCCAACCGCCGTCCCGGTCGCAGCCCTAAGGCCGACCGCTAATCCAAGTGCCACACCCTACGCCCGGCGTCAAGGGCCTCCGCTGCGCTGCGGTCCCTCCGGGACGGACTACGCCCGCCCTTGACCCCGGGCTACGGGTGCGGCGGGGGGCGACCAACGAGGCGATGGGGGCCCCATCGCCTCAGAGCAACCTGAGGCGGACAATTCAGCTTGACAACCGGAGCCGCCTATCGCACCATGACACCCAGGACCGGGTGCGGGATTCCGTGATCGAACCCCTGCGGAATTGGCTGATCGTCAGCACGACAATGTCTGCGGAGGGCCTTTACCGCCGTAACCCAGCGAGGGATGCTGAAGCCTTCGCTGTAGCCTTGGTCAGGAGTTGGGTCGGTGACCGAGCGACGGTGGAAGACACAAGCCCGGGCCATGGCCCTGACTTCCACATTCTCTACCGTGACGGCCGGAGCGCCTGGGGCGAGGTCGCCTGGTATGAAGACCATCAGATGCGGGAGATGTGGTCCAACGCCTTCCGGCACGATAAGCACCAACAGATCGACCTCCCCATAGGTGTTGGCCACTGGATCGTCGAACTCGTGAAGGGTGCCAGCATCAAGCGGCTGTATGAGGAACTGCCCGTCTTCCTCTCCTCATTGGCGGCACGGGGCGTGGGCCGACTGAGCATCACCGGGCCCTGGCCCAGGGGCGAGCCAGCTGATACAGCTCGGTCACTAGGCGTCGACTACGTCGACTTGATCGACAAGACGCCCGACGTGGCGGTCTTCTTCATGCCCCCCGGCGGAGGCACCGTACCCACCGATCCTGACGTCGTGGCGACCTGGGTGTCGGGGGTGTTGGCGGACCCCGACTACCAGGACACGACCAACAAGCTCCTCGCCCTGGACGCCGACGAGCGCCACGTTTTCCTGGTGGCGGGGAGCCGGACGGACTTCGGGGTTGACGAGAGGCTCCGGAGACTTGCATTGGCCGTCCCCAGACGGGCCCCCGTCGTCCCCGCTGGCATCACCCACGTCTGGGTCGTCTCCCAGTTCGGCGACGGTCCTGCCGGTCTTTGGACCGCCGAGACGGGGTGGTCGACCGTAGACCTTGCCGAAGAAAGCGGGCCAGGCGACCAGCCTGACTAGTCACCTCCGGCTCAACCTCGGCGTGCCTGTCCGGTCCGGACAGGCAGGCACCTAACGGTGAGGGTCCG
>Ga0181517_10003692_pt1 | contig 14402 bp, 19 predicted proteins | sample PEATcosm2014_Bin_31_FD_119748 | JGI IMG/M metagenome (GOLD analysis project Ga0181517, IMG submission 119748) | Peatland microbial communities from MTU Mesocosm Facility, Houghton, MI, USA - PEATcosm2014_Bin01_30_metaG | ecosystem: Environmental > Terrestrial > Soil > Wetlands > Peat | place... | reverse complement strand
GGCCGTGGTTGCCTCTGCTCCGCAAAACGATCTCCTTTATACAGACAACCTCGACGGTAACCCCTTGCAATGGCGAGACTTTAATGTGACTGGTGTCACAGCTACGGGAACACGACTCTTTATCTGGTACCGATCCTAATGAAAAACAAAGTTCTCTTGTGTTGTGCCCTCTTGTCCATTATCTGGACGGCGCGCGCGCAGACTCCGGTCGGCGTTACCCAAATCCAAGCGGGCACGAACGTCACCTTGTCCCCCAGCAGCGGAACCGGAATCGTGACCATCAATGCTTCTGGGGGAAGCGGCGCATTCAACGCACTTACCGGCGACGCGACCAGCACAGCAACCGGCGGCGCGACGACCGTGAAGGGACTGAACAACACGCTACTTTCCGGACTCGGCACTGGGCTACTCAAGAATACAACCGGGACTGGCGTGCCTTCAATTGCGGTGTCGGGAACGGACTACCAAGCACCGCCCACGCGGGGGACAGTTTTGGAATTAGATTGAAGGTGACGAGGCAGGTAGCAAAGCAGGTTTTGAGACAGCGTTCTCAGAGTACATAAATTCCGTCCATTAACTGGACAAGAGGAAAACAATGGCAAAAGAATCTCGTTCCAAGTCCGTTCTTGGCGGAGGCTCTCACGGTGAGACCCCGAAGAAGGAAGTCCACCACATCGAGGTCCACAAGACCCACGGCGGCGGCCACGTCATAACCCATCACCACGTTCACTCCGAGCACCACCCGCCTGAGATGCACCACACTGCCGGCGATGACGAACTCGCGGCCCACGTGTTGCAGACAATGGGTACCCCGAACGAGGGCGAGACCCCCGAGACCGGCCCAGCCCCTGAAGTCGCCGAGGCGCAGGCTGCTCCCGCCGCTCCCGGAGCCGGTGCTCCGCCTCCCGCAGCAGGAGGCATGTAATGGCACAGGCAACCCCCGTAGATCTCGGACGCACTCCTCCGTACACCCCGCCGGCAACCATCACTAAGGTTGACCTCGGATCCAAGGCGCCTGTATCGCAACACCGCGCGCTTGCGGCGGCCATTAGCGGGTTCAAAGGAAACCCCGATAGCTCTAATCCGCACGAGGCGGCCGTAGGCAAGATTCAGCCTGTGGTGATTCAGCAGCCGAAGCCCGCGAAGACCTCGCCGGCCACGATTCAGCCGACCCACCTCGGAACAGGGGGCCAGTAATGGCAGAGATGAAAAATCATTCGCTTCATCGGGTCCTCGCCGGACTGAACAAAGGCGGCTTGCATCGGGCACTTCATGTTCCCGAGGGAACCAAGATTCCCGAAGAGAAGCTGGAAGAGGCCAAGCACAGCGAGTCGCCACACGTCCGTCATATGGCAAATTTCGCCTCGGTAATGGCCGGCTGGCACCACAAATAGTCCACGAAATGGACAGGTAACTCTTGCCCCTTGGCTTCTCCCAACTCTGTGAAATCCACGGATCCCCCGACCTCATACCCGACGAAGTCTTGTATGAGTATCTGGACTCGAACCGTCAGAACTTAGTCAATGAGGCCAAGCTAGGCTCCGACCGGATACCGAACTCCAAGCTGGGCAAGGAGGTTCGGCGCCGGACAAAGTCCGATCTGTTTTGGTTTGCCCGCTATTTTGGGTGGGAAACGAACCCCGTCGCTCTCGGGCGTCCTGTTTCATTCAACGCGATCGACGAAGAGAACTACCGCGTTGTCTGCGACCTGTTCGTCAAGAAGGATGACTCGAAGTCCATCATTGAACAGGACGACTTCAAGAGTCGGCTTCTTCTGTGGCCCAGAGGGGGTTTAAAGTCTACTATCGACGGATACGATGTCGCGCAGTGGATTCTGAACTGGCCGCACATCCGCGTTTTGTTCCACACCGGCGACGATGACCTCGCCGTCGGGTTTGTAGGGGAAGTAAAAGCGCACTTCGCCATCAGCGAAACCCCAACGCTGATGAACCTGTTCTTTCCTACTTTCTGCGTAGACCCGAGCAGGAAAGAGGCGGCCGACGAGTTCGACTGCCCGGCCTACGAGCGAAAAGGGCGCAAAGAGCCCACGCTCACCGCGTCGTCTGTCGGCGCCACCAAGGCCGGCCGTCACTACGAAGTCATCAAAAACGATGACGGCGTAACGGACAAGAATTCGACGAGCAGCGACCAGTGCTCGATCATATCTGGTAAGCTCTACCTCGCCGAGAAACTTCTGACCCCCGGCGGATACTATGTAGACTACATAGGAACCCGCTACGCAGAAGAAGACCACTACGGGGTGATGCTGGAGAAGAACGTCGAGAGCATCAGCCTCGTTCCGGAAAGAACCGGCCGATGCTGGTCGTACTACGAGAATCGAGAGAGCGGCCTAAAGATCCTGATTGGCCGAGCGATTCAGATTAAAGAAGAAGTCGCCCTCTCGCTCGCTAAAACTGAGAAGCCTGTAACATATAAGGAAGCAGGCGAGTCCGGTTGCGACCTTCTCCTTCCGAAGTTCATGCCATTCAACTGGCTGATGCGGGAGCTTGGTAAGAACGAGAAGTCCTTTGAAGGGCAACTCAACCAGAACCCGCGACCCGCGTCCCTCATCGCCTTCAGCCGCACGATGATGCTGAAAGCCACCGTTCCTTATCGGGAACTTCCCATATCGGGTCCCGTATCCCAAGTATGGGATTTCGCCTTCAGCAAGAAGAAGGGCCGAGACTACTCTACCGGCTGCTCCATCATCTGGCGCGAAGAAGACGAAGTAGACAGCAACGGAAATAAGACCGGAAACAAGGGCATCGCGGGCTACGTCCAAGAGGTTGTCCGCAAGCGGTTTCCCAATCCGGCATCTCTCGCCGCCGCGGTTGTGGATCTCGCGGTCAAGCACAAGCCATTCATCGTCGGCATCGAGGACGCGGCCGGATCCCACTTCCTGACGGATTCCATTGCTCTACTAGCCACACGCACGGGACTTCCGGAAATAGAAGCCGTTTGCTCACACATCGACTGGTTTGCGGTAGACAACCAGAATGACGCCAAGAGAATTCGGATGGCTTCGCTGCATCCGTGGATCACGGACGGCCGCTTAAAGTTCGCCGCCCACTGCATGGTCGAAGCCGGCGGGATGGACATTCTCTACAGCGAGTTCGAGAAGTGCCTGACCTCGCACCATCACGACGACATTCCCGACGTGGTCTCGCACCAGCCTCGATACGCGCCGCGCGCGACGCAGCAGATCATGGAGAATCCGCAGGCGGAGACCCAGACATCGAAAGAGCAGGCGATTTTCAACCTGCTATTTGAGGAAGGAACTGACGCTTTCGGTCGAATCGGTATGGGGGTTCCGGCGTTGATCGACTACGACGCGGAGGAACTTCAGGACGAAGAGATGCACACCGAGACACCAGCAGGCTTGTCCAACATACTCGGAACCGGCCTATACGGCTAGTCCAGAAAATGGAAATTCAAGATTCAAAAACATCGAACAGGGCCAGCGGCCTGTCAGAAGATTGTAGCAAAAATCATACAAGGAACACACAATGTCCGAACAGAACAAGCTCGTTGAACTTCCGGGAAACCTTGAGTCTCCCAATATGACCAAAGCCGAAGACTTCAAGGTCGCCACCCCGAAGCAGGGACTTGCTGAGGGCGCGAACCAGCTTGTCAAGGCGGCCGAGTCACCCACTTTGGCTCGCGGCGAAGACTTCAAGGTCGGCCAGTCGAAGTCCGAAGAGGGCACGAAGGTGAAGTGCGATTGGGGCGTCGATCTGGAGTCCGGCGATGCAACACCCAACGTGGAGTACGACCGCCTAGCGTAGCCTCCGAACCTTCACCCTTTAGAGGCTAGGCAATGATTCTCGAATCTCAGGTAGTTGACAACACCGCCCCAATTCTGGAGAGCGAAGCCAAAGAAGCAGTCCGCAACGACGGATTGTACTCTGACGATCCCGCGCTCCGTCTTGTGGTATCCGATAGTATAAAAGCTGAGAATTTCGCGCAGAGCAAGGCGTGGGTCCTCAACTGGAACGGTGCGTCCATACTCTACCAGTCGCCGGAAACCCCGCGCTACTGGCAAGGGACGAACGTGCCCGCGGCCAGCGTGCCTTTCTTCACCGTCGCGACGGCCGTCAACTCTCTGGTTCCACAGATCACGACAGGGTTGTTCTTTGACTCGCCGCCGTTCATGGCGCAGGAGCGACCGGGAACCACGGCGCAGGCGTCCCGCGCGATTCAGGCACTCCTCGGCTACCAGCTTGAAGACATCAACTTCGAGACCGAGGTCACTTCCGGAGTCACCAACGCCTGTCTGTTCGGAACGGGCATCTGGAAGTGGGGATGGGAGAAGTTCACCAAGACCCGCAAGATCTTCAAGCTCAATTCTCCTCCCGTAGAGCTTCAGTCCAGCGTCCCTGGCCTCAGCATTCCGCCGCTGACTGACGACGAACTGGAAGAAAAAGTCATCGAGGAGGTCGTCGATCGACCGACCTTCGAGCACATCGTTAACCTGCGGCAGGTTCTGGTCGATCCAGGCCTGAACGTACCCGACATCCGCAAGGCAAAGTACGTCATCCACCGCCTGTACATGACGTGGAAGGACTTGAACAAGCTCCGCGACCGCCCAGGGTTCAATATCCCGAGCGAGAACGAGCTGCTCGAACTGTTCCTGCCGCCGGCGGAAGACCCCGATCCTGCTGTGCAGGAAGAGGGCAACAAGAACCCGATGTACGACGCGCGCGCCGCGAACCGTTGGGACGACACCTCCATCAATCCTTTGGAAGATCCGTTAGAGGTCTTGGAGCGGTGGGACAACGAGACTTATACCTGCGTGTTGCAGAAGAAACTGGTGCTCTGCAATGACCTCAACCCTTACGGGAAGATTCCGTTCTTCTCCGTGAATTGGTGGGACGTACCTGAAGCCTTCTGGGGGATGGGCGTCGGCCGGACGATCGGCGCCGAGCAGCGGCTACAGCAGGGCATCCTCAATATCTGGCTGGATCAGGCCTCGCTCAACCTCAACGGCGTATACGTCCGTGTTCGAGGCAAGAGCATACCGACCCAAAATATCCGAATCGCGCCGGGCAAGGTCATCGAGGTGGACACCAAGGACGACTTCAAGCCCCTCGATCGGCAGCCCGCCGTGCCGGAAGCCGGACAGCATCTCCAGATGTCTCAGGCGCGAGCCGAGCAGGTATCTGGGGCGAACGAAACAGCGACGCAGGGGATTGCGGGAGCCAGCGGACATTCCAATATGGCGCGCTCCTCTGCCGGCGCTCAGTTCCTAGCCTCCGGTGCTGGCAGCAGGCCTGCGTTCTTCGTGGGCAAGCTGTCTACTCAGGTCTTCGTGCCGTGGCTGTATGAGATGTACGAGATGGACAAGGCGATGCTGCCTATCTCCCAACTCAAGTACATCCTCAACGATGAGTTGCAGCACGAATATCTGAAGGACGGCGGGAGCATAGTTGACCTGCTGAACGCTCGCGTCAAGTTCTCAGTGCTCGCCGGTGCGAAGATGCAGACCCGCCGCAACATGGCGCAGGCTCTGCCTCTGGTCACGCAGTTCATCACCAACCAGCAGACCGAGAACCAACTCGCGACGCAGGGCAAGAAGGTCGATGTTGCCGAACTGATCCGACTCACTTTTGAAACGGCAGACCTTAAGACGTTCAACGACATCATCGTTGACATGACCCCGCAGGACACAGCCCGCTGGCAGCAGATGCAGAACGGCCAGACCAACGCCAAGCTGCAAGGCGCACAGGCCCTCCAGCAGCAGAAGTTCGAGCAGGAGCAGCAACTGCTTGACCAAGCCAACGAAGCGCGCGCCGGCCGCGACGTACTCCGAGAAGAAATAAAGAAGGCCGTAGAGCCCGAAGCTCTGACCGGGGCACCAAACGAAAGCGACACGGGATTGGGGAGTTTCTAGATGACACCGTCTGCGGAGCAGAGAATCATAGTCGAGTATAAGGACTACCTCAATTTTTCGGGGTGCAAGTACAAAGACCGCCTACTGTCGGGTTTCCTGCCTTTTATCACCCCCGATGACGCCCTTCAAATAATCGCCTCCGCGATGGAGAGAGGCTGGTAACATGATACCGTCCGCAGACAACATGGTTGCAGAAATCGAGGAGACCCTCGGCGAACTCAACGAAGACGACCGAGCCGAACTCGACTTGTGGGAAAAAGGAAGAGAACTTCAGTCTATCGTGAACACACGAGGATTCGAGATCATTCTGGATACCCTGCAATCGTACGTGGACAACGCAAACGACTCTCTGATTAGGCTGGCCCCCGGCGATCCCGCTGTCATTACGGCCCACGCCGCTGTTAGTGCGGCGAGTCAGTTGGTCAATTACTTCAAGGAAGACATCAACGCGGCAGTAGAGGCGTCCCACAAGTCGCCCAACGCGTTGAAAAGAGCAGTAGCAGGATTACAACCGTAGTCGTCCAGAAACACGTTAAACCAAACAAATCATCCGTTCTTGTCGGATTACAAGAGGAGATCGTAAATGACAGAAGTTGAGAAAGACCCTTGGCTGGACGATGAATTCGCACAGCCCTACAGCGACCCGCACGGCGTCGCCTTGATGGATGACCTGGCAGAGATCGAGCGCGAAGACCCCGCGCAGTTTCCTGTCCAGTTGAATCCGGAGACCGTCACTAACATCCCCGCACCGGCCGCCCCTGAACCCGTACAGGTCGCAGAACCTGTCGAACCCGAGGAGCCGGCCGGTCCAGAAGTCATCGAACTCGACGGCGGGGGTACCCTCACGATCGAGAAGAAGGGCAAAAAGTGGTGTGCGTCGCTCGACGCAGGAGCCGGCGGAGTCCAGAACTTTTACGGGCAGAACAAGAATGAGTTGCTGGTTGCTGCGTTCAAAGCGCAGGCCAACGCCACCCGTAAGATCCGCGACCTGAACCGGCAAGTCAAACTAGGCCCTGTCGCCGCGGAACCGCAGGCACCCAAGCCGGCGAAACCGCAGTCCCGCGAACTCTCGGCGGATGAGGTCACGGAGATCGCACTGGAGCTAAAGACGAACCCAGATGCCGCGCTCGAAAAGTGGTTGCAGAAGAAAACCGGCATGACCTCGCAGCAACTGTCCGACCTTTCCCGACAGGTGCGCGATGGCACAGAGGCGAAGCAGGAACTTACCGCGGAGCAGGTCAACAAGTCCTTCCTCCAGCGGAACCCCGACTTCTTCCCAGACGCCAAATACGAAAATTTCTCTTCCCTTGTCGAGTATCTCGGGAAGTACAAGCTAGGAAAGACCATTCCCACTCGTGCAACAGGAGAAGCTCGCGAGGCACTTATCGACGAGTTCTACCACACGTTGCTCGAAGGCGGCGAATGGACTGTCCAGAATCTGGAAGACGCTTTCAACGACCTGAACACAAGCGGATTGCTTGTCTCCCGTCCGACGCCTGCTCCAGCACCCCAACCTTCAGCAGTCGCGCCAGCACCACCGGCCGCTGCCCAGCCGCGCACTGACGACAGGATTGTTCGCACAGAGACGCGCCCGAGGGCGAGCTTAGGGATCCGAACTTCGGAGGCGCAACCCGCCGCACCGATGCCGACCCCGCTGTCCTCCGCCGACGACCCGGATAACATGACGACTGAACAACTCCTCTCCGCAATCCGGAGGGAGGGCCAGAAGTTACGAACCCCGCGTCCGCGCTAGAGAAATCTAGCAGTACCAAAGGTACCATAAATGAGTTACTCACCAGCATCAGAACTTGTGGCCAACGGCAATCTGCCGAACTTGCTCGCGACGTACTACGCGAAGCAGGCAATTCCGAACCTCAAGGCTCAAACCCCGTTCCTGAGCTTCACGAAGCAGAAGCCGCTTCCTCTGCGCTCCGGAAACAACATCCAGTTCTACACCTACGCTCTGCTATCCGCAAACACGAATCAGCAGGCTGAGGGGACCGTGGGCTCCCCGATCAGCGAGTCCAGCACCAAGATCGTAGCAACGATGGGTCAGTACGCGGATTTCATCAACTGCTCCGACCTCTCGCTGGACGTTGCGATCGACGACCCTGGTTTGTTACAGAACCTCAGCAACGAACTGAACTACCGCCTCGCGCTGTCCCTCAACACTCTGGTTCAACTCACCGCCGACTCAGCCACATCGGTTGACTCGCTCGTGAACATCCAGCTTGCCAACGGCAGCTACCTGACGGCGAACAACATCCGCTCCGCGGTGCAGTCTCTGGTTGGCGTAAATGCGCGGCCTCTGACGGCATCCGGCGACTTCGGTGGAGTCATCCACCCGGCAGTCGTAAAAGATGTTTTGAACGATACCTCCTTCAATGGTCTGTCCGACATCCTGAAGCGCGGTAGCGACGCAGACCGCAAGATCCTGATGTCCACCCCCAGCAATGAGGATGCCATCACCTTCGCGGGTTGCAAGTTCAAGCAGACCACGACTGCGCCGACGACCACGATCAGCTCGAATACCTATTACCAAAGTTATATTTTTGCAGACGACGCGATTTTCAGCGTCTTCCTCGGCAAGAATCCGGAAAGCGGAGAGAAGAACTACAAACTCTTCGTTCAGATGGCACCCGAGAACGGAAGCGTTTCCGATCCGTCTCGTGTGATAGGCGGCTGGACGAGCTATAACGTGCGTTATACCAACACTTTACGACCTGGTAGCACCATGGTACTCCGGAGGTTGCAATCGGAGTCGAGCAGCTCGTAAAAATGGTTGAGAAATTCCGCAACTTTCTTTGCGCTTCGGCGTCTAAGTTAGTGAGGTGGATTCCAACGCTCACGAGAAGGGGGCATCAGCCGACACTGGTACCCCCGACTCGACAACCTCTTGTCGGAGAGATCAAATCCATATGGTGGGCCGGCAAACGCCGGGTTTTTACCCTAGACATCTTTCGGGAGCCAAGAAAATGAGCCGCATCAGCACCGATCTTTTAGCCGCGGGCCTCGGCCTTATACTGGCCACCCTTGTCCGCTTCGGAGTCATCCATCAGGTTCGATTTTAATGAGGGCTTATCTACGAACTCGTCCTACTCTTTCTGCTGTGGCCTTTCCACCACAAGCAGGCACCGCCGGTCACTCCCGATCCTTGGGTAGTGATGACCCCCGCTGGGCCTTATGTGGTGCCCGAGCAGGACTGCTTTGAAGACCGGGGGAGAACGTGGTTTGTGGGACCGGACGGGGCGATTACCACCGGCGCAGACTGCGGGGATGCGTTTCAGAAGTGGTGGCACGTAAAGCCGCCCAAGATTTCGATGTACAGCATATAGGAGACCTGATGCCCAAGAAAATGGAAGCCGCGCTGAAGCGCGAAGCAAAGAAGAAGGGCCTCAGCAAAAAGAAGGCTGGTGCATACGTCTACGGTACGATGCGCAAAGAGGGATGGACTCCAAAGAAGAAAGCCAAGAAGAAGTAATGGCCCCGCTCAACGTCGCCTATGGCTGGACTTGCGCGCTCGACTTTATGACCGACCAAGAGCGACCGAGTCTGAAGTGTATGGATCAATGCGGGATCGTCGAGGTCGTAACCATCTCGCGGACAGACTTTGAGGCTTTGATCGAACTGGCCGGTATCCGAGAGTCCGACATTGTGGCGAGTTCTGTAGGACCTATGGTGTGGCAGAAATAATTGCAACCTTTTTCGACGGAGGGTCGTCTAAGGTATTATGAGTTTCGTCCAGAAAATGGACAACATTAGGCGGTACCGCTTGTGGTACTGAACGCCGTACTACTCTGAGGAGCCCTCTGGGGGCGTTGATCCAGAGTAGGGCACCGCTTCCCGATGTGCTTATCTCGCGATAGGGAGGTCCGTCCGGACGGATTGCGAGACACTTTGATACGCGGGCTCGCCCGCTTAGAACCTCCACGGGGTCGATCACCAGAGCGGCCTCAGCCTTTGCCCCACCTGTACCCACCTACTCACATCGAGGAATTGGGCTTGGAGTCAGAAGCCGTCCGTACAGACGACTCGACGTGGAGTTTCCCCTCCCCGCCGCGAAGAATGAACGTGGTTGTAGGGCCGCCACGAGTCCCTGCAAAGCACATCGCCGACCAGACCACCCTCCGGCGTCCCTGCTGGGAAAACCAGTTCAAAATGTGCGGTTGACTTCTGGCTCATTTGTTCCCTTTTTGAGGTCAGTTGTACCCTTTTTGAGTACAGCAAATTTCGACCAAACCCCGTAAATAAGGGTTTTGTTACAATGAATGGCGTTTTTCGTCCAACCAAGGAGAAAAAGGGTAAATATGTCAACTATCGGTATCAATTTCGGGGATCGTGAGCGCAACTTCGGCCACCTACCCGAGCAGCACCTCTTCCATATCGCCGTAAACGAGTCGGCGATCTACGAATATCGACTGTACGCGGTCGAGGTCATGCTCGCAAAAGGGTACAAATCGGCAGATAAGCCGGAGTTGGCCGCCCTCCGAGCGGTGGTTTTGAAGGACAAAGGATCCTCGGAGGCCATCGAGGCCGCCAAAAGGAACGCGGCCGAGGCTCGACTCCAAAGAATGGACGAGGCTGTGGCCGAGGGACACGCTCTCAACGACCATTCCCAAGCCGAGTACGGTGCTCTCCGGGCGTCCGTAACCACCGCAACGCTCTCTCAAGAGCCGATCGACGACCGAACCGACTTTCCTCCCGTCCAGAAAATGGACGAACCAAGTGTAGCACAAGATAGTGTGGCACAAGACAGTGCTACACGAGCTCCTGAAGTAGAGCCTCGGATCGAGGCCGCGAGTCAGGAAGCTGCAACACCAAGCACCTCCGAACAAAATCAGCTTCATCAATAGCTTCAGGAGAATACTAAATGGCTAACATGAACACAATCGTGGCGTTGACTAACTTCAATCCCACGCCGTCCAATACCACGACCGAGCGAAACATTCTTCAGCCGATTGCGGTCTCCACCACGACCGAGACCGTCTTTACTGTCGGCACCAACGTGGTGAGCACCTACAGTCCGGCCGTCATCTCTGTGCCCGTACAGACCAGCATCGTGGGCAGCGGCACCGGAATTACGGTCGGCAGCAACCCAGCCCTTCTGGTCAATCAGTACGGCGCGTACTCGTCCATACCCAACAACCTCGGCCGGCCGTACTTCACCTCGGACTCCTTCAACGGGCGTGCATTCAAGGTGCGCGCGCAGGGTACTTTCACGTCGGGCGTCGCCTCGAACGACATCCAAATCAAGCTGTACCTCGGCACCTCGGCAACTGTCTTATCCGACCTTGCGATTACCAGCATCAGTACCGGAACCGGCGGGGCGTTCGGCGCCGTGTCCGGCCACTTCCTGTTGGAGACCGTCCTGATTTGGGACATAACCACAGGTAAAGTGGACGGCTTGATCTCGGACGGCATCATCGGTGTGTCCGGTGTCGCCGGTACTCTCGGAACGCAGGCCGCCGTCACACAGGTTGCCGCTGCCGCCGCGACCAACCTAAACTTCGTATGTTCTGCGAAGTGGAACGCAGGGAACGCCGGAAACACCGTCAGCCTGACTGAGTTCGCGATCGACCTCAACTAAGGAGCGAAAATGTCGAACTCCAACAGCGTAGCTGGTTTCGCCACAAGTGGAACCATCAGAAATACGTTCCCGACGCAGGCGGTAGCCACCACAACGGAGACCGCTCTGACCGTCAACACGGATACGGGAACCGCTGTCTACAACTTGGGACTTCCCTACGGATCAACAGCCGTAGGGGCCCAAGCCCCTGTAGACGTAAACTCCAACTCCGCGGTGATTCGCCGGTCTGGGCGGGACTACGGTGTTCCAAGCGGCGTCGGCAACAGCCAGTTCTCCACTTCCTCCTGGGACGGGTATCCGTTCAAGGTGCGAATGGCCGGAATAGGAAACGCCGCGGCGCAACTCGCCACGCCGGTCAACGGTACGTTCACGACTGCAACCACAGGCGGAACGCTGCTCGACTTGACCACCTACTACTACCGCGTAGCCGCCGTCAACGCATCGGGCGGTACCTCCTTGGCCTCCACAGAGACCAGCCTTGAGACCGGCAACTCTACGGGGAACACTAACACCCTCACGGTGAAGTGGGCGGCCGTAACGGGCGCCACGACCTACAAAGTCTACGGACGCAGCACGGGAGCCGAACTGCTTATGGCCACCGTAACTGCTCCGACTCTTCAGTGGGTGGACGACGGCTCCGTGACACCCTCCGGCGCACTACCCACATCAGCTACGTCCGATGTCACCTTGAATCTATATCAGGGGACCTCGACCACGCTATCTGGGGATCACGCGATTGGAACCACAGGCGCCGTCGCGATTGCGACGGCCGGCGGGGCGTTCAACTTCCTTATCGAAGCCACCTTGCTGTGGGACGCAACTTCGCAAACCCTGTCCGGCGGATATACGGCGAACATCGGGTATGGCTCGTCCTCCCACTTCGTTGGCCCGACCGTCGTAACCAATGTCGTCGGCAGTCTGCCGATCGCCTCGGTGGCCTTCCTCGGCTCCGTCACATTCGGGTTTGCCTCCTCGGCCAACTCCGTGACGCTGCGAGAGTTCACGATCGACAAAACCTAGTCGTCCAGAAAATGGACAGAAATGGTGAAGCGTGAGCGATTACGACCTCGACCAAATAGATCCAGACATAGCCGCGGCGGATGAAGTGCTTGGAATGGAGTGTAACGGGTGTGCCCGATTGCTCTCTTTTAAGCACTTCCGTCGCGACACCTCCCGCCGAACAGGGTATTCTCCCAGATGCATTCATTGTGAGGCCGAGCCTTCCCTATCAATGGAGGAGCATACCGCTCGCCTTCGAGAGCGCAACGTAGGTTCGGCCGCCGTCAAAGCGCAAAGGCACGAAGACCAGGAGGAGTTCCGCAAAACTGACGCCCGCTGGGGCAAGGTGATGCACACCTCCGACCTCCTCCTCAAGCTGCACCGCGTCGTGCCTTGCCTGTTTATCAAAGAAGGCGGCATAGCCGGCGATCTCGCGATGTACGTCACGGCGCCCGGCCCCCGCAAGGACTGGGACGGTAAGAACTACAAGTACCTCGGCTATGTCACCTACGGCGAACTCCCAGAATACTCGATCTACCAGTTCAACGACAAGATCGACGTGATGGTTCGGGAAGAAATTCGCGGGTGGCGCACGGTTCTCCTTCGGTTCATCAAGGCAGACGTGCTGACCGAGGAGCAGTGCGACAAAGTATTCGGCAAGCCCTCCTCCCGAGGAAGCGCCGTTTGGTACAAACAGCTTTACAACCACAGAAATCAAACAGTAGCAGCATAACCCACCCCGTCGCCGTCGGATTACGGCAGGAGCATGGCATGACAGAAGCAGCAGAAGTTGACACCGCGTTTGAAGTAGAAGCAGACTCTCTAGCCCCCACCCTCAAGCGTGGCCAGAAACCCAAGGCCGTCGAGGCGATGTCCACCGAGGACCTCGTCGAGTTGTTCGCCAAGGTTATCGGGAACTCCAACCAGCAACTTGCCGACAGCATCTTGAAGCTCCGCGAGGAGCCGGTTGACCCCGCAAAGCAGGCCAACGAGAAGTTCGATCGCGAGCAAGCCCGCAAGCAGCGCCAGCGCATCGAGGCGGCAGTCAAGCAGGCGCAGAAGGACTGCCCGCACCTAGCCGGATCCAACTCCCTGAGTGACCAGCCCGACTTGCTCGGCCGTACCTGCATCATCTGGCACACCTCGGACAGTTCGGAGACCTACGGTCTCTGCCTCAACTGCCAGCGTCAGTTCCACGAGAACGACGAGGACTACGCGATGTGGCGACGCAAGCCGAGCATCTGTAAACAGTCCCGCGCCGGCGAGCGGTTCTTCTCCGATCCTATGCGCGCCCGGGCGATCGCTCGTGGCGAAATAGCCAGCAACTAGCGAGTGGACTAGGAGGAAATGTGGCCTCTGCTGCGTTCAAGAGATGGGTGTGTCAAAACGTCGAGGCGGTTCGCGACTACCTGCACTTGCAGGACTGGCGCGTTGACTGCGAGTTCGACGTAGACGATGAGGACATGGGTAATAACACGGCCACCGTCGCCAGTTGCAACATATCCAGCGACTACTTCAAGGCCACCTTTAGCTTCACGAAGTTCGCCGAGACTTTGTGGAAATCCAAGGAGTATGAGACCCTCTTTCAGTGCCTAGTGCATGAGGTGTGTCATATCTGGACGGACGCCTTCAAGGAGTTCGCTCTCCAATCCGCGTCTCCCGCGACATCGGCCACACTGACCACGATTCACGAGCAACTAACGCAGCGAATCACTCTGTTGGTGCTGCGCGGCATTCCTGAAAAATCCTACACTCCTAAGCGGTAGCAATGGCCTCTACAATTCAGTTGCAACGGACGATCACGTATGCGTCCAGCTTTGTGCGCTATGCGCCGCTGACATTATCGGCAGATGACCCCGCGTTCTCGAACGCGGACTGGGTGCGGCAGTTTATTCTGTCCGCGCCTTTTGCTTGGCGTTGGAACCG
>Ga0181517_10003690_pt1 | contig 14407 bp, 12 predicted proteins | sample PEATcosm2014_Bin_31_FD_119748 | JGI IMG/M metagenome (GOLD analysis project Ga0181517, IMG submission 119748) | Peatland microbial communities from MTU Mesocosm Facility, Houghton, MI, USA - PEATcosm2014_Bin01_30_metaG | ecosystem: Environmental > Terrestrial > Soil > Wetlands > Peat | place... | reverse complement strand
GGCCCGGACGAAGCGGGTGGTCCAGCTGCTCGACGGTCGGGTCGTCTCCGACGGTGCTCCCGGCCCCGGGCCTGCTGGCCGCGGGAGCCTGCGCGATGAGTAACCCGCCGCCCCCCGAACCGGCCCGGCTCCGCCTGCGCGACCTGGCCCGCTTGTCGAGCGTCGGCATCCGGACGCGCAAGCTGCGCGCCGGCCTGTCTGCTCTCGGCATTGCCATAGGCGTCGCCGCCATCGTGGCCGTGCTCGGGCTCTCCGCCTCCTCGCAGGCGGGGTTGCTGGCCGAGATCAACAAGCTCGGGACCAACCTGCTCACGGTCACCAACGGCCAGACGCTTTTCGGCCAGACCGCTGAACTGCCCATTGACTCGCCCGGGATGATCGGGCGCATCGGGCCGGTGACGAACGTCCAGTACGTGGGGTCGCTGAGCAGCGCCAGCGTCTACAAGAGCCCGTTCGTCCCTTCGGTGGACACCAACGCGCTTTCCGTTGACGCCGCCAGCCTGGGGCTGCCCGGAGCAGTGGGGACGACGGTCGCTCAAGGGGCCTACCTGAACGCCGCCAACCAGAACGAGCCCGTGGCCGTCCTCGGCGCCGCCGCCGCTCAGCGCTTAGGGATCGACTACATCTACTCGGGGCAGCGCATCTGGCTGGGGGGGATGTGGTTCTACGTGGTCGGGATCCTCAACCCGGCGGTCCTGACGCCCGAGATCGACTCGGCCGTGCTGGTGGGCTTCCCCGCGGCCGAGACTTACCTCGGTTTTGACGGCCACCCCTCCGAGATCTACCTGCGTTGTGAGACTTCCCAGGTAAACGCCGTCTATTCGGTGCTGGCCAACGCAGCCAACCCCGAAGCTCCCAACGAGGTCGACGTCGCCCAGCCGTCAGAGGCGCTGACCGCCGAGGCGGACGCCAAGGCCGCTCTGAACACCCTGTTCCTCGGCCTAGGGGCGGTGTCGTTGCTGGTCGGCGCGGTCGGCGTGGCCAACATCATGATCATCTCGGTGCTGGAGCGACGCTCCGAGATAGGGCTGCGACGGGCGCTCGGCGCCACCAAGGGCCATATACGCCTCCAGTTCATGTCAGAGGCGGTGCTGCTCTCGCTACTGGGCGGGGCTGTCGGGGTGGCTGTCGGCGCCCTCGCCACGGCCATCTACGCCTCGACGCAGCCTGGTTGGCTCGTAGTCGTGCCCCCGCTCGCCTGGGCCGGCGGGTTCGGGGCAGCCCTCCTCATCGGTGCGGTAGCCGGCCTGATGCCGGCCCTGCGAGCAGCCCGGATGTCGCCCACTGAAGCGCTGTGGAGCATCTGAGCCCGGACGTCGCCCACCCAAGCGCGGGGGAGCGTGGACGCAACGCCGGTGGGGGACAGGCTCCGGCATGGGAGTGGCCTCGCTCGGGTAGCCTTAGCCCATGCCGGTCCTCGGCTCCGGCCTCTCCGCCTTCCCGGTACTGGCCGCCGGGGGGGGCCACTGGACTGACGTCCTGGCCCAGCCGTGGTTGGCGGCCGCCGGTGCGGTGTGCGCCATCGCCGCCACTGTCTGGGCCCGGGCCGCGGCCCGGCTGGCCCGGGCGGCCCGGCGCATCGAAGCCGAGACGCTCGCTTCGGGGACCAGTTCCGAGGCGGCCAACCTGGCCCGCAGCGGGTTCAACAAGGACCTCCACGCCGCCATCCTTTATGCCGTCCTGGCCGCCGGCTTGGTGCTGGCGTCGTTCTCCACGTCCGCCTGGTTCGAGGTCCTCCTGCTGGCCGTCACCGTGCCCGCCGTGTTCTCGCTGCGCTATGCGCCCCGTTTCCTGGCCGAGGCCCGCCTGGCCGAGCAGAGGTCACGCCTGGAGCGACGGGCCGAAGAAGTACTCGCCCAAGAGGACCTGGCCCCCCGGCGTTGGGCGGCTCGCCTGGCCCCCGAAACCCTGCCCACATATGAAGGTTTTGATATCGGGTGGGTCTACGAGCCCGGGACCGGGATGATGGCCGGCGATTTCTACGACGTCTTCCCCACCAGCCCCGACCGGCTGGCCGTCGTCATCGGCGATGTGGCCGGGCACGGGATCGAACCCTCCATCACCGCCTTTCAGGTCAAGCACGTGCTCCGCATTTTCCTGCGCCAGTACCGCGACCCCGCTCAAGCCCTGGAGGAGCTCAACAAGACGCTCTCCACTCTGGGGCGGCCCGAGGACATGGTCTCGTGCTGCATCGTGATCTTCGACACCGAGGCCGCCACCATGCGCCACGCTTCGGCCGGGCACCCCCCGGCATTCGTCTGGCAGCGCGGCGACATGCGGCCGCTGCGGGCCACGGGGCCCCTGTTGGCCCTCGACCCCAACGCCACCTACTTTTCGCGCGACCTGCCTCTCGAGGTCGGCGACCTCGTGGTCATTTACACCGACGGCCTGACCGAAGCCCGCTCGGGAGGCCAGCTTTTCGGCGAGGACAGGGTGGCCCACATCATCCGGCGCGACCCCGGCCAGGACACCAACATCGTCTGCAAGACCCTGCTCGAGGCGGCCCGTGACTTTTCGTCGCCTCTGGCCGATGACGTCGCCATTATGGCGATCCGCAGGGTCTGAAGCCCGGTACAGGCCTCAGCTGGCGCGGCGCCGGGCCCGCAGCTTCAGCGGCGTGGGGCCGAAGCCGAAGTGCTCCCGGATGGACCGCTCGAGATAGCGCAGGTAACTCGCCGGTAGTTGCTTGGACGTGAAGAGCGTGAACGTCGGCGGGTCGGTCGCTCCTTGCGTGGCGTAAAGCACACGGGCACCGTGGGGCGCAGGCTGGGCCGCCTGAGCGGCCGCCAGGGCACGGTTGAGCGAGGCCGTGGGCACCCGCTTGCGGTAAGCCTCGACGGCGTTGACCAGGGCGGGGTACAAGCGGTGGGCACCGCGTCCCGTCTTGGCGCTGATCTCCATGGCGGGGGCATAGGACACGAACCCGAGCATGTCGGCCACTTGCGCCCGCACTTTCTCCTTGGCCTCGTTGTCCAGCAGGTCCCACTTGTTGAGCACGACGACGATGGGGTTACCGGCGGCATCGACCCTTTCGGCCAGGCGCTGGTCCTGGCGTGTCACGCCGTCGGCGGCATCGATGACGAGAAGCGCCAGAGTGGCCAGGTCTATGGCCTTGAGCGCCCGCACCATCGAGTAGTACTCGGCCCCCTCGGCCTCCCGGGCGTGGCGGCGCATGCCGGCTGTGTCCATGAACCGGACCGGCCCATCCGCCGTCTCGACCAGGGTGTCGATGGTGTCTCGGGTGGTGCCGGGCATGTCGTGCACGATCGAGCGCTCGTCGCCGATCAGGCGGTTGAAAAGAGTCGATTTGCCCACGTTGGGCCGCCCGACGATCGCGACGGAGATCGGCCCGTCCTCGCCGTCCCGGCTGAATACGCCGCCCTCGTCGTGGACATCGAGCCCCCCGCTCTCGTAGTCGTCGCCGGGCCCGTCGCCCTCGTCGTCCCCGTCGATGGCGAAGTCCCGGTCACGGCCGGCTTGGGCCCCAGCGGGCCGGCGTTGGTCGGGCAACGGGGGCAGCTGGTCCACGACCGCGTCCAAGAGGTCGCCGGTGCCCCGCCCGTGAAGGGCCGAGACCGGCCACGGAGCGGTGAAGCCCAGGGCCATGAACTCCCAGATGTCGGCCTGGCGGGCCTCGCTGTCGACCTTGTTGACCGCCAGTACCACAGGCCGGCCTGCCCGCACGAGCAGGCGTCCCACTTCGGTGTCCTCCGCCGTGGGGCCTACGGTGACGTCCACCACGAAGATCACGACATCGGCCTCACGGACCGCCCGCTCGGCCTGGGCCGAGACGAGCTTGTCCAGAGCCAGGCCGCCTATCTGCCACCCGCCCGTGTCGACCAAAGTGAACTCCCGGCCCGCCCACTCCGACTCGAGGGCCTTGCGGTCGCGAGTAACGCCCGGGCTCTGTTCGACGATCGTCACCCGCCGGCCCACTATCCGGTTGACCAACGTCGACTTGCCCACATTGGGCCGTCCCACGACGGCCACAACGGGAAGACCAGGCACGACGGGAGGACCGGAGCTGGTCATCTGGCCAGCACCATTTCGGCCGCCGGGGCCAACGCCCGGCGCAGGGACGCTCCGTCAGCCGGCACCACCTCCACGGGGCGGGGCAGGTCCTCCAGCGCCGTCCCGTCCAGGAACCGGCCTCCGGACAGGCAGCTGTCAGGGACGAGGTAGCGCCGGCCCTCGGGCCGGCCGGCCAGCACGGCGGCCAGGTCCGCCCCGGTCAGTAGGCCGGCGACACCGATGTTGCCCCCGAAAAACTCGTTGCGCACGGCCACGACCTCGATGTCACCGGGGAGCGACGAGACCAGGGGCCGGAGCACCCGGGCCCCGTACTCGCCCGTCAGCACGGTGGTCCCGGCGTCCCGCCGAGGCAGGAACGACACCGTCCCGGGCGCCCGGGGAGCCCGGTAACCCAGGGCCGGAGCCCCCTCGACGGAGCGGAAGAACCCGCTCGGCCCCTTGTCTCCGCCATCTTCTTCTCCGTCGTCTAGGCGCCCGCCGCGCCCCGAGAAAGCGGCCTCGAACCTCCGGGCCATGCCCACGCCGTTGTCGTGCTGGGCCACCGCGCCATAGGTCTCCAGGGCCGGGAAGGGACGGTCGGCCACGAGGTAGTACTCGTCGGAGGCGTAGACCAGGCGCCGGCCCACGCAGGCCAGGAAGATCTCCTGCCACTCCTCCACCAGGTCCACCGCGGTCGCGGCCTCGGCACCGGTGTGGGGGCGCATGGTCTCCTCGTGGTTGAACCGGCTCACGCCCAGGGGGACAAAGGCCACACTGGCCAGCTCCGGGTACTCGTCCAGGACGCCGGCCAACGTCGCCTCCAGGATCTCCGCGTCGTTGACCCCAGGGCACACGACGACCTGGCCGTGGACCTCGACCCCTCCGTCCAACAGGGCTCTCAACCAACGCAGGCTGGTCGCGCCCCGGCGGTTGCGCAGCATCCGGGCGCGCACCTCGGGGTCGGTGGCATGGATGGACACGAACAGCGGTGAGAGGCCCTCGGTCAGGACGCGTTCGAGGTCGGCTTCGGTAAAGCGGGTCAAGGTGGTGAAGTTCCCGTAAAGGAACGACAGGCGGTAATCGTCGTCCCGCACGTACAGGCTCTTGCGCATGCCTTTGGGCAGCTGGTGGATGAAGCAGAACTCGCAATGGTTGTCGCACGTACGGACCTGGTCGAACAGGGCGGCATCGACTTCCATGCCCAATGGCTCACCGCCCTCGCGCTCGACCTCTAGCGACAGCTCTACGCCCCCGCGGCTGACCTCGAGGGCCAGGGTCTCCTGGTCCGTCAGCAGGTGGTACTCGATAATGTCTCGGGGCAGTTGGCCGTCCAGGGCGACAAGCTCGTCGCCGGGGAGGACGCCGGCCCGGTCCGCCGGTGACCCAGGAGCCACCGCGACCACTCTCGGCAGGGCCATGGCCCGTCCCAGGATAGACGGTCTAGCGGTAGCTTGGACGTGCCGTGAAAGTCGAAAAGGTCTTGCTCGCCTCGCCGAGGGGCTTTTGCGCCGGCGTGGAGATGGCCATCAAGGCCCTCGCATGGATGGTGCGGGTGTTCGAACCGCCGGTCTACTGCTACCACGAGATCGTCCACAACCAGGTCGTCGTCGACCGCTTCCGCCAGCTCGGGGTCGTTTTTGTAGACGATGTGAGCGAGGTCCCGCCGGGGCGGCCTCTCATGCTCTCGGCCCATGGTTCGGCCCCCGATGTAGTCGCGGCGGCCCGGGCCAATGGGGGCGCCGTAGTCGATGCCGTCTGCCCATTGGTCACCAAGGTCCACCACGAGGTGAAGCTGCGGGCCTCCAAGGGCTACTCGATCGTCTATGTCGGCCACGAGGGCCATGAGGAAGCTGTCGGCACGATGGCGGTCGCCCCCGGTGCCATCCACCGCGTCGAAAGCGTGGCCGAGCTGATGGCCCTGCCCGAGCCGGAGGGGCCCGTGGCCTTCCTGGCTCAGACGACCCTGGCCATCGACGAGTGGCGGAGCATCCTGGGAGCCGCCCAAGCGCGCTGGCCCGATCTCTGGGTCCCAGGACGCAGCGACCTGTGCTTCGCCACCACCAACCGCCAGGCCGCGCTGCGGGCGATAGCAGCCCGTTGCGACACCATGGTCGTCATCGGCAGTGCCAATTCCTCCAACACTCTGGCCCTGGTGCGCACGGCCAAGTCGGCCGGCTGCCCCCGGGCCCTGCGCGTCAACACTGCCGCCGAGCTCCCCGATGACCTGTCCGGGGTGGTAGGTGTCATCGCCGGAGCTTCCGCGCCCGAGTCCCTGGTGGAAGAGGTCTTGCGCCGCCTCGCCCCCATCGAGGGGACCGAAGAAGTGCGGGCGGTGCCCGAGGACGAGTACTTTCCCCTCCCCCGAGAGCTGCGAGAAGTGCTGAGAGGCGTCGCCGCGGTGATCGGCGCCGTCGCTTTCGCACCGCCGCCGCCGACCGGGGCGCCGGACGGCCCGGAGGCCTCGGTGGACGGGCGCGACCTGTCGGCGGCCCAGGTCCTGGCCGCTTTGGGCTGAGCCGGCCATAACCGCAAATGAGCAAAGGAAGGTCGACATGGGCACAGAGGACATGGGCATAGCAACGGCACCCTTCGGGCGCACCGGTCACCAGAGCACACGGGCCCTGTTCGGGGCAGCCGCGCTTTCGTCCCTTACCCAGGTGGAGGCGGACCGGGTCTTCGACGTCATCATGAAGGCCGGCGTCAACCACATCGACGTGGCCGCCAGCTACGGGGATGCCGAACTGCGGGTCCGGCCCTGGTTGGAACGAGCGCCGGGACATTTTTTCCTCGCCACCAAGACAGGCGAGCGCCGGGCGGCGGCGGCCCGGACCGAACTGGAGCGTTCGTTGGTGCGCCTCGGTACCGACCATGTGGACCTGTGGCAGTTCCATAACCTGGTCGACCCCATCGACTGGGACACCGCCCTGAGCACGGGAGGCGCCCTGGAGGCGGCCATCGCCGCCCGCGACGAGGGGCTGGTGCGCTTCATCGGCGTCACCGGCCACGGGGCCCAGGTGGCGGCGACGCACCGCCGGTCTCTGGAGCGCTTCGATTTCGACTCGGTGCTCCTGCCCTTCAACTACCTCACCATGCGCAACGAGTACTACGCCACCAACTTCACGGCCCTGCTCGCTACCTGCACCGAGCGCAACGTGGCCGTGCAGACCATAAAATCGTGCGCCGCCGCGCCCTGGGGCAACCGTCCTCACACGCGCTCGCCCTGGTACGCCCCCCTAGAAGAGCCGGGCGACATCGACCTGGCCGTGTGGTGGGCCATGGGCCAGCCCGGCGTCTTCTTGAACACCATGGCCGATACCGACCTGCTGCCGCTCTTCTTGGACGCGGCAGCCCGCTTCTCGCACCGGCCCACCGACGAGGACATGCAGGCCCTGCTGGAGCGTCGCCATATGGAGGCGCTCTTCGTTTAGGCGGACCTTTAGCCCTGTTTAGCCCGCCAGCTCCCGGGCCTGGTCGAAGACCGTCTGCATTTCGGTGCGCAAGCGCTCGGTGAGGGCGGTGACGGCGCTGCGGGGCACGCGCCCTGACGTGGGCGGCGGGGGGGGCCAGATGGGTTTGCCGATGACCAGGGCCACCCGGGTGGGCCGCACCCACTTCACGCCCGGTGGCATCGAGCGGTCGCTCCCGCCTATGCCGACGGGCACGATCGGTACGTTGGCCCGCAGGGCCACGAAGGCCGGACCGGCGAACAGCGGCTCGACCACCGGCCCCGAGCGGCGGGTGCCCTCAGGGAACAGGACCACCGGTTCGCCCCCGGCCAGGGCCCGCTCGCACATAACGAGCGCCTCCCGGTCGGGCGTGCCCCGCCGGACGGGGAACCCGCCCAGGGAACCGAACAACCGGGCCGACCAGGCTCGGGAGAAGACCTCCTCCTTGGCCATGAACCGCAAACGGCGGGTGGTGACGTAGGCGGCCAGAAGGGTGTCTATATAGGAGCGGTGGACGGGGGCGAGTATGTAAGGGACCGTCTGGGGCAGGTTCTCGCGGCCCACCACGTTGGCCCTCCACATGAGCCAGCACGGTGGGAACATCACCGTCCAGGCGAAGTGGTACCACGCCAGTTCGCCCCGTGTCGGAGGGTGGACAACGGCCACGTCCCGAGGGGGGGCCGGCCCCGCCTCGGGCGCCGCCTGGTCCGGCCCCGCTTCGGGCGCCGCCTGGTCCGGCGCAGGCTCGCTGCTCACGCCAGGCCCGTCAAACCAGTCCGGCCTCGCCGGCCAGGCGTAGCACGAGTTCGACCACCTCGTCCACGGTGCTCGTGGTCGTGTCCACCACGACGGCGTCGGGGGCTATGGCCAGGGGGGCGACCGGGCGGGTGGAGTCGATGTGGTCGCGCCGGGCTATGTCGGCGGCCACATCGTCGTAGTGCATGTCGAGCATCTCCTGGCTCCGCCGCTGCGCCCTCTCCTCGTCACTGGCGGTCATGTAGATCTTTACTGGAGCTTCAGGGAAGACGACGGTGCCGATGTCGCGTCCTTCGACCACCCCCGAGCCGTTGACCTCGGCCCATTCCCTCTGGCGGCGGACGAGCTCTCTGCGCACCTCGGGGTTGGCGGCGACGACGCTCACGGCCCGGGTGACCTCGGGGCTGCGCACCTCTATGGTGGCGTCGACCCCGTCGACGAAGACCCGGTCGGTCACTTTGAGGCTGAGGTCGACCGTCAGTTTGGCCACGTCGGCGGCGTCTTCAGGGTCGACGCCCCGGCGCATGGCGGTGAAGGCAACGGCGCGGTACATGGCCCCGGTATCGAGGTAGGGCATCCCCAGCCGGGCCGCGACCGCCCTGGCCACGGTGGACTTCCCACTGCCCGCGGGCCCGTCGATGGCGATCACTTTCTTACCTACCGGCTTTAGGTGAGGCACCTGAACATGTCCTCCTCGAAGCTCGGGTAGCTCGTGGCCGTGGCGTCCCAACCCTTGACCGTCACCGGCCCGCCAGCGCCGAGAGCGGCGACGGCGGCAGCCATAGCGATCCGGTGGTCACCGTACGAGTCGACCGTACCACCCGAAAGGGGGGCCCCCGCACGCCCGGTGACGACTATCCCGTCTGCCCGGGGCTCGGCCCCGGCGCCCAGAGCGTGCAGGAGGGCGACGACGGTGGAGACCCGATCGGTCTCCTTCACCCTCAGCTCGGCCGCATCGGCGAAGGTGGTCGTGCCCTCGGCCAGGGCCGCCGCCACGCACAGGACCGGGATCTCGTCGATGAGCGAGGGGACTTCGGCCCCGCCCACATGCGTGGCCACCAAAGGGCCGGCCTGCACATGGATGTCCGCCGTGTGGCGGACGGGGTCCTCGTTCACCAGCTCCACCCGGGCTCCCATGCGCACCAGGACGTCCAGGAAGCCGGCCCTCCCCCGGCCCACATAGACGTCCTCCAGCACCACGTCGCTGCCCGGGACGGTGCAGGCGGCGACAGCCCAGAAGGCGGCCTGGGACGGGTCGGCGGGGACGTCGATGTCGCCCGCCTGGAGCGGGCCAGGCGACAGGACCACGCTGGCCCCCTGGCCCGCGCTGCGCACCTCGATGGCGGCGCCCGCGGCGGCCAGCATTTCCTCGGTGTGAGCCCGCGTGGGCACCCCTTCGTGGACCGTCGTGGGGCCATCGGCGCCCAAGCCGGCCAGGAGCACCGCCGACTTCACCTGAGCGCTGGGCACCGGCAGGCGGTACTCGGTCCCGTGCAGGCCCCCGCCCCGCACGACCAGAGGAGGCAGGCTGCCCTGGTGCCGGCCGTCGACTCGCGCCCCCATGAGCCGGAGCGGGACCGCCACCCTGTCCATCGGCCTGCGGGCGATGGACGAGTCGCCCTGTAGGACCGTGAGGCCGTCGATGGTGGCCACGAAGCCCGCCAGCAACCGGATGCCGGTACCCGAGTTGCCCACATCGATGACCGCCTCGGGCTCGTGCAGGCGGGACTGGCCGCCGTAGATGTAGAGCTCGCCCTGAGCCGACTTGTCCGCCCCCGCCCCCAGGGCCTGCACGGCCTCCAGGGTGTGGCGCACGTCGTCTCCGTTGGACAGCCCTCGGATGCGGGACCGGCCTTCGGCCCGGGCACCTATGAGCAGGGCCCGGTGGGAAATGGACTTGTCGCCCGGCGCGCGGAGCCTCCCCGTCAGGGGCCGCCCGCCGGCCGGCTCGACCCGGAGCTGCCGGGGCACCGTCATGACGTCGGGGACTCCTGCTCGAGCCGGCGCATGTAGGTCCGGTACCCCCGGCCAGCCAAGGCGGCGTGCACGGTTTCCTCGGCGCTGGCGTCCACTATCAGCACCATCACGCCCCGGTCGCCCTCGGCGGAGTGGACGATCTCGAGGTCGAAGATATTGACCCCCAGACCACCCAGAAGCGTGCTGACCTCGGCGATGACCCCGGGACGGTCGGGGACGGGCAGGCGCACTTCGGTGGCCCGTTGCAGCGACGGTGCCCCGGTCGGGAGGTTGACCCGCCCCTCTCGGGCGCGCTCGAGGACCTGGAGAAGGCCGTCCCGGTCGCCGGCGGCGACTACGGCCCGCAGCTTGTCGAGGATGCCGGTGAGCCGGTCGAGGGTCGACAGGATGGCATCACGGTTGGCGGCCATGACGTCGGGCCAGATATCCGGGTGCCCGGCGGCGATCCTGGTCATGTCCCGGAACCCCCCGGCGGCCATGCGAAGCAGGGTGGCGTCCGAAGCGGCGGCGTCCGCGGCCAGGTTCATGAGAGCGGCAGCCGTGAGATGAGGCGTGTGGGAGACCAGGGCCACCAGTTCGTCGTGGCGGCGGGGCTCCACCGCTACCGGGTTGGCGCCCAACAGGCGCACGATCGACTGGACCTGCGAGTAGGCGTCCCCCGAGGTCTGTTCGCTCGGGGTCAGCACCCAGGTGGCCCCGAGGAACATCTCAGGGTCGGCGCCGTCGACCCCTTCTTGTTCCGAGCCGGCCATCGGATGGCCCCCGACGAAACGGGGGTGCCTGACGGCGTTGACGATGCCCTCCTTGGTGCCCGCTACGTCGCTGACCACCCTCATGTCCGGCCGACCGGGCCCCGGGTTGCTGTCCTGTTCGGAAAGCACAGCCGTGGCGATGGCGGCCACCGCCCCGGCGGGCACAGCGATGAAAGTGACGGCGGCGTCGTGGTCCACCCCCACCTGGTCGATGGCGCCGAGCTCTACGGCCCGCTGCGCTCTGGCCCTGTCCCGGTCGGTCCCGCTCACCCACCAGCCCTGCCGGCGCAGCGCCATACCTATGGAGCCGCCGATGAGCCCTGTCCCGATCACGGCCGCTCGGGGCCTCTCCCCCGCCGGCCCGTTACTCGGGAAGGTCATCTCGTAGGCCGCGAGCGCCCTCCAGGTAGATGTGGTGCAGTCGGTCGGCCGACGTCTCAACGTGCATCAAGACTCGGATACAACGGGGCTGCATCCCCTCGATGTCCAGCTCTCGAGCGCACAAGAGCGGGACGTCACCGAAGCCGGCTTGGCGGGCGGCGGCGGCCGGGAACATCGAGTGGATGTCGTCGGTTGCCGTGAAAAGTACGGAAATGATGTCCTGATGGTCGAGGCCATTGGCATTGACCATGGCCTGCACCAGGGCGATGGTGCGCGTGGTCACCTGCTTGGCGTCGTCCTCGTCCACGGTGGTGGCGCCGCGCAGGGCCCGGACGCGCCGGGGCGGCGAGGGCGTGAACACCGGCTTGGCCACCTCACCGGGCCCAGAGGAGGGAGATGCAAACGAGGAAGAGAGCGGGAAGTCTGGCATGCACAGGCCACGATAGTGACCGCGGACGGCCAGCCACACGGCCTGGGCCGGGACCGGGCGAGGGCGAAGGCCTCACCCCCCGCTCCGGGCCGATCGGGCGGTGAGGGGCCTGAGACGCTTGCGAGCGGGGCCGGGGCTGCTGGCCGCCTCCCACAGGAGCCGGATCTCGCCGGCGCTGAGGTGGCGCCACTCGGCCGTGGCCAGGTCTGGGGCCGAGATCGGCCCTATCCGGGTGCGGACCAGCCTGCGCACCGGGTGGCCGACGGCCTCGCACATACGTCGGACCTGGCGGTTGCGCCCTTCATGGATGGTCACCCGCGCTGAAGCGGGCCCCAGTGAGGAAACCTTGGCCGGCGCCGTCATCCCGTCGTCCAGGAGCACGCCGCGGCGCAGCCGTCCGAGCTCGTCGCGCGACAGCGCGCCCTCGACCTCGACCACGTACTCCTTCATTACCCCGAAGCTCGGGTGGGTGAGCTTGTAGGCCAGGTCCCCGTCGTTGGTCAGCACGATCAGCCCCTCGGACGAAATGTCCAGCCTCCCCACCGGGTAGACCCGGGGTTCGGCCGGGACCAGCGCCGTGACGGTAGGCCGGCCCTGAGGGTCCGAGGCGGTACATATGACCCCCACCGGCTTGTTGACCAGGTAGTACGCCAGGCCCTCGCGCCCAGGGACTGGGATGCCGTCGACGGCGATCACTGCGCGGGCGCCGTCGGCCCGCTGGCCGAGCTGGGCCACCACGCCGTTCACCGTCACCCGACCGTCGGCGATCATCTCCTCGCACACGCGGCGGCTGCCCAGGCCGGCCTTGGCCAAGACCTTTTGCAGCCGCTCCGGCTCGCCCGCAGCACTGTCGGCGGGCTCCTGCAGGCCTTGGCCGCTCATGCCCTTGCCGCCCCGCCGGGCCCGCTCCGCACGCAGGCCAGAGCCTGGCCCGGCATGGACGTGGCCGGCCCTCGGCGATCACCAGGCTTCACGCCCGGAGCATAACGGGGACCGGCCCGCTTGCCGCGTCGACACACCGCCCGGCTCGTTTCTCGCGCGTTAGCGATATATCGCGATATAGTGCTACGCAGTAGTTACACCAGACGTTGGAAAGGAACCGACATGCATTCTCACGAACATTTTGACGAAGGCCCCGAATGGTACCGAGGCGGGCGCGGCCAGCGCGGGCGCGGATGGGGCGGGCCTCCTTGGGCCGGGCCTGGCGATGGGCCGGGCGGCCCCGAGGGCCAACACGGCGCCCCCGTAGGTCCGGGCGGCGTCCCAGGGCCCAACCGGATGTGGTTTGCCGGTGGCCCCATGGGGCCCTGGGCCGGTGGCGCCGGCGGAGGTGGCCGGGGCGGCGGGCGGTACGGAGGCGGGCGGCCTTGGGGCCGGGCGCGGCGGGGAGACGTCCGTAGCGCCATCCTGGCCCTGCTGGCCGAGCGGCCTATGCACGGCTACGAGATCATCGCCGAGCTGTCCGAGCGCACCGAAGGCCTGTGGCGGCCGAGCCCGGGGTCCATCTACCCCACTCTCCAGCTGCTCGAGGACGAAGGGCTCATCAGCGTGCAGTCCGACGACGCCGGGGGCAAGAAGCGCTTCTCGCTGACCGAAGAGGGCAAAGTTGCCGCGGCCGAGGTGGCCAAAGGCCAGGCCCCTTGGGAGCAGGTGGCCGCCGGTGCCCCCGCCGGGGCCCGCGCTCTGCGCCACGCCATGGGCCGGCTCATGCCGGTCGTGGGCCAGGTGGCAATGAGCGGCGGCCTCCGAGAGTACGAGGAAGCCGCCAAAATCCTGGACGAGGCTCGCCGGCGGCTCTACGCCGTCTTGGCCGGCGACCAGGTCCGGGGGACCTCCTCCGGCCCGCCGGAGGACCAACCGGGGAGCTCGCCGGCCTCGTAACCTCAAATCACCCGCCAGCCGCAGCGTCAGTCAGCCGCCGCATCAGTCAGCCGGGGGGCCGGCCAGCCGGGGGCGGGTCGACGCGGCGTGGTTCAGCCCGAGCGCAGGCCCTGTTCGAGGGCGTCCATGATCTCGGGGCCGGGGACGAAGTCCCCCAGCGGGGGCAGGTCCTCGATCCTGTCCAGGCCCAGGCGCTCCAACAACATCGGGCTGGTGCCATAGAGCACCGCCTGTCCCGGTCCCGGGTCGCGGGCCACCTCGCAGACGTACCCACGGTGGCACAGTGTCCGCAGGACGGCATCGGCGTTGACGCCCCTGATGGAAGCCACCTGGGCCCGGGAAATCGGTTGCTTGTACGCAACTATCGCCAGTGTCTCGAGGGCCGCGGCCGAAAGCCGCGCCGTCTGGCCCTCGAGCACAAAACGCTCTATGTACGGCGCCAGCTCGGGATGGCTCTGGAACCGGTAGCCGCCCGCCACCTTGACCAGGACGAAACCCCTCTGCTCGCGCTCGTACGACCTAGCCAGATCGTCGCACAGACCGTCGACCTGAGACGGCGTCACCTCCAGAAGCTGCGCCAGCATGCTTGGCTCGACAGGCGAGTCAGCCACCATAAGGACAGCTTCGATGGCCCGCCGTTGTTCTCGGAAACGGTCGGCCAGGTGGTCAAGGTGCCCGAGATCCTCGACGGCCCCGAGATCCTCGACGGCCCCGAGATCCTCGACGGTGAGATCCTCGTGCCTGTCCGGGCTCGGCGCCTCGTGGCCGTCCGG
>Ga0181517_10003688_pt1 | contig 14409 bp, 10 predicted proteins | sample PEATcosm2014_Bin_31_FD_119748 | JGI IMG/M metagenome (GOLD analysis project Ga0181517, IMG submission 119748) | Peatland microbial communities from MTU Mesocosm Facility, Houghton, MI, USA - PEATcosm2014_Bin01_30_metaG | ecosystem: Environmental > Terrestrial > Soil > Wetlands > Peat | place... | reverse complement strand
GAGCGATCACCGCGCCGTGCTGGTACTGGCGTTCGACCTCGGCGACGATCTCGGGACGGGCCAGCGCCGAGTCCTTGTCGTCGCCGCCGGAGAAGCCGAAGTCCTGGCCGTAGAGGCCGGGATATTTGCCGGTCAGTTCCCAGGCCATGTCGGTCCAGCGCAGGCCCGCATTGGGGTAGTTGTGCTGGCCGGTGATGATGTCTTTACCGCTGATGGATTGGAGGTAGGCGAGCAGCGCCCGCGCCTCGGGAGAGGCATGGGGATTGACCGGCTGGGGCGCGCTCTGCGCCCACCCCGCGGAGGCAAAGAGAAGAACCGCGACAACGACAAGCAAACGCTTCAGGGCCATGGCAAACGTCCTTTCACAGGCGAAGCGGATTATACCCGATAACGTTATCGCGAGGGAACGGGTGGACCGCCTCGATTTGCCATGCTCTGAAAAAGCGACGATTCAGGCTACATCGGCGTTTATCGGGCGTGATCCTGCTAGACCGAAGGCTTCTTCTTGCTAGTTGAGGTCCGGGAGATCCTCGGTGTGTTTTTGGGATGTCGAGACTGAGGCCACCTGCCAGACTTAGGAAAGTGAATCGAGTCTATCTTTTTTCCAAACGACGCAGTGTGGGAAGATGTCTGGGGCTGGAAAGGATATAGTTTACCTGTTGGGAGATACCGCCATGGAAAACATACCCCTCAATGCCGCTATCACGCCAGAGAAATTCGAACAAATAGCACGACCTGCAGATATCATGATGCCGCGCTTCATGAAGGAGACACGCGGGGTATTCCTGCAGAGGCCGGGCGAGATGCGCGGACGCTTTGTTCACTACACAAAAGCAGAGGCCGCTCTCAACATAATAAGAAAGAAACGTTTCTGGATGCGCAACACCAACTGCATGTCTGACTTTAGCGAAGTGCAGCACGGCTTCAACATCTTGAATAGCTTCTTCTCTAACAAAGCGAACAAAGAATCATTCACTGAGGCTTTGGACGACTGTTTCCCCGGTGTCGCCTCCGAGGCGATTTCTATGTTCAACAACTCCGTGCATGACATTATGTTCAACTCCTATATCTCGTGTCTGTCAGAGCACCAGCCCAGCGAAAACTTGAACGGACGACTTTCGATGTGGCGTGCCTTCGGCGGAACTGCGACTCAGATCGCCATTGTGCTTAACATCCCATACACTTTTTCTATGCTCCACTTGAGAATCATATTCAGTTCCGTTGCATACTTTTCGGAATCCGCTGCGCACGAGCACTTGCAAGAAGTCATTAGAAACGTTCGTGCCAATCGTGAGTATCTTCAGAGTATTGGTCGAGATGCCCTTGCCCGGTTGGTGTTCACCACGTTGTTGTTTCACGTGGTTTGTGTGAAACACGAGGGCTTTCACGAGGAGAGGGAGTGGCGTGCAATCTATGCGCCGACGCTCGGAGCCTATCAACCGCTGCTTGGGGCATCTCCACTTATGGAGTCATCGACCGAAGTCCCCGCCGGGGTGCCGCAAGTCGTTTACAAGCTTCCACTCGATGCGTCGGTTTCGGACCAGATCGAAGACTTGCATTTCACGAGGATATTCGATCGCCTTATCATTGGCCCCACACCTTATCCAGAGCCCATACGCAGAGCATTTGTGGACGAATTGACGAAGGCTGGAGTCATCAATTCCGATGAGTTAGTGAGAGTCTCCGGGATTCCGATTCGTGTTTGATAGCGGCGACGTGTCGGGCACCTGAGGCCTAAGCCTGAAATTACTCCCCGAAAGTCGCCCAGCGTCTGGCGATTGCGATTGTTTCCTGCTCAATCGCGGTCGGTTATTTTCAAAGGCCATAGTCTCCGCTGTTGCCGCAAACGGAAAGCCGTCCCGGCGGGACGGCATGAAAGTAGCCAGGGGTAGACCCTGAGCAGCGCGAAGGGGGAACCCCTGGAAAGCAGCGTCCCCGCGCGTGGCCGCCCCGCAGGTCCGGCCTGAAAAGCGTCTTGCGCTGTTGCCCGATGCAGCACGCAGGACGTTTTGGGAACGGCTGCGCATGACCCAATGCGGAAAGCGCATTCTGTCCCTTCGGGACGGAAGGTAGATTGGGGTGTCTGCATCCAGGGGTTGCGCTGCGCTCCACCCCTGGCTACTTTTATTCCCTCCCTGCGGGAGGAATCCTGCCGCGCGAGAAGGTCCAAACACGGAAGACCTTGATGACTATCGGGATGTCGTCCCATGTTCGGCGAATGCGATTTTTGGCTTAATCGCGTTTTGTTGTATGCAAACGCCCTCGTATCCGCTGTTGCTGCAAGCGGGGAGCCGTCCCGGCGGGACGGCATGAAAGTAGCCAGGGGTGGACAATGAGCACCGCGAAGGGGGAACCCCTGGGAAGCAGCGTCCCCGCGCGCAGCCGCCCCGCAGGGTCGGCCTGAAAATCGCCTTGCGCCTGTCCCATCCTAGCCGCAAAAGTTGCGAAAGGCAGATTCTTCGACTTCGCTGCGCTTCGCTCAGAATGACAGCGGTGAGGGTGGGGCACCCCGATTTCGAGATGATTGCGGCGAAAAATCAACAGGCGGAAGACGAGACGCAGATCCTTCGCTGCGCTCAGGATGACAATGCTTTTGTTGAATAGGCTTTATTTTTCATGCGTTTGTGTTTATTGAAGGCGCATTCGGCACCGTCGAAAAGCAAAGTTGGGAAGAACATAAGCAGTTCCTTCGGCTTCGCTGCGCTCCGCTCAGGATGACAATGCTTTTCTTGAATAGGCTTTAAGTTTCATGCGTTTGGGTTTATTGAAGGCGCATTCGGCACCGTCGAAAAGCAAAGTTGGGAAGAACAAAAGCAGGTCCTTCGACTCCGCTGCACTGCGCTCAGGATGAATTGCTATTTGTTTGCGCGCTGCTCAGGATTACCCTGTTGTGATGGGAGCGCCCTACCCGGCCTTTTCCGTCAACTCGGCCCAGCGGGCGTAGAGGGTGGCGCTTTCTTCTTCGGCGGCGGCCAGTTCGGTGAGGGCGGCTTGGAGGGCGGCGGCGTCGGTGGCGATGGATGGGTCGTCGATGTGGTGGCGGGCCGCTTCCAGACGGGCGTCCGAGACTTCCACCTTCTGCTCGATGGCGGCGAACTCGCGGGCTTCCAGGTAGGAGAGCTTTTTCTTGGACGGGGAAGCGGAGTTAGCGGAGATAGCGGGGTTAGCGGAGTTAGCGCGGTTAGCAGAGATAGCGGCGATGGCGGAGTTAGCGGAGTTGGCTTTGGGAGCCCTGGCGGCATCCTCCTGCTCGACCATCCAGTCTTCCCACTGGGAGAAGTCGGCGAACTGGCCGCAGTGGCCGCGTCCATCGAGACCGAGAACGGTGCTGGCCACGCGGTTCAACAGATAACGGTCGTGAGTGACCAGAATCAACGCGCCGGGAAAGTCGAGGAGGTTTTCTTCCAAAATCTCCAGAGTGGGGATGTCGAGGTCGTTGGTGGGCTCGTCGAGGAGCAGGACGTCGGCGGGCTCCAGCATGAGCTTAGCGATCAGCACACGGGCGCGCTCGCCGCCGCTCAGATTGCGGACGGGCTGGTTCAACTGCTCGCTGGTGAAGAGGAAGCGCGCCGCCCAACTGGCCACGTGAATGGTGCGGTCCTGGTAGATGACGGAGTCGCCCTCGGGGGCCAGGGCGCGGCGCAGGGTGAGGCTCTCATCCAGTTCGCGCATCTGGCTGAAATAAACCAAACGCAGAGCGTCGGCGCGCTTGATGTGGCCGGAAACAGGCTCGATCTCCCCGCGCAAAAGCCTCAACAGCGTGGATTTGCCGCTGCCGTTGGGGCCGACCAGGCCGACCTTGCTGCCGGCGGTGAGGATGAAGTTCAGGTTCTCGAACAAACGGCGGCCAGGTGGGAGGTTTTCCCCATCCAGGCTGGCGGGCACGTCGTAGGCTACGGCTTTGAATTCGACCAGGCGCTTGGTCTTACGCTGGCTGGCTTCGAAGTCGATGCCGGCGCTGGAAGTGGCTGTGCGGGCGTTCATCTCGGCCAGTTGGCCGATCATTTCGTTGGCGCTGTCGATGCGCGCCTTGGATTTGGTGGTGCGCGCCTTGGGGCCGCGGCGCAGCCACTCGATTTCGGTCTTTACCTGGTTGCGCAGGCTCTCCTGCTGGCGGCTCTGCGACTCCAGATAAGCCTGTTTTTCTTCGAGAAAGCGGCTGAAGGTGCCTTTGACCTTGAGCAGGCCCTCGGCGTAAACGCGGCTCAACTCGACGATCTGGCTGCTGGTGGCTTCTAAAAAATAACGGTCGTGGCTGACCGAGACTACTGCATAGGCCGCACTTTTTACGAGTTCCTCCAGCCATTCGATGCCGGCCACGTCGAGATGGTTGGTGGGCTCGTCGAGCAGCAGTACGTCGGGGGCGGAGACCAGGGCCTCGGCAATGGCCAGGCGCTTGCGCCATCCGCCCGAGAGCGAGGCAGCTTCGGCGTCGAGATCGGTGAAGCCGGCGCGGCCGGAGATCTCGCGCAGAGAACCCTCGTGTTCGTTCTCCAAAACGTGAGCAGCGGTGAGGGCGTTCTCCAGCACCTGGCGGATGGTCAGCCCGGCGTCGAAGCGGGAGTCCTGGGGCACATAGGCGGCGCGGGCGCGCTTGCGCACCGCCAGCTCGCCGGAATCGGGCTCGACCTGCCCGGCCAAGACCGCCAGGAGCGTGGACTTGCCGGCTCCATTGGGGCCGATCAGGCCGATGCGGTCGCCATCGTCGACGGTAATCGAGATGTTCTTGAACAGCGGCACGGCGCCGAACTGCTTGGTCACGGATTGGGCATTGAGAATGGGAGGCATAACACCAGGGATCAGGGGTCAGGGATCAGGAGTCAGGGAACAGGGGTCAGGGAACAAGGGAACAAGGGAACAAGGGAACGAGGGAACGGTTCACAGTTGTCAATGGACGGGGCAGTATTCAGTATAGTTCGGATGGGCCGCACAGAAGTTGGCGGCCGAGGGCGCTCTACTTTCCAAAGACGTAGGTGATCTGAAAGAGACTGTTGTCGATACCGGGGTTTTGCGGGGCGGTGTCGTCATTGGAGATGTGGTGGTAGCGGAATTCGGCGCGAACCGAACGGGATTTGGAGCGATAGAACTCAAAACCGACGCCCAGATCGAATGTGAAGTTGAAGGAGCCGGCGGTGGGTATTGGAATTGGCTGTGTCGAGTACATGTAGCCGCCGTGGCCGGTGAGAAAGGGCTGTAATTTGTGTTGCGGCAGAAAGTTCCATTGGAAGCCGATGGGGGAGATCCCCTCGCCGATAGTCCAGCGGCGGTTTGAGCAGGACACGGTATAGGTTCCGCTGCTGAAAAGGGTTCCATTGCCCAGAAGTTCGGTATAGGGCTGAGTAACTGGAGCGCAGAAGACGATCGGACCCTGGTAGTAGGTATAGGTTGCCACAGTTGGCGCCGTCTGGTTCTCGACCACTTGACTCAAAGGGTCGCTTTCGAGCGCCACGGGCAGCAATTCGCCGCTGTACTGCCAGTTGACGATATGGTTGGTCAACAAGCGCCGGTTGTAGGAGATGCCGAAGTCGAGCAATCTGCGCTTCTCGGCCGAACCGAGAAGCATATGGTTGGAGTCGCCGGAGTAGGCGGCGAAGATGCCCCAAGCGTTGCGCCGGGCGTAATAGGGACTCCCGGCTTTTTCGGGTGTCGTTGCATTCTGGGCGTTGGCGGCGGGCCACCAGATTAGAAATAATAGGGAGGAAACAAAGATAACGCGCGAGTTGACGAGGGAGAGAGCCTTTCCGGTAGCGATCAAGTGGTGTCCTTTCACGTATGGGATGGAGAGCAGGGGGAAAGGCTTATACTTTCTCTTTGACCGTGACAGTATTGCGAAAGTCACCAACGAGAGGCAAATGCATGTCTTCACCCGCCGTTGAATACGCCCGTCAGAACCACCCCCGCTTTCTTGAAGAGTTGAAAGAACTGCTACGGATTCCTTCGATCTCGACGCTGCCCGAGAACAAGGGCGATTGCCGCCGCGCCGCCGAGTCACTGGCCGCGGAACTGGAACGTATCGGCATGGAGCATGTGCGGCTGATCGAGACCGAGGGCCATCCGCTGGTCTACGCCGACTGGCTGCACGCCACCGGCAAGCCCACGGTGCTGTGCTACGGGCACTACGATGTACAGCCGGTCGATCCTATTGACGAATGGCTCAGCCCGCCCTTCGAGCCAACCGAGCGCAACGGCAATCTCTACGCCCGCGGCGCGGTGGACGACAAGGGCCAGGTTTACGCCCATGTGAAGGCCTTCGAATCGCTGCTGGCTGCCGACGGCAAGCTGCCGCTGAATGTGCGCGTGCTGCTGGAGGGCGAAGAAGAGGTGGGCGGCGAGGGGATTGCCCATTTCGTCGCTACCAAGCCGCCCGAGTTGAAGGCGGATTTCGCTCTGGTCTCGGATACGGAACTGTTTGCCCCCGGCTTGCCCACCCTGTGCGTCGGCCTGCGGGGCATGATCTACACGGAGTTGGAGGTGCGCGGGGCCAAAACCGACCTGCACAGCGGCATGTATGGGGGCGCGGCGCCCAATCCGTTCATGGCGCTGGCGCAGATGCTGGCCCGGCTCAAGGATGAGGATGGGCACATTCTGATTCCCGGCTTCTACGACGACATCATCCCGCCCAGCGAGGCGGAACTGGCCGCATGGCGCAGTCTGCCCTTCGACGAGGAGCACTATCGCATCTCCGAGGTGGGCTCAAGGGCGCTGGTGGGCGAGGCCGGCTATAGCGTGCTGGAACGCACCTGGGCGCGGCCTACGCTGGACGTACACGGAATTCCCGGCGGCTTTATCGGAGCGGGCGCGAAGACGGTGATTCCGGCCAAGGCGCTGGCCAAGGTCTCGATGCGTCTGGTTCCGGGCATGACTCCGGCCAAGACCTTTGCGCTCTACAAGGACTACGTTGCGAAGATCGCTCCGGCGGGGGTGGATGTGGAAGCGCGGCTGATTCACGCCGGCGACCCCTGCCTGATCACGACCGACAATCCGTTCATTCAGGCGGCGACGCGGGCGCTGAAGGAAGTCTGGGGCGAGGAGACGGTGTTTATCCGCAGCGGCGGCTCGATTCCCATCGTCGGCGACTTTGCCCGCCACCTGGGTCTGCCCAGCGTGATGATGGGCTTCGGATTGCCCGACGACAACATTCACGCCCCCAACGAGAAGTTCTGCCTGAAGAACTTCGAGTTGGGCATTGCCTCGCTGATTCGCTTCATGGAAGAGGCGGCAAAGTAATGCTGGAGGCCGCCGGGTTTGTTCTGGCCGGCGGCCGTTCCAGGCGCATGGGAGCGGAGAAGGCGCAGGTGTTACTGCGCGGCGAACCGCTGCTGGCGCACGCACTGCGGACGCTTCGCCAGGCTGGCGAGCTTCTTTGCGGTAACGCTTCGGATGCCTCTTCTCCATCCTCACCTTCAGAGCTCACGGCCAGAGCGGGAGAGGATTCAACCCTCCCGAAAGCCGGGCTTTTTCCCCTGTCGATTGCCGGAGCCCGCGTCCCGCTGGAGGGATTCGCGCCGGTGGTAGCGGATGCGGAGGCGGACCGCGGCCCGCTGGGCGGCATCTGCGCGGCGCTGGCGGCAACCGAAGCGCGGCGGGCGGTCTTTCTTCCCGTCGATCTGCCGCTCTTGCCGGCCTCGTTGGTGGCTTATCTGCTGGTCGAATCGATGCGACGTGAGGCGGCGGTCACGGTGGCTTCGCTGAAGGGCTTTGCCCAGACCTTCCCCGCAGTGGTGGAGAGAACTGCGCTGCCGCTGTTACGCGCGGAACTGGAGGCCGGGCGAGGGGGTTGCTACAAAGCATTTCAAGCGGCCGCGGCTGGGTTGGGCCGGCCCTTGCTCCTTTTGCCGGTCGAAGAAGCGCTCGAGCAGGGAAGAGTTGTTCATCGCGCGGGCTTGGCGTTGGAGTCCTGGTTTCTCAACGTCAACGAGCCTGGGGATCTGGCGCGGGCCGAGGCTTGTTTGCGGTGACAACAACCTATCGTCAAGCAGAATCAGGCTTGGGTTGCGTCCTTGCGATGAACTGGATCGAGAATTCAGCTTTTCGGAGCGGCCCTACGGGGGGCGAGGCTGATTCTGGCCTCCTTCCCAGAGTTCCGCTGCGCTCCACCCTGGGCTATTTTCACTGCCTCTCTTCGGGAGGCAATACCGATGTCTATCCTCGACGCAACGCGACCAGGTGCGTCGGGTTGCGCCTCATGAACAAGGGCAAATAGGTTTCTGGCCGCCCACCCTAGCCGCAAAAACAAGAACGCGGCGAGGGTGGGGCACCCGGCACCCGGCGAGGGTGGGGCGCCCGGCGGCTACGGTACGAGCATCAACCGGCTTGCGCCGCAGAAGTTTGCTTCGTGGCGCAGGGAGTATCGCGTAAGCTGGTGCTACGGAGAATTGCGACGTGGCATCGAAGGCGGAGTTCGGAGAACCGCTCCCGGATGTGAGCGGGGATGAACTGGAGTCCATGCTGGCTGTGGATGAGACCTGCCAGGCCGCGCTCGCCGTTTCTACCGCGCCCAAGATCGAGTTTCGCGGCGTATGCATCTCGTTCAACGGCCGGGCGGTGCTGGAGGATGTGAGTTTTTCCGTCAACCATGGACAGACGCTTTGCATTCTGGGCCGCAGCGGCGTGGGCAAATCCGTAGCCCTGCGCATTTTGATGGGATTTCTCAAGCCGGATGCGGGGACCGTCTTTGTAGATGGCGAGGAGATCACCGGGCTGAACGAGGAGGGGATGCGCGCCATCCGCCAGCGCGTTACCATGGTCTTTCAGAACGGCGCTCTCTTCGATTCGCTCAGCGTGCGGGAGAATGTGGCCTTTCCGCTACGCGAGCGGGGCGGCATGGACGAGGAGCAGATTCAGCAGTGGGTCGACCGGCTGATCGGCCTTGTGGGGGCCGAGGATGTGGCCGAGGCCTTTCCTGCCGGCCTCTCGACGGGGCGCAAGCGGGCCGTAGCCATGGCCAGGGCGCTGGCCGCCAAGCCGGAAGTGGTGCTCTACGACGAGCCCACCACCATGGTCGATCCCATCATCGCCCGCCGTCTGGGCGACCTGATTCAGCGGCTCAAGCAGCAGTTGGGGTTCACCAGCATCGTGGTGACCCACGATATGCGCTTTGCCGAGCGCCTGGCTGACCGGGTGCTCTTTCTGCACCAGGGAAAGGCGCTCTTCTTCGGCCCGCTGGAGGCCTTTCTGGCTTCGCGGGAAGAGCCAATCCTGCAGTTTCTGCGACTCGACGCCTATCGCCTGCCTACCGCCTGACAGCCTCCTCCAATGCATCGGCATGAAGTATGCGTCGCATCTCCGGCGGGGTCGGTGCGGGCGGCTGGTGATTGAGGTTGCGGCAAATGCTCTCCAGAAGTGGACAACCCGCGAGCGGCAACCTGCTTCAAAGCAGGTAGGGGTAGGCATCTCCATGAGAGACCTTCCAGGGCATGGTTCCCGTGCAGTGCGGATGGATGGGAAGCTACGACCCTCTCCCCTGTTGGCGATCTAAAATTACCCGGTCTGCGGAGCATCCATGGCGACATCGGAATTCTGGCACAGGGTTTCCGCGTCGATTTCAACCGCCTCTGAGCGGCAAGGTGAGGTCCAGCGCATCTCTCAGGCCGGACCCAGGGAGAGCATTCGCATTTGGATGGCGGTCGATGCGCTGACCATTCTGGCTGCTGCTGTTTCTGCCACCTTGTACAAGCTGAATACCGGGCCGGTCGATGGGGTGCGTGCGTTTTGGCACGGAACCCTGCTGCATGGCCGCTCGATGGGGATCCTTTTGCTTCTGTTGTGCGGTTTTACGCTGGTGCTGCTGGCCAGCAGCCGCCGCATGAATCTTTATACACCGATGCGCATTACCAGCATTCTTGACGAGCAGCGGTTGAGCCTGCAGGCCTGTTTTACCTCCGCTCTACTGCTGACGGGAACCCTTTACCTGGTGAAGGCTGAGGACATTCCGCGCAGCATCGTGGTCCTGACAGTGGGAGTGGTGGCGGTTGCGCTGAGTTTGCGCCGGCTGGTGGTGCGGCTGATTTTATATCGCCGCTTCGAGTGCGGCATGGGCACGCGCAACGTACTGATCGTGGGCACCGGACCGGAAGCGCACGCGCTGCGCCATCATCTGCAGAGCATTCGCCACCTGGGCTATACCTTCAAGGGGTTCATCGAAACCGCTTGCGGTCCGGCGCGTCCCACGGCCCAACGCGGCGAAGTGCTGGGTCCTTTGGAATCGCTCTTTCTGCACGCCCGCAAGCAGTTTGTCGACGAGATCTTCTTTATCGCGCCCTGCGAACGCGGGATGGTGCTGGAGGCGCTGGCCCAGGCGCGTTCCCACGGCATCGACATGCGCGTAGTTCCAGAGATGTACGACGGCTTGACCTGGAATAATCCCATCGAATATATCGGGCAGTTTCCAACCATTCCACTGCACCGCGGGCGCGCCGCCGAGGCCGGCCTGCTGCTGAAGCGCGGATTGGACCTGGCCTTCTCCAGCCTGGTGCTGCTGGCGCTTGCGCCGTTGCTTGTGCTGGTTGCGATGGCCATCAAGATCGATTCGCCAGGGCCGGTTTTTTACCGTTCCGAGCGCATGGGGAAGAAGGGGCGCGTCTTTGCCTGCCTGAAGTTCCGCACCATGGTCAGCGACGCCGAGCAGCGGCTGGCCGAAGTGCTGCCCCTGAACGAGCGCAAGGAGGTGCTCTTCAAGGTCAGCAACGACCCCCGCATTACCCGCCTGGGACGCTGGCTGCGTAAATATTCGATCGACGAATTGCCGCAATTTTTCAATGTGCTGCGCGGCGAGATGAGCGTGGTGGGTCCGCGCCCGCCGCTGGCCAGCGAGGTGCGGGAGTACAAACTGCACCACCTGCGCCGCTTGAACGTAATGCCCGGCATTACCGGCCTGTGGCAGGTGCAGGGGCGTCAGGATCCCTCCTTTGACAGCTATGTATCGCTGGATGTGACCTACATCGAGAACTGGAGCATCTGGCTGGACATTTTGATAATTCTGCGCACGGTGGGCGTGGTTCTGGCGGGGACAGGTTCTTAACTCAAGGGATAAATCGATTCGAGCTATCCAGAACGAGAGAGGGTATTGAAGAAAGCGGGATCGAGTCCGTCCTAAAACATGGGCAACAGGCTGAGGCTTCAGCCGCTGGAGAAGGCAGTTTGCCTTTGTTCAGCGGTTGAAGCCTGCTTTTTTGCCGCACATCTTTCGCAACTCGAATGGCGCACGGCTCAGGAGCCAGTCCGGTGCTGGGATTAAACTGGAAGGGTGAAGATAGCACTCGCGCAGATCGACCCCACGGTGGGGGATTTCACGGGCAACCTGGCCAAGATCGTCGCCGCCAGCCGCAGCGCGGCCGAGCGGGGGGCGAGGCTCACGGTTTTTTCGGAGTTGGCCGTCTGCGGTTATCCGCCCGCCGACTTTCTGGAGAAGCCCAGCTTTCTGGCCCGCTGCCGGAGCGCCGTCGAGGAGTTGGCCGCGGCCACCGCCAGTCTGCCTACCGCGGTGCTGGTGGGCGTGGCCCTGCCCACCGGCGCGGAGAGCGGCAAGCCCGCCGTCAACGCCGCTGTGTTGATGGACAAGGGCCAGGTGCTGCTGGAGCAGCACAAGCGCCTGCTGCCCTTCTACGATGTCTTCGACGAGCAGCGCTACTTCGCCGCCTTGCAACCGCAACGGGTGGTGGAACTGGACGGCCTGCGCCTGGCCATCAGCATCTGCGAGGACGCCTGGAACGACAAGAACTTCTGGCCGCGCCGGCTGTACACCGTCGATCCCATGGAAGAGCTGATGCGGCAGCATCCGCAGATCCACATCAATCTCTCTTCCTCGCCCTTCTGGCACGGCAAGCGCGGAGTGCGCCGGGAGATGCTGGGGGCCATCGCGCGGCGCGACGGCATTCCCGTGCTGCTCTCGAATCAGGTGGGGGGCAACGACAGCCTGATCTTCGACGGCTCATCGCTGGCCCTCAACGCGCAGGGGGAATTGATTGCGCAGGCAGCCTCGTTCGAAGAAGACCTGATCGTGGTCGACCCATTCGATGCGCAGGCGGTCGAGGCTGCCGAAGAGAACGAAACCGAGGCGGCCTATCGGGCGCTGGTGCTGGGCACGCGCGACTATGTGCGCAAATGCGGCTTCAAGAAGGTTTTGATTGGACTGAGCGGGGGTATCGACTCGGCGCTGGTGGCCTGCGTGGCCAAAGACGCGCTGGGGGCGGAGAATGTGCTGGTTGTGGGAATGCCCAGCCCCTACTCGTCGCAAGGCTCGATCGACGACAGCCGCGCCCTGGCCGCCAACCTGGGCATTCGCTTCGAGTTGGTTCCCATCAGCGGGCTTTTCAGCGAGTTCAACAGCGCGCTGGAGCCGCTCTTTGCCGGGACCAGGCCAGACACGACAGAAGAGAACATTCAATCGCGAGTGCGCGGCTGCCTGCTCATGGCGATGAGCAACAAGTTCAATGCGCTGGTGCTGACCACGGGCAACAAATCGGAGATGGCGGTGGGCTATTGCACCCTCTATGGCGATATGGTGGGGGCGCTGGCGGTGATTGGCGATCTGGTCAAATCGAGAGTCTATGCCGTTTGCCATTGGCTGAACCGGGAGGGCGAGGTGATTCCCCGCGCCATTCTGGAGAAGCCGCCCTCGGCCGAGTTGCGGCCCGACCAGAAGGATACCGACTCGTTGCCGCCCTACGAGGTTCTCGATCCCATCCTCGAAGGGTATGTGGAGCGCTACGAAACCCCCGAGCAGATCGCTGCGGCGCACGGTTTTTCGCTGCCCCTCGTCCAACAGGTGGTGCGGCTGGTGGAGCGCTCCGAGTACAAACGCCAGCAGGCCGCGCCGGTGCTCAAGGTAACTTCCAAGTCGTTCGGCATGGGGCGCAGATTTCCCATCGCCGTCAAGGTCCAGGTCTAGCCAGCTGTGAAGAAACTCTGCGGCCAGGTGCCGGGATTCTGCATGGACTGATAATCTTAGTTGCGGGTGTTTGACCTGCATTTGAAGGAGATTTCGCTTGATCCGTCTTTCCGCACGTTTTTCCAGCCCCCGCGTTGCGTGTGTTGCCGCGCTGCTTGTTTTGTCTCTGCCCGCACTGCGGGCCTTTGCGCAGGAGCAGGCGCCTGCTGCCGCGGACGTAACCGCGCCGGCTCCGGCCGCGCCGCCGGTATTTCCCAAACCCGATCCGGCCAACTTCACCGCGGCCACGCCCACCAAGGAGACCGTCAACGCCTTCCTGCAGACCAGTTGGGGCTACGACGAGAGCCGCATCTGGCAGGTACAGGCCATCCTCAAGACCCCCGTCGAGGGTTTGAGCAAGGTGATCATTTATGTCGGCGACAAGAGCGGCAAGCAGAAGCCTGGAGCCATGCAGTTCTACGCTCTGGCAGACGGCAAGCACATCATTGTCGGCAACGACCTTCTGGCCTTTGGCGATCATCCTTATGCGGAAAATCGCGCCACGCTGCAAAAGCGCGCTGACGGCCCCTTCCATGGATCGCCAAACAAGGACCTGGAACTGGTCGAATTCGCCGACTTTCAATGCCCGCATTGCAAGCTGGCGCAGCCCAACATGGAGAAGCTGGCCGCCGACTTCCCCAAGGCCCGCATTGTCTTTCAGCCTTTCCCGTTGACCGCAATCCATCCCTCGGCTGGGTTGGCGGCTGCCTATGGCTCCTGCGTGGCCAAGACGGCCGGCAATGACGCCTTCTTCCTCTTTGCCAATACCGTCTTCGAAGGTCAGGAAGGCCTGAATACGCCCGACGGCGCGACGCTGACGCTAAACAGCGCGGTGACCAAGGCAGGCCTGGATCCGGTCAAGATCGCCGCCTGTGCAGCAACCCCCGCGGCCAAGGCACAGGTCGAGGCCTGGATCAAGCTGGCCCAGGATCTGGAGATCAACGAGACGCCGATGCTCTCGATCAATGGGCGCATGGTTCCCATGGGCGGCGTTGACTATGAGACCCTCAAGCAAATCGTTGCCTTCCAGGCAAAGACGGATGGCGTCACGCAGTAAGCAATCTCTTCGAGGGTCGCGTTGCAGGGCCTCGATGGGAAATGGAAAAATGGGCAGCCGGATTCGTCCCGGCTGCCCTTTTTCACGTTTCACCGCAGGTTGGGAGAATCCCCGGTTTTGCCGGAATGGCTTTTCAGGAGCCGGCGCGGTCTGTTTTCACGCGACAATGTTCGAAGAGCGCGGAGCCTGAACGCCGTCCCTCCGGGACTCCGAAGGAACCTAAAATCGGCAGTCTCCCCCATGTACAGGATTTTCCTTTTCCAATAACATCCATCGTTCCAAGTACTTGTCATCCTGAGCGCAGCGAAGGATCTGTGTTTCCGGTGTCGCCCAATGGGAGAGCGTAAAACCGCAGATCCTTCGCTGCGCTCAGGATGACAACTGATTGATTACGAATTGCTTATTCTTCCAAATCGGGCCTCCG
>Ga0181517_10003685_pt1 | contig 14413 bp, 8 predicted proteins | sample PEATcosm2014_Bin_31_FD_119748 | JGI IMG/M metagenome (GOLD analysis project Ga0181517, IMG submission 119748) | Peatland microbial communities from MTU Mesocosm Facility, Houghton, MI, USA - PEATcosm2014_Bin01_30_metaG | ecosystem: Environmental > Terrestrial > Soil > Wetlands > Peat | place... | reverse complement strand
TACCGGCTCTCGCTGAATGACGACCTGGTGGGCAAGACGCCGACCGTGGACATGATCGCTCTGGACGACGCTCTCAACGAGCTGGCCAGGCTCGATCGGCAACAGTGCCGCATCGTCGAGATGAGATTTTTCGGCGGCCTTTCCATCGATGAAACCGCTTGCGCGCTGAATCTCTCGCCCACGACGGTCAAACGGCATTGGGCCACGGCCCGGCTTTGGCTGCATCGTCAGATGAACAACGTGGCCGGCGTATGACACCCGAGCGCTGGGAACAGATTCGCGATCTGCTTGAGAAGGCTCTGGAACTGGCCCCTGAGCAGCGCTCTGCCTATCTTGACGGAGCCTGTTCCTCCGATCCAGCCTTGCGCAAAGAAGTTGAAGACTTGCTCGCGGACAGCGCTGACGTGCCCTCCAGCTTCTTGCAATCCTCCGCCATGGCCGAAATGATCGGCGCGGAGATCGAGGGCATCGCCTCCGTCGCTGCCCTCGAACCTGGACAGGAGTTCGCGCAGCGCTTTCGGCTGATTCGCAAGCTGGGTGAAGGGGGCATGGGACAGGTCTGGCTGGCAGAACAGACTCTGCCCATGCGGCGGCAAGTGGCCCTGAAAATGATCAAGGCCGGCATGTACGACGAGGCTGTTGTTCAACGCTTCCAGTCGGAGCGCCAATCGCTGGCGATCATGGAGCATCCGGCGATCGCCAAGGTGTTTGACGCGGGGACGACGCCTCAGGGCCAGCCGTATTTCGTGATGGAATACGTGCCCGGCTTGCCGATTACGGAGTATTGCGATCAAAACAAGCTCACCATCCGCGACCGGCTCGAACTATTCATTGAAACCTGCGAAGCCGTGCAGCACGCCCACCAGAAGGCCATCATCCACCGCGATCTGAAGCCGGCAAACATCCTCGTGGTTGAAGTGGATGGCAAGCCGATGCCGCGAATCATCGACTTTGGACTCGCCAAGGCGGTCACGCATCCGATCGCCGCCGAAGCCCTCAAAACGCAATTTGGAAACCTGGTGGGAACGCCGGGCTACATGAGTCCGGAGCAGGCTGACGCGAATGTGCAAGACATCGACACGCGCACCGATGTGTACTCTCTTGGAGTTGTTCTCTATGTTTTGCTCGCCGGGCGAGAGCCGTTCGAAAGCAAGCAGGGTCAGAAGCAACAATTCGACGAGTTCCTGCGCAAGTTGCGCGAGGATGAAGCACTGAAGCCGAGCACAAGGGTCAGTGGCGATCGTCTTTCTTCAAGCGCGATCGCGGAAGCGCGCAGCACGGAGTCCAGACAACTCATCCGCATCCTGCGTGGAGACCTTGACTGGATCACCATGAAGGCGCTGGAGAAGGATCGCGCTCGCCGGTATGGCGCTCCCTCCGATCTGGCCGCCGACATTCGTCGCTACCTGAATCACCAGCCGGTCTTGGCGCGTCCGGCAAGTGCTGCTTACCGGAGCGGCAAATTCGTGAAACGCCACAAATTCGCACTTGCGGTGGCGTCGGTTTTCGCCCTCCTGGCGCTTGTCGGCGCAGTGGCCATCGTAAGAGAAGCGCGGATCGCACGCATGCAGGAGGTTCGCGCGGAGCGCCGTTTTGCGTCGTTGCGCAAACTCACTGACTCGATGTTATTCGAGTTTCACGACTCGATTGAGACCCTGCCAGGATCCACGGCCGCACGCGAACTGGTGGTAAGCCGCGCGTTGGAATACCTTCAGCAAATCGAGGCGGAGGCGAACGGCGACCCCGCAACTTTGCGTGACCTTGCCGCGGCTTACGAGCGCATCGGGCGAATCCGGGCCGATGAGGGCAACCCGCACCTGGGCGGCGTTGGCTCGTTTGAACAAGCGAAGGAACTCTACGGCAAGGCGCTTGAGATCCGTCAAAAACTGGCGAGCCTGGATCCTTCCAACGCGACGCTGCAACTCGAGCTGACTGACACCCTGTTCAACATTGCACGAATTCATGAACAACTTGGAGATATGAGCGGAGCATTGCAATTTCTACAACAGCGCCTCGCAATCCAGGAGGAACTTCAAAGAACACATGGCTCCGACACCCTCGCCTTTGAAAGTGCTCGAACATTAGCTAACATGGGGGCGCTCCACGTGTGGCTGGGTGACCGCGATTCCACGCTCGCATATGAAAGCCGTGCTCTCGATATAGGCAAGGAGCTGCTCAAGGCAAATCCGAACAGCGTTCAGGCGCGGATCACGGTTTGGCGATCGCTTACCTGGAGCGGATGGGCGCTCAAGTTGCAAAGGAGATTCAGGGATGCTGCCGCGAGTTGGCGAGGGGCCCTGGCTATCTCCGAAAAACTCGCCTCCGAAGATCCGAACAACACCACCTATCAAAGATATCTAATATCGGACCACGGTAATCTGTGCGAGTCATTGGCTTATGCCGGCGAGTTTTCTGAAGTGCGAAGCCATTGCGAGACGGCAATTGCGATCAATCGGATTATGGTGAACTCCGATAGAAAAAATGCGCAAGCCCTCGCCGATCTCGGAAACTCGAACATGACCATGGGATTAGCGCTTTATCTCATGCACTCTCCGCGACAAGCCTCAATTTATGAACAGAGAGCAACATCGATCTATCAGGACTTAGCTCTCCGCGATCCTGATTCGTTGTCGAATGCCCTGGATCGCTCCGAGTCGCTGCTCTATCTGGGGCGAGTTGAAGCCGATTTGCATCGTCCGGAACTTGCTCGCAAAAGCGCGGTGGCGGCCGAGAAGCTTCTCGAAGAGTTGGTGAAACGAAATCCACAGAATCGCTATTACCTGGAATCGCTGCGGGAGGCTCAGGGGGTCATCAAGGCCCTCCCGCACGATTCGGCTCCGCTCGCCGTCCATTAGTTGCGATTTCTGCTCATCGGCAAGGCTCCCTGCGAAAAAATGACGCAGGCCTGCCAGACGAATTCCGTGACAGACGAAGCCTTCGAGAACACTGACTCTTATACGACCTCCATGTGCGTACCGCAGGCGGTGGCGATGGCCGTGGTTTGGGCCAATTCCAAGGAAGGAGCGGCCACTCACCCACACATTGGTTGAAGCTGGCGTGAACTCATCTGTGGTTTGTGCGCAGCAATAGCCTGAAATGAGAAGGATTGCGACTGCAATTCTCTTCATCGAATCCTCCCCATTTCGAATCAAGTCGACAGAACGTCCGCCTCGAAGATTGACCCGTCAAACGGGTCGAGTCGGTATCGGACGAACAGGCAGGAATCGTTTTCCGAGTCACATCGATTACGCCGCGGACTATCTCAATTTCTCCAAACAGCAGCATGAAACGCGATTCAGGTGAGGGACGAATAGCCCCTCTCCTTCGTTTAGTACATCGATTTATTCCTTGCACGCTGCCGTGGACCTTCTGTATAGTTCGATTCCCAGAGAACGTTTACTCCAATCTATCGTCCCTCCTGCGAACTGCCATCCGGAGCAGTGCAGGTCGCTCGCAGACGATCCGCGGAGTTCTCTTCGGGAGTCGTCATGAAGCTCGGAGCTCGTGGTCGGTTGGTCATTGGCATCACTCTTCTGGTCGTATCGTCAGTGCCTCTTGTGGCCGCAGAGTCTGTTCATCTGTCCATCGACGCTTCCAAGACTGGAGCCAGGATCGATCGCAATATCTTTGGCCAGTTTGCCGAGAACCTCGGCCATGGCCTTTACGAAGGCATTTGGGTTGGTCCCGACTCTTCGATTCCGAACACTCGCGGAATCCGCAACGATGTGGTGGCAGCTCTTCGAGAACTCAAAGTACCGAACGTCCGCTGGCCCGGCGGCTGCTTTGCCGACCAGTATCACTGGCGCAAGGGAATCGGCCCGCGCGACAAGCGCCCGGCCGCCGTGAACTCGGCATGGGGAGATGTAATCGATACGAATGCCTTCGGCACCGATGAGTTCATGGACTTCATTCAGCAGATCGGTAGCACACCCTATGTGTCCATCAATCTTGGCTCCGGCACGCCGCAGGAGGCTGCCGAGTGGCTGGAGTACATGACAGCCGCAGCGCCTACAGCTCTTGCCAAAGAGCGCGCCGCCAACGGTCATCCCGAACCCTATAAAGTAGGATTCCTGGGCATCGGCAACGAAAGCTGGGACTGCGGCGGCGCGATGACTCCGGACTATTACGTCAGCCTGATGAAGGTCTACAGCCGGTTCGTGCTCAACATGAACCCCGCGCAGCGCGGCAAAGACCAGATGCTGAAGATCGCCGTGGGCCCCGGAACGCCGGATGCCGAGTGGACTGAAGCCGTGATGAAAGCATGGAAGAAACACACATGGGCTTGGGACATCGACGGCGTCTCGCTGCACTGGTACACCGTCCCGAATGGCTGGCCGCCGTCAACAAATTCCGAGAAGTTTGGACTGGACGACTTCGTCAAAGCGCTCAAATCTACCCTGTTCATGGACGCGTTCTTGCGCATGCAGGAAGTCGTCATGGACAAGTACGATCCGGAAAAGAAGGTCACCTTGAGCGTGGATGAGTGGGGCGCCTGGCACGCGCCGCTGACTGGCTCCAATCCAGCTTTCCTCGTGCAGCAGAACAGCATCCGCGACGCCATTCTCGCCACGATCAACCTGAACATCTTTGCCCGTCACGCCGGCCGCGTGCGCATGGCCAATATCGCCCAGATGGTCAACGTGCTTCAGGCGATGATCCTCACCGACAAGGAGAAGCTTGTCCTGACGCCTACCTACTATGTCTTCAAGATGTACGTGCCCTTTCACGACGCCACGATGATTCCCGTCGCTTTCGACGCTGGCGTTTACACCCGCGGAAGTGTGACCCTGCCGCGCATCGACGCCATCGCCGCAATGAGCGCGGACGGAAAGTTGTTGCTTGAGATCACCAACCTCGATCCGGAAATTCCCGTCAAGATCGATGCAGACCTGGCGGGCGTAACAGCAAAGTCGGCCAAGGCACAGACATTAACGGCCCCGGCGGTCGACAGTATCAATACCTTTGAATCCCCGAGTACAGTTGTACCGAAGGCAGCGGCAGTTCAGGTTCAGAACGGAAAGCTCTCCCTAACGGTGGAGCCGAGATCAGTGACTGTTGTTTCGATCGAACAGTAGTCTTGGGTGCAATCGATTGAGGGCGATGGACGGTCGCGTGCCCCCCACAAGAAACCGCAAACAAGTTCGCTGGCTGGCCGCGCTTTTGGCGAGCCGGCGGCATTCAGTGATGCATCCGGAGAAAACCACCCATGCACTTACTCAGCAAGATCGCAGCCCCGCAGAAATTATCTTTCAAACTAGGATCGATTTTTGTTTCTCTCCTGGCATTACCGGGCGTCGTGCTATCCCAGGCTCCGGCGGTCAACGCGGCCATCGACACGACGAAGACGGGCGCTCCAATCTCGAAATACATCTACGGCCAGTTTCTCGAGCACGGGGGCGACATCGTCAATAACGGCGTCTGGTCTGAGATGCTCGTCGATCGCAAGTTCTTCTACCCGGTCGCGGCTTCCGCGCCGACACCGCCGCCGGTGATGGGCAACTCAGCGGGGAACCCTCGATTCCGCCGAACTCCTACGCGCTGGTGGGCACCCATCGGCGGCGATGATGTGGTCACCATGGACACGAAGTCGGCGTACACCGGAGATCGGTCGCCGCGGGTCAAGCTCGATCCGAAGGAGCCGCATGGCTTCAGGCAATCTGGAATCGCGGTTCGCAAAGGCAAAGCCTACGCGGGACGCATCATTCTGGCCGGCTCTCCCGGCAGCGTAGTCAAGGTCACGCTCATCTGGGGGAAGAAGGCCGCAGACCGTCAGACCATTAGCATCGGGACCCTCGGTACAACGTACCGCAAGTTCCCTCTGCGCTACTCCGCCGCAGCCGACACCGATGACGCAACTCTCGAGATCATCGGCTCAGGCACCGGCTCGTTCCATGTCGGCGCGGTTTCGCTTATGCCCGCCGGCAACATCGAAGGCTTTCGCCCCGAGGTCATCGCCGCGCTCAAGTCGATGCGGTTCGGCGTCCTCCGGTTTCCTGGCGGCAATTTTGTCTCCTCGTATGAGTGGCGCTACGGTGTTGGCGACATTGACAAGCGTCCTCCGATCTTCGACCCCGTCTGGCACGCGGTGCAGCCCAACGACGTGGGCACCGATGAATTCCTCGCGCTCTGCCGGCTGCTCGGCGTCGACCCTTACATCACGGTGAACGCAGGATTCGGCGATGCCTGGTCAGCACGCGAATTGGTTGAATACACCAACGGCGCAGTCACGACTTCCATGGGCAAATGGCGCGCGGCCAACGGCCATCCTGCCCCGTACAACGTCAAGTTCTGGGGAGTCGGCAACGAGCCCTGGGGCGACTACCAGATGGGCGCATTGTCGCTTCCGCAATTCGAGTTGAAGCACAACCTGTTCGCAAAGGAAATGCGCAAGGCCGATCCCTCCATCAAGCTCATCGCCGGCGGCGCCATGCCCGACGTGATGGAGGGTGCGGACCAGGCCAGACGCATTAACGGCCAATATGTTCCCGACTATCTTTCGGCAGCCGACTGGACCGGCCAAATGCTCCTCAATTGCCTCGACAACATCGATATGGTGAGCGAACACTACTACGCTTCGGGCACCCAACACACCGATATGAAACTGCAGAAGAAGGTGCCCATCGATCCTCCTCTGTCGTTCATCGAGTGGCAGCGCGCTCCGGCGGTCCAGGTCCGCGCGAAATACGAGCACTACCAGGAATACCTCAAGCGCATTCCCGCGCTCCGCGCCAAGCCGGTCCCTATCGCCATCGACGAGTGGGCCTACTTCGGCGGCGGACCGGGTTCCTTCAAGACCGTCCCGGCCTACGCATGGGCCTTCCACGAGATGTTCCGTCATTCCGATATCTTCCAAATGGGCGCATTCACCTTCGCCACGGCGATGATGAGTTCCAACCGGACCGAAGCAATACTGAACCCCACTGGTATGCTCTTCAAGATGTACCGCGATCACTTCGGCGTCATCCCCCTCGAGGTGACCGGAGATTCACCACAGCCGAAGCCGGCCTTCCCGGCGGGCGGCGACCAGCCTGCGGTCAACCCGGGCAGCGACACCTACCCGCTCGACGTGAGTGCCGCGCTGAGCGAAGACCGCAAGACCCTGACCATTGCCGTGCTCAATCCATCGGACTCCGAACAGAACATCAAGATTGCGATCAATGGAGCGAAGCTCGCAGATACGGGCAAATTGTGGCGAATGGCTCCCAATTCCATCGACGCAACAGTACAGGTCGGCAAGAAGCCCGAAGTGCAGGTTGAAGAACAGACGCTCGGCGCATTGCCGGGCACGATCACCGTCCGTCCCTTCAGCGTGAACATTTATTCCTATCCGGTGCAGTAGCCAGGTATTTGAGAGGGTCCAGATGAAACCTATGAAACTGTCCATTGCGTGCGTAGTCACATTAGCCATCGCGTCTGGATCTTGGCTCACCGCCCAGGTGCAAACAAATGTCCCCGATGTTGTACCCGGCGCAAAGCCTGTAACGGTGGAGCACATCATGATCCACGGCACTGCGCTCGAAGGCAACCTGGAAGGCGATGCCGTCGATCGCGATGTTATCGTCTTCCTGCCGCCAAGCTACCAGAAAGATGTCAAGCGCCGCTATCCCGTGGTCTATGCGCTGCACGGCTATTCCATCGGCGCCGAGCAGTGGACGCGTGAGATTCACGTGCCGCAGACGATCGAGGGAGCCATTGCCCTGGGCGCAAAGGAGATGATCGTTGTTCTTCCGGATTCCAAGACCGTCTACAACGGCTCCATGTATTCCAGTTCGGCGACTACGGGTGACTTCGAGCGATTCGTTTCGCATGATGTGGTCGCATACATTGACGCGCACTATCGCACCATTCCCGAGCGCACAAGCCGCGGCCTGGTGGGCCACTCGATGGGCGGCTACGGCGCCTCTCGCATTGGCATGAAGCATTCCGATGTCTTCGCAGCTCTCTACATCATGAGTCCCTGCTGCATGTCTCCGATGACAGGCGGCGGACCAGGGCCCAGCGATCAGGCGAAGGAGCGGGCGATTGCGAGCGAGAAGAAAGTTGCGACGGCCAAGTCCCCGGCTGACCTTGCCGCTCAGTCACCCGGCTTCGCCGCCGCGCAGTATGCAACGGCAGCTGCATTCGCGCCCGATCCAAAGAACCCTCCGCTGTACTTCGACTTGCCAACCAAGGATGGGGTTCCGGTGCCGGAGATACAGGCAAAATATGCGGCCAATGCGCCGCTAGCTTTCGTCGATCAGTACATCGGAAACCTGAAGCAGTATCGCGCCATCGCCATGGACGTGGGCGATCAGGACGGCTTGCGCATCGATGCCGGGAAGCTGCACGATATCTTCGACAAGTATGGAATCGAGAACAATTTCGAAATCTATCCCGGCACGCACACCAGCGCCGTAGCCGATCGATTCCAGAACCACGTCCTGCCGTTCTTCAGCAAGAATCTCTGCTTCAAGGCAGGGTGCCAATAGTCAGGTTTAGCAGGAGAACCACCACGATGGATCGTTCGCGTCGCAACTTTCTTAAGACGTCCGCCGGGGCCGCAGGTTTCTGTATCGTTGGCTCCTCGGCAGTTGCTCGCGCCTTGACGGGCGAGGAATTTGAGCACGCTTCCGGCAGGATCGAGCCCTTCCCGCTCAGCTCCGTTCGTTTGTCATCAGGCATTTTTCGCGAGCAGGAAGAAATCAACGCGCGTTACCTCGACTCGCTCCCGGTCGACCGGCTCCTGCACACCTTTCGCGTCACAGCAGGCATCTCCTCCAACGCCAATCCATATAAAGGTTGGGAAGATCCCACGTGCGAGTTGCGTGGTCACTTTGCCGGAGGGCATTTTCTCTCAGCCGTTGCGCTTTCGTCAGCAGGTTCGGACAATTCCGTCCTGCGAAGCCGCGGTAACGATCTCGTCGCCGGCCTCGCGCAATGCCAGAAGAAGATGGGAACCCGCTATTTGAGCGCTTACCCTACCGATCTCTTCGAGCACTTGGCGCAGGGCAAACCAGTCTGGGCGCCCTTTTACACCTACCACAAAATCATGGCCGGTCTGCTCGACATGTACACTCTCGCCGGCAACACCGACGCTCTCCAGATCGCCGAAGGCATGGCTCAATGGGCGGGCGAGTATTGGTGGGGCATCAGCTCCGAGCAGCGTATGCGCATGCTGCGCACAGAGTATGGCGGCATGAATGAGGTTCTCGTTAACCTCGCCGCTATCACGAAAAAGCAGCAGTACATTGACACCGCGCGCATTTTCGAACAGCCCGGCTTTCTTGATCCCCTTGCCGCGCGCCGCGATGAGTTGCAGGGCCTGCACGCAAACACCCACGTTCCCAAGATCATCGGCGCGGCACGCATGTATGAGGTCACCGGCGACCGCCGCTACCGGCAGATCGCCGAGTACTTCCTGGAAGAAGTGCTCGCCACGCGTAGTTATGTCATAGGGAACACCAGCCTCGATGAGCATTGGCGCACCGCACCGGGACAGCTCAAAGGTACCCTCGGCTGGACCAACGCCGAATGCTGCGTGGCCTACAACCTGATGAAGTTGGAACGCATGGTCTTTGCGTGGTCCGGCGATGCGCGCTGGATGGATGCCTATGAACGCGCCCTCTTTAACTGCAGGTTGGGGACGCAGAACTCCGACGGGCTCAAACAGTACTTCTTCCCACTCGCCGCAGGATACTGGCGCGTCTTCAATTCTCCCGAGGAATCGTTCTGGTGCTGTACGGGCACGGGCGCGGAGGAGTTCGCCAAATTTGCGGATACCATTTACTTCCGCCGCGGTACCGATGTTTGCGTCAATCAGTTCATTGCCTCCACACTTGATTGGAAAGACGAAGGTTTCGTTGTCGAGCAGGTCACCGAATTTCCGCGGGAACAGGGCACGACCCTCAAAATCAAGTCATCGCGACCCGCCGCGCGCACCATCCACGTGCGCATTCCCGGCTGGACGACAGAAGAAGCCGAAGTAAAGATCAATGGGCGAGCCCTGGAAGCCATCGCCGATCCTGGATCGTATCTTGCCATTCACAGAGTCTGGCAGAGCGGCGACACGATCACTCTCAGCCTTCCCATGGTGCTGCGCCATGAGTCGCTGCCGGGCGATGAGGCTGTTGTTGCCGCGCTATACGGACCGCTCGTGCTCGCCGCCGATCTGCGCGCGGCTCCGAGCGACGAAGCATTCCGAATCATTCACAGCGGAGACACGGTGCCGAAGAATCTGCCTTCCGCAGATCCACTTCCAAAGGTCGCCGCAGACCCAGGTGCGAAGGTTGGTCAATGGATCCAGGTTGAATCGAAACAGGACTTGCGTTTCACCGCAGCGGGGGAGGGAGGAAAGCTGCCGCTGATTCCCCTTTACCGGATAGGCAACCAGCGCTACTCCGTTTACTGGCAGATGGAAAGCCCCAACAAGCTGAGCTAACGTCAATATGGTGCGGTAGAGTGCCGACTTCCGCCCCGGTCAGAATTCGAAAACTCGACCCGCGGCGAAAACCTTTTGAACCGGCCAAATCTATTCAGTATCCGCCTTTGCTGTTCGAGAAACCTTCGCCAATCGTGCCTTCCATCTCATTGAAACCGAAAGGCAGATCTGTGCGAAATGAGGTGTTCCATAAGGTAAGGGGTTTATGAACAGACAGGAGCCCGGCCGGAACCGGCGGAAATCGATGACCCCCCAACCGGCTTGGAGATTCTTGCCGGCTTATTGGGACTGGCCTGCCTCCGAGTTCTCAACCACTGAGATCTCGGTTTGCTTTACATGATCGCGCCCGACTCGGGTCGCAGCTTGTTGAATCTGTAGCCGACATGAGCCACGGTGATGAGATATTCAGGGTTGAGAGGATCATCTTCAATCTTTTTTCGCAGCTGACACATATATACCCGAAGATAAGTCGATTCGTCTCCATACTCGGGACCCCACGCATATTTCAGCAGTTGTTCCTGCGAAACCACCTCACCTGCGTGAATCATTAAACAGTGAAGCATCGCGAATTGCTTGGGCGTTAGATGAATCGGCCGCCCACGCTTCTGCAGCCGATATTTCACCGGATCCAACTCGATCTCACCATATCGAATCGGTGCCTCTTGTTTGGGTGCGTCCTGATTCGTATCCTGAGTCTTCTTGCGGCGAACAGCGGACCGCAAGCGCGCGATCAGCTCGCGCATTGCAAATGGCTTCGTTATGTAGTCGTCCGCGCCGGCTTCAAGTCCCGCAACCTGGTCATCCTCGCTGTCCATCGCGGTCAAGATCAGAATCGGCAGCGATGCATGCGAACACCGAATACTCCGGCATGTTTCAACTCCTCCCATTCCTGGCATATCCACATCCAGAAGCACCGCATCAAACTGTGCTACCTTGACAAGTTCCACAGCCTCTTGACCGCGGGATGCCGCAACAACTGTGAATCCCATGCCGGACAATGTCGCACTCAATACCCGGCGCACAGAGGTTTCATCGTCCACCACGAGGACGGTCCCGTGGTTCGTATTCAACGGTTCTGGATTCATTGATTCCTCCTGGCGCCGCTCGGAAGGGACACAAAGAACGATGTTCCTTTTTCGTCATCGCTGATTACCCAAACGTGACCGTGAAGTGCTTCCGCTGCTTTTCTTACTATCGAGAGTCCAATGCCGGTGCCTGGGATTGAATCCCTCACGTCCGATGCCCTGTAGAAGCGGTCGAATATCCGCTCTCTGTCTTCGATTCGAACAATCGATCCAAAGTTTTGAACGGAGATGACAACATCGCTATGACTCTTCCGCCCCGCAATTGCGATTGGAGTATCCGGTGTGGAATACTTCCGCGCATTGTCGATGTACTGCGTCACAATCATTGCCAAAAGCCCACGATTCACGCACACTGACAGCGCGGGGTCATCCACCGCAACCTGGAACCGATTCCTCTGCATCCCAAGTTGAGGGCCGGCTATTACCTCGGAGATTAGCTCCAGCAGGTTCACTTCGTCTGTTTCCAAACCCACCTGTTCCGTGTTGAGCTTTGCAGTCAGAAGCAAGCGTGTACACAATTCCTTCAGACGAATTGCCTCCTCGTCGATCATTTGCACCAGATTGCGTTGCAAGTCCGTCAGCCCACCCATCTCGAGCAGACCGGAACTGGCCGCGTAAACCGTTGTCAGAGGTTGTTTGATTTCATGTGCCAGCGCATCCATCACCGCCGCGCGCAGCCCCTCGCCCCTTCTTGCGACGTCTGCTTTCTCCTCTTTCTCAAACGACTGGTGTCGATCAATCGCAATCGCGGAAAGTGATGCCAACGCATCGACTACGAGAGGGCTGAGATGTCCGCGAACCACCAACGCGCCCAATGATCCCGAGCCATCCTCGAGTATGCGTTGCGAAGTCCCTGTCTCCAGGTCATCTTGCGCGACTTCCCGAAGACAGCAGTCGCGCGCCAGATCGCGTTCGTTCGCAGTCCAGTCTCCCATTCGGTCCTCCCGGTCCAGGCTCTTATCAAAAAGGGCAACGGCGCCTACGCCAAATATCCTGTGAATGAGGACCGCTAGCTGCGGGCCAGGTGGCTGACGTAAATCCAGGAGAAGTGAGTTTCTACTCAGCTCATATAGCTTCTCCATCCCGGTTCGATGGAAGGCTGCCTCTCTCGCGCTTCGAATCTCCCTTGCCGATAACCTGCTAATTACTAAAGCGGTAACCTCAAAGGTTCCAAGTGCAACCCAGTCTTGCGAGTCGGTAATGTTGAAGTGGAAAAGAGGCGGTAGGAAGAGGTAGTCCAAACAGACTACTGCCATAAGCGAAGTTAGCGAAGCCTGCCAGAAGCCACATAAGAATGCTACCGCGACGACAACCAGCAAGAAAAGACTGCTGATGGCCAGCAAGTTCACCCGTAGGACAAAACCGCAATAGGCAAACAGCGCAATAACGCCCCACGCAATGAGACTCTGCCATAGAACACGAAATCCCAGCAGCCGGTCGACCCATCGCGAGGTGCTTTGATTTTTCATCTTTCAACATCTTGCTATAACTGTCGAAGTGGGAATAGCGGATGTGGCTCGGCTAATAATAGGTGTCTTTCAATGACCTTGCGTCTCTCACCATGGCAAGAAACCTGCCAGCCAACTCATGAATACGATCTGCCTGGCGAAGATGCAATGCCTCTCTTGGGAGCAGTTCGCCCCCTACGCCGATAGCAGTCGCGCCAGCGAGGATGAAGTCCGATGCAGTCAACTGATTTACGCCGCCTGTTGCGATTAAGGGGATCTGCGGCAGTGGAACCTTCAGTGCGCGCACATATTGAACGCCGCCCACATGGCCCGTAGGAAAGATCTTCACAAAATCGGCTCCGGCCTTCCAGGCCGCAATGATCTCGGTCGGTGTTAACGCTCCTGGAAAGACCACAACGTCCATTCTCTTTGCCAGCCCGACAACTTCTTGGACAAGCCCGGGGCTGGTTATAAATCTCGCGCCGGCCTCTACGCATCGTCGAGCCGTTTCCTCGTCGAGAACGGTGCCGGCGCCTACCGCCAGGTCCGCATACCGCTTCGACAGGTCATTGATCACTTCAAGCGCGCCTGGGGTCGTCATAGTGATTTCAACGATTGGTATTCCTGCCGCATAAACCGTTTCCGCGGCAAAGATCGCGAGATCCCGGGAATTTACCCGGACGGAAGGTAGGATTCCAATTCTCTGGATCGCGTCACGAACTTCGTTTCTGTTCATTGCTTCGGCCTCTCCGTGTCGATGCTCGGATTTTCAGTTCGTCCTTCGCAGTTCAGAACCGGGACAGTGATCATTGAATCACATCATGTCCAACTGCAAGATTCATCTGCCCGGCGGCCGTCATGTACGCGCCGATCAACTGCAGGTAGGCGAGTTGAACCACGCGATAGTCGCTTTGGGCGTTGAGAAAGTCCATCAGTGAAGCTCCTCCGTGCTCGTAGGAAAAAGTTACGGTGTCGCGCACATACACCGATTGATCGAGATACTGCGCTTTGTACGGCTTAATCAAAGCAATATTGCTGCGTACCAATTCGTAGGCATTGTCGACGTCGCTGAAGACCTGCGCTTTGGCTGCTTCGGCGGCTTGCGTGCTTCTGTCGATGTCGATCAGCGTGCGCTTCTTCTCGCCCTGGTTCTTGTCGAAGATCCGCAACGGGATGCTTACGCTGGCGCCGATCGTCTCTGGGCCATTGGGGTTATTCGTCGAAGAGTTATTTGTGAACCAGCCTCCGTAGGTCGGATCGGTAGAGCCGTTTGCTACTGCCAGCTTGTGGTTCGTCTGGGACTGCTGGATCGTCTGAATCGCCGCCATCAGATCGGGCCGGTTGTCGAGGGCAATCTTGTGGTAATCGTCAAGCGGCTGCAGGTCGGGGCCCAGATCGAAGGGCCCGATTACGTCGAACTGGTCCACCGGCGTGCGATCGTCGAGCAGCAGCAGAAGCTGAAT
>Ga0181517_10003682_pt1 | contig 14425 bp, 7 predicted proteins | sample PEATcosm2014_Bin_31_FD_119748 | JGI IMG/M metagenome (GOLD analysis project Ga0181517, IMG submission 119748) | Peatland microbial communities from MTU Mesocosm Facility, Houghton, MI, USA - PEATcosm2014_Bin01_30_metaG | ecosystem: Environmental > Terrestrial > Soil > Wetlands > Peat | place... | reverse complement strand
TGCACCGCCTTGGGCTCGACGGCGACGCCGAGGCGGCGCTGCACGAGCGTGAGTCCGTCGTCTACGGCGCGGCCCCCGCGGGGCGAGGGCTCGAGGCGCTCTGCGCGGCGTACGGGCTCGTCGGAAGGGCCAGGCGTCGCTTCCAGCTCACGCCGCAGATCCCGCTCGATGCCCTGCGGTCGGCGCCGGGCCCGGCCAACCGGTGGGCGTGGGACTGCGCCTACCCCACGCCCTTCGCCGACGACGTGCGGGATGACCTCGCCCCCGACTCCGCGAGCGGTGGCAGCGCACCGGTCGCGGACGACATCCTCGCCTACGCCGTCATGAGGCAGGAGAGCGACTTTGACCCCGACGCGGTCTCTCCGGCGCACGCGGTCGGGCTGATGCAGCTCCTGCCCGAGACTGCGCGCACGGTGTCACGAGAGCTGGGCGTCCCCTACGACGAGGCGCGCCTGACCGATCCGTCCTTCAACGTGGCGCTCGGGGCCCGGTACCTCACCGTTCTGGGCGAGAAGCTCGCCAGGATCCCGGCGCGGCTGCCGCTGGTCGTGGCGGCGTACAACGCCGGGGACGACGCCGTGCTCCGGTGGCTCTCTCGCGTCTCGCAGATGGACATCGACGAGTTCGTCGAGTGCATCCCCTACGTGGAGACGCGCGACTACGTCGCCCGCGTGATGGGCAACTGGGCCCGCTACGAGTACCTGCGGCACGGTGAGGGCGGCGTGCCGCTCCTGCGGCTGCGCCTGTCGGACTGAAGCCGCTCACGGCTCGCGGGCGAAGCGAGCCCGCGCGGGAGGGGGCGGCCCGTGATAGACAGGAGGTCAGTGCTGGGCATCGCCGTCGCCGCGATCTTCATCTGCCTCAACGGGTTCTTCGTTGCGGCCGAGTTCGCCCTCGTCAAGGTGAGGGCGACGCAGCTCCACGAGCGGATGCGGCGCGGCGAGCGCAGGGCGGTCGTCGCCCACGACGTCGTCCTCCGGCTCGACCGCTACCTCGGGGTCACGCAGATCGGCGTCACCCTCGCCAGCCTCGGCCTCGGCTGGGTCGGCCAGCCCGCGATCAGCAACCTCTTCCAGGGCTTCGCCGTCGGCGCCATCGGGCGCCCCATCGGAGGCTACCTGCACGCCATCGTGCTCGGCGTGGCCTTCGTCGTCCTCACCTTCACGCACGTGCTGCTCGGCGAGCTCGTGCCGAAGCTCGTCGCGATCCAGAGGTCGGAGCCGATGGCCCTGTTCGCCGCGAGGCCGGTGCACTTCGTCTACCTCGCCCTGCGGCCGCTGCTCTGGGTGCTCGAGAAGTCCACCCGCTTCCTCCTCACGGCGATGGGGCTGTCGCCCGACGTGGGGAGCGACGTCACCCTCTCCGAGGCCGAGATCCTGGGCATCCTCGCCGCGAGCACCGCGGAGCTGCCTCGCGGCAAGGAGCAGCACGCGCTGGTCGAGAAGGTCATCCGCTTCACGCAGCGCACCACCCGCCACGCCATGGTCCCGCGGGTCGACGTCACCTCGCTGCCCCTCTCGGCGACCGGCGCCGAGGCGTTCGCGCTGGTGAAGAAGCTCCAGTTCTCCCGGGTCATCGTCACCAACGGGCCGTCGCTCGACGAGGTCGCCGGCTACCTCTACGCCAAGGACTTCTGGCTCGACCCCGAGGCCCAGCGCGCGCCCAACCTCGAGGGCCTGCGGCGCGACATCCTCTTCGTCCCCGAGACGCAGGCGGCCATCGACGTCCTGCGCCAGATGCAGCGCGAGCACACGCACATCGCCATCGTCGTCGACGAGTACGGCGGGACGAGCGGCCTCGTGACGCTCGAGGATCTGCTCGAGGAGATCGTGGGCGAGATCCGCGACGAGCTCGACGAGGAGCCGGCCACCGTGGTCCGCGTCCCGAACGAGCGCGCCTGGGACGTCGACGGACGGGCGACGATGGAGGAGCTGCGCGCGCTCGGCGTGGTCGTCGCGGAGGAGGAGGCCGCCGAGCCGGTCGGCGCCATCGTGCTCAGCCGCCTGGGCCGGCTGGCGCGGGTGCGCGACGTCGTGTCGCTGGCACCGGACGCCACGGCGGAGGTGACGATGATCAGCCGAAGGCGCGTCATGAGGGTGCGCGTGAGGTTGCTCGACGCCAGTCCTCCCGCCGGGTCATGACAGGGGCTGGAGCGTCGCCGTCACGACGTCAGGCTCGCGGGCGATCGTGGCTCGGCCGCGTCCTGCTGGTCGTCACGACGGCGCTCGCGCTCTTCCTGACCGCGACGCGCCTGCACATCTCGACCGATCTGTCGCTGCTCTTCCCGGTGGAGCGCGAGTCGGCCGCCCTCGGCCGCTTCACGCGCGTGTTCGGGGGAGGGGACGGCAGCGTCATCCTCGTCCGGGCGCCCGTCGCCGACGAGGCCCGTGCCTCGGCGCGTGCCATGGCCGACGCCCTGCGTGCGAAGCCGTCGGTCGGGGGAATCCTCGCGCAGGCGCCCCGCCTCGCCCTCGCCGATCCGACGCTGGCGTGGCTCCACGCCGGTCCGGCGGCGCGTGAGGCGCTCGCGCGCGCCCTGACGCCGGAGGGGATGCGCGCGCGCCTCTCCGAGACCAGGGCTCTGTTGCTCGCCCCTGGCGCCGTCGAGATCGAGCCGTGGCTCGCGCGGGACCCGCTGCGCCTCGCGATGGTGCCGTGGGAGTCGCGTCGCGAGCTGGCCGCCGGAGTGGTCGCGGGGCCGGACGGATCGTTCGAGGCCGACGCGGGGAGGGCGCAGCTCCTCGTGGTGCAGCCGAACGGGAGCGCCTTCGACTCGGAGGCGACCGCGCGCTTCATGGGCGACTTCGAGGAGGCGTCACGCGCCGTCCGCGCCTCCCACCCCACCGCGACCGTCGAGGTCACCGGCGGGCACGCGATCGCGTACGCCACCGAGGCGATGTTCAAGCGTGACCTCGGCCTCTCGAGCGCGCTGTCGATCGTCTTCGCGTCGCTCGTGTTCGTCGCCACGTTCCGGCGCGCCCGCGCCCTCGTCGCCGTGCTCCCTCCGCTCGTCGCGGGCACGCTCTGGACGACCGGCCTCGCCGCGCTCCTGCCCCGCGGCCTGAGCGGCGTGGCCGTCGCCTTCACGGCCGTGGTCGTCGGGGTCGGGGTCGACACGGGGGTGCACGTCTACGCCGCGCTCCTCGAGGGGCGCCGTCGCGGGCTCGGCCCCGCGGAGGCCGCGCGCTTCGCCCGCCGATCGACCTGGCGTCCGACCTTGCTCGCCGCCGCCGCCGCCGGGCTCGCGTTCGCGTCTCTCGCCCTCTCCGGCCTCGTCGCGCTGCAGCAGCTCGGCGTGCTCTGCGGCGTCGGCGAGCTGCTCACCTCCGTGGCCATCCTCTGGATGACCCCCGAGATCGGCGCGCTGCTCGAGCGTGGCGCTCCCCCGCCGGCGCGCCCGTCCGCGTGGACCTCGCGCCTCGTCGCCCTGACCGGCACCCGTCGACGCGCGGGCGGCGTGATCGTCGCGGCCGTCGCGGTCGTCATCGTCCTCGCGCTCGGGGCGTGGCCGAGGACCGGGGACGCCGTCGTGGCGCTGCGCCCTCGCGGTCTCGCGCCGCTCGCGAGCCAGGAGACCATCTACGCGCTCTTCGGCGGACGGCCCGGCCAGTGGATCGTCCTCGCCGAGGACGACAGCGAGGCGCGCGCCGAGGCCCGCGCGGACGCCGTGGCCGAGGCGCTCGAGCCGCTGGTCGCCGACGGCACCCTCGACGGCATGGACGCGCTCGGCGGCTACGCCCCCGCGCCGTCGACCGAGTCGGCGCGGCTGCGCGAGCGCGACCGGCTCGATCTGCCCGGTCGCCGCCGGGACCTGCTGGCGGCGCTCGTCGACGCGGGCTTCGACCCGTCCGCCTGCGCCCCGGCGCTCGAGGCGTTCGCCTCTCCGACGCCGTGGACGCCCGGCGTCGCCTCACGCCCCGCCGCCGTCGACTGGCTCGCCTCGCGTCACCTGCGCCACGACGGCGACCGCGTGATGGCGGTCACCTACGTCCGGCCGACCGGCGTCCCCGAGAAGGACGCCCGGGCGCTCGCGGCCATCGCCCGAGCCGACGCGGGCACCGTCGTGACCGGCTACCCCTACCTCGAGGTGGCACTGCGCGAGAGCCTGGCGCACGACCTGCCGAGGGTCACCCTCGTCGCGTGCGTCGTCGTCGCCATCGCGCTGCGCGGCATGCTCGGGCGGATGATCGACGTGGTCCTGGCGTTCTCGACGATCGCGGTCGAGATCGCCGCGGTGGCGGTGCTCATGCGCGTCTGCCACGTCCACTGGCACGTGTACGACGCGCTCGTCCTGCCGGTGCTCGTGGGCGTGACCATCGACGAGTCGATGTTCCTCCTCCACGCGGCCCGGCAGCGCGAGAGGGAGGGGATGACGGGCGACGCGATCATCTCGGGGGCGCTGGCCGAGCAGGGGCCGCTCGTCGTGGCGACCGCCCTCACGACGGCGGCGGGCTTCGCCGCGCTGCTCGTCTGCCGCTACGGCGGGCTGTTCGACATCGGCGCCGTCGGATCGCTGGGCGTTCTGCTCGGGCTCGTGGCGGCGCTCGCGATCGTACCGGCCGGCCTGCGGCTGGCGGCGAACGGCTCGCGCGACGGTGGCGGTGCGGCGAGAGGTGCCTCATGATGCGCCTCCTCGCGAGCGGCTGCGAGGTCGAGGACTACGGCCGTCCTCGCGAAGGGCGCCCACGCCCTGCTGCGGTCCCTACTTCGCCGCGGGGGCGGGAGCAGGCTTGGCGCTCGGTGCCGGCGCGGCCGGGCCGGGCGGCGGCAGGAGGCCCATCTGGCCGAGCATCTCGGCGCTGTTGCCCCAGGCCCACACGTTGATGACCTTGCCGTCCTTCAGCTGGTCGACCTCGACCTCGTGGAGGTCGATCGGCTTGTTCGTCGCCTTGATGGGACCCATCGGGCCCTTGTTGATTCCCTGGTACTCCCACTCGCCGACGACGTAGTCCCCGGTGGCGAAGGACCGCGCGAGTGTCGGCTTGAGGTCTGGCAACGCCTTCACGTACATGGTCCACATGTCCTTGATCGGCTTCTCTCCCTTGATGGCCGCGGGCGAGGAGTAGTCGTCCATGACGACGTCCTTGCCGAAGACCTTCAGGGCCTCGTCGATCTTGCCGGCGCTGAAGGTGGTCGCCCACTTGCTCAGGATCTCCACGTTGCCGCTCACACCCGGCGTCGCCTGAGCGTCGAGCAGGGACGTCCCGTTCGGCGGCGCGGTCACGACGGCGCGCACCGGGTTCTTGGGGTCGGGCTTGAGCTGCCCGATCATCGTGGGCGTGTCGACGTAGACGTGCTCCGCCTTGATGAAGCCGTCGTCGCCGACCTCCAGCCAGCTCGCGCCGACGACGCCGACCGGCTTGTTGGTGGCCTTGGGCAGGCCCATCTCGGGCGCGTCGCCGGTGTTCGTGCCGGTGTCGACCCACTCGAGCACCGCCGTGTGCTTGTCCTTCGCCCAGATGCGGCCGGCGACGAGCTTCACGTCCTCGAACACGGCGAACATGTGCTCGGTGTCCTTCTCGATGGCCGCCCGCCCCGTCAGGTCGGGTTGACCGCAGGTCTTGATGACCGCGTTCTCGGCGTACAGCGCGGCGAACCTCTTCGCGTCGTGCGCGGTGAACGCCTCGGCGAGGGCCTTGGCGCGCGCAGCGTGGTCCTTCGGCCCCTCCGGCGGCTTGGGCGCCTCCGCGGCAGCCGAGGCCGACGCCTTCGCCGACGGCGCGGCCGAGGGCGCGGCAGCAGGCTGGGACCCCGACGACGACTCGTCGCACGCCGCCAGCAACACCGCGCTCACAAGTAGCGACCCGATCAGGATTCTCTGCATGATCTTCCCCTTTCGGCGGCCATCCTACGCGCGCGCGGGCGTCATGGGGAAATGGCGTTCAGGCGCCGCCTGCCGGACCGATGCGGACCTCGTCGTCGATCCGGTCGGGCTCGCGGCGAAGGGCTCGCACAACGGTGGCGGTGGATCGACCCAGGTCCTATGATGCGCCCCCCTTGAACGGCCGTGGGCCCTCGGGCTCCGGCCGTCCCCCTGGCGAAAGGCAGTCACGCTCATGAGCGCTCCATCCCCCTCCGGTTCGACCACCACCCCCACGCGCAACCCGAGCCTGATCTCGTGGGTCGACGAGGTGAAGCGACTGACCAGACCCGACCGCGTCATCTGGTGCGACGGGAGCGAGGACGAGAAGAACCGCCTCACCGAGCAGGCCGTCGCCGAGGGGATCCTCATCCCGCTCAATCCGAAGACGCGCCCTGGCTGCTACCTGCACCGCTCCAACCCCAACGACGTCGCGCGCGTCGAGGGGCTCACCTTCATCTGCTCGCGCACCAAGGCCGGCGCCGGCGCCACCAACAACTGGATGGATCCGAAGGAGGCCTACCAGAAGCTCGGCAAGCTCCTCGACGGCGCCATGAAGGGCCGCACGCTCTACGTGGTCCCCTACCTCATGGGGCCGCCCGGCTCGCCGCACAGCAAGGTCGGCGTCGAGATCACCGACAGCATCTACGTCGTGCTCAACATGCGCATCATGACCCGCATGGGCCGGGTCGCGCTCGAGACGCTCGGCGACGCCTCCGACGACTGGAACCGCGGCCTGCACAGCACGCTCGACTGCAACCCCGACCGCCGCTTCATCTGCCACTTCCCCGAGGACAACACCATCTGGAGCGTCGGGTCGGGCTACGGCGGCAACGTGCTGCTCGGCAAGAAGTGCCTGGCGCTCCGCATCGGCAGCTACCTCGGCAAGACCGAGGGGTGGATGGCCGAGCACATGCTCATCCTGGGGCTCGAGAGCCCCGAGGGGCAGACGACCTACGTGGCGGCGGCCTTCCCGAGCGCGTGCGGCAAGACCAACTTCGCGATGATGATCCCGCCCAAGCGCTTCGCGGGCTGGAAGATCTGGACCGTGGGCGACGACATCGCCTGGATGCGCCCGGGCAAGGACGGGCGGCTCTGGGCCATCAACCCCGAGAACGGCTACTTCGGGGTCGTCCCTGGCACCAACAACCTGTCCAACAAGAACGCGATGGTGTCGATGTCGAAGGACACCATCTTCACCAACGTGGCCATGACGAAGGACGGCGACGTCTGGTGGGAGGGGAAGGACAACGATCCGCCCGACGACATGGTCGACTGGCAGGGACGCCCCTGGAAGAAGGGCTCGACCGAGAAGGCGGCGCACCCCAACAGCCGCTTCACCGCCCCCGTCGCCAACAACCCCGTCCTGTCACCGTTCGTCAACGACCCTCAGGGCGTGCCGATCAGCGCCATCATCTTCGGCGGCCGGCGTTCGAACACCGTGCCCCTCGTCATCCAGAGCTTCAACTGGGCCCACGGCGTCTTCATGGGCGCGACCAACGGGTCCGAGACGACCGCGGCGGCCACCGGTCAGGTCGGCGTCGTGCGGCGCGACCCGATGGCGATGCTCCCCTTCGCCGGCTACGACATGGGCGCCTACTTCGACCACTGGCTCGACATGCAGAGCGCCATCGCGTTCCCTCCGAAGATCTTCCAGGTCAACTGGTTCAGGAAGGGCAAGGACGGCAAGTTCCTCTGGCCGGGCTTCGGCGAGAACATGCGCGCCCTCAAGTGGATCATCGACCGCGCGCACGGCCGCGTCGGCGGTCAGGAGACCCTGCTCGGCTGGGTGCCGAAGGCGGGCGACCTCGACCTGTCGGGCCTCGACATCCCGCACGAGGCCGTCGACGAGGCGACGAGCATCCACATCGGCGAGTGGGCCGAGGAGCTGGAGGCCGGAGAGAAGTTCTTCAAGGGGCTCGGGACCACGGTGCCCGCCGAGCTCGAGCTGACGCGACAGTTCCTGCTGGCGAGGGTCAAGCGGGTCGCGAAGCTCGCGCAGAAGTGAGCCCTTCGCGAACGTGACGAGCAGCGCGGGCCTTGCTCCCGCGCCCCGCTCAGGCCCGGCGTGATCGTCGCCGGGTCCGGAACCACAGGGCGACGCCGACGAGCAGCATCGTGGCGTCGGCCGAGAGGATGCCGACGTGCCTGGAGGCCGTGGTCGAGCAGCCCGAGCCGCACGTCTTCTCGTCCGAAGGGTCCGTCCCGCTGCCCCACGGCGCGGACGAGACCTTGGTCGGCGCGGCGTCGCCGCTCGATCGCTTGCAGCCCGCGGGGAGCGTGGCGGTGACCCGCACCTGCACGAACAGGGGGACCGACGATCCGCAGCCGGCCTGGCTGCAGTCGAAGGGGCTCGCGAGCCCGTAGCGGTACTCGCCGGGCGGCACGCACTCGTCGACGAAGCAGGTCGACCCCATCGTGTCGCCGGCGTCGACCGTCACCATGACACCGGCGTCGTTGTCCACGGTGTTCGGGCAGTAGCTCGCGAGCTGGTCGACCTCGTCCGTGGCCTCGTCCTGGCGGACGACGCCGCCCTGGTAGCTGCAGATGTTCTTGCCGTCGAGGTCCTGGCCGCAGAGGGTGACGGTGCTCCCGTTCACCGAGGCCGAGTACGCGGCCCCCTCGGCGCAGTCGGCGTGCGCCGTGCCGTTGCCTAGCAGCAGAGCGACCGCCGCGGTGGCGGGGACAAGGAAGAACCGAAGCGAAGGCATGAGGGAGTCTCCTGTTGGTGGGTTGCTGCCGCGCGGATGGCGGGCGACGCGTCGGTCACCCGAGACTGCGTCCACAGGACCGGCCTCGCAAGAAGCGGACCCGACCATCCAGGCGGGATCCTCCGCGACGAGCCCACCAGGAGCGACGATCGTGGCGGGTGCACGCGCCAGGATGGCGGGCTCAGCGTCGATGAGGCCGCCACGATCCGCCAGGATGGCGGGCTCAGCGTCGACGAGGCCGCCACGATCCGCCATGATGGCGGGCATGACGTGCCTGCTGGCGGGCTGATCATCGGTGGCGCCGCCATCCTCGACGATGCGGGCGGGATCGTCCTGGATGACACCGCCAGGAGCGACCATGCTGGCGGCTTCATCCACGATGAAACCGCCAGGATCGAGCGTTGTGGCGGGTTCATCGCCCGTTCTGGCGGGTTCGACCCGGATGAGGCCGCCGTCTGTCGTGGTGCTGGCGGCTTCATCCGCCATGCAGCCGCCAGGATCGAGCTTCCTGGCAGGATCATCGCTCGTGCTGGCGGGATCATCCTGGATGACACCGCCGGCAGTCACGATGACGGCGGCTCCATCCGCCGTGACGCCGCCATCATCGACCATGGCGGCGGGTTCATCGCCCGTCCTGGCGGGATCGTGCCGGATGAGGCCGCCAAGGGTGGCGCTCCTGGCGGCTTCGTCGGCGACGAGGCGTGCGTCGTCGCTCCTATCGCTGGCGTCACCGCGCGAAGAGCGGTAGCGAGAGCCCCGATGTCGACGCTCAGCGCGACTCTGCAGGACCGGGGCGAGGATCTCGACGCCCTCGTCGCGAACCGAGCGCGCGATCTCGACCCTCTCCCGCCGGTCCTCCCCCCCGAGGGCGTCGTCGCGGCTCGCCTGCGCGACGTCGCAGAGCAGGCGGCGGCGCTCACCGCCGGACGCCTCGACGTCGCCGGCGTTCACGGCTCGGCAGGGGCCGCTCTGGTGGCCGCGGTCGCCGGGAGGCGCCGGGTCGTCCTGGTGACGAGCGACGTCGACGCCGCCCGACGCGCCGCCGAGGACGTGCGCTTCTTCCTCTGCGGCGCCTCCGACGAAGTCGACGCCGAAGGCGACGCCGGCTCCACGGTCCTCGTCCTGCCGACCAGCGAGACGTCGCCCTACGCCGACGTGAACCCCGACCGGCGCCTGGCCATGACCCGCATGGCCGTCCTCGCCCACCTCGCCTGCGGCCGCCCCTGGTCGGTGCTCGCCCTTCCGGTCAGCGCGCTGGCGCGGAAGGTCGTCCCGCGCGCGATCGCGCTCTCGCACAGCCGCACCGTCCGGGTCGACACCGAGATCGACCGCGACGCGCTCGTCAACGGGCTCTCGGAGGCCGGCTACCTGCGCGTGCCTGTCGTGGAGGACCCGGGCTCGTTCGCCGTTCGCGGCGCGCTGCTCGACGTCTGGTCGCCTGGCGACGCCGCTCCGTGCCGCGTCGAGCTCTACGGCGATCTCGTCCTGTCGATCCGCCCGTTCGATCCCCTCGAGCAGCGCACGACCAGGGCCGGCGGACAGGACGTGACGCTCCCCTCGGTCTGGCTGTCGCCGGCTCGCGAGGCCATTCTCACGACCGACACCATGTCGCGCGCGAAGGAGCGCGTCCGGCGCCTCGCCGACGCCGTCGATCTGCCCTCGAGCCGCGCGCGGGCGCTCGTGGAGGACGTCACGGGCGGCCGGTCCTTCTTCGGAGCCGACGGGATGCTGCCGGCGTACTACGAGGCGCTCGAGCCGATCGCCGCGTACCTGGGCGACGGGGTGCTCTTCGCCCTCGACGACCCGCCGGCCATCACGGCGGCGCTGACGAGCGAGCTGACGCGCGCGAGCGGCGACGCGGTGGCCAAGGGGCGCGAGGTCCACTTCCCCGAGGAGGCCTTCTACGAGGACGAGGCGAGCGTCGCGTCGCTCATCGAGCGGGGCGCGGCGCTCGTGCTCCACACGACGCCCATCGTCGGACAGGAGGCTCCGGCCGAGGACGAGCCCGAGCCGAGCCCGCTCGCGCGCTTCGAGGTCGTCCCGCAGACCGGTTCGTTCGACGTCGGCGCGCGCGATCACCAGGACCTCACGCGCGCAGCCGCAGCGGCGCGCGCCTCTCGCGGCAAGACGCCGATCCTCGCCCCGCTCGCGCGTCGCATCGCGCACTGGCAAAAGAGCGGGATCCGGGTCTTCCTCTCCGCGCGCGCCGACACGCAGGCCGAGCGGATGACGACGCTGCTGCGTCACCAGGGGGTGACCTGCAGGGCGAAGCTCGAGCCGTTCGACCCGGCATGGCTCGGCGACACGTCGGAGAGGACGCCGCTCGTCGTGCGCGGAGTCCTGTCGAGAGGCGTCCTCCTGCCCGCCGAGGGGGTCGTCATCGTCACCGAGGAGGAGGTCTTCGGCGCGAGGACGCACAGGCAGAGGAAGCGCAGCGCCGCCGCCGTGGCCAGGCCGTTCCTCGAGGACCTCCGGTCGCTCGAGGTCGGCGATTTCGTCGTCCACGTGGAGCACGGCATCGGACGCTACCAGGGGCTCGTGCACAAGGACGTCGGGGGGCTCACCGTCGACCTCATCACGGTCGAGTACGCCGCCGGCGACAAGCTCTACCTGCCCGTCTACAGGCTCAACCAGATCCAGAAGTACTCGGGCGGCGAGAACGCGCAGCCCAAGATCGACCGGCTCGGCGGCTCGACGTTCGCCAGGACCAAGTCGAAGGTCGAGAAGGCCGTCCGGCAGATGGCCGACGAGCTGCTCAGGCTCTACGCGGAGCGCAAGGCGCACCCGGGCGTCGCCCTGCCCCCCGCGAGCGACGACTACCGCGCCTTCGAGGCCACCTTCCCCTTCGAGGAGACGGCCGACCAGTCGCACGCCATCGACGACGTCGGCAGGGACCTCGAGGCCGACCGCCCCATGGACCGCCTCGTCTGCGGCGACGTCGGCTTCGGCAAGACCGAGGTCGCCATCCGCGCCGCCTTCCGCGTGGCGATGGCCGGCAAGCAGGTCGCGCTGCTCTGCCCGACCACCATCCTCGCGCAGCAGCACTACCGCGTCCTCGAGGCGCGGCTCGCCGACTACCCCGTCAGCGTGCGCGCGCTCAGCCGCTTCCAGTCGCCCGGCGAGCAGGCCGAGACGCTCGCGCTGCTGAAGGACGGCCGGTGCGACGTCGTCGTCGGCACCCACAGGCTGCTGTCGAGGGACGTTCACTGGAAGGACCTGGGCCTGCTCGTCATCGACGAGGAGCAGCGCTTCGGCGTGGCGCACAAGGAGCGCATCAAGCAGCTGAAGGCGCAGGTCGACGTGCTGACGCTCTCGGCCACCCCCATCCCCCGGACGCTGCAGATGGCCGTGAGCGGGCTGCGCGATCTGTCGCTCATCACGACGCCGCCGGCCGATCGCCGCGCCGTGCGGACCGTCGTCACGCGCTTCGACGACCAGGTGATCCGCGAGGCGGTGGAGCGCGAGCTCGCGCGCGGCGGTCAGGTCTTCTACGTCTACAACCGCATCGACGGCATCTACCAGAAGGCGCAGCACCTCACCGATCTGGTCCCCCAGGCGCGCGTCGTCGTCGGCCACGGGCAGATGGCGGCGCGGAGCAAGGGGCGGGGGGCGATCGTCCGCGAGGAGGGGCACGTCGAGGGGGCGCTCGAGCGCGTCATGTTCGACTTCGTCGAGGGGCGCTACGACGTGCTCGTCGCCACCGCCATCGTCGAGAACGGCCTCGACATCCCGCGAGCCAACACCATCCTCATCGACCGCGCCGATCTGTTCGGCCTCGCGCAGCTCTACCAGCTGCGAGGGCGCGTCGGGCGCTCGAAGGAGCGCGCCTACTGCTACCTCATCGTCCCGCCGCCCAACGCGATGACCGAGGAGGCGCGCCGGCGCATCGAGGCGCTCGAGCGTCACACCGAGCTGGGCAGCGGCTTCCAGATCGCGTCGCTCGACCTCGAGCTGCGGGGCGCGGGAGACCTGCTCGGGGGCGAGCAGTCGGGCAACGTCGCGTCGGTCGGCTTCGAGCTGTTCTGCGCCATGCTCGAGGAGGCGGTTCACGAGATGCGCGGCGAGGTCGTCGTCCACGACGTCGACCCGGACATGTCGTTCGACGTGACCGCCAGGCTTCCCTCGGACTACGTCGACGAGACCGGGGTGCGCCTGTCGCTCTACAAGCGCCTCGCGAGCGCCGACGACGAGGCGCACGTGCGCGAGATCGCGGCCGAGATGGAGAACCGCTTCGGTCCGCCGCCCGAGGACGCGCGCCGCCTCGTCGAGCTGATGACGCTCAAGACCGAGCTGCGCCGGCTGAAGGTGCTGGGCTGCGAGGCGTCGAGCAAGAGCGTGACCCTGCACCTGCGCGAGGACACCCCGCTCGACCCGAAGAAGGTCACCGAGCTGGTCAGGAAGCCGAGGAGCCCCTACCGCCTGACGCCCGACATGCGCCTGTCGCGGCGCTTCGACGGCGAGCAGAACGGGATGGCCAACGCCGACGCGGTCCTCGCCGATCTGGCCCGCTGCGTGGACGAGGGGGGGTGATCCCCACGGTCCGGGCAAGGGCCCTGCCGCCCGTCACGTCGCTTGCTCGAAGACCCCCTCGTGGACGGCGTCGACGTCGAGCTGGCAGTCGCGCAGCGGACTGCCCAGCTCCCGCCCGATGCTGGCGACGAGCGCCGCGTGCTCCGGCGTCCCCCCGCCCATGTCGAAGACCTCGCCGTCGACGAGCGGGTGCTCGCTGTCGCTCGCGTCCTCGGCGGCGGCGTACTCGGCGAGCGTGACCTTGAGCTCGCCGGCGACGCTGGACATCGGTGGGAGTGTAGCACCCTGGCGGCGCCTGGTTCCCGCAGCCTCCGGCCGCGCCCAGGACCCCGCCCGGCCTGGCTCCAGGTCACGGACCGGAGTCGGAGTCGGTGGGGTTCAGCCCCGCCGTGGCGCGCAGCAGGTTGATGTCGAACGCGGTGGTCGGGATCTTGATGGCCCGGTAGGTGGCCTCGCCGTTGGCGAAGCTGAAGTCGAGCAGATCGTTGCCGCTCTCGTCCACCTCGGAGAAGACGAGGGGCTGCTGCGAGACGCCCCAGCCGATGGTGCGAGAACCGTCGTCGAGGATGCGGAAGCTCCCCATGGAGGCCGAGGTGGCCTGCCCCAGGTACTGCCAGACCGGCGACGCGGTGCCTGCGTCGACGCTGTACGCGTAGACGACGGCGCGAGCCTCGGTGGGCAGATCCGTCTGGTCGTCGTACAGGGAGACCTGGCCGTTGGGCTGCAGCCGCGCGTCGTGCTGCCGGTAGAACGACGTGAGCGGGTCGTTGGTCACCGTGATGTACGTGGTGTCGTCCTTCGAGTAGCTGGAGCCGCCCATCTTCCAGATGACGGCGCCCGTCGCCTTCGAGATGAGGAAGATCGAGTCCATGTGGCGCGCCGACACGAGCAGGTTGCCGTCGGGGTCGACGTCGATCGAGTTGCAGTGATAGGTGTCGACGACCATCCCGCCGTCGACCGAGAAGCTCAGCGGCCAGGTCGAGTCGATGGCCGGGTCGAAGTGATCGGACGCGCTCCACTGCCACACCACCGAGCCGTCCGGGGCGACCTCCTCGATGTCGCACTCGAACATCTGCTCGTCGGTGCCGTACGACATGAGCCCGGACAGGTCGACGCCCGTGGAGATGGGGGCCGTCAGGACGAGGTAGTCGCCGTTGGGCAGCAGCCTGAGCTCGTGCATGTCGAACGGGGTCCCCGAGGGCTCGAGGTAGGTCGTCGTCCCCGCGGCGAGATGGTGCAGCTCGTAGTTGGCGGCGATCGGCGCGAAGTAGGGCGTGATGCGGTACGGCATCCACGAGATCGTCCCGGGGATGATGTCGTCGAC
>Ga0181517_10003677_pt1 | contig 14448 bp, 8 predicted proteins | sample PEATcosm2014_Bin_31_FD_119748 | JGI IMG/M metagenome (GOLD analysis project Ga0181517, IMG submission 119748) | Peatland microbial communities from MTU Mesocosm Facility, Houghton, MI, USA - PEATcosm2014_Bin01_30_metaG | ecosystem: Environmental > Terrestrial > Soil > Wetlands > Peat | place... | reverse complement strand
TTCCTCGGCTTGATTCTGCTGTTTGCGGGTATCTCGTATGCCGTCGGCTGCGGTGGAAAAGGCTTCGTGCGGCCATCTTCGCCGACTTCCACCGGTGGACTCACGCACGGGAATTACCTTGTGCAAGTGGTAGCTTACGACCAGAACGACACAGGCAAAACCAAGCCGTACTATGCGGTCGTGCCGCTCGTAGTCAACAGTGCTAATTGAGGTGGATAAGTTGAGGTTGCCCTCGGTATGCACATTCAAGTTCGAGAATAGCGCTGATTGCGCAGGGGAGAATTCGTGAAAGCCAAAGCAATGTTGCTCTTCATTTCATTTGCATGCGCACAATCGGTCTACTCGTTCGGGCAGGTCGATTGCTCAACCTCGAATCAATTGGTATGCCAGTTTCCCGTTTCCGCGACTACCCTGGCGAAATACCAGATTGGCGGCACGGCTGCTTACCAGCAGGCAGAGAAGATCGCAAATCCGATCAATGCCGCGATAGCCACTCAACTGACGCAGCTTCCAGTTCCAAGCGCCACGGTGGGGGTTGTCTCCCTCCGGCAGAAAGGGAGCGAGGTTGGAGTTCCATTTGACAATCTTGGCCCGGTCCTGACCGATCGTCCAGATACTGTTGGAAAAGGCCATGTGTTCATGGGCTTCAGTTTCCAGCACTTCAATTTCAATGCAATGGACGGGCTTGACCTGGGGTCGTTCCCCACTGCTTTCACATACAATGCATCTACCCCACTGTGTAATACCTGCGCCGCAACCGTGACTGGATACGCCAATGTGACCAGCAATGTTGGTTTCAAACTCGATCAGTATGTCGGAATGGTAACGATTGGCCTCTCAAGGACAACCGACATTTCAGTCATCGTTCCCGTGAGTTCTGTATCGATCGCGGTTACTTCCTCCAACTTCACCAATTACACCTACGATTCCAGCACCGGAATTTACAACAACGCGACAAATCCCTCTCTCACACCGGTTTCGTCCACCGGTTCGGCAAGCGGAATAGGGGACGTGATGGTCAACTTCAAACAGTTAGTCATCGGACAAGAGGGCAGCCGCGCCGCGGTGGCGGCTGGCGCTACGTTCCGATTCCCAACCGGCGACTCGCTCAACTTCCTTGGGTCGGGGGCCCTGGGAGGGAGCGCTTACGGTCTGTTTGAATACCGGGCGCGCCTTGCGCCGCACCTGAAGATCAGTTATCAGTGGAACGATAGTTCGGTCCTGATGAGCCTCGGGAACACCACGGGAAGTGGGCGGCTCCCCGGCGGATTGCAATACGCCGGTGGAGCGGATCTGAAGATCAACCGGCATTTGACACTGGGGGCAGACATTCTTGGGAACCAGTTCGTGAATGCGCCGACACTCAGCTTGAGTACGGTATCATTTGGCCCTGTGCCACCCACATCGTCCGGTGTACCTGCCACGTACAGTTCCGAGACAGAGTCACCTTCGACTTATACGACCGCAAACTTCAGCGCAGGTCTCAAGTGGTCGCCGATCCCGCACTTCCTTCTGTATGGGAACGTGATGTTGCAGATGAACAACGTGGGCCTGCGCAGCGATCCAGTGCCGCTGTTCGGCATCGCTTATAACTTTGGAAAAAGGAAGTAAACGCGGTCCTGAACCTGCTCTGTGGCATATGCCTAAACAAGATTCGTTCGGCCGCAGAGCAGGCTCAATGGCTTCGCGCGTACAAAGGCCTCAGAGCAAGCGAACAAATCGTTGAGGCGGATCAGCAGACATCCGGTTTCGTTCATTAAATTCGTTAGGCGATCGCGCAGATGCGATCGATGAGACCGTGTCGCAGATGAGCCAGGTCTGCAAGATTGCGGCCGCGAATCGCGCAAAGTGAAAACATCGGAACATCAACCCAATAGTCTCGAGGGTCCCAAGCGCACTCGGTGAGCTATCGGCGCTTGCATCGTCCTGATTCTGATTACCAGTGCAGCGAAAGCTGGCCGGGGGCGCGTTACCAGCCGGAGATTTGCCATGAACCATCCGCGCTCTTCGCAAACTGGAAGGTCCTCTGGGACTGGGATTTCTGCGGATCGCCATCCTTGGGAATGATCGTACGAGTCTCAGAACAGGTCAAATTCGGGGATTCCGGAGTCCCGCCGACCTGCTGACTGCACTGGTCACTCACTTCGAAACTCTTGGCTGAACCGCACCAAGCCGCCAATTCATGCAGTTTGCCCTTGTAAGCACCGTTAAGAATGCCCTGGCACTCCTTGGTGTTCTTGCCGGAAGCTCGGGCGAATTCACTCTTATAGGCATTCAAACCGCCTTCCAATGCGGCCCGATCCGGGCCCTGGGGCTTGGGCGAACTCGGGGCCACAGCCGCACTTTGGTTTTGCACTTGCGGCCTTGGTTCGCGAACATCGACGGTCTGCTCTGAAAGTAGAGTTGCTCCATTCACAGTCAACTGGAATGTCGTGGTCCTCGACGGGCTTACTGTTCTGCTTCCCTGCGGCGCCACTGCTCCAATTTCGGTGATGGCGACCGCCGATGCATTGTTCACTTGCCAGGTAAGGGTGACGGATTGGCCGCGTTCGATCGAGTTTGTATTTACCGATAAGGATCCCGTTGGTGATTGTTGGACGGGATTCCTGGTGAGAACGGCAGAGAAAGGCTGAACCTGGCCTGCAGCCACGGTGACTTGTCTGTTCTGAGATTGATACCCTTCCAGCGAAAGATCGACTGAATGCTGACCAGCGGGCAGACCTTCTACCGTATAGTTTCCGTTTGAATCTGCAGGTCCCTTGGAGTAGCCATCGATGACAACATGCGCCCCAGGCGTTGTCTGAATGGTTAGGCGGCCGGTGGCGGGTACTTGTGGAAGAGCCTTGTCGAGTGTGAATCTGTCCTGGAAATCGGATTCACTGGCGATGTGGATTGTGTGTTCCTTTGAATCCTGAAAGCCCTGCCACGCGTATTTAACGGTGTAGGTACCTACCGGCAAGACGATCTTTTCGCCCGCCCGCTTCTCGCCTTTGGATTCACCGTTCACAAAGACCCTGACCCTTGCCAATCCGGCGGGCGGCAAAGGAGAAAAGGTTCCAGTCTTGGTGCCCGCCGGCGGAAGAGGAGTGAGTCTGACGCTATCCTTAACCGTTTCCCCGCTGCCTACTGGTATGGTGTCGGTAAACAGCTCGAAGCCCTCTTTTGAGACGGCGAGTTCATGTTGTCCCGGGGCGACCTTGATCATCAGTTCGCCGTTCGCGTTGGTCAGCTGAGCGGGGCCGTTGTCAATGGTCACCGTGGCGCCGGGCGGAGCCTTCACAATTTCAATTTGCGACGGGGCTGTGGTTTGCGTGCGCGGTGGCGCCTCGATTTTCAACACAAGAACTGCGACAACGGCAGCAAGCACCACGCATCCCGAGGCAATGGCCCAAAGAGCGGCCTGGCGGGACTTGGGCCGAGCAGACCCAGACTGCGAGGCTTCAAGAGCAGCGGCGGCATCATGGGCTCCCGCGTCCTGAAGGGCTTTCTTGACCGATTGCCCAATTCGATTCCAGTCTGCCTGCTTTTTCGGATCGGCAAATTCAACCAGTTTCGTCGCGCTCTTCATGGCAGCCAGAGCGCCCTGAGGATCGCTCTGAAGCAGCGCTGCGCGAGCCGCGTCGATGGAGTTTCCGACGACTTCCTGCGCGTGAGCAGCTCGTTCCGTTTCCAGTTGCCGCATTGCCTGCGTCAACTCAGGAGATTCTCCGAAGGCGTTTTCGACCGCCTTCAGCGATTCCAATCCCTTTGGAAAGTCCTTTTGCTTGGCGGCTTCCCGGGCCAACGCAATTGCCTTGTCGACGGCCTGTTTGTGTTCGCGTTCTGCCACAAGCGTCGTCAAAAGTTCCCGGACTTGCGCATTTTCAGGCGTTGCAGCGAGCTGCTCTTCAAGCAGACGGATCGCTTCGCCGAGCTCGCCGTGTTCCTCAAGGACGCGGACCCGTCTGTGAAGCTGTTCGAGCTTACGGGCGATGACGACCTGCTGCTCCCGAACTTCGGCAAGCAGCCGTGACAGGGCCTCATCGCCAGTCTCCTTGATGCCATACTCCAGGAGGGTGATTGCGTCTTCCGGGCGCCCCTCGCGTATCAGCCTGCGGCCCTCTGAGGTGCAGCGCTCAATTACAGTGCTGCGTCGCTGGTTTGCCAGTTCGTCTCGCGCGAAACCAAGGAGATCGTCGACCTCCGCGTGCTGGCCAAACTCAAGCTGAAACGATTCGAGAACTCCGACGGCTTTGTCGAATTGCTTTGCGGCCATTGACTCGCGGGCCTTGAGCAGCATTTCGGCGCGCAACTGCTCAACATGGAGCGTATCAAGCTGCTGCCGGAGTGACCGCTCATATGAGAGCAGCCTTTCTTCGCCGGGCAAGCGTTCCAACGCCTTTTGAAGGACGGCCAAAGCTTCGAGCGGCGCGTTTTCAAAGAGGCCTTTTGCCTGGGAGATGGCCCCATCCGCTAAGCGCTTGGTCTCATAGTTATGCGCCTCAGTGTCCACATCGGCTCTCAAGCGGTGGAGCATCGTTTCATTGGGGAACTTTTCGATGGCGCGACTGAGCAAATTTGCCGCGTCGTCAAAGGCTTCGGTCTGCAGGCATTTGCTCACTTCAATTTGAATTTCATCGAGTATGACCCGCCGTTGCTCCTGCTCCCTGGCCTTGGCTAGTTCACGGCGCAAGTTGTCGGCATCCAGGTTTGAGGGATCGATGGTGTCGAGTTCGGCGAGCAGCTCTTCCGCAGCTTTGAAGTTATGCTCAGCGAGCTGCCGATGGGTCTTCTCGAGAATCTCAAGAATCCGGGCCCTTTGAGCTTCGATCTCCGCCTGCCTGGCAAGAGCATGGTTGGCGGTGGCCAGCTTCTTGTTGTCAGGGTCCTCCTGGAGCGCTTTGGCCACAATGTGCAGCGCGCCTGTAATATCGCCTCTCATCCTCGCGGCGTCGGCATCCTGCACCGCTCTTTCGCTCAACTCAAAGCGCCGCTTCTTCTCCTCAACAGACTGGATTCTCTGCCGGATATCCGTAGAATTCGGGTCCAGGTATTGCGCCTCTTTGAGGTGGTTGAGCGCTTCTTCAAAACTTCCCGCTAAAAGAGCTTGATCGGCGTGAATCGTGCAATCACGAAGCCGCTCCGCACGCTTCAGGCGATCCTGATTTTCCCGAACGAATTTGCGCAGCCTTCTGGCCTGCGTGTTTGCCGGATCCAACTTGATTGCTTCCTCGAGAAGCTCCAGGGCGGGCGTAAAACGACTCTCTGTCTTCAGCCTCTCGGCATCATCCAGGAGCTGAGTAACGCGCCCGCGCTTGAGCTCCTCGATAACCTCTTGAAGGTCATAGGCAAAGTCCTCGCCGGTCGAATACCGGTCCTCGGGATTCTTGGCCAGAGACTTTTCGATGATCTGGTCGAGCGCGGGAGGATAGTCATGGAGATAGGCTCCAAGGGAGGTGTGGGCTTCGTTTACGATTTTGTAAGAAGCTGTTACTTCGCCGCCGGTGAAGGGCTCCCGGCCGGTAAGCAGTTTGAAGAGTGTGACGCCAGCGGAAAAGATGTCAACTCGGCCATCGATCGGCCCGCCTTTGAATCTCTCGGGTGCAATGTAAAGCAGCGATCCGATCACCTGGCTGGTTTGCGTAAGGCCGGCCCGGCCGTCCGCATCCTGAATCTTTGCAATCCCGAAATCGATGATCTTCGCCACGCCATCGGGTTGCACGATCACGTTGGCCGGCTTGATGTCCCGATGGATGATGCCTTTCTCGTGGGCGTAGCCGAGAGCCGAACAAACCTGTTCAATGATGCTCAGCTTGGTGATCAGATCAAGCTGTTTGCCTGAAGCGATGACCTTGTCGAGGTTCTCGCCCTCGACAAACTCCATGGCAATAAAGGGCAGGCCGTCCTGCTCGCCCATTTCGTAAACTGCGGGGATATTGGGGTGGCGGAGAGTAGCGGCCCGGGCTTCAATCTGGAAGCGGGCCAGCCCATCTTCCAGTGCGGACTTGAAGGGCCGCTTGATGGCTACCCGGCGGCCCAGATCTACGTCCTGGGCAAGAAGGACCTCGCCCATGCCTCCGCGGCCGAGAACCTTGATGATCTCGTACTTGCCGATCTTTCCCGCGGAAACGCTTTCCATCGTTCTTGCCGGGCCAATTTCGAGTTAGAAATGGCAGCCCACTTGGGACCCATGGCTTCCGCCGCCTTTTCAGGACAGAGATGCTCCATTGAAATGCGGGGTGCTCTGCTCCAAACGTTATCACGAGAAGGGGTGGATATGGAATCGAAGTTTTGTACCCCCGAGAGTCAATCACAATAGATCACACAGATTGCTCGGTTTGCATGTGGGCTCGGCCATCCGATGGGCCTGGCGGCAACGAGATTCATGGGTTTCGATAGATCGCGATTCTTCCGCAATTCCTCACACTTAGGCATGTGACTGCGATTTCACGGCGCCCAGCGATCCGGGTTATGCCAAGCCAGTCTCAATCCAGGAAGGCTTTATCAAAATGGAAATTCCCGCTTACTGAGAGGGTGAAGGGTTGGCAATTAGGTATGGCTCTTGGATGAGCCTAGCAGTTTTACAAAGCTATAGAGCACCTGCGGGCCGGTTCCGGTGACTGCCTGGCCGGGGTGTGCGCCACTCTCCATCCAGGCAAAGAGAAACAGCAGCGGAATCCAGCCGCGGGAGTCTTGTTCGAGTTCTGCACCAATGGCGTTGAGGGCACGCGAAAAGTTCAGCGGCAAAAGGACGGGGGCAACTTGCAGGTTGGCAGGATCGGCGCAGTGTTCCGGTGGAGAAGTCACAAGGTATTCGCGGCAAATGAGGGGCCGCATGGCGTGGATGGAGCATGACTCGTCCTCAAGAAATGGACAGGGGACGCCTTGATAGAGATAGTCGAGGGCCAACTGGCGGGCGGAATCGTTCATGGCAAGCCAGTCCATATCGACCATGCGGTCGATGATGCCGGCGGCGGAGAGTTTTTGAAGTCCCAGATGGAAGCGTTGAGCGAGGTCTCGTTGCCGCGATTCTGGGAGAGCGCGAATCCAGTCGCTGAGAGCTTCAGCCTCGAAGATGCTGATGGGCACCATTTGCCGGCAACAAGCGCCGCAGCCAGCCTTGCAGGAGATCGTCAGGCCATCTTCGCTTAGTTGGTTGGAGAGGCCAGCAATGAACGAGTCATCCAGCGACTGCAAAACATGGAGGATTTGAGTCAGGTTCGTTTCACTGGCAGGGACCATGGCGGTAGCTGTAAATCCGCCGTCGCCAACGGCTATCGCGAACTCGACCGGGACCGTCTCCAGTGGCTGCTCCTTCATAGGTATGAAATTGTAGCGGAGTCGGAGTAGCATGGCGAATGGAGATGGTATAAGGAATAGGTTGAGTTATTACGGCGGGGGCAATCACGCGTAGTGGAATGGAAGCCCATTGAGCGTAAAGCAGATTACGGCCACGTTCGAGCAGTTACTTCGCATCATCGCCGAGCGCAGTGTCTATGCAATCTTCGATGTGGCCGGCGAACCCGCTGCCGTTGACAAGCTGAACACTCTGCCTGCCGGTCGCGCCCTGCCGCTGTTTGCCGGAACCCGCTTCGATGCCTATACCGCTGTCTCCCCGTACCTGGTGCGGCTTGACAGCGATCTGGCCGCTTGGATTGGCCGCGACCTGTGGCAAAGCCCGTGGGGCATCCTCATCATTTCAGAAGTCGCAATCGAGCCTCTGTTCCTGCACTTCCGGCGTTTCCTTCACGTGCAAACGGCCGATGGTAATCCGTTTTTCTTCCGCTTTTTCGATCCCCGCATCCTGCCCACGTTCTTTGCTTCGACCGACGCCGCGGCCTTCGGCTTCTGGCACCAGATCAGAGGCTTCGGTTGGAGCCAGGGTGAAGCAGCGACGCTGGCAACATGGACCGATGATCCTCCGGCCGCTCCTGACCTGGCGCAGTGCGTGACCCTCTCGCCCGAGCTCATGCGCAACTTCCAGAAGCTGCAGTTGCAAAACTTCCTCGATCGGGCCCTCGCCTATCTGACTTCGACCGGCGCGGATGTTACCGCAGATCCCCAGGCCTATATTCAGTCGCTGCTGCGTTACGCAGTTTCAGCGGGCATTGAGAACGAAGTCGACCTGATGCGCTTCCTCCTGCTGGTTTGCGGATGGAAGCAGATGCCGTCCATTGCCGCGGCTCGCGAGATCCTCTCCTATCCCGAGTTACCGGGAACCGACAAAGTGGATTTGCTCTGTGAGATGGCTGCCTTTGGCGGTTACGACTCGCCGCCACAGGACGCTCCCGGCCTGGACCGCGAAGCCCATCGCCAGGCACTGACTGAGTTCCTTGGCAAGCACAAGAACGACGCCCAGTTTCTCCGCACCCATCCCGAAGGAAAACTTACCGCCCGCCCGGCCGATGCCCGCTGGCGTAAGGAGTGGGTGCAGCTCTATAGCGAAAAGGTGGCCACAAACGCCCAGGTCACCAGCGTGCCGGTGGGTACGGCTGTGATCGGTTGAGGCAGGGATAACTCAGCGTCCGGCGAACCGGGAAAGATGGATCAGAAGCCATCCGGCCAGCCCCAGCGCCAGCGGAAACAGCGCCCACGGCCAGTCTCTCAACGGCGAAGTGAAATAGACAAAACTCCACTTCGGATTTTTAGGATCGTAATGCACCCGCACCGCCGTTCCCGCCGCATACTGCCGACAGAGATTGGCAATTTTTTCCGGCGGATCATCTTCGGCGTGCGCAATCCGGACGATCACCTGCGGCGCCAGATTCGAGAGCCTGTGCCCTTCGAAGCGAATTCCATTCACGCTGTAGGTGTAGGTTGCGGCAATCGTCCACATTGGCGACGAACTGCGCCGGCCCGCCTTGGCGGGCATCGTGGACGTGTGCCCCAGCAGCGGGTCGCAACTCACCATCGACCCATCGGCCACGGGAAACCCCAGCAGTTTGTACTCCCGCATCAGGCCGCGCAGGATAAAAAAGAAACCCACTGCCGCAAGCGCGATCAGAACCCAGCCAACGGTACCAGCCATAATCATCCCCGACGTTCCCACTCTAACGGACAATGAGCCACCCCTCATTCAACCATGCCAAACGCATATCCCGTGGTCCTGAGCCGTTCCCCCTGCGGTCGGAGCTAAATACCGGCTTGCCGTCCTTGCGCTCGACGCGCAACAAGCGGCCACGGCCTTCAACTGTCAGTGCGTAGTCGTCCAGAACCGGAGTCCAGGCGGCAACCGGCGACCAGACGCTGCACCAATCGCCAAGTTGAGCTTCAATCTGCGCCGGGTCAAATCCATTCGCTCGCGCGCTCTCTTCCGTCATGACCCGGAAGATCGCCAGCAATGCTTGCTTGTTGTTCCTGTTCAGTGCATCGACGACCGATCCCAGCACCCGCAGAGCGGCGGCGGCCGAGGTCTGATCGAGGGCGATCGGAGGGCCACTCTCCCAACGCCAGGGCCCGTACCATGGATCGGCCCGGAAGCTCGTCGTCCAGACCTGTTGCATCGAACCGGCCGGGAACTTGGTCTTTTCCCGCTCGGCAAACCGGGCCAACGCTTCGCTTTCTTCCGGTTGACGGCCCTGCGGCCCGCGAAAGACGAGGCACTTCAGGTCCACGAGCGGCGGTGGGTGGGCCGGATCTTCGAGGGCGGCCGATAGCACCAGGTCATTGCTGCCTCTGATCAACCAGCCGTTCACTTTCTGTTGGATAATTTTGCGGTCGGCCGGCATGCAGCGCGCAATTTCCACATCGTTCAGCATCAGCCTTGCTTCCAGGCCGACGAACTTGAACTCGATGACATAATGGATCCGCGCGATGGGATTGCTCATTCCGAACCACCTCCGCCGTCACCGTCTTCGGCCCCGCCAAACGGGTAGAACTCCTTCTGCCACAGGGTTGAACCCTCAAGGAAGGTGCACTCCGTTTCCTTGTCGTAGAACAGGCAATGGAAGGTGACCTTCCCCTCCAACCCCTTAAAGCTGACCTCGGCCTCGATCTTCGGCTGCTGTTCCTCGCGCAGGCCGGTGAGCTCGGCTTCAAGCCCGGACAAGATCGCGACTTCCACAGAGATCAAAGGATTCGACTCCGCGCCGAGATAAGCGGAACCGCCAACCGCGATCTCGGCCGAGCAGTCTGCCGATACATCGAAATGTCCCGCATCCTTGTTAGGGGGAGCCAACTGCCCGCCCTCCGCCTGGACGTTGAGATCGCCGCTCAGTTCAAGAAAGAATCCCGCATTTCCGAGTGCTCCGAGCGCAGCCGGCAACGCCGACGGACCGATGGGCAACCGACCGCTCAATCCGATCAGCGGTGAAAAACCCAGACTCAGCTTCCATTCGTAGTAGGCGAGATTCGATTCGTCTTCCTGCCACTGAAGCGAGTAACTACCCTTTCCCTTTAGAAACTCGACCTCCAGTTTGCTCTCGTCCACCAACAAGCTCAACATCGATTTGACAGAGTCTTCCAACTCTTTCATCGCCGCCTGGTAGATGTTCAGGTCGATGCTGGCAGATTGTGCATCCAGGGGATAGCTGCGAATTTCGAACGCGTAAGACGGTCCGCCGCAAGCCGTCACACTCACGTTATAGACCTGGGGAGAGATGTTCCCGGTCCAAGTCGGCAGCAACAGTGCAGCCCGTGGAAGCGATGAAACCGAGCGCGCAGTGAAGCTCTCGTTCGTCCCTATCTTTTTCATGGATTGCGGTCCAGCGATCTCCCAATCGGGGTGGCTGCCGCACGTTCCGATGATCTTCGAAGTGCATTGGATCGTATCGCCGGACATCGCGGCGACGACTTCAAGGAGCCCATCGGCTGCCGCCCGCCCGTGTTGGCAGGTCACTGTGACGGACTTATCCTTGATTCCGCAGACGATCTCCTCTGCCTTCTTGACCGGAGGCAGACCTGCCGGGGGCTCATCCGCCGTTGCGGCCGGTTGCGTCGCAGATGGGGCAGCCTTTGGCGCCGTGGTCGAGGGCGGAGGAGCCGGAAGGGCGCTTGGCAAGGCAGGCTTCGAGTACAGCGAGGGATTCTGGCCGCAACCGGCCACGGCTGAAGTTACTGCGGCCGCCATTCCCATTCCCATTCCGCTGGCAGCGCCGCCCATGCCCACTTCGCCAATCATGACCGTGGGAGCGCCGATCACGATGACGCCGCCATGCTCTGTGGGATCGCCCATGCGGGCCGCCATCAGGCCGCCGATCATAACCGTCGGGGAACCCATCGCGATCATGTCCGGAGGACCGACACACACCAGCATGTCAGTCATGCGGGCAGCGGGTAGAAACTCTATCAGGACAGTGGGCTCGCCAGGAGCATCGATAGGCCCGCCCACATGAGGTACGATCCCCGTAACCATGGGACATACATGCATGTCGGTTAGTCTTGCCGCTGGTGGCATTAAGTGCTCTCCATGTTAGCTCTCGGCGCTGTTGATAACTCTACCAATCGGTTATTCCGCGACGAACGGCTAATCCTGCATCTTCCCGCCTTTGCTCCCAACCGATCAAGACTGGCGCAGCGACGCATCGGTGATTGAGTTCCTTCGTGCATTTCTTGAATCAATCGCATTCGTCCCCGTCATCTGGCGACCGCCTGAAGCAGGATGCAGGTGATGTTATCTACGCCGCCGCGTTGCTTGGCGCAATCGATCAAGCTAGCGCAGACCGACTCGAAAGGCGAGGCCGACACGATGGTGGCGATCTCGTCCTGCAACAGATAGCGCGTAAGGCCATCGGTAGCGAGCAGGACGGTGGTGCCAGGACGAAGTTCCACTGAAAAGAAATCAGGCTCGACCTCGGGGGCGACGCCTATGGCGCGGGTAATGACCGACTCCATGCCTTGAAGGTCCGCGGTGTGGGCGTTCTCGACAGTTAGAGTGCCGTTGCGGATCAACTCATTGAGATAGGAATGATCCACCGTCAGTTGCACGCACTGGCCATCCTCAATCATGTAGGCGCGGCTGTCGCCGACGTTGCCGAGGATGAGCTTGTTCCCATCGATTGCGGCTGCAACCATCGTGGTGCCCATGCCCTTGTTCTCGGGGATTTGCGCGTTCTCCCAAACGTCCTGGTTGGCGGCCTTGATGGCAAAAAGGAGCCTGCTGCTGATGGTGCATGACGAGCACGCCGACGAGGCGAACCCGTCGACCATGGCCGTGACTGCGTGTGCGCTGGCAACTTCACCGCTGGCCATTCCGCCCATTCCGTCACAGACGACAAAAATCCCAAGCGACTCGTCGTAGCCAAAGGAGTCTTCGTTGTTGGTGCGGACGCAGCCCACATCGGTTAAGGCCGATACCAGCACGCGAATGGGCGTGGGTGCTTCGGCAGGGGCGCTCAGCGTCGATGTGGAACCGGCATCTGGCAGCATCGCGAATGGTGTTACGTCTGGTACTGCGAGAGAAATTGCCTGGTTTGACTCCGTTGAAGTCTCTTGCGCGGGACCTGACTGCGCAAGAGACTTCTCTGAAAGGCCGGAAGAGGGATCCAATCCTGGACCCCGGTGGTCGTTCTCGGTCATGTTCTCATCTCGAATCTTCTGAGCGAAGCCAGTTCAGGGCTCGGTCACGGCCTGAAGCCGGTCGAGTTCGATTGCTCCGGCGAGCCGCGAACCCCAGGAAGGCGGTCCCGCGGAAACGGAGGTTCATGATGGCCGTTCTCACCGCGTTACGGTCGTGACGCAGTGGAGTCCTCTCATGAACTGCGGATCAAGCAATGCTGCGCCAGGACCCGAGGCGTCAAACAAGACAACTTCAGGAGTCTGGTTATTGAATTGGAAAAGATACTTCAGGCGGTTGGGAGCAACATGCGAAGCGTCGAAGCCCAGCCGGAAGACCGACCACGTACCGGCCATGGGTGGCGCGGTGTTCTGCTTGGTGGCCAGGCTGATCTTGCTGCCGGGCTGCGAATTCCAGTGGAATGTAGCGGTTTGGCCGGCGCCAGTGATTTGCTGTCCATCGATATTGAGAGTCGCTTCAGCAACGCCGGACGACTTGACCTCGGTCAGGGTAAATGTCAGCGAGGGCTGGTTTCCCCCGGACGAAAAGAGCGCGGTAGAGATCTTCTGGGCGTCATTCAAGAACTTTAAGAATGCGCCGTTGATGGGCACTTTCGAGCCCGGGGCAGCGACAAATTGAGAGCCTTGCTGCAGCACCAGCTTCTGCAGCGACGTGTTGTAAAACTGCGCGAATTTCCCCTGGTTTGGAGCGAAGACCTGCGCGGCCTCCTCAGTGGAAGCCTCGACGTCAGACTGCGGATTGAACGGGAATTTTCTGAGCACGGGAGCGATTTGCTCGCAAAAAGACTGTGCCCCGCCGTTCGCTGCTGAGGCTGGGGCCCGGGCCGCCAACTCTTCAGCAGACTTGATCGGCGCTTCAAGCAGGTTGTAACTTGTCTTGTCCATGGCGCCGGCCATGTCCGGGACAAACGAGTTACGAAGATTCTCTGCGGCCTGCTCGGCGGCGATTGCCGCATTGATGATGGGCGTTGCGGCGGCCGGGTCGTTGGCCACCAGCGGATTCTCGGTGACCGTTTTTACCGCGCCGCCCAGATCCTGCAATTTCTGGATGTAAGCCTGATTGGTTTGGGCGGTGAAGACATTGTCAGGATTTGAAGAAGGCACCACAGCCTGAGGAGCCTGGAACGCGCTGGAGATGTTTGTGGATGCAACACCGGTGTTGAATGAAATGAGTGAGAAGAGTTCCAGCATCGGCGAGACGTTGGAATCGAGAATGCTGAGCTTGGTTGCAGCGTCGGGAAGGTTGCGATACCCGAGAAAGTGCGCACTGGTCAGATAGGTCCGCCAGGTTTGAATGTAGTCGGCAGTGTAGAGCTCCTGGAGTTTACCCGAGAGCGAGGCAGTGTCAATCGAGGGTCCGGTGGCCGGGCCGAGAACCCATTCCTCGCCGCTGAAGTAGGGAGCAGGGTGCAGAATGGCGTCTTGCATGAAGGCAAAGCCGCCCTTGGTAAAGGCTCCTTGCACCTCGTAGCTGTCAAGAATATACTGCGACGAGCCGGGGAACTTCTCGTTGAAACGGATGCTGGGAGTCTTCTTGTCTGCGGCCGTGAGCATGCTCTGGTAAACATGCTGGAATCCCTGGAAGCCGTTGAGGTAATAGCGTGCCCGCGCAACTGTCTCCCGCTCAGCCTGACCGCCGGTTGAAACCATGCACGAGGACGGCTCGGAAAGAAGTGCGGCATAGAATTCGAATTGGCTTTGCGCCAGCCGCGAAAGATCGGCGGCGGGAGTATTGTTGCCGGCCCATTCTGCGGTAAGCACGGCGGGCAGAAAGTCGGCAGTGCTTTTCTCAGGATTCGAAGTGGTGATCAGGTAGGCCTTCAGGGGCTTATACGTAGCGTTGTAGTTGGCGTCCGGCAGCGGAGGCGCCTGCACGGCGCGCAGCTTGGCCAGGATATTCGCCTGAGTCGGCGCCAGAAGAAGCCTGCGGAATCTGCTGGAATAGGCCTGGCAAGC
>Ga0181517_10003672_pt1 | contig 14454 bp, 9 predicted proteins | sample PEATcosm2014_Bin_31_FD_119748 | JGI IMG/M metagenome (GOLD analysis project Ga0181517, IMG submission 119748) | Peatland microbial communities from MTU Mesocosm Facility, Houghton, MI, USA - PEATcosm2014_Bin01_30_metaG | ecosystem: Environmental > Terrestrial > Soil > Wetlands > Peat | place... | reverse complement strand
TTGCAAATCCCGCAAACTACGCGGGATTCGCACTTTTCCACCGCCTCGGCGACGACTGACAGTTAATTAAACCGGACATTTCATTTGCTACGAAAAGCGGACATTTCTACTTGCTAACGACACGTCCGAGTAGGCGGTTGATTCAGGAGCGAAGGCGCAAAGGTCCCTCCGCTCACCGGAATAAGGATATGCCGAACTTCTTAGCAATTAATAACCCAATCGCAAAGGCAACCAACCATAGCATCCCAAAGACTGCAACTAATCCTCCGCGCCTGAAACTAAGGATGCCACTTCCAGTTAGCATCACAGACGCGTAGAAGAGAGCATCTGCTCCGAGGCCAAGAGCGATTGCTATACCGCAGAAGACCAGGATAGGTCTCGTAAAGAAAAGCATTTTCAACCCTCCTTGGAAGTTGATAAGGTTTTACGATCGGTTCCTTTCTAGGGTGCTTGAGTCGGTTTTGCCCTTTCTGGCCGATTGTCGCCGATACGTACACGATCCCGACTTCGGGCCCCCGGGGGTCGGCCCAGGCCGAATTTCGGGTTGGGGCGAGATGGCGGTGATTCAGGCGGAATTGCAGAACACTAACCACAGTCGTGCAATTCTCAAACCCGGGACTCGATGCCGATCATCTCAGCCTCAGAATATTTCACGAGAAATCTCCCGTGGGTTCGAAGACCTTTCTCGATGGCAATGACGCTAAGTATGGCGCGCACATCGTCGGCGGCTTCGGCCTCCATTACTTCTTTCGTACCGATCTCGGCTAGTTTCCGTATCGCCTGAAAATAGTCATTCGCAATCCATTCCGGGACATCCGGGTTCATACCTTGAGTGCGAGCCAATTCGATGATTGCGACGATTGCATAGGTGTTCCAGTCGATCACGCCTCGTTCTTGATAACTTCTGACGAGGAAAGGAACAGCTGCGAATGAGGCTTCCCCAACGTCCCCTTGGTGATGGAGTTCCTCCCAGAGTTCCTGCCAGACCCTTGCAGTGTCGTGCTCAGTTTCGAGTCTCCTGAGCATCGGACGCGGGTCGGACGGCATCCTGTATCCTCCGGTCATATTCGACCAGCGAGCGTCTTCAAGGCTGATCATGGGAGCCTCTTTCTGCTTTGTGAACTCAATTTTCAATGATAGTTGGTGTGCTGTCGGCAATCCGGACAGAACCCGGTTTGAGCGTCAGCGTCATTTTCTGGCACCTGATTTTGGACGACAAAAGACTCAATGATTCGGACTGAACGAATGAAGAGGTCTTCATTTTTTAGTTCAATGCCCCATGCTCAGAAGTTTTCCGGGGTTATCGTTCACCAGCACGCCGCTCTTGTGCTCGCCAAGGTCAAGCATCAACTGGCGCATCGCTCCGTTGTGTAGCACGTTGTTGCGGATCACGCAGTTTTCCAGTCCCCGATAGACAATGCCGAAGGACGGACTCAACGTCCCCGCGTTGTTGTCATCCCAGTATGCCTGCAGGTTGTTTCCCACGCAGGTTACGCCCGTGCATTCCTCCATCAGAATGTGCGCGGAGTCGTGACTCTCAGCTGCGGCAAACTTGCCGCTGCGCTTGAAGAAGTTTCCGGTAATGCACACTTGTGTGCAGGGCACGCGACTCTTGCGCAAGGCCAGCCCGCAGGTTCCAGCACGGTCAAAGAAATTCCCGGTGATCTGGTATCCATCGCCGCCGGTGATTGGCACGTTTTCCTCGTTGTTCCACTCGATGCGATTTGCAGTGAAGGTGACCGAGGCGTTTTCCTGACGAGCTGCGAAGCCCGCTCGTTTATTGCCTGAGAACCAGTTGTCCAGCAGGAATCCATCCCACCCGCGCAGGTTGAGGCCATCGCCTCCGCAATAGGCAAACATTGAATGCCGCACGCTGAAGCACCAGGCGCAGGCCAGATGCGCGCCGTCTCCCGTGAAATGCAGAACCTGACAGCGATCGATGGGAAAGCTGTCTTCATGCGCGCCCCACTTGCTGCGATCAAGCAGAATGCCGTGGATGTTCTTTCCCAGTCCGCCGCCATCGAGAGAGAGTCCTTCCAGCGATACACCACGGCCTTCCGTCAAGTTGAGGAGGCACACTGAGTCATTGCCGATCAATTGCAGTACCGAGCCTCCAGGGTTGCTGTAGTTCCAGGCGGCAACACCCACTAGCGCTGTTCCCGGTCGCAGGAAAAGCTCGCGCGTCCGATAGATTCCAGGGGGAAGAAATACGCCACCGCCATTCTGTCCGGCTGCGTCCAGTACTTTTTGCAGGGCCTGCGTATTATCGCTCTTGCCATCGCCCACTACTCCCCACATGTGCGCATCCAGAAACTCGCGGCTGGCAGAATTCTCTTGTGCGCCAAGTGTCGCGCTGGCCAAAAGCATGGAAGCACTGCCCAAAATCGCTCCGCGAGTCATATCGCGACGAGAGAGCTTCTCTGTTGTGCGCTCTGTCATGGGGAAATCTCCTTCCGTTTTTTCAACGGACTTCGACGCCGATCTCAAGCCGGTTTCCATTTTAGGGCAAATGAGCGCAACTGATTTAATCTCTCGAGAATCGTAGAACTCCAGCAAAAGCGCCGCCTCTTGGCAGGTGGACCAGGTCGGACCATCCACGAATGACTGGACTGGGTGGCGCATATCTCGATTCTGAGAGATGGGAACAACAAACCCTTATCATCCGCTTCCAGAGTGGCAAGCTGCCCATGACGGAAGCCTTCTCTCTTCGCGCCTCGCACTTCTCGGAGAGCCGGCGAATAACGGAATTCCCGATGATCCCGCTAGGTCGCGTTAACCTACCAACCCGGAAACAAGTCAGCGGATGGAAATTCTTTTTGCAGGCGCATGCCAAGTGCTACGACGCGCCAAAGCCAGCCTTCGACGCTTGCTCCCGCCCGGATTCCGCCGAAAGAGACTTGAGCTTTCCGACATAATCCTCATGGAGATTGCCGCGTGCATCCTCATTCCCCTGCGATGGTTGCAGGTTAGCGATATCTGCGCCCCGTGTAGACTCAGAAAGGAGGATTGTGAATGAGCGCGAAACAACTACTGGCTGAAATCGATCGTGGCATCAACGCCTTGCAAAAGGCGAGTACCTTGTGTTTGAAAGGTGACGCCGCTTCACCGAAGGCAAAATCAATTGCAGCTAAGACAGCGAAGCAGATAGTGGGCCCAGCAAAGAAATTCGCTAAGGGCGGCATAAGCGATGAGGGCCGAGCCAGGATCGCCGCCGCTCAGCAAAAGCGCTGGGCCAAGGTTCGGCGGGAAATGAACAAGGCAGCTAAAGCCTCTAAAGCCGCATTGGCCGTTCCAGCTGCAAAGTAACCCGCAAACATGCGCTTAGGGCCCCGAGGTTATCGACCTCGGAGACTCAATGCTTAACGGAGACTATCTCGGCCAAAGCACCTGCGCAGACCAGGAAAACCACGGGTGCGGCTACTGCGGCCCGTCGCTCGACAATGATGTCGCAGGAGTTGCCGCCAATCGCTCGATTCCGCGTTGCGACCAAGAAAAACTTGCGCCTAGGCGACTTCAGGTTCCTAATCCATGGACGGCACTTCCGCAATATGGCACACGCGCTGAATCTCGGACCACCTACGACGCATCGTCTCTGCTTAGCTCGATTTGCTTGAACTCGTCACCGAGGAAACGGAACTTCCGGCCAAACAAGCCACCGAGTTTTGAGTCGGCTGTAGCGAAGAAGATTTGGCGCTGACCGCTCAACGCGATGTCTCTCAGATGGTCCAAAGCGATAGTGTGTTGATGTCGTCCACGTGCGCCACTGGATCGTCGAACAGTATAACCTTGGGACCGGTTCTCAGACGTCCGTTCATCGCGAGGAATGGCGACAGCGCATACTCCACGCGCTGTCCAGAACTCATTTCTTCGAGTTCTACAGCGCGACTTCCGCGGCGGACGATCTTCAGCCCGCCATCGACGACAAGCTCGAACTCATTCGGCGCGTGAATCTTCGCAAATGTAGACGCGATTCGATCGACGTTCTCGCGGAGAACCGTATCAGCGAGCATCCGTTCTGAGTGGTGGCTAAGCAGGTCTCGAATCACAGCCTCGGCGCTATTAACCCGTTGCAGCTTCACAGTGAGTTTTCGGTGAGCCTGCGTAACGTGGCGGCTGGCGCCTCTGCACTCCATAGCAATTCATCTGTGCTGTCATCGGAACCGAATGACGATTCCTGCGCCGGCGCGGAGACTATTCTGCGCGTTGTTTGTGGAGTTGGGCAGTTGCGTACGCAGCCAGCTCGCTTCAAAAGCGAGCAAGGCCAGATGGGGCGTGATCGCGACGTTTATGCCGCCTCCGAGGTTCACCGCTAGGCTGTTCTGGCTGGCGGCAGCTCCAGTGGCGGCGGGAAAGGCGCTGTTGAAGCCAAACGCCCCACCCACGAGCGCCTGGCCGAAGAGCGCATATTTTCGATGTGCCAGCGACCATGTGTAGCGCTCCGAACGTGGCCGTCATCAGGTTCAGGTCCACGCCCGAGGAGTTGATATTGGACGTGTGAATTCCCCACCCAAGTCGGCCACCGCGCTCATGCCGCGATAGAGCTCGCCGGCCGCCCGCACGCTGCCTCCCTGCACCCAGAAATCCTTACCGGTGGCCAGATCGGATAGCGTTGCGTCGTAGGTAAAGGCGACATCGAGCGGGTGCTTGGGTTCCGAGTTTTGGGGCGGCGCCGCCTGCGCGGCCATCGCGATGATCGCCGGTCCCCAAAAGGAGCATACTCCTGAGTCGTCTTGGCATCGTATGTCTCCCTCGCGTTATTGCACGTTGAGCGTCACGCTGGTCGAGTGTTGCAGCGTGCCGCAGGTTGCTGTGATGGTGACGGTGTAGTTCTCTGGCGATTGCGTGAAGAAGCCGCCGCCACAGCCGCTCATCAGCGTAGCCGCCGCGCCGCCCGCGAGCAGCAGCGCCACGCAGATCAAATGCCGCAGCAGATGTCGTCCACGCTTACGCAGGCCCCCCACGCCGAACAGCAACAGCAGCGCCAGCGCGAAGGGTGCCGCGTACCGGCCCGACGACCGCGGAGGAGGAGCTTGCGCCGCGGCGCTTGCCGGAGCAGTCTGGATGGTGACCGTGATGGTTTGCGGACCACCATTGACGGCGATGCTGGACGGCGAAAAGGTAACTGTCGCTCCCGGCGGCAAGCCGCTGACCGCGAAGTTCACCGTGCCCGCATAGCTGCCGTACATGGGCGTTACGGTCACCTGGTAGATGATCTTGCTGCCCGGGACCACCGTCTGGCCGGCCGGCCCGGCGAGAGTCATGGTGAAGTCGAGCGGGGCTACGACGATGGTGGAAGAGCTGTTCGCTGTCGAGCTGCTGCCGGTAAAGTTCTTGTCGCCTGAATATGTGGCTGTGATGGCGTGACTCGCCCCTGGAGCCAGCGTTGCCGTCGCGTAGGCGGCCGTGCCCGTAGTGAGCGCGATGGGAGCCGCGTTGAGCAGCGTGCCGTTATCGTAGAAGCTCACCGTGCCGGTGGGCGCGGAGGTGGGCGCGGAGGCGACGGTCGCGGTCAGCGTCACGGTCTGGCCCGGCGTAATGGAGCCGCTGCTCATGCTCAGCGACGTTGCCGTTGCGGCCTGCGTGACGGTCAATGTGCCATTCGTGATCGACTGCGTGTAGTTGGAGAGAGCGGCTCCCGTCACGCTGGGCACAATCGCGTATGCGCCCACGTCCGAGCTGGCGGTGGCTGCGGTCGAAAAGCTTTCCGTAAAGCTGTTGCCGCCCACAGCCCCGGTCACGCTGCCCGTGAAGGCCGGGTTCGTCGTGCCGTAGGCTTTCGTGGCGTTATTGGCTGCGATGGTCAGAGACGCCTGGTTGACGACGATCTTTGCCGTCACCTCCGTCGCGGCTGTGTAGTTGGTACTGCCGGCCTGATCCGCCGCGATCACGATCGTGCCCGCGCCGGTCACCGTCAGTGTGCTGCCGCCGATCGTGCCTGGCCCGGAGATCACGCTGAAGCTGATCGCATTGCCCGAAGCTCCGCCGCTCGCCGTCAGCGCAATCGGCGAGACGCCGTAGGTCACCGGCGAACTGGGCGTAAAGCTGATCGCCTGCGACGCCTGGTTTACGACGATCTTTGCCGTAACCTCCGTAGCGGCTGTGTAGTTGGTGCTGCCGGCCTGATCCGCCGCGATCACGATCGTGCCCGCGCCGGTCACCGTCAGTGTGCTGCCGCCGATCGTGCCTGGCCCGGAGATCACGCTGAAGCTGACCGCATTGCCTGACGCGCCGCCCGTCGCCGTCAGCGCAATCGGCGAGACGCCATAGGTCACCGGCGACGTTGGTGGCATAAAGCTGATGGCCTGCGACACCTGGTTGATGGTGAACTTCACCGAGACTGGTGTAGCGGCCGAGTAGTCCGTGTTGCCGGCCTGCCCGGCCTGGATGGTGCAGGTCCCGGCGGAGAGTATGGTCACCGTCGATCCCGTCACCGAGCATACGCTGCCTGTGGTGGAGGTGAAGCTCACAGCCAGCGACGAGCTGGCCGTCGCGCTCACCGCGAAGGTTCCCGATGGGGAGTACGTATACGACGTGACGGCCGGGTTGAAGCTGATGGTCTGACCGATTTGACTCACGTTGAAGGAGCTGCTGGCCATCGAGATGCTGGGCGGCGGGGTGAGCGCCGGATTCAGCGCCAGCGTGGCCGTGAGCGTGTCGCCGGTCTCGCCGAGGGTGAATTGCAGGTTGCCGAAGCTGGCTTGGCCGCTGCTGGTGGACGCGCTGGTAGTGGATGAGCCGGTCAGGTCAGAGTCGGCGTCTGTAACGCTCACTGTAGCCGAGGCCGCCGCAATCGCACTGCCGCTCTCGGTGACCGAGACGATGGGCGCGGGCGACATGGTTGCCCCGACAACGACGTTCGTCGGCTGTTGCGCCGTGAAGTTGAGCGCGTAGTTCGTTTGCACCGCGCCTGCGTCCACGCTACCGGATGGGCAGTAGCCGCCCGCGCCGGTGCTGCCGAACGAGACGCCGCGCTGGTCAGAGGTGATCCCCGCCGCGTGCGCCGCGGAGTAGGCGCCCGCGCAGATGGCCACGCTGCCGGGCAGCGGGATCATCGTCTGCGTCGAGCCGCCGTAGTTGCCCAGCGCAGACAAGCCGATGGCCGGAGCAGGCGCGGTGGGCGCCGGGCTATTGTAGTTCCCCACCACGTTGCCGCCGTCGTTGCCTGCGGCGCTTGTGAATGTCGGAGGGCCCCCGTAGTCTAAATCGTCGAGATCGTCGTAGCTGCTTACGGTCGTCGTGGTTCCCATCCAATTACCGTCGACGATGCTGTTGGTCATAATCAGCGTGCCGTAGTTGAGCATGCCGCCGCCGTCGCCCTCGCCGGAGGCGTCGCCGGAGGCGGAGTTGCCGGAGAAGGTGCTGCCGGTCATCGTGAGCGTGCCACTGGTGAAAATGCCGCCGCCGATACCTGCGCCCGCGATACCGCTGTCGGCGGAATTGCCGGAGAAGGTGCTGTTGGTCACAATTAGCGTGCCGTAGTTGGCGATGCCGCCGCCGTCGCCGACGCCCGCGGTACCGCCGCTGGCGGAATTGCCGGAGAAGGTGCTGTTGGTTACCGTCAGCGTGCCGTAGTTGAGGATGCCGCCGCCGTCGGCCTCACCGCTGCCGCTGGCAGAGTTGCCGGAGAGAGTGCTGTCTGTCACTGTCAGCGTGCCATAGTTAGAGATGCCGCCGCCGGCGCCCCAATCGCTGCCGTTGCTGGAGGAGTTGCCGGAGATAGTGCTGTCGGTCACCCTCAGCGTGCCAGTGTTGTAGATGCCGCCGCCGTCCCAGGAAGAAAACCCGTTGGCGATGGTCAGCCCGGAGATGCCGGCGGTTGCCCCCCAGACGGTAAACACTCCATACGTTTTATCGCCGGAGACCGTCAGCACGTTCGCGCCGGGGCCCGTGATTCCAATGTTTCCCGTCAGCATAGGCAGGGCGCTCGTTAAAGTAATCGTCCCGGTCACGCCTGAAAAGGCGATGTTGCCTGCGCCCGCCGCGTTGGCTGCCGTAATGGCGTCGCGCAGCGTGCAGTTCGCTCCTCCGCCGCCGTTCTGGCATTGCGATGCGTCGCCGGTAACATCGTCGGTCGCAACCGTCACCACGTACGACGGCGCCGCATTCACCATGATCCCCGTCTGCGGCGTGCTCGCGAGTCCGGCAAAGCTGGCCGTGATGCTCTCCGGCCCAGCAGTGGCGAAAGCCACCGTGAACGTGCCTACGCCGTTGGTTACCGTAATCGGGCTGCTCACGATAGGGCTGCCACCGCTGGCCGTAATATTTACGCTCCCGTTAAAGCTCGAGGCCAGGCCCCCGTGGGAATCCAGCGCGGTTACAGTGCCCGTGTACGGCACCGTGACGTACACAGGCGACGGATACCCGCTCACCACCAGGCTCGCCGCCGTGCCGATCACGTTGAAGCTGTTGCTGGCCTGCTGCGAGCCTACAACCGGCGCGGTGACGGCGAGCTTGAAGGAAGATCCCCCGGTGTTGACCGCGAGATCGCCAAAAATTGCCTCATTGACCACGCCGTTGGTCAGCGCGGACCCTGTGGTCTGGGTCAGTGTGCCGGAGAGATAGGATGGGCTTCCATCGGGAATAAGGGCCAACGTGACCGGAATGCCGCCCACCCTGTCCGACGCGCCCGTAAGCGCGTTCGTCTCCAACACTTCGACCGTGGGCGCGGGCGAGATGAACTGGCTCACCAGGGTGTCCGTCGGCTGCTGTAGAAACACGACCGCCGAGTAAAAAGTCTGCGCCGCGCCCAGGTCGACGGCGCCGGACGGACAGGAAGGATCCATCGGGAAGCCGCGCTCGTCGGAGGTGAGCTGGTTGCCGTTGGCGTCCACGGCCAGGGCCGCCGAGCCTCGGCAAATGATGCCCAGCGCAGGGGCCGAAGGGAGGTCAGGCAGCGGCATCATGGTCTGTGCCGTGGCCGTCGCCGGGCTCGAAGCCAGCAAGCCCAACGCCGGCGCGCCCACTGGATTCGCGAGTGTGCCGATCAGGTTGTGAGAGTTCTGTGTGCCGCAACCGTCGCAGTCATCTGAATTAGCCACGCCGCCCGTCGTGTTGCCGGCCACGATGCTGTTCCCTATCGTCACCGTGCCGGCGTTGCCGATGCCGCCGGCGGCGACGCTGGCGGAATTGCCGGAGACGGTGCTATTAGTCACCGTCAGCGTGCCGAAGTTGAGGATGCCGCCGCCGTAGGAGGTGGCGGAGTTTCCGGAGACGGTGCTATTGGTCACCGTAAGTATGCCGACGCCGCCGTTCATGATGCCGCCGCCCCAGCCATTACTGCCGCCGTTGACGGAGTTTCCGGAGAGGGTGCTATTGATCACTGTCAGCACGCCGGAGCTGTAGATGCCTCCGCCGTCGGGGGCGGAATTGCCCGAGAGGGTGCAGTTGGTCACCGTCAGCGAGCCGTTGTTGTAGATGCCGCCGCCTGTGTAGTTGCCGCTTCCATGCACAATGTTCAGGTTAGCGAGGGAGGCCGTGGCCGTACCCTGGTTCGGGATAAACCAGAAGACCGTATACGCGTCGGCGCCGCTAATCGTTACCAGGTTGGTCAGCGTGGCGCCGCTTCCCGTGGTGGGGCCGGTGATGCCGGTGTACGGCGGAATCTTCAGCGTGCCCGCCGCGCCCAGCGTGATGGTCTGCGCTCCGGCGAACACCGTCGCGTCGAAGTATATGTTGGCCGTCTGCAGGTTCGCGGCCTCGAGCAGCGCGTCGCGCAGCGAGCACGAACCGTCCGTACCGGAGGTGGTCGACGGCTGTGCGGTGCAGTTCGATGCCGTGCCGGAATCGTCACCCGTGCTGGTCACCACCAGGTTCGGCGCCGGATTGTTGGTCAGCGCAAAGCTCACGCTGCTCAAACCGCTCACTGCCGCCGTCACGTTGTAGCTGCCCGTGGTTCCGTTTGCGGTGGCCATCACCGAACACGTCCCGTCCACGGCCGCGGTGCAGACGCCTGAGGGGGAGAGTGCCGCGCTGGCGCCGTTGGCCGGCGGCGTGAAGGTCACCGTCTGCCCGCTGAGCGGGTTCCCGTAGGAGTCCGTCACCGTGACCGTCAGGGGCGTGGCGAAGGCCGTGTTCACGTATGCCGTCTGCGGCGTGCTGACTCCGCTGGCTGTGAGAATCGCGGCCCCCGCCGGGTTCACCGTGACCGTGTTCGATGTGCCGGAAATCGAGTACTGCCTCATAGCGCTGGCCGTCAGCGTATAGGCTCCCGCCCTCGTCAGAGTCACAGGCCCGCTGCTTATTCCGCTGCTCAACGTCATCGTCGCCAGATAGGTGTTATCGCCGGAGATCGTCAGGTTGACTTGGTCGGCGTTGTTCAGAACGGTGTTGCCGTAGGCGTCCAGCGCCGTCACGATCACGCTGGAGGCCGCGCCGGCCGTTACCGGCGTCGTGGCGCTGACCGAAAAGTGCGTCACTTGACCGATCACGTTGAAGCTGTTGCTGGTCTCCGGGGAGCCTACGACCGGCGCTGTGACGGCAAGGGTATATGGTCCCGCGGCGTTGACCGCGAGATCGCCAAAAATGGCCTCATTGACCATGCCGTTGGCGGTCTGCGCGGACCCGGTGGTCTTGGTCGGCGTGCCGGAGAGCCAGGAGGGGCTTCCATCGGGACTGAGGGCCAGCGTGACCGGAATGCCGCCCACGCCGTCCATCGCGCCGGTGAGCGCGTTCGTCTCCTCCACCTCGACGATGGGCGCGGGCGAGATGGCCTGGTTCATTAAAGTATCCGTCGGCTGCTGCAAAAACGCGATCGCCGTGTAGTTGGTCTGCGCCGCTCCCAGGTCGATGGCGCCGGACGGGCAGGAGGGGTCCATTGGGAAGCCGCGCTCGTCGGTGATGAGCGGGATGCCGTTGGCGTCCACGGCCAAGGCCGCCGAGCCCCCGCAAACGATGCCCAGCGTGGGGGCCGAAGGAGAGTCAGGCAGTGGCATCATCGTCTGTGCCGTGGCCGTCGCCGGGCTCGAAGCCAGCGAGCCCAGAATCTGGCTGATATCCGTGAACCCGGTGGGCAGGCCGATCAGGTTGTGCGCGTCCTGCGTGCCGCAACTATCGCAGTCGTCTGAATCAGCCACGCCCCCCGTCGTGTTGCCGGCCGCGATGCTGTTCGCCATCGTCACCGTGCCGGCGTTGGCGATGCCGCCGCCGGAGGAGGCGGAGTTGCCGGAAAAGGTGCTGTTGGTCGCCGTCAGCGAGTCGGCATTGGCTATGCCGCCGCCGTTGCCCCCACTACCGTTGTAGGCTCTGGCGGAATTGCCGGAGAAGGTGCTGCCGGTCACCGTGAGCGGGCCGCCGTTGGCAATGCCGCCGCCGTTGCCCGCGGTATTGCCGGTACCAGCGGAATTGCCCGAGAAGACGCTGCCGCTCACCTCCAGCACGCCGTAGTTGCCGATGCCGCCGCCGTTGCCCCCGCTACCGCCGTAGGCGGTGGCGGTACTGCCGGAGAATGTGCTGCCGGTCACCGTCAGTATGCCGCCGTTGTAGATGCCGCCGCCGTTCGCGGCGGCATTATGGTAAACGGTGCTGTTGCTCACTGTCAGGGTGCCGCTGTTGACGATGCCGCCGCCATTCGAGAGGGCGGCATTTCCCTGTTCGATGGTGAGGCCGTAGAGGCTGGCGGTTGCCCCCGTGTTGACGTTAAAGACCTGACACCAGTCGTTCGCGGAGACGGTGAGCAGGTTCGCGCCGGGGCCGAGGATATTCACCTGCCCGGTGATGGTGAGCGGGTTGCCCGTTCCCGCCGGGATGGTGCGAGGATTCAGATTGATGGTTCCGGGCGTGGTGACTGGCGGCGTGCCGGAGACGAACAGCGCCGGCGCGAACCCGATGTCGCCGCCCGTCCCGTTGTTCGTGGTTTCGGCGTCGGCCACCGTGATGGCGTCGCGCAGTGAGCAGGTATTGCCCGTGCCGCTTGTGCAGTCGGGGCTGGAGTCTGTCTGGTCCGTGAGCGTGGTTACAGTCAGGTCGTTCGTCTGCACCGCGCCCGCATCCACCTGTCCGCTAGGGCATGTCGAGGGGCTCATCGGCCAGCCGCGCTGGTCGGTGGTGGGCAGCGTTACGTCCGCCGGCGTCGTGGTTCCATTGCAGATGGCGGGCGAGCCGGGCAGCGGGATCATGGTCTGAGTGGGCCCGCCGTAGTTGCCCAGCGGGGCCAGGCTGATGGCGCCCGAACTGACCTGCGTGCCGTTGGAATAGCCCACAAAGTTGCCGCCGTCATCTGTTTGGCGTGGACCTTGCTGATCGAAATCGTCGGCGCCGCCCGCGGCAGTGTTGCCCGCAACGATGCTATTGGCCAGCTTCACCATACTGGTCGGTCCATTGAAAAAATTGAAGATACCGCCGCCGTTGCCGCTAATGGAAACGGAGTTGCCGGAGACAGTGCTGTGAATCACCGTCAGCGGGCCGCCGCTGTAGATGCCGCCGCCCCAGTTGGAGGCGTTGTTGCTGGAGAAGGTGCTGTCGGTCACACTCAGCGTGCCGAAGCTGTTGGAGATGCCACCGCCTCTAGAGGCGGAGTTTCCGGAGAAGGTGCTGTTGGTCACCGTCAGTGTGACGTCATTGGAGATGCCGCCACCGTAGCCCCCATCACCGCCGTTGATGGCGGCGGAGTTTCCGGAGAAGGTGCTGTTGGTCACACTCAGCGTGCCGAAGTTGGCAATGCCGCCGCCATCGTCAGCGGAATTGCCCGAGAAGACGCTGCCGGTCACCGTCAGCGCGCCGCCGTTGTAGATGCCGCCGCCGCCGCCAGCGGAATTGCCCGAGAAGACGGTGCCGGTCACCGTCAGCGCGCCGCCGTTGTAGATGCCGCCGCCATTGCCGGGGGAGGCGTTTCCGGAGAGGGTGCAGTTGGTCACCGTCAGCGTGCCGTTGTTCACGATGCCGCCATAGTTCCCGTTGGCAATGGTCAGCCCGGAGATGCCGGCGGTTACCCCACTGGCGATGTTAAACACCGGATACGGCTGGTAGGGGGGGGGCATGGAGTTGCTGGAGACGGTCACCACGTTCGCGCCAGGGCCGGTGATGGTCACGTTGGCCGAGATTGTGGGCAGGGGGATGCCGGCCTGGAGCGAGATCGTTCCCGTCACCCCGGGCGCAAACACGATGGTGTCGCCACTATCCAGGTTGGCCGCCGTAATGGCGTCGCGCAGCGAGCAGGTGCCGCCGCAGGAGCCTTCCCACGAATCGTTGACGGTTTTCACCGTCAACGTGGTCGCGGCCGATGCCGGAATCGCGCACAGACATGCGGCCAGCAGCGCCGCGCTCGGCACGCGGGCCATCCGCCGGGCAAAGCGTCTGGCGCCCCGCGGGGCATCGCCGGCTTGCTGCGGAGCTTGCCGGGGAGTGGACGACGGACGATGCGATGAATGGGAAAAAACCTGAGACAACAAACAGCCGACGCGGGAGATGATCGAGTACGGCATGGCGAACAGCCTCGGAATGCGGGTCATGTGCCGGCATCCCGATGGGCAGACCGGACAGGTTCGTATTGGAGCGAAGGGGCGGCCTCCTCCCGATGAAAGCAGCACGGCTCGGGAATCACCCGGCGCTGTGTGGGGGATAAGGTCAGCCGGAGACGGCCGCACGCTGTCTATTTGGTCCCTGCGTGGAACACGGCTCGCTCGATCGGCACCGCGGTCAAGAAAAACTCATATGGATTTACGCCCGGATTATAGGGCAACGAGATGGACTTCGCTGTATCGCCTATCACAAGCTACGTCGCCGCTCGTCCGCCTCCGCGCGCTTCCGAAAGAACTACACGATCGGTCCGCAAGGCGCGTACAGCGGCGCCTGCCGCGCACCGCCCAGCACCCGGTCCAGTTCCGCCAGGTTCACATCGATGCGGCGCCTGGCGGTCTTCATTCCACGCATCCGAGTAACTCGCGAAAACGCTTCGTCAACGGTAACGCGAGAACCTCCTTGATCGACCGGTTCGGAACATAACTGTTGGACTGCTTGCCACGCCCCGTCGTCCTGCCCAGCAACACCCAGTTAGCCGCTCGGTAGCAGGCTCCGCGGAACCGCTTCGGATCGATGAACGTCTCCAGGAAGTAAATCGGATGCCCGTATATCTGCTGCCAGCCAGCGGAGATCCGCGCTGCCATCCGGCCCAGAATATGCGAAGCCAGATGCTCGACCCGTACCCACGGAAGGATCAGGAAGCGCGTGTTGTATGCGATGAAGCGGATCTGGCTGCGTCGCGCCGCCGCGTTCCAGCCGATGAAGCGGTCACGGCTGCCAAGGTGCCGCGGAGCCGATGACCAAGCCAGGCACGCGATGGGACGGCCATTTGCCTATACAAGATATTTGAGGTGCTCTCCAACCGGCTGTTCACAGCCTGAAAAGAAACAAATCTTGATTAAGCCGCCAGCGGGGTGATCTGCACGTCGAAACCGAGGTTGTGCAACCGGTTGACGAGTCGCAGAACGTGTTTGCCTTTGGCTTGGCTGTCGAAGTGAT
>Ga0181517_10003671_pt1 | contig 14457 bp, 8 predicted proteins | sample PEATcosm2014_Bin_31_FD_119748 | JGI IMG/M metagenome (GOLD analysis project Ga0181517, IMG submission 119748) | Peatland microbial communities from MTU Mesocosm Facility, Houghton, MI, USA - PEATcosm2014_Bin01_30_metaG | ecosystem: Environmental > Terrestrial > Soil > Wetlands > Peat | place... | reverse complement strand
CGCGCAACAAGCGCTCGAGCGCGCCCGGATCGGACGGCGCGTGCGACCGCCGCAACAGGCAGGACGGCGACGTCAACATTATTGGTCATACCAAGCCGGTTTCACCAGCCCGACGTAATCGGCCAGGGCCGCTTTCCGGCGGCTGGCGCGCGACGGGAGCACGCGATCGAGCGCGTAATCCAGGCCGGCTCGCGCGCTGACCAAGAGCCACCACAGATACATCCGGCGGCGATACGCGTGGCGGGTAAAAAGGCCGCGCAGCACGCGCCCGACGCTCATCCAGCGCCGGTTCATGTCCCAGATTTTGCGTTCGAGTTCGTCGCGCGTCATCGTCGCGGTGCCCATGACCGGCGTCATCCAGTCATACCGCGCAAAATTACGGATCTCCAGCCAGCCGCGTTCGTTCGCTTCGTCCCACATCGACGTGCCGGGCACGGGCGTCAGCGGATGAAACGCCGGGTAATCGGGGGCGAGCCGCGCCGCGTACTCGGCGACGCGGTCGAGGTCGGCCGGCGTGTCGTCGCGCAGGCCGACGATGAACGTCGTTTGCAAAAACACCGCCGGAAATTCGCGGCGCACGCGGCGCACCGTGCGCCCGGCGAGGTCCGCGTCGATCCCGCGTTTGCGCAGCGCGGCCAGCTCGTCGGTGGCCGCGCGTTCCAGGCCGACGCAGATGTGGCGCAGGCCGCCGGCGACGAGCTTGGCGAACAGGCCGCTGTCCAGGTCACGGTCGAGATGGTCGGCCCGCATGAAGGCGAACCAGTTGATGTCGAGCCGGCGGCGCAGCAGTTCGTCGGCGAAGCGTTCGCTCCACGCGGCGTCGGCGTTCCACACGTCGTCGACGAACACCAGGCAGCGCTTGCCGTAGCGCTCGCGCAGTTGCGTCATTTCGTCGAGCACCGGCTCGACCGACCGCGTGCGCCAGTGCGGCAGGAGTTCCTCGTGCGGCGGCAGGCCCACGCGCCGCGCCATCTGCAGCCAGCACGCGCAAAAGCGGCAACCCGACGTGCAACCGCGGCCGTGGTGAATCGTCACGCCGCCCGGCGAGAACAAATACCGCGCCTGGCCGTACCGCTCCATCGGCAGCAGGTCGTAGGCCGGGCCGGGCAGGTCGTCGAGGTTTTCGACGAGCGCGCGCGGCGCGGTGAACACGATTTGGCCGTCGCGCCGAAACGCCAAGCCCGGCACTGCGGCGAGATCGCCGCCGCCGGCGAGCGCGGCGAGCAACTCGACGAGCGTCGCCTCGCCTTCGCCGCGGACGATGACGTCGATCGGGTAGCGCGCGAACGCGTCCGTCGCCGCATGCGTGAAATGCACGCCGCCGGCGACTGTCGCGATCTGCGGGTCGACCGTCTTGGCCAGCGCGAACACGCGGCCGCTCTCGTGGGCATAGAGCGTTTCGCTGTCGCCGGCGAGGACGACCTGCGGCCGAAAGTCGCGCAGCGCCTGCTCCAGGCTGCGCCAGCCCATTTTGAGCGGCAGGCAGTCGAGCAAACGGACCTCGTGGCCCGCGCCGCGCGCCGCCGCGCCGAGCCAAGCCAGCGCTTGCGGCAGCAGGAAATTGTCCTGTTCGTTCATGTACGGCCAGAGGTATTTCGGCGGGCGGACGAACAGGACGCGCATCTAGAATTTTCCCCGCAGGCGCTGGCCGAATAGAATTCGTGCGCCGCGGACCAGCATGGGCAGTCCGATGGAGCGAATCCGGAAGAGATGGCGGAACACCATCTTCGGCCGCATGTAAAATCGCCACGTCGCCCGGCGGTGCAAGCGGAGCAGCGCGGCCGCGGTCAGCCCTGCGGGCACGTACGGCAATTGCGTCGGATCGACCTGGAACGTGAAGAAACGCTCCCACGCGTCCGGCGGAATTTTGCCGTCGCGCTCCAACTCGTCGTAAAGCGCCGAACCCGGCAGCGGGACCGTCAGCCCGAATTTGGCGAAGTCGATGTCCAGTTCGCGCGCGAACTCGATCGTGCGCCGCGTGATTTGCGCGGTCTCGCCCGGCAGGCCGAGCATGAAGAACGCCGTGATCTCCAGGCCCGCGCGCCGGGCCGTCGCGACCGCCTCGCGCACGGTGGCGACCGTGAAATTCTTGCCCACGCCGCGCAGCACGCCGTTGTCGCCCGACTCGACGCCGAACAAAATCCGGCGGCAGCCCGCGCGTTTCATCGCCCGACACAGTTCGTCGTCGACCATGTCCACCCGCGTTTCGCTCGTCCAGGCCGCGCGGTCCGGCACGCCGCGCGCGACAAAGGCCTCGCAGACGGCCAAACCGTGCGCCTTGTGATACGGAAAGATCGGATCGACAAACCCGATGTGCCGCACGCCGAACGCGCGCGACAGCCAATCGGCTTCGGCCGCGATTTCCGCCGGGCGGCGGGCGCGGTGCTTTTTGCCCTGGTAACCGAGGGCGCAGAACTTGCAGCGGTAGGGGCAGCCGCGCGTGCCCAGCAACGCCAGACAGGGCCGTGCGACGGTGACAAACGGCAGAAAGGTGTACCGTCGCCACGGCAGCAGCTCCCACGCCGGCCAGGGCAGCGTGTCAAGGTCCTCGAGATGCGGCGCCGGCGGGTTCGTCGTCGCGCCGCCGTTCCGCCGATAGCTGACGCCCGGCAGGCCGTCCGGCGCAAGTCCGGCGGCCAGCGCCGCGACCAACTGCGGAAACACCGTTTCGCCTTCGCCGTGCACGACCGCGTCGCAGCAATCCTCCGCCAGCAACTGCTCGGCGAACAGCGAGGCGTGCAGGTTGCCCAGCACGATGCGCGCGTGCGGCGCCTGATCGCGAATCGTCTGCGCCAGCGCGGCAGTGGCGCGCGCGGTCGGCGTCAACATGCTCAAGCCGACGACGTCGGCGCCCCATTCGCGCGCCAACCCGGCCACGTCGCGCGGCGAGCGGCCGGCGACAAAGTTGTCCAAAAGAAGCGTGTCATGGCCGGCGCGGCGGCATGCGGCGGCGAGATAGGCCACGCCGATCGGCGGCATCGGCTCCATCAAGCCGGCGTAGTCGCCGAAACCGGCGGCGATGTCCATGCCCGGATTGATCACCAACACGCGGGCCATGCTTACGGCCTCCGGCCCGCGGCAGCGAAGACCCGCGCCCACGGGGCGATGACGGGATCGGCGCGGCAGGCGTCTTCGGCGGCGAGGACCGCGTCGACATAGGCCGGATCGGCCAGCCGCGCGTCGTCGATGGCCTGCCAGAACGGGCCCTCGCCGAAATAGTGCGAACCGACGATCTCCGCGCCGGCCAACCCGCCGCCGGCCAGCAAGGCGGCCAAACGCGGTCGATCGAAATACCTGACCCAGCGCTCGCCGGGCCGCACGAGCGGTTCGCCGCGACAGGCGGCCAGCAATTCCCGCGGATCGTTCGCGCCGCCGACGGCCAAACCGCCGGGGCCGCCCTCGACCGAAATCGCGATCAACCCGCCGGGCTTGACGACCCGGACGATGCGGCGCAACGCCGCATCTGGTTCCGCCACGTAGCTGAGCGTTTCGATCGCGAACGCCGCGTCGAAACTCGCCGGCGGCAGTTCGTCGAGCCACGTCAGATCCGCGAGGTGCAATTCGACGTTGCTGCATTTTTCCGCCGCCAGGCGCCGCGCGCAAACGGCGAGCGCCCCGCGGCTCGGGTCGAAGGCGACGACGCGCGCGCACCGGTCCGCGAGAATCCGCGCAAACCGACCGACGCCGCAACCGGCGTCGAGCGCCGCGGCCTCCGGCGGCAGCGCCGCCAGATGCGGCGTCAGCCAGCGCAGGTAGGCGGCGGTGGACAACGCTTTCAAATGAAAATACGGCGACGCGGGCGAAAGGAAATCAGCTTCGGCGGCGCGCTCGTCCCACGCCTTTTCCCAACCGAGCAGATTGTGAAAATCCGGATGCGCCTTTAGTAATTCGGCGCGCGTTGACGCCCCGGCATAAAAAAAAGCGGTCAGACCTTCCGGCGACGGGCTTCGTTCGTCAACGGTCATCGCGAGTGGATAGATTACGGCCACCGACCCCCCGGCGACGCGCCACGCGGCCGATTGTAAGGCGAGCGCGTCGTCGTGCGGCTAGCGCGCGGGCGGCGTTGGACGCGGTTTTGGTGACGGACGCCATTCCATTAGGTTTCTCCTCACGCTTGGGTTTATGCAACACTCGCTAGAATATAAGCGTGTTCACGCAGCAGCGTCAAGCGCGGAGAGCCGCGCGGACCACGCGCGCCAAAACCACCAGGCCGCCGACGAAGCGTTCGGCCCAGCGCCGATGTCGAATTCGTCCGCTCTGCGCCATTTCGTTTTACGACGAGCTGGCCGGCGGCGTAGCTGACCCTCCAAATTCCGACCTGCATCCTAAGGGTTTCGCGGACCTTGACGCTTGTTTTTTTCTTGCCTATACTCCCGCCGCTTCACCGAGGTCGGGTAGCTCAGCTGGTAGAGCAGCGGACTGAAAATCCGCGTGTCGACGGTTCAATTCCGCCCCCGACCACAAGTAAGTATTGACGAAAAACGGGACGTTGGCTGAAAATTGCCACGTTCCGTTTTTTGTTTTGGCGAGAGATGGCGAGCCACGGAGACACAACGCGGTCGATGGCGGCAACCAAACGAATCTTGACAGCAAGGCCCGGCTCGCGTGAGTATGCGGCCACTAACTGTCTCTCCGGAACTTTACCCTGAGTTCGGGACACGCTCGTGAAAGGAGTCGACGATGCAAGCGGAAACCTATGCGAATCCGGCGCCGCTGGGCCTGATGGGCTTCGGCATGACGACCGTGCTGCTCAACATCCATAACGCGGGCTTCTTCCCGTTGGGGTCGATGGTTCTGGCGATGGGCATCTGCTACGGCGGGCTCGCGCAAATCGTCGCCGGCATTCTCGAATTCAAGAAGGGCAACACCTTCGGCATGACGGCCTTTTGCTCGTACGGGTTCTTCTGGCTGTCGCTGGTCGCCCTGATCATGCTCCCCAAAATCGGCTGGGCCGACAAGACTCCTGAAGGCTTCATGGGCTGGTACCTCTTTATGTGGGGCCTGTTCACCTTCTTCATGTTCCTCGGCACCCTCAAGGGAAACCGCGCCCTGCAGGTGGTGTTCGGAACGCTGGTTGTCCTGTTCATGTTGCTGGCGATTCGCGACTGGTTCGAGTCGCCGGCCGTCGGCACGATCGCTGGCTACGAGGGCATTCTCTGCGGCTTGAGCGCCATTTACACCGCCATGGGCGAGGTGCTCAACGAGAAGTTCGGCCGGACCATCCTGCCGCTCGGCTGACGGCGACGCAGAGGCTTCGAAGCGGGAAGGAGCGGCCGCCGATGGCCGAATTTGCGCCCGGCAGCGTCACTTTTTTGATCGCCTTTCCGGCCTTCAACGAAGCGGCGGCGATCGGCCCGCTGCTGCGCGAGGCGCTGGCGGCATTGCCGGCCGGCGGCGGGGTGCTGGTCGTCGACGACGGCAGCGGCGACCAGACGGCGGCGCTCGCGGCCGAGATCGCCGGAACGCAGCCGGTGCAGCTTGTCCGGCACGGCGTCAATCGCGGATTGGCGGCGGCGGTCCGCACGATCATCGAGCAAGCTGTCGTGCTGCTCACGCCGGACGGTTCGTTGGTCATTCTGGACGCCGACGGTTCGCACTCGCCGGCGCAGATCGCCGCCTTGCGGGAGAAAGCCGCGACGGGTTGCGACGTGGTCATCGCCAGCCGTTACGCGGCGGGCGGCGAAATCCGCGGCGTGCCGGCTCATCGCCGCTTTTTCACGACGTTCTCGAAATTGATATACCGCGCGATGCTCGGTCCGCCGCCGGCCCGCGACCTGAGTTGCGGTTATCGCCTGTACCGCGCCGAGTTGTTGCGGCGCGCGGTCGCGGCGTTTGGCGACAATTTGATCGTCGAAACCGGCTTCGGCGTGATGGTCGAACTGCTGACGAAGCTCGCCTGGCTCGGCGCGCGCGTTGGCGAGATCCCGCTGGTCTTGCGTTACGATCTGAAGCAAAGCCCGTCGCGGATGCGCCTGGGCCGCACGATCCGCGAGTTCATTTTTCTGCTGTGGCGGCTGCGCGCCGAGCGCGGGCGGCTCCGTCCGCCGAAGGCGGCCTGATCGATCTATACGGTCGGCCGCCGGCCGACGAGATCCGCGTCGTTACCCGCCGAAGGGCGGCGCCATCGTCCGCTTGTACAGCGAGAGCAGATGGGGGGCGGGGCCGAGTTCCTGTTGCAACCGGTACTCCGGATCGATGTCGTAATAGAGCGACCAATAGCGCGGAAAACCCGAATACGCCAAGTTGCCTTCGACGAGCCAATATTCGGCGCGATCGGAAAACCGAAATCTCGGGCTCAGCAATCCGAGCTGCTGATAGCCTCGCAAAACGGTTGCCGCGCCGGAATTGTTGTCCAGGTTCAAGCCCTGCGGAAAGCTGCGGGTCAGCAACTTGACGGCCGCGGGCGGCACTTCGGACCACTCCATCGGATTGAAGCCCAGCCGCATCGCCCCGCCGCGAAAACCAACCAACGCGCCGTAGTACGATCGCTCGTAGGGATGCGTCGCCGCTACGCCAATCAACCCGGGCAGCAGCAGAACGCCGCCGAGGATCGCGACGACGACGACGCGCCGCCGCGGCGTTTGGCTGGCGGCCGTCAAGCGCGCGGCTGCCGCGGCGAGCCCGACGCCCGCCATGCCGCAAAGCAGGATCTCGGTCAACAGAAAAAGCCGGTCGCCGTTGTAGACCGGCACGGACGGCGGGCAGACGATCAGCACGGCGAACACCGCCAAGAACGCGAACAGGCTGACCAGCGGATCGAACGGCCGCTTCCGGAGCCGCGCCAACGCAACCGCCGCAAAGGCAAGAATGACCAACGGCGTCGCCGCGAACAGCGTCGCCAGCGGGTACGTCCAGGAGTGAACCGCGTAGACCGCGCCGCGGAAATAACTCGGTTCGACGACATGCTGCGCGTGGAATCGGAGATAATCGATCAGCCGGACGAAGGTGTCGTTCCATAACCAGGGCCAACTTGCGACGAAGGTCAGGGGGCCGAGCAAGGCCATGAAAAACAGGTTGTCGGCGACTCGGCGGCGGTCGAACAGGTAGCCCCACAGAAAAAGCGGCACGACGAGAAAGACGCCGTTGTTTTTCGTGGCCATCGCCAAGCCCCAGACGACGCCGCAAAGCACGGCGGCGGCCCGGCGTTCCAGCCCGCGAACGAAAAGCAGAGCGCACAAAACCGAGAGCGCCGCCACGGGCAGGTCCAGCCCGCAGGTGAAGGCGTGGGCGACGATCCGCGGATGGGCGATCACGGCCAAGGCGCCGGCAGTCGCGGCGAGCCTGCCGAAGTTCGGCGCGATCAGGAAATACAGCGAAACTTGCAGGACCAGCAGAAAGAACAACCCGCCGACGCGGGGCCCAGCCAGCGGCCCGAAAACGCGAAAGAGCCGGCCGCAGAGGCCGTAGACGGTCTTCGCCAGCGGCGGATGCTCGTGGTTGATCGCATACGCGTCGTCGCGGGCCTGAAGCTGCCGGGCAAGCGCCGCCGCATCACCGCTGGCGACCGCCGCCGCGCCGCCGATCAGCCAATCGGCGTACGACCGCCCGGCGGCGATGTAGGGGGTTTCGTCGACGGTGACCGGCAGTCCGCCGGCCACGAAGGCGAAGAGGACAAGCGACAGCACACCCACAGGGAGCAACGGCAACGCCTGGCAGTTTGTTGATTTCATCGATACAGCCTGGCCTCCGCCCATGACGCTTCCAGTTTGCACTGCGACGGATCGACGAGATCGTGCACGTTCAGCTTGAGCAACTTCGTGCCGCGCACGTCGACGTCCACATACGCCGGCGGCCCGCCCGGAGTCAGCGCGGCGCTCTGATAGACGAGTTGATTGTCGGCCCAGACGTCGAATTGCGCGGAAACGGGTCCGTTGCAGGGGCCGGTGTGGTTCAAGCCGGCGAACGCCTCGAACACGCGGAAACGGCCGTCCAGGCGATACAGTTTTTCGGTCGGGTTCCCGGCGACCGGGAAGTTCAGGCCGGCGTCGAACGGGATGCGGCCCAGCGAGATGTGCTCGCGGACCGGCGCGGCCTCGTCGCCGCGCAGCCCCTCGCCGGCCGGGGCCAGGTTCTCCAGCCGCGCAAACGGCGGCGGGCACAGTTGCAATGTTCCGTAGACAACCGCCGCGCACGCCGCGACGATCAGGACGAGGCGCAGGCCGCGAACCGGTTCGTTCGGCGGTTCCTGCTTGGGGCTCGCCGCGATCTTTTTGTCACGGAACCAAACGAGGATCGGCACGCCGAACAGCAAGAGCAACAGAGCGGTTTTCCACCACGGCGGCTGATAGCGGAACGCGATTTCGTGGCGGCCCGCCGGGCACTCGACGGCCACGTACCCCGGCGAAACCATGATCGGCCGCACGGCCTGCCCATCGAGCGTCGCCCGCCAGAAGGGGTGATACGTCATCTTCAGCATCACCACCGCGGGCCGGTTCAGGTCGACGGTCGCCGTCCAGCGCTCGCCCCGCGTTTCGCTCGTCACGCTGCCGGGGTCGCCGACTTCCGCCGGCGAATCGAAGCGGATCGGCCCGTCGAAGACGGCGCGTTTGGCCTCGTGCTCGCCCGCGGCGGTTCGTTCTTTGAGCCGAAAATGCAGCGGGTCCGTCATGCGCACGACCGTCGCGAACGGTCCGTCCGGGATGTCCGCGAAGGCCATCCGCATGAATTTCCCCTGGCGCGGCAAATCGCTGTCCAGCCAGATCGCGACCATGTTCCAGTAGGTATGCTTGTCGGCGCGCAGCAAGATCGGCGTGTCCACCACGCGAAACAAGTGGTTGCCGGCCGGCGTCGCGTAGATCGCGTAGGAGTCGTCGGCGAAGACGGGCGTCAGGCCCCAGTAGCGATCGTCGCGCCACGACAAGATATGCGATACGCCGAAGAGGTCGAGTTGGTCCCAACGAAACGGGTCGAGCCAGTACGTGAAGTCGCCGGGCAACGCCCAGCCGAACGGCAGGTGTCCGAGCAGCGGGACGCCGTAGACGCCGGCGACAAAGTACATCGGCGCGCCGGCGATTCGGAAATGGTCGCCCCAACCATTGCGCGCCCCGGCCCAGACGCGCGTGACCGATTCACGGCCGAGCGCCGCAAAGAACGCCGGGGTCCGCGGCGCTTCGGCTTTATAGTCGCGGTGCAGATCGCGCACCAGGTCGCGGTTCATCGAGAGCACGCGCCAGGGCCCGGCCATGATCCCGATGAAGACGACCGCAGCCGCCGCCACGGCCGCGCCGCGCCAAGCGGCTTTGTTCGCTCGGCCGACGCGTTCGCTCAGCCAGGCGACGCCGACCCCGGCGAGCGCCGCGCCGAAAAAGTGGATGCCGAGGATGAAGCGAATGAACTGCATGTCGCCGGCCATCGGCAGCGCGTCGAACAAGCGGCCCCAGGTCGTTCGCCCGGCGAACATCAGCAGCGAAAACAAGAAGCCGACGGCCAGGGCGACTTCAATCCGCCCGCGGCGCAGCGAAACGCCGAAGCCGAGCAGAACCAGCGGCGTCAACAACGGCAAACGGCCGGCGTCGAAAAGCTGGCCTTTGAACAGGTTGATAAGGGTCCATGCGAACCCGAACGAATCGAACCGGCTCAAGGGTTCGTAGTGGCTCACCGCCGCGTGATACGGCGCGTTGCGCATCACCGGAATCAGGAAAAACGCCGCGGCGGCGCCGGCCAGCGCGACCAGCGCGACGAGGCGCTTGGCCGCCGGCAACCGCGGGCCGGCCAACCCCAGCGCCCACCAAAGAGCCAAGGTCGGCAACAGCAGGTACGGCAGAAACAAGTGCGCGAAGAACAGGCCGGCGAAGGCGACGAGCGGCCAGAACGCCCGGTTGGTCCGGCCGGTGAGCCACTCCCACACCAGCGCCAGCGTCCACGGGAAAACGGCCATGCCGAAAAGCTGCGTGAACAGCCCGACGCCGTAGGGCAGATACGTGCCGAACTCATGGCCGCACGCGAGCTGCGTGCCCGCGGTCAGAGACAGCACCGCGCCGGCCAGGGCCGCATTTTCCGAAAGGCCGAAGCGTTTCGCCGCGAAGTAATAACTCCACGGATACGAAAGCAGCAGCAGCACGACCAGCAACTGATAGAGAACGGCGACGGGAACCAGCTTGAAGGCCAACAAATAAAGCGCGGCAAGCGTCAGATGTCCGCCCATTTGATAGTGACCGAACAGCGGGAAGCCGCAGGCCCAGGTCGTCGAGAAAAAGTCGAGCGGGTTTTTGAACGCGGCCGCCCGATCGGCCATCTGCTGCGCCATGACCTGATGCAGGTTGCCGTCATTTACGTCGTAAAACCGCAGCGTCGCTTCGGGAAGAAGCTGAATCAGGAAAAAGAGCGAAAGGGCGAGCAAAAAAAGATAACTTCGTTTCATTTTCAAAAACCTGTCATTTCGGCAGCGCGGGCAAATCGTGTTTTCCGCTTATACCTTGAAGCGCCGTGAACACGCAACGGCGATCCGCGGCGCGGGCGGTCCGTCTGGCGAAAGATTCCGGCCGGAGCATCGCAGCCCCGGCCGGAGTCGTCGATTCCCAGCGAAATTTCGCGCCCGAACCGGCGCCGCCGGTTTCGGATCTTCGTGGCCGGACGTTATTCCGGCGGCGCATTCGGCGTCAGTCGCTCCACCGCTTTTTCCACACGTTCCAGGCGAAGCCGCAGCTCTTCGTTCTGCGCCCGCAGTTCGTCGTTCTCGTTTTTGAGTTGCCGCAGCGACTCGACGGCCAATGCCTCGAAGCCTTCGTACGACACGCTTTTGTAGCCGTCGGGGCCGGTCGTCACCCAGTTCGGGAACACCTGCTCCACGTCTTGCGCGATCATGCCGAAGTGACGCCCGTAGCGGCCCGCCGGATCGATCCATTCGAACGACACGCCCTGCAACAGCAGCAGCGTGTACAACGGGTCTTTCAGGGCCCAGACGTTCGTCTTCAACCGCGCGTCGGACGACCGGAACAAGCCCGTCGTCGTGAACGCCGCGCCTTCGATCCGCAGGGCGAATTCGTCGTTGTTCGTCTGCGTCACGGTCAAACCGTCGGCCAGCGTCGCGTGGCCGTCCACGTCGAGGCTGCCGCCGAGGTGCGTGTTGCCGCGCACGTCGAGCATGCACATCGGCTCTTCCGTGCCCACGCCGACCGAACCGAGCACGATCGCGTTCGCCCGCACCCAGAGGTCTTCCGAGCACTCGATTGCGCCATAAACCGTCAGGTCGTGCAACGCGTCCTGGTTGCCGATCTGGACGTTGCCGGCGGGATAGCTGATGCTCGATTCCTCAGCCGGGCACTCGCCGGCCTTCGGATCGACCGCAGCGGCCTGGCCGTTGGCCATCGCCCGCGCGATCACGGGCGAGTTGCCCGCGGCGCCGCCCAGCATGGTTGCCAAACCGAGCCGAACGGTCGACCAAAGCGTATCCGGCAACTCGCCAACGGAGGGCGGATGCTTCGGATCCCGCATCGTCTCTTGCGTGGCGATCGTTTGCCACTCCGTGCCGTCGCAGAATTGGTATCCGATGGCCGGAACGAACTGAATTTCGCCGGTGTTGTCGGGAACCGACGGACACGCTTTTCCGGCAGTGGCGCCAATTCGCACGCCGCCCGCCACGTCGATGGTCGCCGCCGGAACCGAGATATTCACGCCGACGTAACCGCCGTTGTAATAGATGTTGGAACCGGATTGGGTCCACAGCGTCGGACCGGAAGGACCGGTGGGACCAGAAGGTCCCGTGGCGCCGGTCGCGCCCGTCGGACCGCTCGGCCCCATTACGCCTTGCGAACCCTGCGGACCGGACGGACCCGTCGCGCCCGTCGGCCCACTCGGACCGGCCGCGCCAGTTGCGCCGGCGGGACCGCTCGGCCCCATTGCGCCGGCAGTTCCTGTCGGACCACTGGGTCCCGCCGGGCCGGAAGCGCCTGCCGGACCGCTGGGTCCCGCTGCGCCGGTGGAGCCCGCCGGACCGCTCGGACCGCTGGGACCCGCCGCGCCGGTAGAGCCAGCCGGGCCGCTCGGACCGCTGGGACCCGCCGCGCCGGTAGAGCCAGCCGGGCCGCTCGGACCGGCCGGACCTGTCGCTCCGGTGGCGCCCGTCGGGCCGCTCGGACCCGCCGCGCCCGTGGCGCCTGCCGGACCGCTTGGCCCCATCACACCTTGCGAACCCTGCGGACCGGAAGGACCCGTCGCGCCGGTGGCGCCGGTTACGCCCGCTGGGCCGCTCGGACCGCTCGAACCCTGCGCGCCCGTCGGACCGGACGGACCGCTCGAGCCCTGCGGACCGGAAGGACCGCTCGCGCCCTTCGCGCCGTCGGCGCCCGTCGCACCCGTCGGACCGCTTGGCCCCGTGGCGCCCGTTGCGCCCGTCGGACCGCTGGGACCCGCCGCGCCAACCGCGCCGGCCGGACCACTTGGCCCCATCGCACCTTGCGAACCCTGCGGACCGGAAGGACCGGTTGCGCCGGCTGCACCGGTCGGACCGCTAGGACCGGCTGGACCCGTCGCCCCGGCGGCGCCCGTCGCGCCGGTCGGACCGCTCGGACCCATCGGTCCGGTCGCGCCAGTTGGCCCAGACGGACCGCTCGCGCCCTGCGCGCCGGTCGGACCCATTGGCCCCATCACGCCCTGCGAACCTTGCGGACCGGAAGGACCGCTTGCACCGGTTGCGCCGGTTGGGCCGCTCGGACCAGTCGGACCAGTAGCGCCTGTCGCGCCAGTAGCGCCTGTCGCGCCAGTAGCGCCGGTCGCGCCGGTCGGACCGCTCGGCCCCATTCCGCCTTGCGAACCCTGCGGACCGGAGGGACCCGTCGCGCCTGTCGGACCCGATGGCCCGGTTGCGCCGGTCGGCCCGGAGGGACCCGTGGCCCCGGTGGCGCCGGTTGGTCCCATCGGACCCATGACGCCCTGTGAACCTTGCGGCCCGGAAGGACCGCTCGCACCCGTTGCGCCGGTTGGGCCGCTCGGGCCAGTCGGACCAGTAGCGCCCGTCGCGCCCGTAGCGCCGGTCGCGCCGGTCGCGCCGGTTGGACCGCTCGGGCCCATCACGCCTTGCGAACCTTGCGGGCCGGACGGACCGGTCGCGCCTGTCGCGCCAGTCGGACCCGACGGCCCAGTCGAACCTTGCGGGCCGGCGGGACCCATTGGTCCCATCACACCTTGTGAACCCTGCGGACCGGAGGGACCGCTTGCGCCGTTCGGACCCGATGGACCTGTGGAACCGGAAGGACCGCTTGGCCCGCTCGGACCCTTATCGCCTGTCGCCCCGGCGGCGCCAGTCGCGCCCGACGGACCGCTGGGCCCCATGGCGCCGGCGGCGCCCGTTGGGCCGCTCGGACCAGTCGGACCTGTAGCGCCCGTCGCGCCAGTTGGCCCAGACGGACCGCTCGCGCCCTGCGCGCCGGTCGGACCCATCGGCCCCATCACGCCCTGCGAACCTTGCGGACCAGAGGGGCCGCTTGCGCCGTTCGGACCCGATGGACCTGTGGAACCGGAAGGACCGCTTGGCCCGCTCGGACCCTTGTCGCCTGTCGCCCCGGCGGCGCCAGTCGCGCCCGACGGACCGCTGGGCCCCATGGCGCCGGCGGCGCCGGTTGGGCCGCTCGGACCAGTCGGACCTGTAGCGCCCGTCGCGCCAGTTGGCCCAGACGGACCGCTCGCGCCCTGCGCGCCGGTCGGACCCATTGGCCCCATCACGCCCTGCGAACCTTGCGGACCGGAAGGACCGCTCGAACCAGTGGCGCCGGTTGCGCCCGTCGGGCCGCTTGGACCGGTGGCGCCGGTGGCGCCGGTCGCCCCGGTCGGGCCACTCGGTCCCATTACGCCCTGCGAACCCTGCGGACCTGACGGACCGGTCGCGCCTGTCGGACCCGAAGGCCCCGTAGCCCCGGTGGCGCCGGTGGCGCCCGTCGGACCCATCGGACCCATTACGCCCTGCGAACCTTGCGGACCGGAGGGACCGCTTGCGCCGTTCGGACCCGATGGACCTGTGGAACCGGAAGGACCGCTTGGCCCGCTCGGGCCCTTGTCGCCGGTTGCTCCGGCGGCGCCAGTCGCGCCCGACGGACCGCTGGGCCCCATGGCGCCGGCGGCGCCCGCTGGGCCGCTCGGCCCTGTCGCGCCGGTCGCGCCGCTTGCTCCCGTCGGACCGCTCGGCCCGGCGACGCCCTGCGAACCCTGTGGACCAGAAGGACCGCTTACGCCGGCAACGCCGCTGGCCCCTGACGGACCTGAGGGGCCTGACGGACCGGTCAGACCCTGGAGCCCCATCGGGCCCATCGGCCCCATCAAACCCGTCAAACCCTGGGGGCCGGACGGGCCGCTCGGCCCCATCGCGCCGGTTGATCCCGTGGCGCCGCTGGGGCCGCTCGGGCCCATTGCGCCAGTTGATCCCGTGGCGCCGCTGGGGCCGCTCGGGCCCATTGCGCCAGTTGATCCCGTGGCGCCGCTGGGGCCGCTCGGGCCCATTGCGCCAGTTGATCCCGTGGCGCCGCT
>Ga0181517_10003668_pt1 | contig 14463 bp, 17 predicted proteins | sample PEATcosm2014_Bin_31_FD_119748 | JGI IMG/M metagenome (GOLD analysis project Ga0181517, IMG submission 119748) | Peatland microbial communities from MTU Mesocosm Facility, Houghton, MI, USA - PEATcosm2014_Bin01_30_metaG | ecosystem: Environmental > Terrestrial > Soil > Wetlands > Peat | place... | reverse complement strand
GTAGGCGAACCCATACCCGAGTTCCCCCAGCCCTCCGAGCAAGGCTCCAAAGTCTTTTCCTGCGTTGCTCGACAGGACGCCGGGCACGTTCTCCCAGACCAGCCACCGGGGGCGATAGCGGTCAGCAATGCCAAGATAGGTGAGCATGAGGTTGCCACGCGAATCAGCCAGTCCCTTTCGGAGTCCTGCGCCGCTGAATGACTGGCAAGGGGTTCCGCCGACAAGAAGGTCAATTGCTCCATCGGGCCACTCCTGAAAACGGGTCATGTCGCCAAAGTTCGGCACGTTGGGGTAGTGATGCGCCAGCACCTTGCAGGGAAACTTTTCAATCTCCGAGAACCAGGCAGGCTCCCAGCCCAGGCCGTGCCATGCCACGGTGGCGGCTTCAATGCCCGAGCAGACGGAACCGTATCTCATCGTCCCTCCCCCTTAGCGGAGGGCTTGGAACGGCGCAGGGCCTCGGCGCGGGTGGCCTCCAGCTCGGTTCGCCCCGCTCAGGTCCGCCTCGCTCAGGTCCGCCCTAGTTCCCTCGCGGCCATTAGTGGATTGCCACAGGCTATGCGCCGTGAGGATGGCTTGCAGTTTTGCTTGGTCCATGGTCAGTCCTGTGAGGTTGGAGTCCGCGTCCCGGTGCCGTGGGGCTAGTTCTCGATCTCGTCTACTCGGTATCCCCTGCGGCGCATCGCCTCAGGACAAAGGTCGCACAACGGAAGCACCTTGGGCTCGTTCGCCGTCTTGGCCCCCGTGACAGTGTAAAACTTCGCGGCCCGCTTGATTCCCATGGGATGCTCAGCGGTCTTTTCTTCGGTACAGGGCACAAGGCCTTCGCAAAATCTCAGCATGATTGGAGATTCCTCAGCGTGGTTTGGCCAGCGCCCTATGGATCCACGGCGCCAGTTCACTTGCTTTTCCAGGTGGCATCTTTGTCTTCGGTGGAAACTTTCAACTTCGGTCCGGTCGGGATGCTCACTCCCGGAGCCAAACAGTCCCTCAAGGGTCGTGTGTCCTTGTCTCTGTACCCCGCCATGGCCCAAATCAATTCGACCATTCGCGCAGGGGCCCCGGGGCGGTTGTAGGCCACAACGATGTCGTATCCGAACACCTCATTGCATAGTCCACATTGAACGTACCTCTCGGGAAGGGACGTGCTCTGTCGGAGTTTGCCGAAGGGATGCGGACACTCAGGCATGGGCCAAGTCGAAAAGGGGGATCTGCCCGGGCTCGCGCCACACAAGCCGGTATTCGTGGAGTCCCGGCTGATGCGGGACTTTGCGGCGTTCGTAGGTCCACGTGTTCAGGCGCTGGCCCGCCGCCTTGATGTCGCGGAGTTTCGAGAGGCATGTGGAATGGGTCGCCAGGCCAAGGGCCTCCTGGATCTGGAATGCGGTGCGCCATTGCCCATCCGACATCAGATTCAAGATTCGATTGTGCTGAGGCTGGAGCCGGAACCTGTCCAGGTAGTCATAGGGGCTGTTTTCCATCATGCCTCCGGTTGTAGCGGTTGTAGCATTGGTCGCAGAGTCCAGATCCGCAGTAGTTCCGGACGCCGCCATGGGGCCCTGGACCCGGACAAGCATCCGTGTTTTCCCTTGATTCCCTTGAGCTTTGTTCGCGTTCATCCTCCCACCGACGCCCCCGGATCCACGTGGCCGGCAAGGGAATGAACTGTTTATCCTGCCAAGCCTTCTGTTTCTTCTGCCACGTCAACGCTTCCTGAATGGCCTCCAAATCGACTAGAAGGGGGTTTAAAGCCTTCCAAGCCTTCCAGGCGTCAGATTTACCGTGCCGCTTGGGATAAGCCGTCCAAAAGGCAAGGAAGGCCGTTTTAAGAGATTCTTCGTCTTTAGGCTCTTGGGGAGCTTTCTCCGCCGCGCCAGCGGCAACGGTTTTCTCTTGTCTCTTCTCTTCTTGTCTCTTCTCTTCTAGAGCACTTTTCCCGTGGGAAACCCTTGGGAAACCCGTGGGCTTCTTATCTTTACCCTTTGTTTTTATATTCTCTTTGATAAATCTGGAGTGTTCATCAGCCCAATCATGGGCCTTAAATCCCGTCTCCGTCTTCTCGATAAACCCTGCACCTTCAAGGGCTTTCCAAAAAACATCCGCGTCACCGCTCCACTCGCAAGCCCGCGCCAGGGCCTCAGGTCGGAAGCGACTCACGTCCCCCGTGGGAGCGAATTCCGCCACGTAGCAGAACCATCCGACGATGTAGTGAAGCCCATGATTGGTCCCTGCAAGCTTCTCGAAGTCGTATCGCTTCGGGTTTCGGGGCAGGGAGACGTAGCACTTGAACCACTTCAAGGCGCACTCCTGGGAATAAAAAAACCGGCTCTTTCCACCTACCAGGGCCGAGGCCCTGGATGCGGTCCAAGACGGCTCCGGATAGGAGCCACCCTGGCAGGTGGAAAGTGCCGGTTATGTCCGCCGCATTCGGACGCGCCGATTAAAGCGCCCCTTGTGGGAGTTGTCAATCCTATCCGCGCATCGTCGCCCGGGCGGTCGTGGCCGTGTGCCACGTCACTCCCGAGATCTGGAGCCCGTCCTTCAGGTGCTTGCGGATCAGAACTTCATCCGCCTTCAGGTACGTCAACGGGAGCTTTGCCTTGTCAATGGCGTCAATGATCGGCTCAGGCTTGAGGCTCAAGCCCTTGACCTTCACGGGGCCCACGATCTCAGGTTGATGGACCACGATGGGCGCCACGGGTGTCTCGGCCAGCTTGCGGGCTTGCTCGGCCAGCTCGTCGGCTTTGCGCTGCGCTTCCGCTTCCTCCAATGCCGCCTGTTCGGTCGCGGCGGTCGCCGTGAACAGATCTTCGGTCGCGGCGATCGTGTCGGTGGTCAATGCTTCGACCCTAGCCTTTTCCTCGGCTTCAGCCTTCTGCCTGGCCAACTGCTTGCGTTCGGCCTCTTGTTGGGCCAAGAGTTGCTGACGATTCAGTTCCGCCAACTCCTGGGCTTTGCGGGCTTCTTCTTCAGCGGCCTTCCTGCGGGCCTCCGCTTCCCGGGCCTGTTGCTCTTTGATCTGCCTTTGGCGTTCGGCCTCGACCGCGTCGTTGTAGGTCTGGATCTTCTGCGCCAGATCGGCATAGACGCGGGTGGCCAGCTTGATCCCCTCTCGGCCTTCCTTGGTGATAAAATCCGCCTGTTCGTTGTACGGCTTGCGCAAGGCGGGGATGCGCGTCTTCTCGACCCAGGAGATATGCTTTCCCAGGAAGTTCATCTTCTCGACCACGGCCTTGATGTTGGTCTCGTCCACCTGGGCAATGGTCAAGCCTTCCTCCACGGACCGATCAATGCGCTCCTGGACCTGGACCGGGATGACATGCACCGGCTTGGCGAGGATGAGAGCCGCTTCTGTGGACGGCACCCATTCGATGTTCTCGTTCGTCTGGATCATGGTTTCCATGTCACCGTCCTCCCAACAAAGAAGTTGCTTTGTCGCGGCGAGCCCTCGCCAGATCCGCGATGGACTTGTTGTCCATCCCGTCGCTGTGCGAGACCACGGACTTCCACACATCATTGAGTTCCGTCTCGGTCTTGGCCTTGTCGATCATCTCCAGCATGTCTTTAACCGTGAGCTTTGGCGGGGCCGGGGGAGGCAGGGATCCGTCCATGGGGATCTCGGCTTCGGGCTCGGCCAAGTGGCCGGCAGGGACGAGGACGCTGATATATTTCCGTCCGCTGGACTTGGCCGTGCGTTCCTCCGTCTTCCAGCCCTGGGCCTTGGCCGCTTCCTTCTGTGCGTCGGTGAGCTTGAACACGGGCGTCCATTCCCCGATGGCTTCCGAGGCTTTGGTGCCTTCCGCCTTGGGCGCTTCCTCGGCGTCCTGCGTGAACTTGTCGCTGACGCCCGTGGCCGTAATCATGCCATCCACGTAGGCCCTCTTTTTGGCTATCTTGAGGCAGGTGTTCCATTGGTCGGCAGGGTCGAGATTTAAGACCTTTCCCGTGTCCTGGTTCTCGATCTCCGGGCATCCCGGGTCAAAGTTGGCCCCGCATCCGCCCTTGTCGGGGACGCACCAATATCCCCCAGGATTGCGGCCGGTCTTGGTCTTGATGATGGTTTCGGCCTGGCAGGTCGGGCACTTACGTTTGCCGAAGCGGTAACGGTATTTGCTTTCGAGCGTGGAGCAGGTGCCGACGCCATGGGCTACGACGTTGCCGTTGCGTGCCCTGATCTTGCACGTCACCTGATATTCCCGGTGCATCCCATCGAAGTCGCGGGACGTGAGCTCAAATTCCGGGACCAACTGGAAGGCGACGCCGAGGGCGTCCGCCCCGGGCTTGAGCAGGTTCAATTTCTTGTCCCCGGGATATCCGGGCCCGTAGTGGATGTTCTCCTGCATGACCTGCTCCATGACCGCCGTCACCAACTCGCGGTGCTGGAGGACCGTGGAGATGCTGGCCTTGTTGTACCCTTGATCGGTGAGGGCCGTGTTCTCCCGGACCGCGAGGGCGTTGCTGGTTTCTTCCATGGGTTGAATCTCCTACCGCTTGGACGCGGTCTTAGTGTGAGCCTTGCGGGGCCGGCCACGGCCTACCCGTTTGCCGATGAGGATCTTGTGCGCGGCCTCAACCGCTTTGGCGTCGTACAGGTTCCGATGCGGAGCCTTTTCTTCCACCGCCGAGGGCATGATCCCCGCGTCGGACAGATAGATCTGAACGCTGTCCGAGTTGAGACCATGCCGCTTGGCGATTTCTTTCAGGGTGATCATCGTCCCTCCTTGAGGATCTTCTTGCAGCGGGTGCAGACAAACCAACGGGACTTGTGCGTTTCATATCCCGTCACGTACTGATGTTTGAACAGCAGGCAGAGCAGGCGGCGGATCACAGCCCGGACCTGCGGAACTCGTCCAAAGTACGCTCGTTCGTTTCGGACAAGAGATGAAAGAACGCTTGGGTCGCGCTGGGCGCTGTGCCCAAGGTGGCTTCACGGAGCATGTCCACGGCTTCCTCGATGCGGCGTTGGGCGGCGAAGATGGCAATGGACTCGGAGGCGTTGTAGTCGATGCGGTCCAAGTGGCCGGCGAAATTCTTGACGTGCAGGAGCAGGATCGTGGCCTCGGACAGGAGTTTGTCCTTGGTGGCCTTGATGTGGCGGGAGTCCGCCGCTTCGGACGAGAGGATGTCCATGGGCTACCTCCCCACGATGATGATGGGCTCGTTGATCAGCGAGCGGAACTGTGGGGAGTAGTCGCGGGTGGCCTTGCGCCGTGCCTTGTCGCGGTATTCCCGCTCCATGGCTTCCTTCATCTCCCGGGCGATGCGGTTTTCCGTCTTGCGCAGGTGGACCGGCTTCTGCGTTCGGTTGGTCATGGGCTTTCTCCGAGGAAGAACCTGTGTCTGAGATGTACGTATTATCTCACGTCACGCACCATTGTCAACGTTAATTTTGGACGTCCAAACTAAAAGCAAAACGCCGCCCATTTCTGGACGGCGCTCGCCTTGAAGGTTGACCCCCGCAACGGGATTTGCTGTCGGCCCTTCAAAATTTAGGCCTTCCCAGGATCATCCGCCCATGTCGGCGACCGCCAGGAAGGCCCCCGGGCCCCGTAGGTGGGGGGGCGGGGCCCGGAGCTTAGATTCAGGGTGTGACTTGAACGCTTGCGACCGAGCCGCCCCAAGAGTAGGTCAGGGCCGCATGGGTGGTCCCGTCGAACGTGGCATCAATCACCAATTCCAACTTGCAGAAATTGGCCACGCCGCCCACCGCCACCTTCCCCAAAGTCGGGTCGGTAATGCTCCCCGCTCCCTGGACGTTCACGCCGAGATCCACGCCGAGGCCATAGTTCGGACCCCATTGCCATGTCACCTGCGCGCCGTAGAGTGCCCCGGGCTCATAGGACAATTCGCCGCTTCGGAGCACGAAAAGGCTGGGAGCCGTAACAAGGGTGGCCTCAATGTAGCTGGACCCAGCGGTCGGCGTGACAGGAACGCCAAGATTGAGGGTCGCCGCAGACGCGCTACCGGCCAGGGCCGCGAGGCCGAGGAACAGGATCAGGATCTTCGGGACGTCCACGGTCGGAGCTGGGGGAGTCGCGGAAGGCGGCGGCGGCGTTGAGACATCAACCTCCGTGGCGCCCAAAGCGGTCCCGTGGACGCCATGCGCGATGCCCGCGAGAATCAGCGGCAGGACGATGCCCGGCAGGTCGGAAAGTGCCTGGCCTAGGGCGGTGCCCGTCGCCATGCGCGTAAGCACCGTGCCGATGTATGCGGCCACAGTCGGGAAGATGGTCTTGAAGTTCTGCGGGAGCCACCCCATGACGTAGTTTTCGAGCAGGTGCTCCAGCGTGACGCCGCCAACGGTGATTCCCCCGATGACGAGTAGTGCGTTGATGATCTGCGGGACGAGCGTCGGATCCATGGGTGTTCCTCCATTCTTTCCCGGGGGGCCCTATGCCCCCCGGGTCTGCCTGTTAAAGCTGGGTCGTGGGCGTGGCCGTGAATGTCGGGCTGATGCTCGGCGTCGGCGAGACCGTGAACGTCTGCGAGATGGTCGGGCTCACCGTGAACGAGGGCGAGACCGTGAACGTGTTCGTGATCGTGATCGTCTTGGTCGGCGTGATCGTGGAGCTGGGGCTCACGGTCGGCGTGATCGTCGGCGTCATGGTCGGGGTGTAGCTAGGGATGACGACATTTGCGCCCGTGAAGTGGCCTTGGCTGGTAATGACGTTGGGCTGATAGTTGAAGCCCAAAGCCTGCCCCTGGGGGATCACCGCGTAATAGACTCCGCTGGACGAGATGTATCCGCCGTTGGCGATGCTTCCATAGCTTGACGTGGAGCCGTAGGCCGCATAGACCGTGTAGCCGCCCGAAGGCGGATTGACGTTCGTCCCCTTCCACGCGACCAACACCTGCCCATTGGTGCCGATGTTCGGCGTCACCGTGGCGAGCAAAGGCGTAGGCGTAGGCGTCTGTGTAATGCTCGGCGTGGGGCTCACCGTGAACGTCTTGGTGATCGTCGGCGTGAAGGTCGGCGTCGCGCTCGCAGGGCCGGCCACGCTTCCCGCTGGGCCGCTGAACGTCCCCTGTCCCGTGCTCACGTTGGGCTTGTAGTACAGCGTGGCGCCGGAATTGATGCCCTGGGGGATCGTGACGTTGAAGGTGGTCCCGCCGTTCCATCCTCCCGTGGCGATGGAGCCATAGCTGTTGGTGGGTCCATACTGGACCCAGGCATTCCAGCCACCCACGATGTTCTCGTTGGTCCCGGTCCAGTTGATGGCGACCGATCCGGCTGGAGTCGTGACGACTGTGACGTTCGTGTTGAAGCCCGTGGGCGTGGCCGTGGGGGTCACGGTGGGCGTGATCGTCGCCGTCACCGAAGCCGTGGGCGTGTTCGTCGGAGTCGAAGCCCAAACGCTCCCCTCCAACGCGAAGGCGGCCAGGACCGCCAGGATCAGAGCTTTCATTTTTTTACCCGCCTTTCTGCTAGAGGAATCGCTTGACATTGGACGCCAGTATGTTTGCGTTCTCCGGAATCACTTCGAGATGTGGAGTAAATAGTAACTGACCGTAATCCTCAGGGACAGCACAAAGATAGGCCGGCTCCTGGGGCTTGTGGGTCTGAAGGTCGTAGAGGATCACGCTTTGGGACTGGCCCCAACGGCGCCAGGTCGGATAGAGGCCCGGACGGCATCCGAAGGCGGCGGCGGGGCCCACGTTCAAGGACCACGCCATGCTTCGGACGCTCAAGAAGATCTGGTTGGGAAGGCCGCTCCAAAGGTTGTTCGCAGTACCCGGGGCGTCCTGTCCTACCACGCCGTTCGCAAACTGAAAGGCCCGCGGCGTCCCCGGCTTGGACAGGAGCGATTGCTCCCGCTGGAGTGAGATCAAAGGCCACGCGGGATTGATCCCATATTCCAGGCAAATCCGGTAGATGAAATTCGCCCAATCGAAACGGGGATCATCCCACACATCCCGGTTGGCCGTGGCGTCGTCCAAGGTGGCCTGGATCATGGAGACCACTTCCCCGGGATTCAGGGCTTCGGGATAGAGAAGATGCTTTAGTTCGAGTCCCATGGATTCCTCAGGGCGTGAAGGTGGCCGTCGCAAAGACAAACGGCGTGGGGGTTGGCGATGCGGTCGGGGTCGCGGTGAAGGTATAGACGGGCGTGCTTGTCGGGCTTGGAGCGGGGCTCGGCGTCCGGGTGTTGGTCGCGAGCAGGAATTGCGTCGGCGTGGCCGTGGCGGTGAAGTTCGGAGAAGCGGTGAACGTTGGGCTGATTGTTGGGCTCACGCTGGGCGTAGCGGTGTAGAAGATGTAGGGCGTCCATGTCTCGGTCGCCGCCGCGGGGAAGGTCGTGATCATCGTGGGCGTGATCGTGTAGCTCGGGGAAGGTGTGTTCGTCGGAGCCCCGGCCATGTAGTAGTCGCAACTGTAGAATGTCCCATTGTTCGGAGACAATACTTGGGCGCGCATGTGCATGGGCGGGGCCTGGGGAATCCAGGCATAAAACTGCTGGGTCGTGACGTTGTGCCTCGCGGGGACCGTCTGCCCGTATTTTGTCGTGATCCCGTATTGGGCATTGGCCAGCCAAAAGCCATTCAATGGGACTTGCTGCATCAGCCAAGTCAAGAAGACTTCCCCGGAAGGATAGGCGGTCCCGTTCAGACTGCTGCAAATGATCCCGGGCGTCGGCGTGGGGGATGCTGTCGGAGTCGGGGAGGCCGTCTTGGTGATCGTGAAGGTCGGCGAAACCGTGAAGCTCGGCGTCCTCGTCTGCGTTGGGGAAAGAGTTGGGGTCGGGAAGGTGGGCGGGCAAAAGACTTCCACCTGGGAAGCTTGGCCTACAGCGACATCCCCGTTGTACATCTCGGCAGATTGGTAGACCACTCCAGATCCCACGCTCGTCTGGTACACGCCTTGGTCGTTGAAGATCAGGATGTTTCCGCCCGTGGGATTGGCGACGTAGACGAAGCCGTTGTTGTCGCAGGAGAGTCCTGCCGGAGCCGGCGGCAGGATCGTGTTGTTGCCCCACGTCCTCAGCCAAGTCCCGTTGTAGTTGTACTCCAAGACTGCATCCACGCCCGAAGGACCGTTGTCGATGTCCAGGACGTACACGTTGTTGCTGGGATCGGTGGCCACATAAATCGGAGATTCGAATTGTCCAGCGCCCGTTCCGACGCTTCCGAAGCTGTAAGACGCGAGGATGGAGCCCGCCATGTACTGATATCCGAAGACACCTTTTAGAACGGGATCGGCCACCCATGCCGTGATTCCGCCTCCAGGGCCGCTCGCTTGGATGGCGACACCCGTAGGGGCCCTCAAGGATGTCATGAGTGAAGTCGTGGATTTGGTCGCCAAAAGGCTTCCCGATGAATTGTAGAGCCAAAGTCCGGGAGTGCTACCGTTGAACGTCACCCAAAAGAAGTTGTTGGAATCAACGGCGATGCCCTTAAAGGTTTGGGTGGGGTAGCTTCCCAGGTTGAACACTTGGCTGAAAATCCCTTGGTAATTGTATTGGTAGGCGTACTCAGGGATGTTACCGGCCGAGCCGCTATCCTGGAGCGTCATGATGTTTTTCCCGCTGACTTGATTCCAGCAGCCAATAGCGTAGGGATCAGCGGCGGAATAGGCCAAGGGGAACGGGCACGTTCCCAGGGTAGAAGTGGGCGTGATTGTAGGTGTGGGACTAATCGTGAACGTCGGACTCACACTAAATGTGCCTGTTGGTGAAGCCGAGGGCGATGCCGTAGGCGTCCAAGTCGGCGATGCCGTAGGCGTCCAAGTCGGACTGATGGTCGGGGTCCAGGTCGGTGTATTAGTAGGAGTAGCTCCGGCTGCAAGCTCCGCGAGAATCAGCGTATTGTAGGTAGCGTTAGCGTTGCTCAAATAACAATTTACATTCCCCGGAGATAACGCGTTTTCATCTGCCCCCATGCCAGCAGGACCGGCTCCGCCTACTGCCTGAATGATGAAGCGGGCGATGAAGCCGTTCGGGGTTGAAGTATTTAAATAGTCCCCCAGGTCCGCAATGACCACGCTGTTTGAAAGGGTGGTAGTCAATGTCAGACTCATTGGGGAGGTCTTAAGAGATCCCATTTTGAAATCAGGGAACGGCGAGGAAGTGTTCACAAAAGACCATTCTTCCAGCCAAACTGTGTTTCCGGTGCCGGTGCCTCCGCCTGTTGATGAAAGATTGGAAGCGGTATTAGCTGGCGGGTTGGCGAGATACCATAGCTCCGCGCCATAATAATTCCCAGAAGATCCCGCGCTCCCGGTGAGTTTTGTGAAGGAATCACCGCCCCAGGTGAAACCCGTGAATGAAGCCGCTGGCTCAACTGAGGTGCCAACGATCATGAAATTTCCTGTATGGGATGTATAGCTGACAGGCGGCGGTGCCCCTGATCCGTTGGACACGGAACTTGTGCCACCAACATAGACAGGAATCGCCTGTGCCGAAGCTGAAAAAGTCATTAATAGGAACAGTAGCCGAATCATGGGGCCACCTTTTCAACTGGTATGTCAGAGAATCCCAGCAGTTCCAAAATGCTGCGCCCGTGCGCCAAACTGCCCAGCCACCAAAACAGGCCATTAAGCACCATCGCCACAATCATTATTTTAAAAAGCCTCATGGTGCCACCGTCCTCAGTAGTGGATGATCATGGCGCCCGGGAAACCGGGAGCAGATCCGGCTTTTCCAGGGAGTCCATATCCCGCAAGGATTCCTGCGCCGCCGCCGCCAATGCCCCAGGTATTCGGCCCTGTTACAGGCGAAGGTGCAGATCCCCCTGTGACGCCTCCGGAAGCGTAAAAAGTTGCGTCGCTCCCGAAGAACGTATCCTGTCCATTCCCGGTCGTTCCTCCGGTCCCTATTTGGATGGGGATGGCCGCGCCGGTCAGGTTTTGGATCATGTAGACCTGATAATTCCCTCCGGTCACGGTGCCCCCCTGATAGGATCCGCCGCCGCCAACCATTTCAACCCAGCAGGCCGAGACACCCGCAGGAGGCGTCCAAGCGAATGTCCCCGCCGTTTGGAAACAGGCAATCCCCTTACCCCCAGCATTCGTGATCCCCGCATAAAGGAAGTTCAGATCCACGACGATGTTCTGCATCAGGTCCGTGGACACGGGGGCGTCCACCGCCACTCTGACGCTGTCGATGTTCGTCCAGGGAGTGCTTGGCAAGGTGCTCATGGATTTCCTCTATTGGGTGATCAGATATCCCGCGTCCCCATTGCCCATGATCCCACTTGAGTCCGTGAGCTTCTGGCAAATGAAGCCGTAGTTTTTTTGTTGAGGGGTCGCGGCGGTGTACACGGGGTAGCCGCTGGGGCTGATGGCGCAATAGCGGGCGCCGTAGGTGTAGCCCGTGTCCAGGAGTGTAAGCTTTTGCGTCCCCTTTTTGTAGTCGGGTTGGATCTCTATCAGTTCGTAGAGATGCGCAACGACGCCCTTGGTCCCCGTGGTCAGGTCAGGCAGGTACTTCGTCGTGATAGGGACTATGTCCCCCGGGGACAGCAGGCATTCGGAGAACATCATCTCAGCAGACACGGGGGCTTGCCCGGACCCGAAGCGTTGAAGGATGCGTTGGGCCCAGGCTTGGATCTGTTCAAGCCCCGTCACATTGGTCCTGAATCCCCGAAGCTCAACGGCCCCGTCCTGCCAAGTGACGACTTTGCCGAAGGCCTGTTGGCTGGTGGCGTCCTCGAACAGGGCTTGGCTGTCATCGTTGCCGGTTATGAAGTTGTAATCGTATTCGATGTCCACTTGATTGAAGAAATACCGGCCTAGCAAAGACCCGGACCAAGTCGGCACCCCGGCGAGATCGTCATCCGTCACAAGCGGGACTTCGCTTTGCGGCATGACAGGGCCGTAGACGTGGACGCCGATCTGTCCGTTGTTTTCGATCAGCGGATAGCAGTTCGCCGCGGTGAAAATCTGCTGCTCCAGGAAGTCCTTGCCCACGACGCTCGCGGATTCCTCGAAGCGCAGTTGGAGCCCAGGAATCCATTGGGTCTGCTGGGTCAGGAAGCTTTGGATGTCCACCTGCTGGTATGGGATGGCGAGGCCCGCGCAGGCCGGCAGGATGTCGAAGGGTCCGTTGGCCCCTGATCCCGTGGAGGTCAGGATCTCAAGGGCCAAGGTCAAGGGCTGGCCCTGGAGCACGATCAGATTGACCGGCTGATCCCCGATGGAGCCTGTCTGCGGCGTGGTCCCCAACTGCCCCCGGGCGCATCCGGTGAAGCTCCCCGGCGTGGTTCCGGTGTAGCTGATGGCCTCGGATCCAAGGAACAGGTAGCAGCATCCGTTCGTGGCACCCGGAAACTCGGATGTCGAATCAACGTAAATGGTCGTATCCGTCAGGCCCACGTTCTGGACGAGGGTGCAGAAGGCATCAAAGATGTTGTTCTGCTCCTGACTCATCAGCGTTGTCAGGGTGAACCTCCAGACCATATTGTCGTTCTGGAGCTGGTAGTCCTGGACCAATCCCTCTGCCACGGTCAGGTAGTCGGCTTCTGGCATCCCGACAAAACCCTGCTTCAAGGTGATCTTGCGGTTGGCCATCTGGTAGGTCCGCATCAATTCTGTGACTTGGCCGTTGTAGTCAACGATGTCGATGTTCGTGTTGGCCAAACTGCTCGTCCCTTGGGCCGGGGTGATCTGCGCACCGGCGCCGCTGGGGATCAGCATGTAGGCGGACGTGGGGCCCTGGGGATCTGTCACGGGGCCCGTGGAAAACCTCATGGAAATCCCGGGCGAAGTCACGCCACCTACGCCGCCGAATCCACCCAGGCCTCCCGTTGAGATGCCCCCGAAAATGGCCAGGTAAACAAGGTTGTAGTTCCTCGCCTGGTTATTCAGGATCACCTGATAGGGGGCGCTGGACCTATTCACGGCAAGCTTTCCTCCATCATCATGGAGACGTTCCACCGGACCGTGGACCGGGATTGAGCCATCTTGATTCCCGCCGCCTTATCCGTGGTCCGGGCCGTGGGCCAATACCACAAGGCGCGCACCGTGTCGCCGTCGCTGAAGTTGTTCAGGATCGGCTCGGCGAAGGTGACAACGCCCGTGCTGGGATTGACCGCCGTGATCTTGTGGACTTCCCGGCCCTGGCCTGTGGATGAGATGAGGACAACTTTGGATCCGACGCCCAGGCCCACAACAGAGATGAATTGAGCCTGGTACAGGCCGAAGCTCGCGGGGACGTTGGCCCCGTTGGTCAAGGCGCTCAGGAAAACCTTGTGGGAGTAGATGGCCAAGCCGAACTGTGTTCCCTGGGCGATGGCCGAGAAGTAACCGATCCACGCGTCACGCTGGCCCGTGGTCAGATCGTTCATCTGCATCTTGATCTTTTCCAGGGAGTAGAAAAATGTGGACTGACGTTGACCGCTGGGCGAATAGACATCCGTACGCTCAGGCGTAGGGGTGACATCAAGACTCGTGGGCCGACGCCCGAAGTCGTAGATGGCCAGGGCCCAAACGTCCCCGCCCCAAAAGTTCTGGAAGGCGGAATAGAAGGCGGGCGTCACGCCATCGTTCTGTGTGATCATGATCCGCCCATTGATGGGATAGTTTCCCGATGATCCCAGGGAAATCACCGTTGGCGACGATGAATTGGTTGACCCAAACTCGTTCCAATCCTCGTCGTAGATGATGGCGTTGCATCCGGACGCCATGCCTTGGACCGTGATCCCGGTGCTGACAGCCAACTGCACGTCATCCCAATATCCGAAGATCGGCGCGCCCGTGGACCCGATGACTCCCAGGGTCAGGACGTTCAGGACCGTAAGGCCTGAACTCAGGGTGTTGGCGATGGTGTTGCCGTCGATCTGGAGGTTGTAGCCGCCCCCGGACGCCGCCACGACGCCGAAGCGATGGAAGCCGCTCGTCCGGGCAATGCCGCTGTCTTTGTGGACTCCCCCGGGCAGGAAATAGCTGTAGGTGCCCGTGTTCACGCTGCAATCCACGCCGATCCCGCATCCATTCACATAGGGATTGGTGGTCCCGTTGGACCAAATCGAGAACGGCAGAAGCGTGGTTGCGGTCTGCGTGGCGTCGTCGTAGAAGTAGGACGTGCCCTGGCCGAAGGTGACGGCGGTCTGGTATTGGATGATGGGATAGGTGGCATCCAATTGCAGGGACCATTGGCCGTCAAAGGCGAAGGTATCCGTGGCCGTGGGGGCCCCTTGCAGGATATTCCAGCCTTCATCCGTCAGCCAGCTCGGGCTCTCGAAGGATTCAAAGAGAAGCTGTCCGGTGGACTGCTGGCCGAACAAATGGAGTTGGGTGCTATTGAATCCCATGTCAATGCCCTATGTTGAAGTTGATGCTGTTGCTCTGAACGGTGTCGGAGATCTGTCGGGCGAGGTTGTTGATGTAGCTTTGTTCCCCGATCACCGGACCGTTGACGTAGACCGTCACGCCCTGTTGGGGTGCCGCCGCCGCCGCACCGTTGTTGCTTCCACCCCCCCCCCCCCCCCCCCCCCCCCCCCCCCCCCCCCCGCACGGCGCAAGGTCTC
>Ga0181517_10003666_pt1 | contig 14464 bp, 11 predicted proteins | sample PEATcosm2014_Bin_31_FD_119748 | JGI IMG/M metagenome (GOLD analysis project Ga0181517, IMG submission 119748) | Peatland microbial communities from MTU Mesocosm Facility, Houghton, MI, USA - PEATcosm2014_Bin01_30_metaG | ecosystem: Environmental > Terrestrial > Soil > Wetlands > Peat | place... | reverse complement strand
GCGACGGGCTCCGGCTCGACCCGACCAACATCCCCGGGTGCAGCGCGGCGCCCACCACGAGCGACGAGTACAACGCGACGTATCGCTCGCTCGTCGGCCTCGAACCCGCCGTCATGACCGAGGTGGTCCAGAGCGGCGGGCAGGACGCCGACATGCTCACGTTCGTCCGCAAGGCGCGCGGCGAGGAGGCCCACAAGGGCGGCACGCTCATCGTCCCGGGCGACGTCCAGGACCAGTGCATCACCTCGTGGCTCGCCGGCAACACCAACACCGCAGCCTGCCAGCAGGCCACCACCGACTACCAGTGATCACCCCCTCGCCCTCCCGTCCCGTGCGCGACCTCCTCGCGTGCATCGCCTTCGCGTGCCTGGTCACGGGCACGCGGCCGGCACGCGCGCTGGACCGTCAGGCCGAGACGGGGGCGAAGCAGGCGCTGGCGGCGGCGATGAAGGACCACGCAGCGGGCGACGACGACGGCGCCATCCTCCGACTCCAGCGCACCCGCAAGGCCTGCGGGTCCGGTCGCTGCAGCGCTGCGATCCGGGCGTCGATCCTGCGCGACCTCGGCGCGTTCCAGTTCGCGCGGGGCGACCACGCGAAGGCATCGGCCTCCTTCTCGGACGCGCTCGACATCGAGCCCGATCTTCCGTGGAACGCCGCCATCGACGCTGCAGACGTGGTGGCAGAGTGGGCCGCTGTGAAGGCCGAGCGGGCGGCACTGAAGGAGACGCCACCGCAGGGCGACTTCGATCACGTACCGGAGACGGAGCAGGCCGTCGACACTCCGCTCCCCATCTACGCGGAGCTCAGCACGCCAGGCGTCGCGAAGGTCGTCGTCAAGTACAGGCTCCCGGGCGAGACCGAGTTCAAGCACCGCACGCTGCCGCGCTTTGGCGGCGGCTACGGCGGCACGATCCCCTGTCAGGACGTGAAGCGAGGCCTGCTCCGCTACTTCCTGCAGGCGTTCGACTCGAACGGCACGCCGCTCGCCAACTCAGGTGACGTGAGGCACCTGTACTTCGTACCGATCCGCTGGGCGCTCTCTGGTGAGCCGCCGCACCTCCCCGGGCAGTCGCCGCCCGAGGCGTGCAACGGCCAGGCGCAGACTGCGGAGGAGGCCGAGGCGCAGCAGACGCTCGTCGGCACCGCGCCGGAAGGATCTCGCTACGTCCGCCTCTGGATCGGGCTGTCGGGGGCACTCGACATGACGATGATGCCGAGCGGGTCCGACGTCTGCGCGCTGACGTCGGCGCTGAAGCCCGTCAGCGCCGGCTATTACTGCACCAACCCCAACGGCTCCGACTTCCCGACACGCTCCCCGTCCGCGGCTGGCGCGACCGGCACACCGTTGCTCGGCAAGAGCGGGCAGAGCTCGGGAGGGATCACCACCGGAGACGTGCGTCTCCTCGTCACTATCGACTACGCCCTCAGCACCCATTTCCTGACCGGCGTGCGGGCCGGCTACGTGTCGCAGAGTTACCCCGGCACCGCGGCCTCGAGCGACGGTCACGGGATCTCGACGCCGATGCACGCCGAGCTGCGCGAGACGTATCTCTTCGGTCGCGACCCGCTCGCCCGCTCGGGCTTTGCCCCCTACGCCATCATCGCCGCGGGCTACGCCAAGTTCGACACGAACACCCTGTCGGCGGCGGAGGTCAACGGCGTCGTGGGGACGCGACCGGTGCTGGTGTGGAGGATGGGCGGGCCCTTCTTTGCGGCCGCTGGCGGCGGGGCGCGCTACGCGTTCTCACCGCGCGTCGCGTTCTTGGCGGGGCTCAAGGCGACACTACCGTTCGGGTCGGCCGGCATTCTCCCGTCGGTCGCGCCAGAGGTCGAGCTCCATTACGGGTTCTGAAAGTTGCCAGTATCGCTGATCGTGGACCACGCGGGGCTCTCCCTCGCGCGGGCTCATCCGGTCGGGAGCTCGAAGGCTCATCCGGCCGGAAATTCGAGTCAGAGCAGATATTTGTAGCCCTTGCTTCGACAGCATGGATGGGGCAGAAGATCCGTTTACTTGCACAAGGCGGTGTCACGATGAAGAGGTCGATCAAAGTGTGCGCGATGGCGGTCGGGACGCTCGGGGCCGCGATGTGCTCCCTCGCCGTCGCGATGAGTGGCTGCTCGTCGAGCAGCACCAGCGTTACTCCGGGAACGGATTCGGGCACGCCGAAGGGCGACACCGGGGCGAAGACCGATGCGCCTGCGGCGATGGCGTGCAGCATCTACGACTTGCCGGTCATCTTCGCGCCGATGTACTCGGCGGTCATTCCGGGCTCCAACACCCACACGTTCCAGATTCCGGCCATCGTCAGCGGCGTCGCCGGCGCGGACGTGACGTGGAGCGCGTCGAGCAACGTGGTCAGTCTGGCCGAGGATGCGTCATTCGGCGGCATCATGATCACGATGCTTGACACCGGGAACGGAGGCCCGGTGACCATCCAGGCCCAGCTCACGGGCTCGAACGTCTGCGGCAAGTCGACGCTCAACATCACGTCGACCACCAACGAGGCGTGGAGCACCGGCAACACACGCTACAACACGGGCCCGACCATGCCGACCTTCGGTCCGGGCGCGCCGAGAGGCCCGCGACCCGGTGCGGCTTGCGAGAACACTGACGACGCCGGCAACCTCTACACCTACGCCTGCATCAACTGCCACGGCGACAATGGCAACGACTCGGGCCTCGGGATGGGATTCAACGACGTCTCGCACACGCCTGAGCAGGCAGGCGGCTTCAGTGACGACCAGCTCATCGCCATCTTCAGGAACGGCGAGGTGCCCGGGTGGCCCAACGACGCCGGAACGACGGGTGAGGGGCCTGGCGCCGCGCCCTGGACCCCCGCCGGGTATCCGAACGAAATGGACGCCGGTTACTTCGACATCAGCATCATTCCGTACGGCGGCTTCGCCTGGTGGCATTGCATGCACCAGTGGGGCGTGACGGACGCGGAAGCGGTAGGAATCGTCACCTACCTCCGCTCGCTGACACCGAAGGCACAGGCTGGCACCTCGGGCTTCGGCGGGCACGGGCCCCCCGGGGACGGCGGGTTCCACAGGCCGGACGGCGGGTATCACTTCGGCGATGGCGGAGGGTACGGTCACCACGACGGCGGCCACGCACCCACGGGAGACACGGGGGCGGGGTCCACGGACGCCGTAGCCCACAAGCACCCGGGCTGATCGCCAGCGCACGATGAATCGCCACGCCGGTGCAGCGGCCGTCGGGGCGCTGGTCGCAAGCGCAGCCTGCTACGCCCAGCCAGCCACCACCGGCACGGACGCGTCGAGCACCCAGCCCTGCAAGACTGTAGAGGCTGGGGTCGACGCGTCCGGGCTTCCGATTCCGGCGTCGTGTCCCACGGGCACCGCCGCGCCGAACCCGCCCACGTTGCTCACGTGCACGGGGCTCTACGCCGACTTTGCCACGACGACGGTCGCGTCCCAGGCACGCCCCTATGCGCCTGCCGTCGGCATGTGGGCCGACGGAGCCACCGCGCAGCGCTGGATCTACCTGCCTCCAGGCAAGACGATCAACACCACCGATTCGAACGAGTGGACGTTCCCCGTCGGCACGCGGGCGTGGTCCCAGTTCAGCCGCGGCGGGTCGGTCGTCGAGACCCGCTACTTCGAGAAGCAGGCGGCGGGCAACTGGGCGTTCGGAACCTACGCGTGGATCGGAGTCGCCACCGGGACCTCACCGAGCCTCGCCGTCGGCGGCAACACGATCACCCTCGCCGATGGAAGCTCCTACTACATCCCCATGTCCGGCGAGTGCTCTGAGTGCCACGCCGGCCGCACCGATAGCCTCCTCGGTTTCGAACAGGTCTCGCTCGGCCTCTCGGGCGCCACCGGGCTGACGCTCGCGGAGCTCGTCAAGGAGAGCCTGCTCTCGCCCGTGCCGGCGAGCACCTCGCTGACGGTCGGCGACGACGGGACCAAGCTCGCCGCGCCCCCGCTCGCATGGATGCACGCCAACTGCGGAACGAGCTGTCACAACACCAACCCGAACGCGTTTGCGTCTGCGTACGGGATGGACCTCCGGCTCGAGCCCACCCTGCTCGACGGGCGATCGTCGAGCACATTCCCGTCGATCATCACCACCGTCGGCGTGGCGGGGACGAGCGGAGCCGGCGGCATCCGCATCGTTGCGGGCGACCCGGAGGACAGCCTCGTCTACCAGCGCATCGATGAGCGAGGCACGCCGAGCGCTCCCGGGACGCAGATGCCCCCGATAGACTCGCTCGACATCGACACGACCGACGTCGCGACCGTAGCCGCGTGGATCTCGGCGATGAAGGCCGCGCCCCGCACCGACGCTGGGGCCGACGCCGCGACGGACGCGGCACGAGACTCGGCGCCACCGGACGCCAACGCGCAGGACGCGAACGACGGCAGCGTGAGCGACAGCGGCATGGGTGACAGCAGCGTGGGCGACGCCACCGTCTACGACGGAACGCCGTGGCCCACGCGCGATGCGGGTCATGGGTTCGACGGCCCGCGGCGCGACAGCACCGCGAACGATGGCACGGCGCACGACGCGCCTCACGCGGACACGACGACGGTCGACAGCACGGCTCGCGACAGCTCGGCGCACGACAGCACGGGGAGCGATGCGGCCCAGGCCGACGCGACGCCGCGCGACGCCGCGACGCATGACAGCACCGCGCCGGATGCGCAGCGGGCCGACGCCGGTGCCGACGCGACCCACACCGACACGGGAGTCGAAGCGGCTGTCGATGCCAACGCTTCCGATGCGAGCGCAGCGCAGGCGACCGACGCGAACGACGCGACAGCGGGCTGAGACCTGGTCACGAGCTCGCGGCACCAGGAGAGCGGTCCGGAGAACGTGCGTCGCGCGTTGCTACGAAATTGTAGGGCGCGGTGACCCGGGCTAGGGTTGTGCGTGTCCTTGCGTCCAGCGTACGAAGCCCTCGTCGTGGCGACCGTGGTGACGGTCTCGGTCACCCTCGCATCGAGCTTCGTTCCCGTTCGCTGGATCGCCATCACGGTGGGCGGAGTCTTCCTCACCGCGACGTGGTTCCTCGTTCTGCGTCGAGACGACGGCGCGGTCGAGCACGCCGGGATCGCCTTCGCCGGGCTGGTCCTCCCCGGAGATCTCGACGCGCGCAGGCTCCTCCGCGCCCTCGGCCTCGCGCTCGGATGGACGCTCGTCCTGGCGCTCTGTTCGTTCGGCCCATTCTACCTGGGGTTCCGGGCGTATGCGCGCTGGATCTGGCATGCGCACACGACTCCGTGGCCTGCGCTGGACATCTCCTCCGCCATCAACGAGGTCCTCGGCCAGGTCGGCCTCATCGCGCTCCCCGAGGAGGTGTTCTACAGGGGCTACTTGCAGACCCGTCTGGACGACGCGTGGCCACGCCGCGTCCGGTTCCTCGGCGCCGCCGTCGGCCCTTCGGTCGTGGTCACGAGCGCGATCTTCGCACTGGGGCACTTCCTGACCATCCACGACCCGGGCCGGCTCGCGGTCTTCTTCCCGTCCCTGCTCTTCGGCTGGCTCCGCGCGAGGACCGGAGGCGTGGGCGCCCCCATCGCGTTCCACGCGTGCTGCAACCTCTTCTCGGCCGCACTCTTCCAGGCGTACGGGCCGCACTGAGGAGCACACCATGCCGCGCGCCGCGCTCTTCGACATGGATCGGACGCTCATCCGGAGGGAGACCGCGAGCCTCTACGTCCGCTTCCAGCGCGAGCGAGGGGAGGCGTCCCTTCGCGATCTCGTGCGCGTCCTCTACTGGGTCGGCCAGTACACGCTCGGGGTCATCGATGCGCCCGCGGTCGCCGCCCGGGCCCTCGAGGGCTTCGCCGGGATGACCGAGACCGACCTCGCCGCGCGGTGCGACGACTGGTTCGCGAGCCACGTCGAGGCCCACATCGCCGACCAAGGCCGGGTCGTGGTCGAGCGCCACCGCGCGCGAGGGGACCTGCTGGCCATCGTCACCGGCGCGACGGCGTACGCCGCGCGACCGCTCGCGCGACGCCTACGGATCGACCACGTGGTCGCGAGCGAGCTGATGATCGACCAGCAGGGGCGCCTCACGGGACAGCCGGAGCCGCCGCTCTGCATTGGCCCCGGCAAGGTCGTTCGCGCCGAGAGGCTAGCCACGGAGCTTGGGTTCCGCCTCGATGAGGCGACGTTCTACAGCGACTCGATCACCGACCTCCCGCTCCTGGAGCGGGTGGCCGAGCCGGTCGCCGTGAACCCCGACCTCCGCCTGCGGCGCCAAGCAAAGCGCCGCGGATGGCGGATCGAGCGCTGGTGACGCGTCCCGCGGCGGTCTCCTCTCGCCGCTGGGACGATCATCGGCGCCCACTATCGATCTCGGTCGGCCTCGGGAATGCGCCCGAGGTCTCCGCTCATCTCGGCAAGACCCCATGTGGCAGTGGCGAACGCCGCTGTCGCCTGAGAGAGCGTTGCGGGGTCGATCCGCGCGAACGTGTCGTTCGCCGAGTGATGCGCGTCGAAGTACCGCACGGGCTCCTGCGCGAGGTCGACGACCGGCACGCCGAGCGCGTGCAAGGGTGAGAGATCGGCTCCGCCCCACGCCACCTCGTCGGGAGCGGTGACGCCGAGCGGGCCGAGCATCTGGGCGACCGGGGCGAAGCGGCTGCGCGCCTCGGGCGCCCCCTTGAGCTTCACGTGCACGACCTTTCCGGTCCCGAAGTCGGCCTCCAGTCCCGCGACGTGAGCGCCGAGTTCGGCTGCGTGCACCTTCGCGTACTGCTTGCCGCCAGCGAGAGAGTTCTCCTCGGCCGCGAACAGGACGACGCGGACCGTGCGGCGAGGCCGCGTGGGGAGCGCCGCCAGCGCCCGGCCCGCTTCGAGGACGATCCCGCAACCCGCCCCGTCGTCGAGCGCCCCCTCCGCCAGATCCCACGAGTCGAGGTGCGCCGCGAGAAGGACGATCTCGCCGGGGATCTCTCGCCCGGGGATCTCTCCGACCACGTTGGCGGACTCGGCGTCCGGCAGCCACCGGGGCCCAAGACGTAGGGCCAATCGCACGCCCCCGTGGGCCGTCAGCGTCCGCTCGAGCAGGTCCGCGTCGGCGTTCGACAGCGCCGCCGCGGGGAGCGCGGATCGGACGTCCTTCTCTCGGCGCATGTTCCCGGTGTGTGGCACGCGCGACGAGTCGGCGCTGATCGAGCGGATGACGACCGCCACCGCCCCCTTCTTCGCGGCGTCCATTGGACCCCGCCAGCGCGCGGCCACGGCAGCTCCGTAGCCAGTCGTCTCGGCGGTCTCGCGCATCTTGACGTCGAGGAAGACGATCTTCCCGGCCACGATCTTCGGGTCTGCCGACGTGAGCGCATCCATCGAGTCGAACCGGACCAGCTCGGCCTCGATGCCGCGCGGCGGCGTGGCACCGCTCCAGCCGAGCGCCGAAATGGCCAGCGGGCGCGGCACGGCGCCGAGGATCGACGCCGTCTCCACTCCGCGCTCCCACACAGGGACCTTCACGGGTTCAGCGCGCACGTTCACGAGCCCCCGCTCCCGCATCGCCCGCAGGGCCCAGGCGACCGCCAGCTTGTCCCCCGGCGAACCAGCCAGGCGCGGGCCCACCTCGGTGGTGAGCGACTCGACGACACTGGCGGCGCCTTGCCCCCCCAAGATGAGGCGTTGCAATTCGCGAACCGCGTCCGGCAGCGCCGGCGGTGACTCGACGGGCGCCGGGGGGGGCACGCTTGGAGCCACGGCGACCACCGTGGGCACCGGCGGCAGCGAGGGACGTGCCGGAGGCGTCGGGGGCGCCGAAGCACATCCCTGGGCGAAGACGGTCAGGGAAGACGCGACGAATGTTCGGAGACGGACCTGCGCGCTCACGACTGCACTTCGTACCACGGCTGGCGAGGCCGTCGGACCCCTCGACGCGGGTCCAGGCTCGCGCGTCGGTGAGGAGCCCCTCAAGGGATCGGCGAGGAGTGCCGTTAACGGATTGGGGTCGTTACGCAGCCCCGAACCACCAGACCGCAGAATCCCGGGAGCTAGCTCCATGAACGTCCACGACGTCTACGCGACACTCGCCAACGCGCTGGTGCGGAACGTCGGCTCCGCCGCCACGACCGGCACTCCGTCCCCGAGCAGCAGCCAGCCGACAACGAAGGACGCCGCGACGTCCACGACGATCTCGACGCCCGCGCAGTTCTTCAGCCAGATGCAGCAACTGGCGCAGCAGGACCCCGCCGAGTTCAAGACGGTCGCAGCCCAGGTCGCTACGACCTTCCAGAGCGCTGCCACGCAGGCCAGCGGCCCGCAGGCGATGATCCTGAGCAACCTCGCCAGCCAGTTCAATCAGGCCGCCGAGACTGGCACGCTCCAGCCTCCGCGTGGCTCATCCACGAACCAGACGGGACAGGCGGCGCAGGGCGCCGAGGCGGGGCAGGCGTCGCAGACAGGCCAAACGGCCCCGCTCGCTCGCTCCGGTCGAACTGGCGGCAGTCGCCACCACCATCCTCAGGGCGGGGGCGGATCGACGATGTCCAGCGAGGTGCAGCAGGCGTTCCAGAACGCCATGGCGGTCTTCACGAACGCGACCCAGGGCACTCCACCCGCGACGGCCGCATAGCCCTCCGGCCGACCGGGCGAGCGGGAGAAGCCGTCACATGCTGGTGACCGCGGCGCAGGTGAACCCGGAGGCTCCCACGAGCTGCGGTGTCGACCACGTTGTGCCCAGCCGAACGTGCTCGGCGTCCGTCGTCGTGCTGTCGACGTAGACCATCTCGGCCCGGACGCCGCCTACGCCCGGAGCCAGCGCGGGCGTCGATGGAGTGCTCCAGTTGGGCGCGGCGACGGGCGCGGGCGCGGTCCATGTGGGCGTCGGCGCCGGCGTGTAGGTCGACCAGTAGAGGTTCTTGTCCTGGCCCTGGTACGCGAGCACCGCCTGACCACCGGGGAGCGCCGCCAGCGCCACGGGCAGGTCGCTGAACGCCGTGGCGTCAACCGCCTCCGGGGTCGACCATGTGCCAGAGGATCGCGTGGTGAACATGATCTGGCTGTCGGTGCCGCGAACGTACGCGATCATGAGATCGGCGGACGCGGTGGGCGCGATGATCGCGGGCGAGATCACGAGGTCCTGAGCCGCGAGCCCGTGCGCCAGCGCCGGCTGCCAGACGCCGCCAGTGCGCGTCTGGTCATAGAGGTCGTGGTCGTTGCCGGCGTAGGTGATCACCTCGTCGCCGGCGACCGCCGTGATTGACGCTGGCGACGGCCCGAAGGCCTGCGTCCCGCCCGGGGGCGTGACGGGCTCCGCCGTTGTCGACCACGAAGACGAGCTCCAGACGGCGAGGTAGTGCTTGTAGTCGGTGCCCAGGTAGACGACATACGCGGAGCCGCCGGAGGCCACGATCGACGGGGCGCCCCCGGTGCTGACCCCCGTGCTGACGGCCTGGAAGGGCGCGAAGCCGCCCGGCGAGGTCCACGTCGTGTAGTAGAGCTCGCCACCGCTGCCGCTGGAACCGATGACACCGATCGCGGAGGTCGGCGTCAGAAGGGCGAGCGCAGGCGCGAAGCTCGTCTGGGCAGTCGTGCCCGAAGACCCTTCCGGACCCGTGATCGTGTTGGTGGTCCACGTGGCGCCAGGATGGTATTCGCCCCCCACAATCCACGTGCCTCCGCCAGCCAGCGCGAGCACCACGCCGCCCTCGGGCCCGGCCTCGACCGGAGCGGTGGAGTCGCTGCCCGGCCTGGCCGCATCAGCATCGCGATGCCCATCCGCCGCCAGGGTGTCCCTGGGCGCATCCTGGGGGCCTCCTCCGTCGTGACCTCCGCGTTCGGCATCGGGAGCCCGAGCGTCGCGCGGCTCGGTGGCATCTGCCATGGTCGCGTCCGTCCCGGCGTCGCTCGAGGGCCCCGTCGCGTCCTGCGAGAAGATGCTCCTTCCCCCGTCCTGCTGGCCGGTCGTCGTCGTGTCCGTCCGGGCGTCGCGGGAGGGTGTCGCTGCCTCACGCGAAACCCTGCCCACATCGGTTCCGGCGTCGCCTGGCTCCTCGCTGGCACCGTCCCCGCCACCGCAGGCGACCGTCAACGCGGACGCGACCGCGACCCACCCTCCCGTACGACGCATCAGCATCGTCCTTTCTGTCCCGGAGCCGACGACACAGCGAGGCAATTGTAGCTCACGGCCCACGGCATCGCACCCTGTCGCACAGGTGCCGAGACCAAATTCGAGCTTGCGGTCCGTCGCAAACCGCGCCAATCCACTGGTGCGGGGCTGCAGACCACGAACAGGCGTCACTTGGCTCGGAGGCTTTCATGAGGCGCGCGTATCTCGTTTCGATCCCGGTGGCGTTCCTGCTCGCAGTCAGCTGTGGAGGCAGATCGATGCTCGACGACCTCCCGGTCGGCACCACGAGCGCGACGGACGGCGGCGCCACGGTGGGCGTGGACGGCGGCAGCGCCTCGACTGGACACGGCGGAAGCTCCGCAGGGAAGGGGAGCGGCTCCGGGACCGTCCCCGGAAGCAGCACCGGGACTGCGGGCGGCAGCGGCTCCGGCGGGAGCTCCGGCGGCAGCGGCACCGGGGTCTCTGGCGCGAGCGGCACCGGGGTCTCCGGCGCGAGCGGCAGCGGCAGCGGTCCGACCTCGACCACGCTCCAGTGCGGATCGACGACGTGCGACTCGACGACGCAGGAGTGCTGCCTCACGACCACTGCTGGAGGGACGTGCGCGGCGATCGGCCAGTGCAAGGGGGGCGCGGCGCTCTCGTGCACCGAGGCTGCCAACTGCAGCAGCGGCGAGGTCTGCTGCGCCACCCTCGGCGGCGGTCAGGGGGCCTCGTCATCGTGCAAGACGACGTGCGGGGCCGGCAGCGGAACCGGCGGGGGCTTCGGTGGCAGCGTCATCCTCTGCGGCTCCGACGCAGACTGCCCGGCCGGGGAAACCTGCACCACGGCGATCCTCGGGCTCAAGGCCTGCACCCGGGGCCGAGGCACCGGCACCGGCCGAGGCACCGGCACCGGCACCGGCGCGGGCGGCGCCGGCGCGGGCGGCGGCCGCTGACTGACGCACGATATCAACCGACACCGGGACGTCGCGGTCCTTCACCCCCCAAGGCTACTTCGCCCCTGGAAGAAGGGTGCGCAGCAGCTTCTCCTGGAACTGCTGGAACGCAACGGTTCGCATCGCCGCATAGATGGTCTCTTCCGGGTTGTCCACGTCACGACCCACCGACAGGTCCGGGAGGTGCCATGCCGCCACGTCCACCTTCACCGGCTTGGTGTCGTCAGGGACGCGGAAGAGAGCCTCGAAGGCCAGCTCGAGCCCGGCAAAGACGCCGCGTGGCTTCTGGCTCGCCTGCATCGACCCCGTCCACTTCGCGCCGTGCTCGATGAAGAGCGTCGGCGCCGTGATCGGTGCGGCCGACGGAGCGTCGGCGTCAGCGAGTCGGTCGCCGACCGTCAGGGCGAGCACGTCCGGGGGGAACGCCCCCGCGAAGCGCTGGATGGTCGCCGTCGCGAGCGCGTCGAGATCGGCCTTCGCCGCAGCAGCGTCGAAGTAGTGCGACGGAAAGGACACCGCCCCCTTGAACTGCCGACTCTTGCCTGCGGCGCCGTCCGCCTTGTCCATCGTCTTTGACGCCTTCCAGTGAAAGCGGACCTCCACCTTCGGGCCATGCTTCTCGGACCACGCGAGAAGCCGCTGCACGAACGGCAGCGACACGGACGATCTGTCCGGCACCGTCGCCGCGTAGCGGGCGAACGCGGCCTGGTAGACGCCGTGCCGCGCGCTCGCCAGCTCGGCATCGAGCCTCGCCTGAGGATGACGGTGCGCGAAATCATCCAGCGCGGCGAGCGTCCCCTCCTTCACCGCGACGTCGAGCTGGGCCAGCAGCGCGGCCTTCAGCGCGGCCTGGGCCTCGGCCTGGATCGACTGCTGGGGGTTGTCCTTGATGAACTGCTCGATCGCCTCGACCGTGCCGACCTTCTGCGCGTCGCGTAGCAGGGCGCGCGGCAGCAGGAGCGAAGAGACCTCCACCACGTGTCGTGAACCGCAGCCGAGGTACGCCCGGTAGCTGTCGGCGTCGTTCGCGACGACCGCGCGCGCGTAGGTCGCGTCGTCGCTCTTGGCGTTGCGGAGCATCCACAGCGGGCCGCCGAGCATGACGCCCGTGAGCGCCGCGAGCGGCCAGATGAAGGCAATCCACCCGGGGACGGTCCGCTTCATGCTGTCCGAGGATGCGAGCGGGTTCGCATAACCTCGCAATGGGTCGAGCGCAGCGAGCGCCTTGGGCCTGATGCTCTCGCGTGCGGACCCCGCCTCGCTGACCGCCGTGCGAGCGCCCGCGAGCTGCTCCCTGGCGGTCGCGACGAGTGCCGGATCCCTGACCGGGAACGAGAACGATGCGCCGGGGAAGTCGAGGGTGAGCCCCCGCGCATCGGGTCCGGCTACCGCGCCCAGGTCTTCGATAGGATAGTGGCGCAGGACCGACCTGCGCGCGTCGATCAGGCCGACGGGGAAGACGTAGATCCCGCGACGGAACGGGCTGGCGGCGTGCTCGCGCTGTCTGGCGAGCGCACGCAGCAGGCCCAGCGCGACCAGCCCCGCAAGCACGACGTCCACGAGCAACCACGCCGGCCCTTGCCTGGCCAGACGGCTCGTGAGGCTGCCGTACCCGAGGGCGAAGAACACGATGAGCAGGAGCAGACAGATCGCGCTCGCGCCGAGCCACACGAGCGGCGCGATCGGCCTCGAGACCGTTCGCAGGATGGGCGCAGGGAGCCCCCTCCCGTTGATGGAGCCTACGAGGCGCTCCTGGGCGGACCGCGAGAGCTGGTAGAAGTCGATCTTCTGCATGGGTGACACGGCGAGCGTATCGCCGTAGCGCCGAGGCGTCGCGGCAATCGACCATGCGGCGTCCGGAGGCCCGCTATCCCCCTGCGCGCATCGTCATGAGCGCCGCGAGGAACGCGAAGCCCAGCAACGTCACCGCGAGCAGGATCGCCACGCCTGCGCCCGCGCCGGGCCCGGTCTCGAGCGCATCGACCCCGGCGTCGCGTGCCGCCTCGGACACGGCCGAGAGGCGCCGCTGGGTGCGCCTCGCCGCGCGGAGGATGAGGAGGACCTCGAGCAGCGTCGCCACGGCGAGCGCGCCGAGCGCGATGTGCAGTCCTCGCCGTCGGGCCCGGTCGGCGTGCTCGCGAGGCGCCGCGAGCCCGTCGAGCACCAGGCTCATGGAAACGCACGGCGGCGAGAGCAGCGCGAGCTCGGCGAGCGGTGGGCCCTGCAAACCCGGGACAGGGGGCCCCGCACGGAACGGCCGCGCGAGCGCAGACCCCGTGGGCGGGCCCGATGCGCGAGGATCCGAGGACGTGACCAGCCAGTAGACCCCGGGCGCGAGCGGCGGAATCACGAGGCTCGCCGAGGCCCCCTTGCGCGAGGCGGTGGCCTCCAGCGCGGCGCCAAAATCGCGACCGACGGCGTCGTTCACGGCGACGTAGAGGCGTCGACTGGACGGTGGGAGCACGACATCGAGCGGGAATGGCGCCCCTGCCGGGATGTTGGTCGGGAGGTTGACCGCCGCCGCCCCGGGGCTCACCGGCAGCTCGCCGTACCAGGTTCCGGCCTGCGCCGGTGGGCTGGCGGACGCGGCCGAGAGCGTCCACGTCGCGACCAGGCCGTCCGCCGTGACCCGGGCCTGGGTCCACCCGCCGCTCGACGTCGGGGCGAACGGCTGGTCGATCGACAGACCGAACTCCGGCGTGATCGTCAGCGTCACCCCATCGACGCCGTGATGCGCGGTCACGTCGCGCACGCGCACCGCCACCGTGCCGGAGGCGTCTGGGACGAGCTTGCCCCCGTCGATGAAGACGTCGAGCGCGAGCGCCCCGGACCTGTGCGTCGCGGTGACCGCGGCGAAGGTCGCGGGGGGGCCGGATCCGGACGCAGGCAACTCGACGACGCCAGTGGCGAGGTCGGAGCCGTCGGCAGCGGACACGGACACGGACAGGCTGTCGCCGGCGCGGACCCGCGCGAGGGCCAGCCACGCCTCGGCGACCCCCTCGGCGTTCGACTCGCCCCGCCACTCAGCGCGACCACCGCGAGCTGACGCGACGACCGTCAACCCGGCCATGGGGATCACCTCCGACAGGGGTCCCTCCTCCGTGATGGTGGCCACCTGCAGCGCGAGCCCCTCGCGTCCCGCGCCAGGGCTCGCGGCGTACACCCTCGCGCCCCGGACTCGCGACGGGGCTCCGACGCGCAGCCCGATCGCCACGATCGCGAGCGCCACCACCGGCGTCGCCACGAGCCCGGCCCTCTCGAGGGAGCCCGGCCTCATGGAGGCGTGTCCCAGCGCACGGCGACATCGCGCGCACGAGGGTCATCGATGACGACGGGCAGCGTCTCGGTCGGCGCGACCCCGAAGGCGCCGCGGGGCAAGACCAACTCTCGCAGGGCGACCGCGCTCCTCACGTGCACCGCGTCGCCCTCACGCTCCACGTCGAAGAAGGCGTC
>Ga0181517_10003665_pt1 | contig 14469 bp, 10 predicted proteins | sample PEATcosm2014_Bin_31_FD_119748 | JGI IMG/M metagenome (GOLD analysis project Ga0181517, IMG submission 119748) | Peatland microbial communities from MTU Mesocosm Facility, Houghton, MI, USA - PEATcosm2014_Bin01_30_metaG | ecosystem: Environmental > Terrestrial > Soil > Wetlands > Peat | place... | reverse complement strand
GAGGCCAGCGTTCCTCTCGGCGGGTAACCAGGGCGTTCAAGTCTGGCGGTGCCTGACAGATGCCGATGTTGCACATGGCCAACGTCTTCTCGGGGCTTGAAGCGATCGTCCGCAGCGACGTTCCGCTGGCGCCAATGACATGGTTCAAGATCGGCGGCCCGGCGCGCTGGCTGATCGAACCGACCGGCGTGGAAGACCTGCGCCAAGCCGCTCAGCGCTGCCTCGATAACGACATTCCCATTTATGTTCTTGGTTTGGGCGCGAACCTTCTGGTCGGCGATCAGGGAGTCAACGGCGCGGTCTTTCGCCTGTGCAAGGACTATTGGCGTCGCGTCCAATTCAACGGCACAACACTTGAAGTCGGTGCCGGCGCCGATATCCAGCGGCTCATTTTGCGAACTGTTCAACAGGGTCTGGCGGGCCTGGAATGCTTGGCGGGAATCCCCGGAACGGTGGGCGGCGGCATTCGCATGAACGCAGGCGGCAAATTCGGCGACATCGGCGCCTTGGTCAATACCGTTCAGGTCATGGACGCCGAAGGATCGCTTTTTGAACGCACCAAGGACGATCTGGTTTTCGAATACCGCTCGACCAATATCTCCGCCAAATTCATCCTCGGCGTCACCCTGGATCTGGAAGCCGAAGATCCCGACCGCATCATGAAACGCACCAAGGAAATCTGGATGTACAAGCGGCTTACCCAGCCGCTGGCCACCAAGAGCGCCGGCTGCATGTTCAAAAACCCGCGCGGCGTCAGCGCCGGTGCACTCATCGACCAGGCCGGGCTCAAGGGCATGCGCGTCGGCGGCGCTGAAGTCAGCGCCAAGCACGCCAATTTCATCATCGCCCATTCCGACTGCAAAGCCGATGATGTGCTCCGGCTGGTCAAGCTCATCCGCGAAAAGGTCTTCGACAAGAACCAGATTCACCTGGAAACCGAAGTCCAGATGTGGCCGTGATCGATGACACTCGTTTCCAGCGAAAGGGAATTCGCCATGCAAGTCACAGTCCTGTACGGCGGCCCCAGCGTCGAACGCGAAATCAGCCTGGTGAGCGGTTCGGCCGTCATTGAAGCGCTCAGGTCAATGGGTCACGACGTGTTTCCCAGCGACGTCGCTCCCGACAATCTGTCCGGCCTGGATCATTTCGCCGATGTCGTCTTTCCCGTTTTGCACGGCCGGTTTGGTGAAAGCGGCGAGTTGCAGGAAATCCTCGAATCCCGTCGCATCCGTTTCGTCGGCAGCGGCTCGCGGGCCAGCCGCATCGGCATCGACAAACTGGCGAGCAAGCGCGTCTGGGAAGGCGCCGGCCTGCCCACGCCGGCGTGCCAGCTCATCACGCGAGCGGACTATCTTCCCGGATCGGCGCCCGATCGGATTTCCCCGCCGTGCGTCGTCAAGGCCGTCGATAGCGGCAGCAGTATTGACGTCTATATCTGCAAGACATCCGACGAGGCCCGGCGGGCCTGTTCGCTGGTTCTGGCGAAGCACGAACGCGCCCTGGTCGAGACATTCATCGACGGCATCGAGTTAACCGTCGCCATCCTCGAAGAACAGGCTCTTTCCCCCATCCGCATCAGCACCACGCGAGAGTTCTACGACTTCGAGGCCAAATACAAAGGCAACTACACCCATTACGATTTCGACCTGGGCGTTGACGATGCGATCGTCAGGAAGGTCAAGTCCCTGGCCTTAACCGCCCATCAAGCCATCGGCTGCCGCGATCTTTCCCGCGTCGATATCATGCTCGACAAACGGAACAATCCCTATCTGCTGGAGATCAATACCATCCCCGGCTTTACCAGCAAGAGCCTGCTCCCCAAGGCCGCCAACCACGCCGGTATCGCGTTCGGCCCTTTAGTCGACCGCCTTGTCCGCCGAGCCGCCGCACGATCGCTGGATGCGGCGGCGTGAGGGCACACGGCAGCCGATTCAGCACCGCCCGGTTGACCTTGCAAATTGGCTCAAACGCAATCAATGATTATGATGCTTGTCTTGATGATGGAGGCGGATGCTGCCGAGCATTGCTACGTTTATTACGCTCCCATCCCAGGCGACCATGGCGCGACACATCATCCAAGCCCACGACCTGATGCAACAGGGCTATGAATATCGCCTGACCGAACCGGCGGGACGGAATTTTGATCCGCGATTCCGGCCGCAGCTTTCGCCTGAGCAGATGCTTGAACTGGGCGTGTTCGGCGGCAAGTACATGACCGACTGCGGCGAGGAATTCCCCGCCGGTTGGTTCAGCAGCGCCAGACTCTGCCCCGAGCGGCACGACCCGAAGATCAACTTTTTCGGCGTAAACGCGTCTCAGCCGCTGTCCGTGTGGCGCAAGAAGGGCTGGATTCACCCCGACGATCCGCGCGGGTGGTTTCAGTGGTATTGCCGGTATTATCGTGGCCGGCGCTGCCTTGATGACGATCGGCAGATCACCAGATGGCTGGCCTTTCGACGTCACGCCGCCCAGGTTCAAGCCAACTGCCCGCGCGGCGATCTGACGTGCCGGCGCAGGCAGCGCCAGGCCTTGCTTCATTGGGCGTACGATTCGCGGAGGCTCTGACCTCGGGCGGAAACGCGACGCGTCCAGACAGGTTCTGTGTTGCCGGCCGCGTCGTACTCGGCAACAGCAATTTGGCCGCCGTTTCGTTTCCCAAATTTCTTGCTCTCCTATTTTGGCGGACGGCATGACGAAGCACACGCTCCCGTCGCTTTGCCGGTACGTGACACAATGCAACAAATCAATACAATTATTTGGCAAATTGATTTCCCAGGAAAGGCGGTAAGGCATCATGGAACAAACCACATTCGAGGTCCGGGAGAAATCACTCGACGCCATGTTGGTCGCCGGCATTCGCATGAAGGGTCGCTACGGCGATTGCAGCAAGGCGTTCGGGCGGATCTGCCGGTCGATGGGCCGGCATATTGCCGGTAAGCCTCTGATGTTGCATTACGAAACCGAATACAAGGAGAATGACGCAGATTTTGAGGCGTGCGTCCCAGTCCGCCAGCGCAAGGAGGTCGAGGGAATCGCCGTACGCGAGCTTCCGGCCGGGCGCTGCGTTTCACTTTTGCACAAGGGGCCGTACGAGGAGCTGAGCGCGTCATACGCCAAAGTGCTGAAATACGTCAAGGATCACGGCTACAACATCATCATGCCGACGCGCGAGGTCTATCTCAAAGGCCCCGGCATGATCTTCAAGGGCAATCCTCGCAAGTATCTCACCGAGATACAGTTTCCCATCCAGAGCGCTCCCGGACCAGCCGCGCCGACAGCCGCCTGATAACCGGGTCAATCGTTGAGATGCCCGCTGAGATAGGCATCATACGATGCCATATCCAGCAGGCCGTGGCCGGACAGATTGAACAGGATCACGCGCTTCTCGCCGGTCTTTTTGGCTTCGATCGCTTCGTCGATGGCCGCGCGGATCGCGTGCGCGCTTTCCGGCGCGGGGATAATCCCCTCGGTCTGGGCAAACTGCATCGCCGCCTCGAACACCGCCGTCTGTGGATAGGCCACCGCGTCGATCAGCTTGTGCTTGAACAGATGGCTCACCGTCGGCGCCATGCCGTGATATCGCAACCCGCCGGCGTGAATCTTCGGCGGCATGTACGTGTGCCCCAGCGTGAACATCATCATCAGCGGCGTCATCTCGGCCGTGTCCCCAAAATCGTACCGCATCTGCCCCTGCGTGAGGCTGGCGCAGACCACCGGCTCGACGGCCACGATCCGCGTCTTGCGGTTTTCGTGCAGTTTCCGATGCACGAACGGAAACGCGATCCCCGCGAAATTTGACCCGCCGCCCACGCATCCGATCACGACGTCCGGATATTCACCGGCCAGTTCCATCTGCTTCAGCGCCTCCTGTCCGATCACGCTCTGGTGCATGCAGACGTGATTCAGCACACTGCCCAGCGCGTATTTCGTGTTTGGATGCGTCACGGTGTCCTCGATCGCCTCGGATATCGCGATCCCCAGCGACCCATTGCACTCCGGATCCTCCGCCAGCACCTTCTTCCCATAATTGGTATTGCTCGACGGCGACGCATGCACCGTGGCGCCCCAGGTGTTCATGAGCATCTTGCGATACGGCTTCTGGTGAAACGACACTTTCACCATGTACACCACGCATTCGATCCCGAACAGCTTGCACGCCAGCGCCAGCGATGATCCCCACTGCCCCGCGCCGGTTTCCGTCGCCAGCCGCTTGATCCCCGCCTTCTTGTTGTAATATGCCTGCGGCACGGCGCTGTTGGGCTTATGGCTCCCGGCCGGGCTGGCGCCTTCGTACTTGTAATAAATATGCGCCGTCGTCCCCAGCGCCTGCTCAAGGCGCACCGCCCGCAGCAGCGGCGTCGGCCGCCACAGGGCATAAATCTGCCGAACCTCGTCCGGGATCGCGATGTAGCGTTCCGGCGACATCTCCTGCTCGATGATCGGCTGGGAAAAGATGGGCGCGAAATCCGCCGCCGATGCCGGCTGTTTGGTTCCCGGATGCAGCGGCGGCGCCAGTGGCGTGGGCAGGTCCGCCTGCATGTTGTACCAGTGGGTTGGAATGCCGCTCTGCGGTAGCACAAAACTCGTCGTCGTCACGTGAAGTCCTCTCGGCCAGGGAATCGATCTGACAGTGCGCCACGATAACAAAGCAAGCCGTCCATTTCCACGGATGGCCGCTTGTGCCATCTCGGAGTACGCCCGCCATTTCGGACACGCCCCGTCTGGGAAATCCCACCCAACTGGCTTGCTGGATTGAGTTTACGCTCAAAACCACCCCGCGCCCCGCACCGGGGGCATCCCGCTTCCTGGCCGAATACCGCGGCTTACGCCAAACATCGCGTCCAAAACGTGCCCTGAATGTCTCGAAAAAGTTGGAACTTGGCCCGCAGGAGTTGCAACTTCGCCCGGCCGAGTCCGATCCGGGCGCCCACCCAAACGCATCATTCTTATCCGTGGCATCCGTGAAATCCGTGGTCAACATGCATTTGCTCCGCGGCCTGCTCCGAGAGAGGGACGGATCAATCGCAGATGAACGCGGATAAACGCAGATGGATTTTGGTTCTTGTCTTATCAGCGCTCATCCGCGTTCATCAGCGGTTCCATTTTCAGGTTCTCCGCGTGAGATTTCTCCTAAGTGATTTTCTGCACTATGGTTACGCCACAAACACGCCACGATCCCCATTGCCGCCCACCCTCGTTTTCCGCCGGATATCGCGGTTTACGCCAAAGATCGCGTCGAAAACGTGCCTCAAATGTCTCGAAAAAGTTGGAACTTGGCTTGAAATAGTCTGAACTTTGCCCGGCCGAGTCCAACCTGGGCGCGCCAGAAACGGGATACCAACCGCCAACCACCAAGCAACGCCAAGCAGGCCGCGTTCATTATCCATTATCCATTGTCCATTATCCATTTCCATCCATGCCACCAAATGAAACCGAATGCAGCAGAGGGGGGGTGGGGGGTGTCCCCGAATGTCCCCGAATGCCCCGGGGGGGGTGGGGGTAGAGGTGACAAGGTGACTTGGTGACAGGGTGACACGGTGAGGGTGTGACACGCAGCCGGGGGGTTGGTCGCGCGTCTGGAGTGGCGATTGGGCGCTGTGGCGTGGGCATTTTACCTTACATTAACCTAACTTAAGACAAATTGCAAGAGAGAACTTCGTCGAGAGTGCCGAATTCTCAGGTCTCGCGTAACTCCATGCGGGGCCACCTCTTAAACCCCTCTGCCTGTACCCATGCCTTCGGCTCTGAGGCTGAGCGCCTCGCCGCTCAGGCTCGAAGAGCGGAGGGATGGTGTGGGAGCGATTTGCGCGGCCGCACTCGCAGCGCAATCTGGCGCGGCGCGGTATAATCTCGCGGAAGTCGCGACACGTGGACGGCCGAAGGGAATGGTGCTCCATGCCAAATCGGGATTCGTCAAGCTTGCGGGGCGTGCGTTGGGGGTTCTGGCTGATTGTGCTTGCGGCCGGTCTATTGCCGCTGGGCACGACGACGGCCGCTCGTGGGCAGGCGCTTACCGCCGAACCGCTGGGGCCGATGCCTGATTCGGCGCATCTTGTGATGTCCGTTGTCTCAGGGGATTGCCGCAATGTGTCAATGATCGTCAATGACTCGCCGGGCAAATCGACGCTCCTTCTGAACGGCAAGGGCGTCGCTAGCGGACTGGATATTCCCGTTGCCGCCATCAGTCCCGACGGAAAACGGCTGGCCTATGTCGTGAACGAAGGCGGCGGCCGCTGGCATGTTGTGATTGACGGCGTCGCCAGCGAAACTTACGACGCCAGGCTGGACCAAATGGGACCGGCCATGCTGGGTTTCAGCCCCGACGGCAAGCATTTTGCCTATGTCGGCAAGAAGGGCGGTAACATATTCCCCCGACCGGCCACGTTGAAGGAAGAGTTGGACGCCGGGCTGCACCCGACCGGCAAGGAGTTCGTGGTCATGGATGGGGTCGCTGGATCTGTGTACCCAAACATTGAAGGCCTGAAGGGCGAAGCGCGCGGACCTTATGTCTTGTTAAGCGAACAGGGAGGCCATTATGCGTACGTAGGGGACAACGGCGATGGCTGGGATTTAGTGTGCGATGGAAAGGTTGTGGGCGCGACTGAGCCCGAATGTGGCTTTTGCTTCAGCAAGGACGGGCGGAGGTTCGCCGCTGTGCTCGGGGACTCGCTTGCGGAATCTGCTGTGCTGCTTGATGGCCAGAAGCTGGGGCACTATGACGTCATTGATGATCTCGCCTTCAGCGATGACGGCAAACATTTCGCATTCGCTGTTGGAACCATTAAGCCCGGCACCTTGGGGGGCACGACCAGTTTAGTCGTGGACGGAGTGCAAGGGCCACCCGTTGTGGAACACGATTCACACAATGAGGAGTCAGAAATTTCGCAAATGACGTTTAGCCCTGACGGTAAGCGCATCGCGTTCGATCAAGAGAGCAGAACGTTCGCTAACGGTCGCTCCTTTGAATCCCATCACGTGTCGCTCGACGGGGTCGAAGGGCATGGGTACGGCACGGTGGACCACCTTACGTTCAGCCCCGACGGGACAAGGCTGGCATACGTCGCCATTAAGCGATGGCAGGCGAACGAGCCCGCCGACAATTGCACAATCGTCGTCAATGGGGCCGAGGGGCGAGGTTACACCGACATTCGCGCCCCTGTTTTCAGTCCAGATGGGCGCCATCTCGCGTATTCCGCCAAGGATGGTGATACGTGGTACATGATGCTCGATGGCACGGCGCTGCCGATGGTGTACGATCCGGTCCTATCCAGTGCTGTGTATGTTCCGGCTCCCTTGGAACGGCAGGCCAACGCTCCCCGCTATGCCTGCGCCGGCAACTTCGCAACGCCGTACCGGTTCGACTCCGACGGCCGACTGATCTACCTGGCCGTCAGGGACGGCCAGATATGCCGCGTGACGTGCAGACCTGATGTCGCGGCGGCGGCGGCGACGCCATGAAATTGGAGGTCATTGCAGAAATGTTTCAGCGAACATTACGTGCGGGAATTGTGGCGATCTTGCTCCTCGCCGGCGCACGCATGGCGGCGGCCGCCGAGCCGGCTCTGCCGGACAAGAGTGCGTGGGTGCAGTTTACGTCGTTCAGTTATGCGGGCACGGATACGGCGGCCGGGTTGGTGAAAGCGCCGGGGCAGGAGTTTTCCAATCCGGTTTTGGCGGGGTTTTATTCCGATCCGAGCGTCTGCCGGGTGGGCGAGGATTACTATCTGGTCAATTCCTCGTTCTCGTATTTTCCGGGCGTTCCGATCTTCCACAGCCGGAATCTGGTCGATTGGGAGCAGATCGGATACGTGCTGGATCAGAGGTCTCAATTCAGCACGCTGCGCGATGGGGATGTCTCGCGCGGCATCTATGCGGCCACCATCCGCTATCACGATGGCACGTTCTACGTCATCACCACCATGGTCAACGGCGGGGGGAATTTCTACGTGACGGCCAAGAATCCGGCCGGGCCGTGGTCGGAGCCGAATTGGCTCCCTGATGTCGATGGGATCGACCCATCACTCTTTTTTGATGACGATGGGCGAGCGTATGTCGTGCATTGCGGCCCCGCGCCGGACAACCGGCCGGCCTATGACGGGCATCGCTCCATCCGCTTGCGGGAGCTTGATCTCAAGACCGGCAAGATGACCGGGCCGGAGAAAATTCTCGTGAGCGGCGGCACGGATATCTCGAAGAAGCCGCAGTGGATCGAAGGCCCGCATATTTTCAAGCACGACGGCGGGTTCATTCTGATCGCCGCGCAGGGAGGAACCGAGGCCAATCATTCAGAAGTGGCGTTTGCTGCGGATGATCTCTGGGGGCCGTACACGCCGTTTGCGGATAATCCGATCCTGACTCAACGTGACCTTCCGGCCGATCGGCCCAATCCAATTACCTGCACCGGGCACGCCGATCTGGTGGAGACGCAAACCGGCCAATGGTGGGCCGTGTTTCTGGGCTGCCAGCCGTATGAGCGGAATTGGTTCAACACGGGGCGGGAGACATTCCTGCTGCCGGTGCAATGGGAGAACAACTGGCCGATCGTGCTCAGGGCGAATGCAGCGGTTCCGGCGGTGGTGAAGCGGCCGGATTTGCCGGCGGCGGGCGAACCGGTCAAGACGCCGATGCACGGGACTATTTCATGGACGGACAAATTCGATCGTCCAACGCTGAATCTGCGATGGAACTTCCTGCGACTGCCAACGCAGACGTGGTATTCGCTGGACGATGCGGCCGGTTTGTTGCGGATCGCGCCGCGCGGCGTCGAATTGAGTTCGCACGGTAATCCATCGCTGATCGCCTGCCGGCAGCAGCATGCGACGTTTACCGCGACTACGGCAATATCAATAGCCGACGCCACTGCGCCGTGCGACGCCGGTCTGGTGGCGTTCCAGAACGAGACGCATTACTACTTCCTCGGCATCCGCATCAATGCGGGCAAGGCGTCGGAGGTGTTTCTTGAGCAGGCCGCTGCCGCCGCGACGCGAGCCAACGCCGCCGTCGTTGCCAAGGTGCTCGCCAGCGCCGAGTTGCCGGCCGGCGCCGTCCGGGTTGAGTTGAGGATTGAAGGGGCAGGCCGGCCGTATGCGTTTTCGTACCGCGCGATACCGGGCGAATTCAAATCGCTGCTCCAGGGCGTGGATGGATCGTTCCTGAGCACCGATGTGGCCGGCGGCTTTCAGGGCGTGATGCTGGGGATGTACGCCCGCACCCGGCCGTAGCGCCCGGCGGGTGGCGCTGAGGCGAGGATTGGGGGCGTCCTGGCAGGTTCGGCAAGAAATTTCGTTTTTTTTGATTTTTTATCGGACCAGCCCCTTGAAATTGCGAAAGAGAATTGGCACACTGGTCCCCACAATTTAACCGCATGGAGGCTCTAGATGGCACGGATGCACCACTGGATCGGTCTTTCACTTCTGACTTTGTCCCTCGTCGGCTGCGTGAGCCAGGACAAATACAATTCACTCAAGATTGCCAACGACGATTTGACGCAGCGGCTTTCTGTCGCTGAATCAGAGGCGGCGGCCGCCAAGGCTGAAGCCAATGCCCGTCAGCAGCAGGGGCAGATGGGCGCCGCCAGCGCTGCCGCCCAGCAGGCGATGATTCAGAACCTGCAAGCCCAGATCGCGCAGTTCACGGCTGAGAACGGCGACCTGAATAAGCGCCTTGCAGAGGCCCTGGCCACGCCGCCGCAAACCGCGGTGGCACTGCCTCAGCCGCTGAGCAATGCCCTGTCGGAATTCGCCCGCCAGAACCCGGGTCTGGTTGATTTTGACGCGGCGCGCGGGATCGTGAAGTTCCGCAGCGACGTGACGTTCGCTCCCGGCAGCGCGGAAGTGACCGCCGCCGCCCGCGATATCATCTCCAAGTTCGCCACCATCCTGAATTCCCCGGTGGCCGCCAATTATGAGCTGATGGTCGCCGGCCACACCGACAACACGCCGGTGGTCAACCCCGTCACCATCAAGGCGGGCAACATCGACAACTGGTATCTGTCGGCCCATCGCGCGATTGCCGTGGCCTCGCAGCTTCGCACCGAGCGCGTCAGCGCCCAGCGCCTGGCGGTGGCCGGATACGCCGATGAACGCCCCATCGCCAGCAACGCCAGCGAGCAGGGCAAGGCGATGAACCGCCGCGTCGAGATCATGCTGCTGCCGACGACATCCTCTTCGCGTCCGGCGCCCGCCGTTGTTGGCCCGGCCCCGCGCGTCGTGACGCCGGCCGCCCCGCGGCCGACGCTGACCAAGGACGGCACCGTCTCCTCGACGGACATGGCTCTTCCGCACAATAAGTGATCGGATACACGGCGTCGATCAGGACCGGTCCGGTCCCATCGCCCCGCCCGTTCCCGATATTGAGCCGCCTGTCGCCCCGACCATATGCACTGGCTCGGGGCGATTTTATTGCGCGCAAACCAAACCGCCGGCCTTCTCGTTCCCCGACGCCCTGTACTGCTCCGAAGAAAGGACGGATCAACCGCAGATGAACGCAGGTAAGCGCAGATGCCTTATCTGCGTTCATCGGCGTTCATCTGCGGTTCCATCGCTTGGCTTCCATTTTCATGCTCTTTGGGTGAGACGCGAAACAAACCTCCGGGAACGACTTTGCGCCGGGGCCGGCTATGCTATTATCTGCCGGCCCGACGAGGCGACGGATAAACATGATTCGACCAGCGACCGTTCACGACATTCCGCGGATCCAGGAGATCATCAACAGCCACGCCGAACTGGGGCGGATGCTGTTTCGATCGCTGGCCGAGTTGTATGAGGGATTGCGCGAGTTCCTGGTCTACGATCTCAACGGGAAAGTCGTGGGGTGCGTCGCGGTGACGGTGCTGTGGGCCGATCTGTGCGAGGTGCGGTCGCTGGCGGTGGACGAGGCCTTTCGCGGGCGGGGCATCGGCCGTCGCCTGGTGGAAGCGGCCGTCGATGAGGCCCGGCATTTGCAGATTCGCCGCCTCATGGCACTGACGTACGAGCAGCGGTTCTTCGAGAAGGTCGGGTTCGAGGTGGTTGCCAAGGAAACGCTGCCGCTGAAGGTGTGGAGCGATTGCGTCCGCTGCGCCAAGCGCGACGGCTGCGACGAGATCGCCGTGGTCCGCTCGCTTCCGGAAGTGCCGATGATCGTGATGGATCAACCGCCGCCGACCCCGCGCGGCGTCAGCATCCCCGTCCTGCCGGACGAGGAATTTATCGACGATTGATCGATCTTACTCGGCGCCTTGCGGCTCTCCCATCTGAATGCCGCGGCCGTTGAATCCCAGATAAACCCGTCCAAACACGCGCGGGTCGCCGCACAGAACCGTCGGCGATCCGCCGAACTGGTGGGCATCATCGTTGACGCGAACCCAGGTCTGGCCGTCATTGTCGGATCGGAAAACGCCGCTGACGTTTCCAACCCGGCCGCTGGCGAACAGGGCGGGATTGGTCTGTCCCGGCGCCGCCTTGCCGAAGCTGAGCGGGCCTACGTTGGTGATGGTATCCACCGCGGTAAACGTCGAACCGCCGTCCTTGGAATGCACCAGCCCGCGGCCGGACGCCATCCACAGATCGCCCTCGGCGTCAGGGAGCGACATCAAACGGCTGCGACCGCCGCCGCCGCCGCCGCCGCGTGCGCCGGCCCGGCCGCCCGCCGCGGCGGCCGCCAGTCCGGTGACGGGCTTGGCCGTGAATGTCGCGCCGTCGTCGTGGCTGACGTACATCTGGTTGGTTGCGGCATCCAGAGCGTAAAAGATCGTGCTGCCCGCGCACTTGTCTGCGATGGGGGAAGCGCCCGCGAACAATCCCTGGCAGGCCGTCCACGTCTTGCCCGCATCTTTGGACAGTTGCGCGCCGGTGCCGCCGGTGGCCAGAATCGTCGTGCCGTCGGATGAGAGGACCACTCCTCCGCCACCACCACCGCCGCCGCCACGGCCGGCCGGGGCGGCGCCGGGCGTCGTCAGCGGCGTCCACGTGTGACCGCCGTCCACCGAGTATCCGTGCGCGCCGTTGCCGCTGCGAATCATGACCGTCGGCTTGTTCCATGCCACGTCGATGCCGCTGGAGTTGGTGTACTTGGGATTGGTCTGCATCCCCGACGCCGGCGACTTGGTCAAATCGTCGTGCGTATACCCGCCAATGTCGCCCACGCCGCTGATGAGCGGCGCACCGGCCGGCGGGGAGAACAGGGCCAGCACCGCCGTCTCCTCGACGCCGTCGGCTTCGACCGACCAGTGGATGGTCTGGTCCTTATCGACGTTGGTGGCGTCGTGGGTTCCCCAAATCGTGGCGCCGGTGCCGAACATGATGTGCCCGGAATCAAACGGATCGAGGGCCACGCCGGCGATCCACCAGCCGAATTTCGCCATGCGTCCGCCGCTGAGAGGCAGCAGATACGGCGAAAGGGCGCAATCCATCTGGCAATTGGCCGACAGCGATTTCCACGTGGCGCCGCCGTCGGTCGTCCGATAGAGATCGTCGATGGGATTCCAACGGTCCATGGTGGAGATGACCAGCGTTCCCTTGTGTTGGGCATCAAGCGAAAGTCCGCCAAACCCGCCGGCCGCTTGCCGCCCGCCCGGCGGCGGGGGCGTGATGTTGGTCCATACTTGAGTATCGGTATTCAGTTTCCAGACCGCGCCGCTGGTCACGCCGTTGGGGCCGGGGCCGCTGCTGAAGGTCAGATACAGCACGCCGTCGGCGTCCATTCCGCCGTGATAGGGCAACAGGCCGGTTGGCCCGCCCGCGATGGCCGACCATGTCGCGCCGGCGTCCTCGCTGCGATACAGCGTCCGATCCTGATGCTCGGAAACCGCGACGTAGATCTTCCGGCAACGCTGACCGGCCGTCGATGAACGCGGGTCGAAGATGACGAATCCCACACCGGCGCCAGCGCCGCCGCCAGCACCGCCTCCGCCCCGGCCGCCCGCGCTGCCGGCGAACGGAAAGCTGGCGACCTTCTCCCAAGTCACTGCCGCATCCGTGCTGCGCCACAGCCCGTCGTGGCGCGAACCGAAATAGAGGACTTTGGTGTCGTTGGGATCAACGTTCAATCGCTCGCCGATGCCGCGGCCGTCTTCATTGCCGCCCATCCGCGGCGTGATGTTGGTGTAGGCGAAGGTCTTGCCCATGTCATGGGTCCGCATGATGGCGGCCTGCGCGCCGTTGTACATGCCCCCGGCGATGTAGAAGGTGTTGGGATCGTGCGGATCGGGGGCAACGCTTTCCCCGCCGTTCATGTTGGAGTTGTTGGATGGTCCCACCCAATCGGTCATGCACAGCCACTTGCCCGTGGCCGGATCGGTGCGGTAGACGCCGCCGATATCCGTCCGGCAGAAGGCCAGGCCCTTGAGGCATGGGCTGAAGACAACATCCGGCACGAATCCGCCGGCGACGAGTTCGACATTCCGCCAGACATACGGCCGCTGTGCGATCGGCCCGCTTGTTGCCGCCGGTTGCGCCGGGGCCATTCCTGCCCAGGCTCCTGCCAGAAGTGCCAACGCCGACACGATCGCCGCCCGACTCGCCTTCATGTTGTTCTCCTTCAACGCGCCGCAGATCGACTTGACCCGAGGAAATGATAAGAAAGTTCCCCGCCCCCCGCAACCCGCCCCGGCCGCATCGCCTTGGCTCCGCAACAAAAGGCGAATAAACCGCAAAGACGCCGAGGCGCCAAGGATTTGACGCCAGCGGCCAGAAACGCCACGCGGCCGATCCCGCTCCCGGCTCCCCCCCCTCTCCAATCCGCCAGCCCCGCGACCTCCTACCTCGCAGCGTGGGGTGACAGAAGGTGACACTTTTTCGTGTTTCTGTAACCCTGGCCCGCGAAGAAATCCCCCGCGGCCTCGAAAACCAGGAGCGACATGACCGTCATTGGCTTGGTTCCCGCAATGTCGCACGCCGCGTCGCCCCATTTCCTATCGAATGATCGTGTCCTTCAGTTACCCCAACGCGGCTGAGTGCTCGGGGCCGTCGCGGTTGTCGGCGGGACGATGTCGCAGTGAATTGCGATATTATCGCCCGCGCCATGCCTGTCGATGCCGCTTGGCCCGCAACTATAGATGATCGCGTGCTGCCCGTCGGGCGAAACCCAATACACGAGTGGATGCCCCCACAGGTCAAGGCCCGCGGGGTTGTCGAAATCGGGGCAGGCCTTCAAAAAATCGGCAGCCGTTGGTCCCGGATATCGGCCGTTATCAATGTAGTACGCCTCCATTTCAAATCTGAAACTCTCTAGCACGTTCGACATCGCGGCGGTCTTAGGCAATCCGGGGACGAAACCCCGCATGCTGCAGAGCTGGAAGGTCATGGCAACCGCCGCGAGGCAGCCCGGGATCACGAGCCAAACCCGCCACCGCACGTGCCACCAGCGCAACCGCTTGGGATCCTCGTGAAAATAGTCGAGCCACGCAATCATTGAAATACCGAACGAAATAAAGGTCCCGCGAACCGTTAGATGCCTTTCCCACTCGGACCCGTGCGTTTGCGCCATCCG
>Ga0181517_10003664_pt1 | contig 14479 bp, 12 predicted proteins | sample PEATcosm2014_Bin_31_FD_119748 | JGI IMG/M metagenome (GOLD analysis project Ga0181517, IMG submission 119748) | Peatland microbial communities from MTU Mesocosm Facility, Houghton, MI, USA - PEATcosm2014_Bin01_30_metaG | ecosystem: Environmental > Terrestrial > Soil > Wetlands > Peat | place... | reverse complement strand
TGGCCGACTCGTCTACCGAGGCCACGCCTTCAATCACCTCGCCGTCCCCGGCGATGTAGTGGTTGGCCTCGACGTAGATCACGTCGCCGGCGCGCAGCAAGCCGCTGGCGATCTCTTCAAATTTGCCGTCCGCGGTGTAGCGCTTGGCAATGGTCTCGCCCTTGGCCTTGCGCAGGGTGTCGGCCTGCGCCTTGCCGCGGCCTTCGGCCATGGCCTCGGCAAAGTTGGCAAACAGCACCGTGAACCACAGCCAGAGCGTGATTTGCAGGTTGAAGCCGAAGCCGGAGCCGTGGTTGACGATGTTGTCGATCAGCAGCGCCGTGGTCAGCACGCTGCCTACTTCCACGACAAACATCACCGGGTTCTTGACCATGCCGCGGGGATCGAGCTTGCGCACCGAGTCCAGCATCGCCTTGCCCATGATTTCCGTATTCCAGAGACTCGTTTTCTCAGCCATGTCAGTCCATTTCTTCCGGTCTTGTTGCGGTGTCGGTAATGAGCTAGAACAGCTGCCCAGCCTTCAGCACCAGGTGTTCCAATATCGGTCCCAGGCTCAGTGCCGGGAAGAACGTCAGCGCGCCAAGAATCAGAATCACGCCGGTCAGCAGCACGGTGAACAACCCGCCGTTCACCGGAAATGTGCCCGGTGAGGGTGGAACGCTCTTCTTCATGGCCAGGTTGCCCGCCAGGGCCAGCACGGGAATCATCATGAACAGCCGGCCAAACAGCATGTCCCAGCCCAGCGCCACGTTGTACCACCAGGTGTTGGCGTTCAGCCCCGCAAAGGCCGAGCCATTGTTGCCGGCGCCCGAGGTGTAGGCATACAGAATTTCAGTAAGCCCGTGCGGTCCCTGGTTGTTCAAGCTACTGAGGCCGATGGTAGGCGACATCACAAATGCGGCGGTGAGCGAGAGAATAATCAGCGGGAAAATGAGCACATAGAGCATGGTCATCTTCACGTCGTAGGCCTCAATTTTCTTGCCCAGGTATTCTGGCGTCCGGCCTACCATGAGTCCGGCGATGAAGACTGCCTGCACCACGAAGATGAGGATTCCGTACAGCCCGGAGCCGACTCCGCCGAAGATTACTTCGCCCAGCATGATATTGGTCAGCACCACCATGCCACCAAGCGGCGTGAGGGAATCGTGCATCGTGTTCACCGCGCCGCAGCTTGCGTCGGTGGTAATGGTGGAGAACAGGGAACTGGCAGCGATGCCGTTGCGCACTTCCTTGCCTTCCATGTTGCCGGCCGGGGCGGTCGCGCTTCCGGTTTGCGCAGCGTGGTGAATCAGCAGGTGCGGATGCGCCTCAGCCCAATACACGGTGGTAAAGCCGGCGGTAAACAGGATGAACATGGCTGCCAGCACGGCCCATCCGTGGCCCGGCGAGCCGGTCATGCGTCCTAAAGTGTAGGTGAGCCCTGCGGGAATGATGAAGATTGAGAGCATCTGCAGGAGGTTTGAAAACGGAGTGGGATTTTCGAAGGGATGAGCGCTGTTGGCGTTGAAGAATCCGCCGCCGTTGGTGCCCAGCATCTTGATCGCCTCTTGCGACGCGACCGGTCCCTGGCCGATAATCTGCGCCTGCGCAGGCGCCTCCAGCGGGTGCGCGGTGGTGTAGTCCTTCAGATTCTGCGGCACGCCCTGGCCCACCAGCAGCAACGCGTAGATGATCGACGCCGGCAGCAGAATATACAGAAACGTGCGTGTGCAGTCGACCCAGAAGTTGCCGATGGTGCCTGATGTAGTGCGCTTGATGCCGCGGATCAGCGCCACTGCAACAACGATGCCCACCGCCGCCGAGCCGAAGTTGTGATACGCGAGGCCCACCATCTCCGTGAGGTAGCTCATGGTGGTCTCGGGTGTATACGACTGCCAGTTTGTATTGGTGGTGAAACTGGCGGCGGTGTTCCAGGCCAGATCCGGTCCAACCGCGGCAAGCCCGCGCGGATTCAGCGGTAAGAGGTTCTGCAATCGCTCTATCGCGTAGGTCATCACCATGCTGACGGCCGAGAAGCCCAGCACCGCGAACGCGTACTCGCGCCAGTTCATCTCTTTGCCGGCGTTCACTCCTGAAAGCCGGTAGATGAGCCGCTCAAAGGGACGCAGCACCGGGTCGAGCCATGTGCGCTCTCCTTCGAGAACGCGAGCCAGGTAAAGGCCCACAGGACGAACCGTTGCTAGAAGGATCAGGCAGAAAACAGCAAACTGCAACCAGCCATTGGCGGACATGTCAGAACTTCTCCGGATACAGCAGGGTGATGACCAGGTAACCAAGCAGCAGGATAGACAAGACGAGGGCAACAACCGTAATCAAGTCGGAATGCATGGGCTACCTCAACTTCTGGCATGCCTTGACGTAGAGAAACGCCAGGACAAAGAAGACTGCCGTGAACAGCAACATCCAAACATCTTGCATCGTAGGGCTCCGGGTTCCGGTGTCGGATTCCAGCAGGCGTTGCTTCGCTTCACTGGAATCAAACGCCAAAGTGAGTGTGGCGCAGGCTCAGTTTGATTATCAAAAGGTTTTCCTAAATAAACCGTAAGGGCAGGAAACAAACAGGCCCGGAAAAGGCGCGAATTCACAGCGTTCGAAAAAACACAGAAGGGAATCAGTGATTTGAAACGAGCGCATCGTTCCTCAGAGCAGCCCGCTGACTTGCTGACTAGCTAGACCCGCGAAACGGGTGCTGACTTGCTGAACCCGGTGACCGCCTACTCTTCGTTGCCGCTCCAGCCCTCGGGCATGAAGCGATAGCCAACCCAGGGCTCGGTCTGAATGTACTGCTTGCCTGTCTCGGCTTCAAGCTTTTTGCGCAACTGGCCCACAAAGACGCGCAGATATTCCGGCTGATGGGCCGACTGCGCTCCCCATACGGCCGTTAGCAGCGCGCGATGCGTGATGACCTTGCCGGCGTGACGGGCCAGGTGCAGCAGCAGGTCAAACTCTTTCGGAGTGAGGTGGATGGGCTTGCCTTGTACTGTAACGGCGTGGCCCTCCGCATCCAGCTTGAAATCGCCTTCCTCGATGGCGGCAGTGGTGCGCTCAGGGGCGCGGCGCAGGTGGGCGCGCACTCGGGCCAGCAGTTCCTGAATCCCAAACGGCTTGGTCACGTAGTCGTCGGCGCCGGCATCCAGCGCCTCAATCTTCGATCGCTCGTGGTCGCGGACTGACAGCACCAGGATGGGCGTTGCCGAATGGGTCCGAATCGCCCTGCACACCTCGACGCCGCTCATGCCCGGCATCATCAGATCGGTAATCACCAGGTCCGGCGCCCAGTCCCTGAACAGCAGAAGACCTTCTTCGGGTTCGTTGGCTGTGCGTACGTCAAAGCCCTGTGCGGAAAGGGCCGCTCGCAGCACCCGCGTTATCTGAGATTCATCGTCGATAACCAGAATTCTTGCAGGCATCGCTCTCTACTTTCCTTCGAAGCTTACACCACTCGCCTCAAAGGGTATGATGCACGGTGGGGGAAATATGGCGGTACCGCCCTCTTCAGTCCGGCTCTTTCACTGGGTTATGTCCACGTTGACCGCGGTCGGGGCAACCGTGCTGCTGGTCTTTACAAACGCCAATTCAACTACCGCCGGAATGGTATTTCTGGTCCTTGTTGTATGGTCTGCCGCGCAGGCGGGGATATGGTTCTCGCTCTATGTTGCCTTGCTATGCGCAGCTTCATTCGACTACTTTTTCCTGCCTCCCTTTCACACCCTGCAGATTATCGGCATTCAACAATGGGTTGCCCTGATCGCGTTTCTAGTCTGCAGTGGTGTGGCGGGACGGTTGGCGGAGCAGGCGCGGCAGCAAGCGCGCAAGGCCGAGCAGCGGCGCGAGGATGTCGAGCGGCTCTATGAGCTAAGCCAGGAGATGATGCTGCATGAGGACCCGGCCGGCCTAGTTCAGGTGGTTCCGCGGCTGATCCAGCGGATCTTCGCGCTCGATGCGGTCGTGCTCTATGTCCGGGACCAGGATCATTTTTACTCTTCGGCTACCGATTTGCCCATGAGCATTCAGGCCAGCCTGCGGGCCATGACTCATGGGCCGAACCCGACGCTTAACATACCCGGGGAATTCAACGCCATGGCCCTGATGCTGGGCTTGCGGACGGTCGGCGCGCTGGGCTGGCGTCCAGGGGCGCTTTCCCGCGAGGTAGCCACGGCCGTCAGCGCCCAGGTGGCCATTGTGCTCACCCGGGCACTGGCCATCGAGGCCTCAGCCCGCATGGAGGCCGCCCGCGAAGGAGAACGCCTGCGCACCGCGCTCATCGATTCGCTTACCCACGAACTGCGCACGCCGCTCACCTCTATTCGGGCCGCCGCCACTACCCTGCGCCAGGCGGAGGGGCTGGATGAGGCCAGCCGCCAGGACCTTGCCGCGCTCATCGACGAGGAAAGTCTGCGCCTCGACACCCTGATCGGTGAAGCGGTGGAGATGGCTGAAATCGACGCCCACGTGGTCGAGGTGCGTGCCGTTCCCCAGCACGCCCGCGCGCTGCTTGACCAGGCCGTGGAGGAATCGAACAAGGCGCTCTCTGCGCATCGGGTGACGATCAATGTTGCCGAGCCGGATACCCCGGCCTGGTTCGATCCGCACCTGTTGGGCAGGGTCTTGCGGCATCTGATCGAGAATGCGGCGCGCTACTCTCCGCAGGGCAGCCGCATTACCCTCCGCGCCCGCCGCGTAGGAGACAAGCTCGAGTTCAGCGTGGAAGACAACGGTTCCGGCATCGATGCTGTAGATTTGCCCCTCATCTTCGAGAAGTTCTACCGAGGCAAAAAGGGCTCGAAGCTCGGCAAGGGCTCAGGAATGGGCCTGGCCATCGCCCGCGCCATCCTCGTTGCGCACGGCGGAGGCATTGAGGCCGACAGCGTTCCAGGCCAGGGCGCTACTTTCCGCTTTTGGGTGCCGCTGGTGGAGAAGGAACCGGGGAGCCCGGGCTGAGGGTCGGTCCGAGTTCGTAGTATTGCATCAACGCTACTTCGGCTCATCGCTCCAGTCGCAAGGAATGTCGCGACCCTGCTCTGAGCTTTCCACGGCCCATTCCAGCACCCGCGCCACGCGCCACGCGTCCACCGCAGCCACCGGAACCGGCCCCTTGCCCAGAAGCGCGTCACGAATGCCCGCGTAGTAGAGCCGGTAGTCGCCCGGAACCGGCTGTACAGGGCGTGTCACCATGCCGCCATCCACATCCACGCGCAGCGTGCCCCAATCCGCAGCGGGTTCCTGCCCCCAGGTTGCGCTGTCGATGCGCGTAATCTTGCTCAGTTCCGTCTCCTGCGAGTCAGGCGTCCACTTCCAGAAGTTTCCCTTGGTTCCGCGCAGATAAATCCGCGGCCGCGCCAGCGACGAAAGACTGGCGCCGGCTACGACCACAGTGACGCCCGGATACCGCAGCCGCACCGTAAAGCAGTCGTCGGCGCCCTCGCCATCGCGCTCACGGAGCACCTCGGCACTCACCGCCCGCGGCTTGCCGAAGAACGCCAACGCCTGGTCCACCAGGTGCGTTCCCAGGTCCAGCAGAACTCCGCCGCCCTGCGATGCATCGTCCTTCCACGGCACGCGCGACGTTGGCCGCCAGCGGTCGAGGGTGGATTCAAAGTGAACCAGCCGTCCCAGCGTGCCATCGCCAAGAAGCTTCTTGATCGTCCCGAATTCCGAGTCCCAGCGCCGTTCGTGAAACGCCGAGAGAAGCACCTTCTTCGTTGCCGCCAGTTTGATCAGTTCGGCTATCTCGGAGGATCGCGCGCACATCGGCTTGTCGACCACCAGGTTCTTTCCGGCCTCAAGGACCTGGCGAGCCTGTTCGAAATGTGCTCCGCTTGGCGTGCTCACCACGATCAGGTCCAGGGACGCGTCGGCCAGCATTGCCTCCAGTGTGCGGTAGGTGACGATCTTCGGATAGCGCTCCTGGGCCTTGTTGGAACTGCGCTCGACGATCGCCGCAAGTTCGATTCCATCCACCGATGAAAGCAGCGGCGCATGAAAAACCTTGCCGCCCAACCCAAAGCCAACCAATCCCGCACGAATCATCATGGTCTCCTGCGAGTCCGGTCGAAGCCTAGCCGGATCTCGTTAACCTTCTAATTTATACCGAGTCTCCGCAAGCCGGTAGAGCCGCCTCCAGACCAGCCGATTCATGGTCACCACCATGGTGGCCATCAGCATGGTGGCCAGCAACAGAATGGAGAACCTGCCACTATCGGTCGCCGCGCTGATCTGCGCTCCCAGGCCCAGAGTCTGCAGCGTCTTGTCGCCGATGTGAAAGTACTCGGCCACAATCGAGGCGTTCCACGCCCCGCCCGATGCGGTTATCATTCCCGTCACCAGGTAAGGGAAGATCCCCGGCAAAATCAGCCGCGTCCAGCGTTGCCAAAGCGTGAACCTGTAAACCGCGGCTGCCTCTTTGAGGTCAGAAGGGATGGCCGTGGCCCCGGCAATCACATTGAACAAGATGTACCACTGCGTTCCCAGCAACATCAGGGCAATAGACCCCACCCCCAGCCCGCCGCCGAGCCTTATCAGGCCCACCAGCAGCACCGGAAACAGCGCCGTTGCCGGCACTGAGGCAACCACCTGCGTAATGGGCTGAAGGACCCGGGCCAGTTTCGGATTCAAGCCGATGGCGACGCCGACCGGGATCGTCCACAGCGCAGCCAGGGCCAGGGAAGCATTGACCCGCAGCCAAGTGGCCCCGGCACCCATCAGCAGCAGCTGCATGTCCGCCACGGTGACGCCATGAACCATCTGTACCGCTTTGAAGGCGCCCCACAGAATGGCCAGCCCGGCAAAAAATCCGAACACAACCGGGATGAGGATGCTCCGGCTCTTGCCAGGCCCGTCAACCGGCTGCACCACGCGGCACTCGCGCGTGGTCGAGAGGCGGCGATAAAGCCTCTCTTCCATCACATCCCATGCGCGGGCGGGCAACCGGGTCAGCGTGGTCGAGCGCTGCAGCAAGGTCAGAATCGGCGAAGTGATCCGGTCGGCGGACTCGGTCTGTTCGAACTTGAATTTGTCGCTCCAGGCGATCAGCGGACGCCAGATCAGTTGGTCGGTCGCCACGATGATCAGCACCAGCACGGCCAGACCCCACAGCAGGGCACGCATATCCACGGGATTGCTTGACGCGGCGGTTTGCAGATAGCTGCCCAGCCCGGGAAGCCGGAAATCGCGGGAGCCGAGCACGAACATCTCGCAGGCGATGAGGAAGAACCACCCACCGGCCACCGACACAATCGAGTTCCATATCAACCCAATGGCGGCGAAGGGCATCTCCAGTTGCCAGAATCGCTGCCACGCCGAGTAGCGGTAGATGCGCGATGCTTCGACCATCTCCCTGGGTATGCTCTTCAGCGACGAGTAGAAGCTGAAGGCCATGTTCCACACCTGCCCGGTAAAAATCAGCAGGATGGATCCCATTTCAATGCCCAGTTGATGGCCGGGAACCAGCGCCATCATGGCCAGCATCACGCCGGGCAAAAAGCTGAGTACGGGAATGGATTGCAGGATGTCCAGCACCGCAACCATCCACGCTTCGACCCGCGTATTGTAGGCGGCAATGTAGCCGTAGGCCACGGCAAACACCAGGCTCAGCAGGTAGGCGATGCCGATGCGCACAATGGAATAGAAGGCGTAGAGCGGCAGCGCCCAAACCGAGTGCGAGATCACCACGGCGGGCGTGGGCTTGGCCAGCCAATAGCTGCCGATCTTGGCCATGGCAAAGAACATGGCCAGCCCGAAGGCAAGCACGGAAATATCGGTGACAATGGGCCAGGTGCGGACGGTGACCAGCGAGCGCGCCAGGGGATGTTGGATCTTCACTCGCTCTCCTCGCTGGCGGCTATCTCATCGTCTTGCATGTCGGGCAACACAAAGCGGCGGCGTCCCGCATCGTAGTCGAACAGTTCTGCGTACCGGCCCCAGGTGACGGCTGTCTCCATCTGGTGCAGGCACTCCTCCTCGCTGAACTGCTCGTCGAGCATATCCAGGAAAAAGTCCTCGGGAATAGTGTGATCGCTCTTGGCGTCCAGGGCCCGGCGAATCTGGCGCAGCAGCAGCACATTGGCCAGGGCCGCTGTCCTGAACAATTCCTTTTGCCGAAGAATCTCTGAGTTGGCAAACTCCGCGCCGCTCTCCGTGATAGCTGCGTCGCCTTCTTCAACGGTCAGAAAGCCCAGCAATTGGGCCGCATCCACAATCGGCAGCAAGTCGTCGATCTCGAAGCTCAGGTCGTCCGCCAGCCGGTAGATGTCCTCGCGACCTCCTTTGTCCAGTAGCAATTCAAGCAGGCCGGCAATGCCGCCAGGCCGCGCATGGGGCAGCATCTGGTAGTGCATCTGCCGCTGGTCGCGCACCTTGGTCTGTTGCTCGGGAGCGGCCTCGGGAGCCACGTCGGGTTTGGTCAGCACTTTGTAGATGTAGTCAACCAAATCTGTAAATGGCTGCGACTTGCGATCGCGGGGCTGGGTTAACTGGACGCGGAAATCGGTGCGAATGTGCCCCGGGTTGCGGCCCAGCACAATAATGCGGTCGGCTAGCAGCACAGCCTCTTCAATGTTGTGCGTCACCAGAAAAACCGCTTTGGTTGGCATGGTCTTGTTGGCCCAAAGTTCCAGCAGTTCGCTGCGCAGGTTCTCGGCCGTCAGCACGTCCAGTGCGCTGAAGGGCTCGTCCATGAACAGGACTTCCGGCTCCACCACCAGGGCGCGTGCAAAGCCGACCCGCTGCTTCATTCCACCCGACAATTCTTTGGGATATGCGGCCTCAAAGCCGTCCAGACCCACGGTGTCAAGCATCTTCATGCTGCGGTCGTGGCGCTCATCCGGCTCTACTCCTCGTGCCTGCAGCGGAGCCTCGACATTTTCAAGCACCGTCAGCCAGGGAAAGAGCGCAAAGCTTTGGAAAACAATCGACACATTGATTTCGGCATCGGCGATGGGCTTGTTGTGCCAGTAAACCTGGCCGGAGGTGGGCGTGGAGAGTCCGCTCAACATGCGCAGCATGGTCGATTTGCCCGAGCCCGATGGACCCAGCAGGGCCACAATCTCTCCGGGAACAATCTCAAGATCGGTCGCCGCGATCACCTGAATCCGGTTCTGGCTGGGTTGCGCATAAAATTTTTCAATCTTTTCCGCGCGAATGATTGCTTCGGGCACCGGTACGGAGTCTAAATTCGTAGCAAATGATTCCTGCATGCATCTTTCTCCGGTAGGGGATTCGCCTGCCACGCGTTGCGGCCGGCTCATTTCGCAAGTGTATGGATTTTCTGCTACTTTCAAATGAAAGAGTATCGGGTTGCGGTATCGAATGAAAGCCGGCCGCCGCAGAGCAGTCGCTTAGGGGTACTCCCGGTGTTTTTCTTTCCTGGTTGTGCACTTTTGAACGCCGCAGAGGGTATCATTCTGCTAGAGAAATTCGCTGATTCAGGTCGCCGAGCGAGATAGGACCACAAAAAGCTTTGCGCTGATGGCTGCTAAGGTGACTAGTGGGCTGCAGCCAAGCGTTAAGGAGATTATGCCCGAGACGAATGGAAAACCCAAGGTCCTGGTAGCCGACGACGAACGCGTGATCGCCGATACGCTGGCAATGATTCTGAACCAAAGCGGCTTTGAGGCGCGCGCTGTTTACTCCGGTGAGAAAGCCCTGGAACTGGTCCCCATCTTCCAGCCGGATATGCTCATCTCCGACGTCATCATGGGCGGGCTGAACGGCATCGACGCAGCCATCCAGGTAAGGGGCCTGCTGCCCAAGATCAAGATCCTGCTTTTCTCAGGCCAGGCCGCAACGGCCGACTTGTTAGAAAAAGCGCGCACCCAGGGTTACGAATTCGAGATCCTGGCCAAGCCCGTTCACCCGCAGGATTTGCTGAGCCGTCTGCGCGCGTACGCAGGTTGAGGAATCACCCGACTCCTGCGCCATGCTTCTTGTCGGCAAGCCCAAAATCAAACCTCTTTCCGCAGTCTGAAAAGTCAGCCCGAATCGCGAGTCTACTTCCGGCAGCGCCTGTGCTGTCACCTCAGGCTCATTAGTCCCACTGAATCCTAAAAACCGCCCGCCCCGGCGGTCCCATCTCGCTTGACCACGCAACGGAAGTTGCCCAATTCCGCTTCAGTCAATCTCCTCGGCTTGCTTGCCAGAGGTCGGTGACCACCAATGCTGGGTGCCCCAGGTCTCGCATTTGAGACCTGGGAAACCTCAACCCTCGACCACCCAATGCGAATTCACAAGGTCAGCGGCTAAAGTTCCCGCCGCCCTTCCATCGCGCGCGCCATGGTCACCTCGTCCGCATACTCAATGTCGCTTCCAGCAGGCACGCCGGTGGCGATGCGTGTGATCTTCACCTTGAATCCGCGCAGCGCGCCAGCCAGCCAATCGGCAGTGGCTTCGCCTTCCAAAGTTGGGCTAGTGGCCAGAATCACCTCGTCCACCTCGCCGCGTTCCACACGCCCCACCAGCGTGCGGGTGCGAAGCTGGTCTGGCCCCACGCCATGCAGGGGCGACAAGGTTCCGTGTAGCACGTGATAGACGCCCTGGTAGCCGCCCTGTGCGCCGCGCGCACGCTCCACGGCGGCAATGCTGGTAGGTTCCTCCACCACGCAGACCAGGCGCTGGTTGCGCGTGGGACTAGAGCAGTAGGCGCAGGGGTCAACGTCTGTGACGTTATTGCAGATGGAGCACAGGCGCAGGCTTACTTTAAGCTCGCGCACCGCCTCGGCCAGTGCCGCTGCGTCTTCGTCTGTGGAGCGCAGAATATGGAAGGCGAATCGCTGCGCGCTCTTGGCGCCCACGCCGGGAAGCTTCTTCAGTTCTTCAATCAGCCGGGCCATGGGCTCGGCATAGCGTGACACGATTTGCGCCTCCCGCATTTCTGTTTCAGACCGCTCAGCTCGCCAGCAGCACTAGAGAGTCCGGTAAACAATGCCGGTAAAGGCATCCGCGTTCAGCCAAGCCCGGGAATCTTCAACCCGCCCAGCATCCCCTGAAGACTGGACTGCATGGCCTCATCGGCTTTGCGCCCGGCCTCATTCACCGCCGCCACCACCAGGTCCTCGAGCATCTCCACGTCCGGCTTTTCGCCGCTCAGGCCAATCACCGCAGCCGGATCAATGTGCAGTTTGATCAGTTCCTTCTTGCCGTTCATGGTCGCGGTTACCGCCCCGCCGCCGCTCGAGGCTTCAACCACGGTCTGCCCCAGCTTGCGCTGGACCTCTTCCTGCATCTGGTTCGCCTGGGAGAGCATTTCAGAAATCTTGAGCGGATTGATCATGGCATTTCTCCTCGCTTGAGCCAACGCCTACTTGCTGCGGAGATCGACGACACTGCGAATCTCCGCTTTGAAAATCTCCGTCGCCCGCTGGACGAGGGGATTGGCCAGCGCGGCTTCCCGGGCGCTACCTGCCGCTGGAGGCAGCGAAGAGGCTCCGGTTTGACTCGCGCCGGTCTTGCCGTTTCCAGTGCCCGGGACAATCAGAAAACGTGTGGGTGCGCCCAGTCGTTGCAGTTCCTGGCGAATGATCTTTTCGGCTGCCGCATTGACTGTAATGGCGAGCATTTTTTTGCCCATGCCGGCCACGTCGATGCGCAGGCTGGTGGCTTCCAGCGTCCACGTGCCCGCGCCCAGCAACTGGGCGGCCGATTCATGTCCGCCTTCCACCAGAGCACAGCCGACCGCGTGGCGCAGGGACTCGACCGGCGGTGCGGCTACGGCCACTTGGGGCGACAGGGCCTGCGAGCCCTCGGTCAGCGTTTCACCGGATGCATAGCCGGTGACAGGTGCCGAGGCGGCCGGGAAGGGAATTGGAGCGCGGATCGCGGAAGCTTCAGCAACCGGCGTTGGCGAGCCTAAGGACGAAGGCCGCTCGATCTCCGCCACCGGGCTTGCCTGTGCGCTTTGTTTCAGGCTCGGTCCAGCGCTCCAACCGCCGCTTCCCGGTCCAAACGGAGACAGAGGCGGCGCTGCAGGCGGGGCTGCGGGCGGCGGCGCAGAACGCGGCGGTGCAGCCGTTGGACGTGGTGAAGAAGCTGGTGAACCACCTCGTGCGCCCGCACCGCTCGCCACTCCGCTCAGCAACTCCTCCAGCGGCAACAACCGCTGCGCATGAATCAGCTTCAGCAGCCCCAACTCCAGATGGAAGCGCTGTTCTTGTCGATAGTTCAAATCATCGAATGTCCGCAGCACAATTTGCAGATTCCGCGTCAGCTCTTCCTCAGTAAACAGCAGCGCCGTGCGTCCGGCCCGTGCCCGCTCATCGCCCGAGATTTGCAGCAACTCCGTCTGTTCGCCCCCCAGCTTGGCCATCAGCGCATTGCGCAGGTAGCGCACCATCTGCCGGGCCAGCGACGACGGGCTATGCCCCGCGTTCACCAGCAGGTTCAACTGTTCCATCAGCTCCGCGCTCTGTCCCGCGGCCACGGCTTCCAGCAGCCGCTCAAACACCGCGTTGGGCACCGAGCCCATCAGGTCGCGAATCTGCTCTGTTGACAGCACCGCGTGCCCGTTTTCTGTCGGGGCCGAGGCAATGGCCTGGTCCATGATGGAGAGCGCATCGCGCATGGATCCATCGCCGGCTTCGGCCAGCAGCGCCAGGGCTGCATCTTCTGCCGTCACTTCCTCAAGGCCGGCAATCATCTTCAACTGCGCCAGGATGTCGTCGTACTTCACAGCGTGAAAGCTGAAGTGCTGGCAGCGCGAGCGAATGGTCTGCGGAATGTCTTCCGGCTGCGTGGTCGCCATCATGAAAATTACATGCGCTGGCGGCTCTTCCAGGGTCTTCAGCAGCGCATTAAAGGCTGCGTCGGTAATCTGGTGCGCTTCGTCGAGAATGTAGATCTTGTAGCGGTCCCGAGCCGGTGCATAGCGTGCGGCGTCGCGCAGTTCGCGGATCTCGTCGATGCCGCGATTGGTGGCGGCGTCAATCTCGATCACGTCCACGGCGTTGCCTTGGCGAATCTCCACGCATGAGTCGCAAACGCCGCAGGGCTCCGGAGTCGGCCGTTCCGGGGTGCCAATCTCGGTCCGGCAATTCAGCGCCTGGGCCACAATGCGGGCAATCGTTGTCTTGCCGATGCCGCGATGCCCCGAGAAAATGTAGCCATGGGCAATGCGGTCCTGGCTCAGCGCGTTAAGCAGCGTGCGGGTGACGTGATCCTGGCCGGCTACGTCGGCAAAGCGCTGCGGACGATATTTCCTGGCCAACACCTGGTAACCCATATGCGGACCCGCTCCTTGAGGTGCGCCTGCAAGCAAAGCGCTACAGGTGCGATTGTATCGTTCCGGGCTGGGTCAGGGAGGGGTGGAAATCCGCAGCGGTCCTGCCTGGCTCCGCGGCGGTAATGCGGAAACTACAGCTTTGCCGCCTTGGCTCTCTTTCCGGTTTTACCCTTCTTCTTGAGCAAGGCTTTCTTTTGGGCAGCTTTGCGCTTGCGCACCTCTTCTGGCGAGTACATGGTGCCCCTGCATTTCTTTGCGCCGCAGTTGCACTTGGCCTCGTCGTCGCCCCCGTCGTAGAGGCAGTAGTCGTAGGTAATCTCCTCGCCCGCGGCAATGTTGCGAATGGCCTTGATCCAGACCCGGTCGTCTTCTTCGCTGGTTTCGCAGTTGGCGTCGCAACTGTGGTTGATAAACATTGCCGTCGCATGGCCGTCGATGACGATCGTGCCGTCGCCCAGTCCAAACAGGTAGGTAATGGGCGACTCTTCATAGGCTGTGTCGGCTTCTGCCTTGGTCAGGCGATGGCCGGTGTACTCCGTGACGCGCGCGCCCTTGCGGATCGGAGTGGTGGTGTAGCAGCCGGCGGCATGGATGGCGGAGGAGCGGATGATCAGTCCCATTGAATATGCGATGCTTTCCTTTGGCAGGGTTGGCGATGAGGTGCGAACAGGTTCGGTCTGGAAACGGCCCAGGCAATCCTGCTGCATGAACCGCATCGTATCATTGAAGGGGCCCCTCAAAAGGGCGAGGCAAAAGGAAATGATCAGGGATATTGTCAGAGCGTTGGTTTTTGTTGGCTTCCTGGCAGCGGCGTGCGGGGCTCAAGCTCAGGCTCCCCCGGCTGGGGATCCCCAGAAACCCCAGGGCGCCGCGCCGGCATCCAGCGCCAATCCCTTCCCTGAAGACACAAGTACGGTCCCCGTCATGCCATCCACGGGCACGCCGGCGCTTCCGCCGGGCACCTACGATGGCGGCGGCGAGGGCTCGCGCGGCACGGCGGCCATGCTGCCCGGGGACGATACCGACCCGGTTCGCAGTCCCGACGACGCGGCCCCGGCTGAAGGCAGTTCGCAAACCGACGATTCAAGTTCCAGCCTGAAGAACATAGACAGTCTGCTTCCTCCGCCGGACAGCGCCGAGCCGGAAAAGCGGAAGCGGCACGGAACCAAAGAGAAAGAAGTGCAAGACACCCACCAGGAAACCGCGAAAAGCGACATCGAAGTGGGCAGCTACTACCTGGATCAGAAAAACTGGAAAGCGGCGCTGTCG
>Ga0181517_10003660_pt1 | contig 14483 bp, 12 predicted proteins | sample PEATcosm2014_Bin_31_FD_119748 | JGI IMG/M metagenome (GOLD analysis project Ga0181517, IMG submission 119748) | Peatland microbial communities from MTU Mesocosm Facility, Houghton, MI, USA - PEATcosm2014_Bin01_30_metaG | ecosystem: Environmental > Terrestrial > Soil > Wetlands > Peat | place... | reverse complement strand
AGGCGGATGTCGGGTTTACGGCTGAGGACCTCGAGGGCGGCGTCGTCGTAGGACGGTGCGAACAGCACCTCGATGAACAACTCGGACATGCGCTGCGCGGTCGCCAGGTCGATCTGCCGGTTGACGGCGACCACCGAGCCGAAGGCGGCCACCGGGTCGGATTCGAGCGCCTTCAGGTAGGCGTGCTCGAGGTTCTCGGCCAACGCCGCGCCGCAGGGGTTGTTGTGCTTGATGATGACGCAGGCCGGCAAGGTGAACTCGGTGGCCAGATCGCGGGCGGCGTGCAGGTCGTAGAGGTTGTTGAACGAGAGCTTCTTGCCGTGGAGCTGGGTGACGCGGGACAGCAGGTGGCGCCGCGCGCCGCTGTCGGCGTAGTAGGCGGCGCGCTGGTGGGGGTTCTCGCCGTAGGAGAGCTCCATCACCTTTTCGTAGTCGCGCAGGATGTGGCTGGGGAAGTCGCCTTCGGTCTCGGAGAACCAGTTGGCGATGATGAAGTCGTAGTGCGCCGTGCGGTGGAAGGCCTTGGTGGCGAGGCGCCGGCAGGTGAGCTTGGACAGCTCGCCGCCGTTTTCCTTGAGCTCGTCGAGCACGGCGGAGTAGTCGTCGGGCTCGGTGATCACCGCCACGCTCTCGTGGTTCTTGGCCGCCGCGCGGATCATGGTGGGCCCGCCGATGTCGATCATCTCGATCACCGACTCTTCGGGGGTGCCGCGCTGCGAGGCGACCTCTTCGAACGGGTAGAGGCTGACGACGACCATGTCGATCGGCTTGATGCCGTGCTCGGCGATGGTGGCCATGTGCTCGGGATCGTCGCGCCTGGCGAGGATGCCGCCCTGGATGTTGGGGTGCATCGTCTTGACGCGGCCGCCGAGCATCTCGGGGAACTGGGTGACGTCGGAGACCTCGGTGACCGGGATGCCCTGGTCGCTCAGCAGACGCGCCGTGCCGCCCGTCGAGATGATCTCGACTCCCATGTCGGTCAGTGCCCGCGCGAACTCCTCGAGACCGGCTTTGTTGAAGACGGAGATGAGAGCCCGGTTGACCTTCACGTGTCGACTCCTTGCTCGGTGGTCGTTACGCGTCAGTGTATAAGGCGTGACCGCGGAAATGAAGGTCACGCGTCGGACTGGGCGGGCGCGGCGTCAGCCCAGACGCGCGACGCGCTCGCCGCGCACGTGTGAGCGGGCGTAGGCCGAGGCGTGGGCCAGGGCCGCACCGGATTCGGCGAGCAGTCCGACCCGGGGCAGCGGTTTGCTGGTCGGCGGCCAGGCGCGCGCGGCCGCGAACACGGCCTCGCGGCCGCCGGCGGCAAAGGTGAGCGCCAGCTCGCGGGTGGGCGCCGTGTCGGCGGCGGCCGCGGCGAGCTCGGCGGCGGCCAGCGCGTAGCGGTTGCCGTTGAAGCTGAGCGCCACGCCGCCGGCCTCGCGCACCGCGGTGAGGGGCGGCACGTCGGTGATCGAGTCGCCTACGTACATGACGTCGGAGAGCTCGACGCGGCGCCCCGCCGCGATGTCGCGCACGGCCGCGAGCTTGGCGCCGCCGCCCACGGGGCGCACGGCGGCCACGATCTCGGCGCTGCGCCGGCCGCGGGCCGCCATGTCGCTCCAGAACAGGCGGTCGAGGTGGGCGACGGCGGCGCGGTCGGCGACCGACAGGTCGGCCGCCGACCGCGCCGCCTCGGGCAGCTCTATGACCGGCCGCGAAAGGATCGCCGGCGCCGTCGCGCAGCCAGTCGGCTTCGTCGGCGGTGAGGTGCCAGGCGTCGAGCTCGAGCTTGGTGCAGCGGCACTGCGCGAAGGGAAACCCGGTCGCCCGGCAGAGCGCGCGCAGGTAGGGCGTGTACGAGGTCGAGACGATGTACGAGGGCAGGGTCGCGGCGACTTCGCGCAGCAGGTCGCGAGCGCCGGGCACGATGAGCACGGTGTCGGCGCTGTACTCCTCGATGTCGCGGTCGCGCACGCCGTAGGCCAGCAGGAAGGGCACGATCAGGCGCAGCGTGTCGCCGGCGTTGTAGCCCGGCTTGTGCAGCACGTCGGCGAGAAAGTCGTCGTAGGCGGACAGCCGGGCAAAGAGCTCGGCGCCTTCGGGCAGGAAGGCGGCGCAGACCTCCATGGCGTTGTCGTTGCGGGTGAGCGGACCCTCGCAGTCGGTCACGAACAGGCGCGGCGGTACGCTCATGGGGTCGCTCCGGCGTCGGTGGCGGCTGCGGTGTCGGCGCTCGCGCCGCCCGCCCTGGGTGCGCTCGCGTCGGGGGCGTCGGTCGCCGCTTCGGCGTCGACGTCGGCGGTAAGGTCGAGCGGCGGCGTGGCGGTCATGCCGACGAGCGCGCCGTCGCGCACCAGCAGGTGCCCCAGGGCGAACTCGGCCACGGTGCGGTAGAGCAGCGGGATCTCGCGTAGCTCGCCCTGTCGGCGGACCTCGGCGAACAGCGACTGGCGCTCGCCCTGAGCGGCGGCCACCCCGTCGGCGCCCAGGGCGTGTCGCTGGCGCCGATAGTCGGTCCACAGGTCGTCCCAGTGCGGCCCGACGATGGAAAACGCACACCAGGCCACGACCGGGCCGCGGTCGAGCTCGGGAGTGGCCAGGTGGATCATGGCGCCGGTCTCGCCTGCGTCGGTGGCCAGCAGTCGCCAGATGACGTCTTGCCAGGCGCCCTGCGGCCCGCCCGGTAGCGCGGGGTGCAGGTTGAGCATGGCGTAGCGGGCGCACATGGCGGGGCTTGCGATCAGCATGTAGCCGGCCAGCACGAGCAGCTCGACGCCGAAGGGGGCGAGCAGGTCGGCGACCTCGTCGTGGTAGGCGCGTCGCCAGGCCTCGCGCTGCGCTGGGTCGGCGGCGCCGGGGTCGGTGGCGCTGGAGTCGGCGGCGCCGGACGCGCCGCGCCACGCCTGCCGGCTGGCGGCGCTCGACAGGGTGACCGCCTGCAGCCCAAGGTCGGCGACCAGGTCGAGAAGGGCGTCGCTTTCGGCGAGCTCACCGCGGGCGTGGTCGCAGAACACGACGGCGATGTCGAGATCGAGGCCGTCGCGCCGGGCGCGACGCACGACCTCGGCGAGCAGCGTGCGGGCGGCGGCGTCGCGGCCGCTCGTCAGCCAGCCGATCCTCATGCCGGCCGCCGTGTGAGGTTGAGCAGGGGCCGCCGCGAAGGTCGGGCCGCGGGCCGCCACGCCGCCTGGGGCGCGGGCCGCCGCGTCGGCTCAGGCACGGTCGCGCTCTTCGGCCACGCGCTCGCGAAAGGCGGCCTGGTCGGGGTAGGTGCTGCGCCCCAGGCCGCCGATGCCGCGCGATGCCGCCCAGGCCGCCAGGCGCCCGGCCGCTTCGAGGCCGAGGCCTTCGAGCAGCCCGCCCATGAAACCGGCCGCGAACAGGTCGCCGGCGCCGGTGACGTCGACCACCTCGGCGGGGTGCGGCGGCACGTACAGGTCGAGACGCCGGCCGCTGATCTGCGCGCCGCGGTCGCCCATCTTGCAGACCACCAGGCCTACGCCGACGTCGAGCAGGAAGCTCAGCGCCTTGTCGGCCGGCAGGCCGCAGAGGGTCTCGAGCTCGCTCTCGGTGACAAAGACGAACGAGGCCCGCTTGAGGAAGGGGATGAAGCTCTTCACGCCCAGGCGCGCGTAGATCTCGCCGGGGTCGAAGGCGATCTCGACGTCGTCGGGCAGCCGCTCGAGCAGGGCGAGCTGGGTCTGCAGCGCGCGCTCGCCGGCAAACGACGAGAAGTAGGCGAAGCGCGTCGCGGGCAGCCGTCGCGGCAGGTCGGTGGGCGAGAAGCCGTCGTTGGCGGCTGGCCAGACCAGGTTGCGGCGCTCGCCGGTCTCGTCGAGCAGTACGTAGACACGGCCCGACTCGCCGTCGCGGGCGAGGTAGCGGGCGTCGCACGGCGCGAGCTCGTCGACGATGAAGTGGCCGTCGTCGTCGGAGCCGATGCGGCCCAGCATGGCCGCGCTGAAGCCCAGGCGAGCGAGGGCGAAGGCGGTGTTGGCGGCCTGCCCGCCGCCGCTGCGGGTGGGAGTGATGCCGGCCAGCGCCGCTTCGACGGCGACTCGCAGGTCGGGACCGATGGCCTGCTCGGCGCCGGGCGGCGGCAGCTCGCCCCAGAGCGGCGAGTCGGCCGGCAGGCGGTAGATGAGGTCGAGATTGAGCGCTCCGCAGCCGATGAGGTCGTAGCTTCTCACAGGGCGAGCGCTCCCTCGTAACGCACCGCGGCAGCCCCGGCCTGGGCGGCCACCACGCGGCCGACCACCGTTGCCTGCAGGCCGGCCGTCGCGACCGTGGCGAGCGCCTGCGGCACGTCGGCGGCGGGTAGCGCCACGACCATGCCGAGCCCGCAGTTGAAGGTGTCGAGCATCTCGCCGACGGCCACGCCCAGCCCGTGCAGCCAGGCGAAGACCGGTTGCGGCTGCCAGGCGGCGAGGTCGAGCACCGCGGCCGCGCCGTCGGGCAGGATGCGGCCCACGTTGTCGGGGAAGCCGCCGCCCGTGATGTGCGCCGCGGCGTGCACCGTGCAGGCGCGCCCGAGCTCGGTAAGGACGGGGCTGTAGATGGTGGTCGGGGTGAGCAGCACCTCGCCGACCGTGGCGCTGGAGGGGGCGGCGGCCGTCGCGCCGGCGAGCCCGTCGGCCTGCGCCGCGTTGCCGGCCGGGAAGGGGTCGGTCAAGGCGATGTGGCGTTCGGCGAGCACGGCGCGTACCAGCGAGAAGCCGTTGGAGTGCAGGCCGTTCGAGGCGATGCCCAGCAGGGCGTCGCCGGGCGCGACTCGCGCGGGACCCCAAAGCTCGGTGCGGCTGGCGATGCCGACGGCAAAGCCGGCCAAGTCGAAGGCGTCGTCGTCGCGGAAGTGGCCGGGGTGTTCGGCGGTCTCGCCGCCGAGCAGGGCGCAGCCGGCGCGCAGGCAGCCTTCGTCGACGCCGCCCACGATGTCGGCGACGGTCTGCGGGTCGACCTTGCCCACCACGAGGTAGTCGAGAAAGAACAGCGGCGTCGCGCCGCAAGCCGAGACGTCGTTGACGCTCATGGCGACGGCGTCGATGCCGATCGTGCCGTAGACGCCCATCTCGCGAGCGAGCATCACCTTGGTGCCGGCGCCGTCGGTGCCGGCCACGAGCACCGCGTCGCTGACCGGCGGCACGCGCAGCAGCCCGGCGAAGCCGCCGATGCCTTCGAGCACGAGCGGGTGGTGTACCGAGCGCAGGCGCTCTTTGAGCAGCCGCACGGCTTCGTTGCCGGCGCCCACGTCGACGCCCGACTGCTTGTAAGTGAAGTCCCCGTCGGCGACCATGACCCTCCGTGGTACTACGCGTTCGAATCGTCCCCCAAGCCGCTATTCTACGGCAGACGCCGGGCGACCGTCTTCCGGGCCCCTCGCAGCCGGGGTTTGCGTCGGTGGCGGCGCCCGTGTGACAGTTGGACGATGGCCCCCGCCCCCGACACTCTCACCATCGACGGTCTGTTCTTTGCCGTGCGCTGGAGCCACCGCCGGCGCACGATCGGCATAGGCATCCCGGCGCAGGGACCGCCCACGCTGGCCGCGCCCGCCGGCTGCCGCCGCGCGACGATCGAGGCCGCGGTGCGCGGCAAGCTGCCGTGGGTGCGGCGCAAGCTGGCCGAGCGCGACGCGCGCCCCCAGACGGCGCCGCCCGAGCGCCGCTACGAGACCGGCGAGTCGTTCCCCTACCTGGGCGGCCACTACGAGCTCGTCGTGGTCGATGACGGGCCGGCAGCCACTCGCGTGCGCGCCGGCCGCGGCGCCGGCCAGCTCGCCGACGCAGCACAGAGCGCCCGCGTCGACCAGAGCGCGAGCGCCGACGTCCAGCTTGAGTTCGCAGAGCCGCGTGGGGCGGGCCGCAAGCGGCCCGCCCGGGCGCGGCCCCGCCTGCGACTGCGCAACGGGCGCTTCGAGCTCTCGCGTGCGGCGCAGGCCGAGGGGCGCGTCGTGTTCCTGGCCTGGTATCGGCGGCGCGCGACCGAGGTCTTGAAGGAGCGCATCGCCCACTGGGCGCCGCTGGTCGGCGTGGCCGTGCCGCCGCTCACCATCAAAGACATGCACAGCCGCTGGGGGAGCTGCTCGGCCAAGGGCCGGGTCAACCTGTACTGGGGGCTTGTGGCTCTGCCTCTCGAGCTGGCCGACTACGTCGTGGTGCACGAGCTCGCGCACCTGCTCGAGTTGAACCACAGTGCCGCGTTCTGGCGCGGCGTCGAGCGCGTGCTGCCCGATTATCGCGAGCGCCGCAAGCGGCTGCGCTCGGAGGGGCCGCGGAACGTGATCTAAAGGAGAGGCGCCCGATGTTCCGATGAGGTGGGCGCGGCCGGCGGCCGCCCGCGGCGCCGGCGCCGTCTCAGGGCAGGCAGACCGCGGGGCCGCCCTCGAAGCGCATCTTGCACATGGCGAGCTCTTCGGGCACCTCGATGGGGTAGTCGCCGTCGAAGCAGGCGCGGCAGAACTGCGAACGCGGCAGACCGGTCGATTCCTGCAGGCCCTCGAGCGTGAGGTAGTGCAGCGAGGTGGCGCCCACGTGCTCGCGGATCTGGTCGACGGTCTTGCGGGCGGCGATCAGCTCGTCGCGCGTGGCCATGTCGATGCCGTAGAAGCAGGGGTACTTGATGGGCGGCGCGCTGATGCGCAGGTGCACCTCGGCGGCGCCGGCCTTGTAGAGCATGTCGATGAGCTTGCCGGTGGTGTTGCCGCGCACGATCGAGTCGTCGACCACCACCAGGCGCTTGCCCTCGATGACCGAGCGGATGGGGTTGAGCTTCATGCGGATGCCGAGCTGGCGCAGGTGGTCGTCGGGCTGGATGAAGGTGCGGTGCACGTAGCGGTTCTTCATGAGCCCTTCGGTGTACGGGATGCCGCTCTCGCGGGAGTAGCCGATGGCCGCCGGAATGCCGGTGTCGGGCACGGGAATGACGAAGTCGGCGGCGACCGGCGCCTCGAGGGCGAGGTGGCGACCCATCTCGAAGCGGCAGTCGGCCAGCGTGCGGCCGTACATCTTGGAATCGGGACGGGCGAAGTAGATGAACTCGAAGATGCACATGGCGGGGCGCGCTCCGGGCAGCTCGACGCGCTCGCTGTGCAGCGTGCCGTCGTTGCCCGCCCAGATGATCTCGCCGGGCTCGACGTCGCGCACGAAGTCGGCGCCGATGATGTCGCAGGCACACGATTCGCTGGCGATCACCGGGTAGCCTTCGAAGTCGCCCAGCACCAGCGGGCGCACGCCGTAGGGGTCGCGAAAGCCGATGATCTTCTTGCCGCTGAGCACGGTCGCCGAGAAGGCCCCGCGAATGCGGGCCACGGTGTCGCGCACCGAGCGCAGCAGGTCGTTGTCGGCGTGCTGGGCGATGAGCGCGGTGATGACCTCGGTGTCGGTGCCGCTCTGAAAGGTGACGCCCTGGCGGTGCAGCTCGTCGCGCAGCTCGGTGGTGTTGACCAGGTTGCCGTTGTGGCCCAGGGCGATGGTGTGGCCGCCGCGCGAGCGCGTGATGGGCTGCGAGTTCTGCCAGGCGGTGGCGCCCGTCGTGGAGTAGCGCACGTGGCCGATGGCGTGCGTGCCGGTCAGCCCGGCGAGGGTCTTTTCGTTGAAGACCTGCGAGACGAGGCCCATGTCTTTGACGACCGTGACCTGGCCTTCGTCGGCCACGGCGATGCCGGCGCTCTCCTGCCCGCGGTGCTGCAGGGCGTAGAGCCCGAAGAAGGTGAGGCGGGCGACGTCGCGGCCGGGGGCGATGATGCCGAAGACCCCACACGCGTCGTGGAAGCGGTCGCTTTCCATGGAGCTCCTAGGCGAGTCGGTCGGGCAGCGATTCGTAGGAGCGGCGCAGCTCCGTGACGGACACGTCGACGAGGGTGTCGCCGGCGGCCGTGATCTGCAGGCGTTCGCCGCCGACGGTGCCCAGCGGGGTGAGCGGCACGGCGCCCGCGAGGGCGGCCAGCGCGGCGGCGTCGGCGGGCGCGCAGGTGACGATCACGCGCGTCGGGCCTTCGCCGAACAGGGCGACGTCGGGGCGCAAGGCGCCGTCTGGCAGGGTGAGCGCGCCGCCGAGCGACGGCGGCGCAGCCGCCGTCAGCGCGCCGCCTTCGACGCCGCTTGCGATGCAGCATTCGGCGAGGGCCACGGCGAGGCCGCCTTCGGCGCAGTCGTGGGCGCTCTTCACGAGGCCCGCGCCGATGCCCTCGCGCAGCACGCGCTGCAGCTCTTTTTCGAGGGTGAGGTCGACGTCGGGCACGCGCCCTTCGACGCGGCCGAAGTGCACCTTCTGGTACTCGGAGCCGTCGAGGAAGGCGTTGCCCGCGGGGCCGAGCAGCGCCACGAGGTCGCCCTCTTTCTTGAAGCGCGCGTCGCAGTGCTTGCTGACGTCGTCGATGACGCCCAGCATGCCCACCATGGGCGTGGGGTAGATCGCCTTGCCGAAGCTCTCGTTGTAGAAGCTCACGTTGCCCGACACGACCGGCGTGTCGAGCGCCTCGCAGGCCTGCGACATGCCCTCGACGGCCTGCTCGAAGGTCCAGTAGATGTCGCCCTTTTCGGGGTTGCCGAAGTTGAGGCAGTCGGTCACGGCCACCGGCAGCGCCCCGGCGCAGCTCAGGTTGCGCGCCGCCTCGGCCACGGCCGCCTTGGCGCCGCGGTACGGGTCGAGGTAGCAGTGGCGTCCGTTGCAGTCGTTGACGAAGGCGATGCCGCGCGAGGTGCCCTTGATGCGCAGCACGGCGGCGTCGGAGCCCGGGATCTGCACGGTGTTGGCCTGCACGATGTAGTCGTACTGCTCGTAGGCACAGCGCTTGCTGGCGATGTTGGGCGCGGCCAGCAGCTCGAGCAGCGCGGCGCCTGTGTCGGCCGGCGCGGGGTAGACGGCGTCGCTCACGACGAGCGGCTCGTCGACCAGGTGGTCGGGCTTGAACGACGGGGTGCGGATGACGGGCGATTCGTCGGCCAGGCGGCGCGCCGGAATGTCGGCTACGCGCTCGCCGTGCCAGTAGATGCGCAGCATCGTGGAGTCGGTGACCTCGCCGATCACGGTGCAGTCGAGGTCCCAGCGCTCGCAGACCTCGGAGACGTCGGCTAAGCGCGCGGGGTCGACGATGCTCAGCATGCGCTCCTGGCTTTCGGAGATCATGATCTCCCAGGGCTCCATGTCGGCTTCGCGCAGCGGCACGTGGTCGGCCTGGATGTCGAGGCCCACGTGGCCCTTGCTGGCCATCTCCGACGACGACGAGGTAAGTCCGGCGGCGCCGAGGTCCTGCATGCTCACCACGAGGCCGCGGTGCAGCAGCTCGAGGCAGGCCTCGATCAGCTTCTTCTCGGTGAAGGGGTCGCCCACCTGAACGCTGGGGCGCTTCTCTTCGAGGGTCTCGTCGAACTGCTGGCTGGCGAGCACCGAGGCGCCGCCTATGCCGTCGCGGCCGGTCTTGGAGCCGATCAGCACCACGTGGTTGCCGGGGCCCTCGGCGAAGGCGCGCACGATCTGGTCGGCGCGCAGCAGGCCGGCGCTCATGGCGTTGACCAGGCAGTTGCCGGCGTAGGTGTCTTCGAAGTAGACCTCGCCGCCGACCGTGGGGATGCCCAGGCAGTTGCCGTAGAAGCCGATGCCGCCCACCACGCCGTCGAACAAAAAGCGCTGGCGGGCGTTTTCGGGGCCGTCGATCTCGCCGAAGCGCAGCGAGTCGAGCGCCACGCAGGGGCGCGCACCCATGGTGAAGATGTCGCGCACGATGCCGCCCACGCCGGTCGCGGCGCCCTGGAAGGGCTCGACCGCCGACGGGTGGTTGTGGCTCTCGACCTTCATGGCCACGGCCCAGCCGTCGCCCACGTCGATGATGCCGGCGTTCTCGCCGGGCCCCTGCAGAATGCGGGGGCCGGTGGTGGGAAAGCGGCCCAGCACCGGCCGCGAGTGCTTGTAGCTGCAGTGCTCGCTCCACATGACCGAGTAGATGGCGAGCTCGACGTAGGTGGGCTCGCCGCCCTGGATGGTGCAGATGTGGGCGTACTCGTCGGGCGTGAGGCCGAGCTTGACGGCGGCTTCGAGCGTGGCGCGCCGCTCGGTGGCGCTCATGAGGCCACGACCCGGTCGCGCACGCTTTCGAGGAGCGAACGGAAGAAGACGCGGCCGTCGGTGCCGCCGGCCAGGCCGGCTTCGACCGAGTTCTCGGGGTGGGGCATGAGGCCGAACACGTTGAAGTCGGCGTTGCACACGCCGGCGATGTCGTCGAGCGAGCCGTTGGGGCTGGAGCCGCCGATGGTGCCGCCCGTGGCCTTGCCGGCTTCGGTGCCGTCGGGCGCGCAGTAGCGCAGCACGACCTGGCCGTTGTCGCGCATGGCGGCCAGCGTGTCGGGGTCGACGCGGTAGTTGCCCTCGTTGTGCTTGACTACGACGCGCAGCACGTCGCCCGGCTCGGCCGTGTGGGTGAACGGCGTGCCTGCGTTCTCGACGCGCAGGTCGACGTAGCGGCAGACGAACTTGAGGCCGATGTTGCGGATGAGCGCGCCCGGCAGCAGGTGGGCTTCGGTCAGTATCTGAAAGCCGTTGCAGATGCCCATGACCAGGCCGCCGTCGGCGGCGAAGTCGGCGATGGCGGCCATGATGGGGCTGAAGCGCGCGATCGCGCCGCAGCGCAGGTAGTCGCCGTACGAAAAGCCGCCCGGGATGATGATCGCGTCGACGTTGCCGACGCTTTTGTCTTTGTGCCACAGCCAGACCGGCTCGGCGCCCTCGAACGTGGAGACCGCGTGGGCGGTGTCGTGGTCGGTGTTGATGCCTGGAAAGACGCACACGCCGACCCGCACCGGACGAACGGCGGCGCTCATGGCAGGGGTGTGGCGTAGGGGACGGCGGCGCGGGACGAGGCGGTCGGGTTCACGCTTCGTCGACGGTGAAGGTGTAGTCCTCGATGATGGGGTTGGCGAGCAGCTTGCGGCACATCTCGTCGACCTCGGCGCGCGCCTTGTCGGGCGGCGTGCCGGCCGGCACGGCGACCTGCAGCTCGATGAACTTGCCGACGCGCACGTCGCTCACGCCGTCGAACCCGAGGGCCGGCAGCGAGCGCTCGACAGCCACGCCCTGAGGGTCGAGGATGCCGTGCTTGGGGGTGACGTAGACGCGGACGTTCATCGTGCTCACGGGGGCAAGGCTACCTTACTCGCGCGCTCAAGTCCACGGACGGAAAAGAAAGGGAGCGGGGCCGGCGGCCCCGCTCCCTTTCGGTCTCCGAGGCCCGCCGCGGCCGGTCCTGCCTACCCGCGCCGGCGCGCCGCCCGCCGCGGCCGCGCCGGAGCGCCTCGGCGCTCCACCCGTCGGCCGATGACGATCGGTCGCCGGGTGGAGCGCGGGTGGTTGACGGCTTGCCGGCCGCGCCGCGTTGGGAGCGTCAAGCTCGACCCGCGGACCGACGCCGCCGACCGGCGGTCGGCGTAACGTGTCGCATGCCACGACAGACCGCCGCTCCCGCGCCGACTCAGGCGTGCGGCGCCGACGTCAAGGCCGGCGGCGCTCTCGGCCCGCCACCCCCTCACCAGCCCTCCCGGTCCGGGCGCGTCGCGCCCGGCCACGCTCCGCACCGCCCACCCCCGCCCCCGGGCCGGCGTCCGTCTCCCCTCGTGACGCCGGCCCACCTTCGGTAGCGCTGCGGGCGTCCGGGGGCGCCGCGGCGCCCGTCAGGCCTGCGTCTCGACCTCTTCGCGGCCCAGCCGCGCCGCCAGCGCTCTCCCCAGGTCACGCGCCTCGGCCATGAGCTGCGTGTCGGCGGCGGCCTCGCCGGGCTTGTCGGCACAGCCGCCCAGGCTCAAGATGGGCAGCTCTTCGCCGCTCGAGAGCGCCATGAAGCGGCGCATGGCGCCGAGCGTGTCGCTGAGCCCCGTCTCGGCCGCGATGGCCACCAGGCCGACGACCTTCGGGAGCAGCCACTCTTCGTGGTAGTAGCGCGTCGCGGTGCGGTCCATGAACGCCTTCATCTGGCTCGAGACGTTCTCGTAGTAGACCGGCGACGCCAGAATGAGCCCGTCGGCGCCGTAGACCGCCTTGAGCACGCCGGCCATGTCGTCGTCGTGGGGACAGCTCTCGAGCTCGCCGCAGTTGCTGTGTCCGTCGCAGGCGTTGATGCGCAGGTCGGAGAGCGTGAGTGTCGTGCAGCGGCAGCCGTGACGCCGGAGCTCCTCGAGGGCTGCACCCACGAGGGCGGCCACGTTGCCCTGCCGCCGCGGACTGCCGACCACCGCGACGACGTGGGGCTGCTGCTGGGGATCGGACAGTGGGGGCATCGGGGGACCTCCGCGGGTAGGGCTTTCAGTCGTGCGCGCGCCGCTTCAGTCTACTCCGCCGCCCACACCCCTTCGCAGCCGCGGCCGATCGCTACCCCAGAGCCGTGCGTATGCCCGAAGTGAGAAACCAGGTGGCGAGGGCCAACAGGAACGCCGCCGCCACCGCGAGCATGGTGCGGTAGACGCGGGGCGTGATGAAGCGCTTTCCGGCCGCCAGGGCGCCGCTGATCAGCGAGTACCAGGTGACGTCGCCGGTGATGTGGCCCAGGTAGAAGGCCACGAGGCCGGCGACGCCCAGCGCGTAGGCCTTGGTGATCAGTCCCAGACCGATGGTGGCCCACCAGAGCATCCAGTAGGGGTTGGCGAGGCTCGAGACGATGCCCAGCGCCACGGCGCGTTTCTTGCTGCCGCCCGACACGCCCTCCCAGTCGATGCTCAGGCGGTCGCGCGCCAGGGCGACGATCATGGAGACGGCCGTCCAGATGAGCATGACCCCGCCGACGATCTGCAGCACGGCCTGCACCGACGGGTGCTTGAGGATCGGCCCCAGGCCGATCACCAGCGCAACGAGCAGCGCGAGCTCGAGGATGGCGTGACCGAGCACGACGAGCGGCCCGGCGCGGGCGCCTTGGCGCGGCGTCTCGGCGATCACCACGGTGAGCATGGGGCCCGGCATGAGCGCGCCCGAGTAGGCGATGAGCAGCGACGACAGGTACATGAGGACGAGGCTCACGGCGCCCCGGTCCCGACCGCGGCGCTCGCGGGGTTTTGCAGGCTGACGCGCACAGACTCTCGGCCGCTAGAGGGCGTTGAAGACCAGGCCGGTGAGCAGCTTCGGGTAGAAGTAGGTCGACTTCTGGGGCATGGTCTCGCCGCGCTCGGCGACGGTGCGTACCTCGTCCATGGGCGTGGCGCCGAGGAAGGCGGCCATGCCGTAGTCGCCGGCCTCGAGCTCGACGACGGCGTCGTGCACGCTCTTGACGAAATCGAGATGGCCCTCGAGGCGGTCGGGGTCGAGCCCCAGCGCGTCGCGGAACACGAGCTCGGCCAGCAGGTTGACCGAGAGCCGCGCCTGGGCCGACGACAGGCCACGAGCGTTCAGGGCATCGGCGCTCCAGTCGTCGCGCAGCTCGAGCGTGAGGCAGCGGCGCTGCTGCGGGAAGTACAGGCCGAGCGTCTTGCCGGTGTCGCCCGAGCGGCTGATGTGCTCCATGGCCGGCGCGCAGTCGCGGGGCGTGCAGCTCCCGCCCTCGGTCACGGTGAACGCCGGGCGCAGTCGGTCGATGACCTCGTCGACCGGCGGCACGACGACGTTCTTGAGCAGGCGGTGCGTGGCGAAGATGGCCAGGCCGGGGTCGTTCATGTTGGAGAGGCAGACCATGACCCAGTCGGCGCTATCGTCGCCGGCGGCACGGCGTTCGTCGCGAAACGCGAGGGCGGTCTCGTAGCGGTGGTGGCCGTCGGCGATCAGCACCTGCTTGTCGGCCAGCAGCGCGACGACGCGGTCGACGGCCGGACCGGTGACCGGGCGCAGGCTGCAGGGATTGCCGTCGCCGTCGAGCGCCTCGAGTGCGGGCGCGGGCGGCGGCGCAGCCGCCGCCAGGGCCCGCCCGACCTCGTTGTCGGGGTCGGCGTAGAGCAGGAAGATCTGGCTCAGGTTGGTGTGGGTCGCGCGCAGCAGCTCGAGGCGGTCGACCTTGGGACCGGCGTGGGTCTTCTCGTGGGGCAGCACGACCCGCGCCGCGAAGTCTTCGAGGCGCAGGCGGCAGACGAAACCGGCACGTGTGCGTTCGAGCCCGTCGGGGCCGGTAAAGCGTTGCTCGACCAGGTAGAGGGTCGGTTCGTCGTCGGCGCAGAGCACGCCCTCGTCGCCCCAGGCGCGCAGCAGCTCGGCCGCGGCGGCATAGCGGCCCTCGGGCGTGCTCGCCGGCGGCAGGGGGAGCTCGACGTGGATGGCGTTGTAGGGGCTGCGGCGCCGCAGCGCGTCGGCCATGGTCGACGTGATCACGTCGTAGGGAGGGCAGACGGCGTCGGCCAGCGCCACGCGGTCGGTGTCGTACCGCAGGCCGCGGAAGGGACGGATGTCAGCCACGTGGGATCGCCTCTCGCTTTGGGTTCCGGATGTGCAACGAATAAGAAAGGGTAGCGGAGTCTACGGCTTGATGATGATCGGCATGCCGACCGTCACCCAATTGTAAAGCTGCTCAACGTCCCACTCGTGCATGCGGATGCAGCCGT
>Ga0181517_10003657_pt1 | contig 14495 bp, 17 predicted proteins | sample PEATcosm2014_Bin_31_FD_119748 | JGI IMG/M metagenome (GOLD analysis project Ga0181517, IMG submission 119748) | Peatland microbial communities from MTU Mesocosm Facility, Houghton, MI, USA - PEATcosm2014_Bin01_30_metaG | ecosystem: Environmental > Terrestrial > Soil > Wetlands > Peat | place... | reverse complement strand
TTGTTTTTCGGAGGCGGCAGCTTGGCCGCTTCGCGCAGCTTCTCCAGCGCCAGCTCGGGTTGCTTCAGATTGTCGTACGCCAGCGCCCAGTTCACCAGCAGAATCTGAGTAGGCGGTTCGAGCCGCGCGGCGGCCTCGAATTCCGGGAGAGCCAGATCGTAATCCCCCTGCAGGTAGTATTGGAACGCCAGGTTCTCGTGACCGCGAGCCTTGCCCGGAGACTTGCGCACCGTATCCTGCCACAGCAGCATGGGGTCGCCCCACACCGCGGCGCGCGCGTATGTTGCCCCCGCGGCCGCCAGGACCACGGCCGCGAATACCGCCGCCAGCAATTTGGGATTGGCCTTCACCCGGCTCAGCGGCTCGAGCAGGATCAGCAGCAGGCCGATCATCGAAAAGTAGATCCGCCGCTCGGCCACGGGGTCTTCGATGGGCAGCACCGAGGAGGTGGGCGCCATCAATATCAGGTAGGCGAAGAAACCGTAGGAAGCCAGCGGAAAGCGGCGGCGAAAATGCCATGCGGCCGCCGCCAGCGCCGCCAGAGCGATGAGCCCGAAGATAGCCCCATGGTCGAAAATGGTCTTTGAGATCGGAAAATCCCAATCCGCCGTCAGCCGCACCGGCAGAACGAACTCGCCGGCATACACGAACAGGGCGCGGCACTGGGTGAAGAAATATTGATACCAGGTGAAATCCCTGAGCCCGAATCCGGCGCTGGTGGCATGAAAGATGGGGCCCCAGAACATGGCCAGCCCGGCTCCGGCCCCCGCGGCCAGGGCGCCGTACAGCCTCCAGTTCCGCCACACGCCGCGGAAAGAGAATCCGGGATTCCACCAATAGTCCGTCAGGATCAGCAGGGCGGGAAGCGCGATGGTGTGTTCCTTGGCGAGGAGGGCCGCGCCGAACAGAATCATCACGGCGAAAACCACGCCCCACGAAGCTTCCGTCTTCCGCCGGTAGAGGAAGATGGCGAAAGCGGCGAACGCCAGCATCACGCTGAGGCATTCGGAACGGCCGGCCAGGTAGGCTACCGCCTCGGTCTGGATGGGGTGCAGAAGGAATACCGCGGCGCCGAATCCCGCCAGCAGGCCGCGGCGCGGATCGGCGACGCGCGCCCATTCGAGCAGCCGCCGGAGGATCAGATAAACCAGCCCGGCGGCAGCGCAATGGATCAGCACGTTGAGCGCGTGATAAGAGAACGTGTCGTCTCCCGAGATGCGAGCGTTGATCCAGTAAGTGAACATCAGCGCCGGACGGAGGCCGCCCAGCCACGAACGCAAGGGGGCCGACGCCACGTTGGCGATGGCGAACGGCAGCATGTTGTCGTCGAACAGGAACGGCCCGCGCAGGGCGGGCAAATAGGCTCCAAAAGCGGCCAGCACGGCGGCCGCAAAGACCCACCAGCGCCGCCCCCTGCGCGGTTTCGAGGGAGGCCGCGGCTTGGCCACCGTGGCGTCGGGCCGAAGCTGGCGCCGGTTATTCTTCATGGTTCCTGAGGCCCTGAACGTGATATTCCAGGATGGCCACGCGTTGCGCCAGCGCGATGTTGTCGTCCCGCAGATGGGAGACGATCACCGAAAAGCGGAAGAACATAATAAGGAAGAAACTGGCCGCCACCAGAAAGAGCGCCAGTGGGGAATCGGGAAGGCCGATCAGGTTGCGCACATGGTCCAGCAGCGGGCGGGTCCGCGAAAGCACCAGCATGGCCCCGGCGGCGATAAGCCACACGGAGGAATATTCCACCCGGATGTGCGCGCGGCGCACCGATATCAGCACCATGATGAGCAGGATGACGCTCAAACCGGTGGTGACGTTCAAGAGCCGATCCATATTAACCTCCGGCGCCGGGTCCGCCCGCTCCCCCACGCGGCCGGCCTTCCCATTTCAGCACGTTGACAAACACGCCCAGCAGCACGTGAGCGATGTAATAGAGCGATTTGAGCGCCGTGATCGACGAGCGGCCGGCCAGGCGCGGGCGCATCGTGCAGGGCACTTCCTCAAAGCGAAACCGCCGCCGTTGCAGCACCACCAGGGCCTCGATCTCGGGGTATTCGAGTGGAAAGCTGCGGCTGAACAGTTCGAGCGCCCGCCGGTTGACGCCCACGAACCCGGAGGTGGGGTCGTGCACCGGTTTCCCCAGGATGGGGCGCAGCACCATGCGGAACAGGCGGATGCCGAGCGAGCGAACCACCCCCGTGCGGGAACCGTTTTCGTCGACGAAGCGCGAGCCGATCACCGTCTCGCAGCCCGATTCCTTCAGCCGCGCGAACACGCGCGGGATGTCGCCGGCGTCGTGCTGCCCGTCGCCGTCCACCCGTATGACATACTGAAACCCGAGCTCGCAAGCCAGCTTGTAGCCGGCTTGCACACAGCCGCCCAGGCCCAGATGGTGGGGCAGCGCCAGCACCTCGGCGCCGGCCCCCCGCGCAACGGGGACAGTGGCGTCCGCCGAGCAATCGTCGATCACCAGGACGGGCGTTCCGGGCATGTGCTGGTGAATCGAACGGATCACCTGGCCGACGGCGCCTTCTTCGTTGAAGGCCGGCACAATCACCAGCAGAAAGTCCGGACCGATAGCGTGGATCACAACTCGGCCACCCTTCCGGCCCTGCCCGGCGTGGCGCGGGCGCTCGTGCCGAAGCGCCCTCTGGGCCCGTCGAGACTCCCTCGAAAATGGCCTATATGTGGCGCAGGCGCTCCTGCCCAATGCCACTTAGTTTTCCCGGACCCGCGAATCCGGCGGAAGTGGTGGGGCGGACCCCCTGGTCCGCGCGGGTCCCCCCGGACCCGCTCTTCTCTTGAAGAATCAGGCGAGTGCCACCCTCCACAAGCCGGCCAGGGGGCCGGCAGCGGACCGGGGGGTCCGCCCCACCCGTGCGTCCGGGCGCCCGGAATTGGAAAACTAAGTGGCATTGGACACTCCTGCCGGGGCGCCCTCTGGGCCCGTCCCGACTCTTCGGGACGCTTGGTCTTCTCATCCTTCGTCGAGCGCCGCCGCGCATGTCCGCTCCTCTCGACACGCTCCCGCCATTGCGACAAGGCGGGCGCCGGCGCGGCAACATGGATCGGATCGGGCAACCCCCGATTTTAGCAGCGGTTTGTGGGGTCGGGCCTTTCGGCCTGCCGCCGGCTTTCGAGCCGGCGTTCTTCGGCGCGCAACGCCGGGCCGAAGCGGGCCCAGATGGCGCCCCGGCACGCCCGGCACGCTGCCGGAGAACAAATCAAACGGCCGACGCGCCGGCGAACCGCCTCACGTCGGGTAACGCGCTCCAATCGCGGTAGAATAGGAGCGCTGGCGCCCCATGAATCAGGTCACGTTTTCCATACCGGATGAGATCTTGTTTGCCTTGAAGGCGACGCCTGATGCCCTTGCGTCCACGATCCGTTTGGCTGCGTCGGTCAAGTTGTATGAGATGGGCCGGCTTTCCTCCGGAGCCGCCGCCCAGCTTGCCGGCGTACCAAAGCCCTATTTCCTTAGCCGTTTGGCGGATTATTGCGTGAACACGTTCGACCTCAGCCAGGAGGATCTGATCCGCGATCTCAAGAGCGCGTGAGGCGATCTGCGATACCTCGCCGATCCAGTACCTACACCAGATTGGCTGCCTGCATTTATTAGCCGAGTTCTACACCCACACCTTCATTCCGCCCGCCGTCGCGGGTGAGTTGGAGCGAGGCAGGGCGATCGGTATCGATTTGCCGCAGATCCGCGCATTACCCTGGGTGAAGATCCAAGCCCCGGAAGGGCTGGGTAAGGCGCCCACGGCCGCGGATCTGGACGCCGGGGAAAAAGAAGTGCTGGCGTTGGGAATGCAGCTTCCAGGCGCCGTCGTGATCCTGGATGAACGGCTTGGGCGTCCGTATGCCGAGGCATTGAAGTTGACTTCCACGGGAACGCCGGGAATCCTCTTGCGCGCAAAAGTGGAAGGCCGGATTCCGCGGATTAAGCCCTTGCTCGAACATCTCGATGGTCTGGGATTCCGCTTGTCGGCGAGAACCCGCGCGGCAGTCCTCAAACAGGCTGGCGAATGAGCTTGGGAGAAAAGGGGACGCGCCTTTCTCCGGGAGAGAATGGAAAATGCGTCTCCTACTTGGTCCTTGCCTCACGCCGCGATTCGCGGCAGTACTTCCCTCTCGATCCGCGGCCGCATCTCCCGCTCGGCGACCTCCAGATCGTACGCGCTCTGAACGTTCAACCACATCCGCGGCGAAGTGCCGAAATACCGGCCCAGCCGCATCGCCGTGTCCACCGTGATGGCCCGCTTCCCGTTGACGATCGCGCTGATCCGGTTCATCGGAACCCGGAGTGCGCGCGCCAGTTCGTTCAGGCTGACGCCAATCTCATCAAGCTCGTCCCGCAGCAGTTCGCCCGGGTGGATTGGCGGCAATTTCCTCCGCTGCGCCATTGTTCTTCCTTCCTTAGTGGTAGTCCACGATCTCGACATCACGCGCGTCCCCGTCGCGCCAGGAAAAGCAGATCCGCCAGCGTTCGTTGACCCGAATGCTGTGCTGGCCAACCCGGTCGCTCTTCAACGCCTCCAGCCGGTTGCCGCGGATGGCCCCAATGTCAACCAGACTCGTGGCTGCATCCAACCACCGCAGCCGCTTGCGCGCCTGCTCTTCGATCCCCCGATACCGCCGGCTGCCAAATCCTTCATGAATCGCCTTGGTTTCCCGGCATCGGAACGAGCGAATCATACCCATCAAACATAGTATGCCGCGCGTATAGAGTCAAACCGGCGCCCAGGCGCGTCCGGGACCAGTTTCCGCGTCACCATCGAGACCGCCCATCGTGGCTCTCGCCAGTGCGCTTTTCCGGTAATCCCGTTCTATCTGCCGAGATTCGCGTGTGGTATTCTAATCGGGCAGGAAGCACCGAAATGCGCCAGCGTTTCTTCGCATTGCGCCCGGTTTTGCGATGGAGGACGTGTGAGAGGTCTGGCTTTTGCAATTTGTTGCGCGTTGATGAGTTCCGTTAGAATGACTGCCGCGCCCCTCGTAACTTACATAGGTTTGCCGGGAAGCGGCATTGAACTGGCGCCCGCGTCATCGGCGGAGTTCACAGCCGCTCTTAACGCATCGATCGATTCGAGCCTTCTTCCGTTGCTCCAGCACCTCCTGCCGTTCGGCGCGATCGTCAGGAATGGAACGTCCGAACGGCTGATCCTGGTCGCTGTGCGCTTCTATCTGAAAGGCCCGGATGGACGCACCGCCGCGTCGGACATGTCGCTGCAGACGTCCGCCAACCCCAATATGAACACGCTCGGGCCAGGCGCCCAGGTGCTGATCACTCCCGGCGGGGGCGCTCGGGTGCTAGGGCCACGCAGCGGGTCGGGCGGCGGCGGACGCAGCGTGGGATCGCCGAAGATTCTGGCGGACCGGGCCGAGTTGTACGGGCGACAGGCCGAAATCGACGTCGCGCTCGACTGCGTGATTTTCGCCGACGGTGGCGTCATAGGCCCGGACGCGGGCCGCCACATGGACGACTTGAACGGCCTGAACCGCGCGAAGTCGGCAATTACGTCCGATGCGCTGGACCGCAGCGGGCCTGCCATCCGCGAGTATCTGCTGGCCATGGCAGACGCGCCGATTCCGCAAGCGACGGCTTCGGAGCAGGGGGACCGGGTCGAAGAGCGGATCGTCAGCCTTGGCCGCACGTACGCCCGTATGCTTCTGACCCGCCTGGACTCCTGCAAGACGGAAGGAGAGTTCCGCGACTTCCTTCAGCAGTTGGTCAAATCCCAGACGTCGACACCGGTGTTTAAGCGGAGGCAGTAATGGCTGCTCGGCCCCCTACTTCTGCAACAGGAAGTGGCCTACGAACTTGGCGTCTACGCCCGATCGGCAAGAGTTGCAGGCGGCGCAGCGCGGCGTGCGCGGCCCAGGCTCGCCGAACAGATTGAACGACGTGTCCTACTGCACAGGAAGGCGTTGAGCCGCCGATTGTGGACTCTGGAAGTCCACTTTACCGCGAACCCCGTTTACTGCCTTTGTGCAAAACCCTCCCGCAAAACCCCTCCGCCTGACGAGACCGCCCATCGTGGATCGCGCCGGTCCACTTTTTCGTAACACCGCTTTTGCCGCAACCGGCGTTCTTCACTGTACACATCTTCTGCTATCGCGAAAGCCGCTAATCGGAGCCCCTTCTTTGGTTTTAGAGAACGGACAATGTTAGGATGCCAAATGCAAGGTGGTTAGGAAGTATGAAGGCGCTATTGCTCGTGTCGGTGATGTTACCCGCGAGCCTGCTGTCCGGTCCAGCTTGGGCCGCGGATTCCTTCGAAAATGCAGTGAAGCTGGCGCAGCCGGCCATCCATATCGCCGAAGACGGCAAACACGCCCTCATCGAAATCCCTCTCACGAACCTTTCTGGATTGACGATTACAGCTTGGTCATATTCCGTCCAGCTACGTTATCCCGACGGCTCTACCCGCGTCGCCGGTCCTTTGCTTGTGGACAGTGTAAGCTCGCTCCAGAAAGGGAATGAGCGGGACAGTTTTCTGCCCGGCGCGACCCGCAATCTCACTGCGACCGTTCCTCTCGACGATGCAGGTGAGCCTCCATTGACGGCAAACGCCGCTCTTCGAGTGATTGCCTTTGCGGACAAGTCGGCGATTGGCGACTCCATCGAAATCGGACAGCTTGCATCCAGCCGTCGCTCCATGGCGGGGAGAATGAGCGAAGTGCTGGCTGAGATCGAGAAGGCGCGGCAAAGCCCAAACCCGCGGGCGGAAATGGAAGCGCTGGCTAAGCGTTACCCAGGTGCTATCGTACTTCAGCTTGTCCCGTTGGTTGACAATCCCACGGCAATTGACGCGGCGCTATCAAAGTACCGAGACTATCGCGATCTTTTGAACCAACACTCTGCGCTGAATCAACAGGCGTTTTCGCCTGCTAAATGAAATCCGCGGTCGGGCCGGTTTTGTTGAGAGCCGCCCGCCCGCGGCCACGATAGCGGAGTATCGCGAGAATAGCGAGAGCCGTACCGTGAACATCCGCCATCATGTCACGCAACGCGGCGAGGTCCGCCGGGATGTCTTCTTTACCGGCCGCGACCGCCGAGCTTTGTCATTACGGTCGTTTCGCCTCCCGGAACAGCTTCACCTGGATTCCTACGTCGAGTTCCTTCCATTTGGCATCGCCCGTAAGCGCATGCAGGCGCAGGTGACGCGCCAGAGCCATACAGGCGCGGTCGGCGAAGGATATGCCGTGCGTCCAAGCCAGGGCGCACAGATCGCGGCTTGCCCAGGCCAATTCCTCGTCGAAGGGCAGCACTTCCAGCTCCAGGCCCCGCAACAGGCCCGCCGTCAGGCGCGGATCGCCGCCCTTATGCACCAGCTTGGTCAACGATTCCGCAAGGTTGACAGCGCAGATGACCGAGCGGTCCAGCGCCGCATCCACCTTCTCCCAGCCGCGCTCGCGCCGTACCAGGGCGATCAGGGCCGAGCTGTCCAGAACATACTGCGCGCCTTCAGTCCGCAAGTTCCCGCCGCGCCTCCCGGCGCCGCTCCCCGATCAATTCCTCGCTCCAGATCTCGCTCTCCGGCCCCAAGCCGCGAAAGTACTTCTGCGCCGCGCGCACCGCGGCCGATCTCGATTCCACCACGATGCGCCCCCGCCCGCCCGTGATAGTCACCGCCGTGCCGGGCTTAACGTCCATCTTCTCGCGCAACTCGGCCGGGATCAGCACCCGGCCCGCGCTGTCCACCTTGCCTCTGTAACGAACGGCCGTCCTACGAAGCATGTTCCCATTTTCACCCATTCTGACAGTGTACGCCAGTCTGACATTTTCCCGTGCTTTCGGGGATCGGGCGCCCGGGCAAAACCCGTCGGCCCGCCACTGGTTTGCCATGCACGATTATGGTGTGATCGTTCGCCCTGGCATCATCTGAAAAACTTCAGCGGCGGAACGCCGCCCAGGCCACTCAATCCCCAAACTCATTCACCGATCCTTGCGGAACAACAAATCATTCAATGTCAATAACTTAACAATAAACGACCTAAGGCCCGACACCATCCCCCTGCTACCTTTCAAAGTGGAATGTCCCATCGCCCCGTCTCCCCCCAACGCCTCGCCGCCAATCGCGCCAACGCCACTAAGTCCACCGGACCCCGCTCCCCCGAGGGCAAGGCCCGCTCTTCCCAAAACGCCCGCAAACACGTGTTCACCGCCTCTACCTTCGCCGTCGTCCGCGTCGAAGACCTTCAGGAAATCGCCCATCTCCGCGACGACCTCATCGCCCTCTACCAGCCCGTCAACTCCCAGGAACTCTTCACCCTCGAACGCGCCGCCCTCGCCCAACAAGCCATCCTCCGCGGCGCCCGCCTCGAATCCGGTCTCTTCACCACCTGCCTCGACGAGTCCTTCGATAACGGCGGCGAACCCATCCGCCTCTTGAACCCGGTCATCGCCGGCGACGGGGATATCGAAGTCACTCGCGCCCAGAACCGCAACTACCTGCTGGGCGACGGCTTCCACCGCTTGAACCGCCAGGCCAACAGTTTCAGCCTCCTGCTGCGCTATCAGGCCCAGGCCGAGCGCCACTACCGCCGCGCCATCGAGGAATTCGACCGGCTCAAAGCCCTCCGCGAAGAATTACCAATCGAACCCATAACCGAGCCCCATCCCATAGCAAAGGAAACCACTTACCCCGATTCCCAAACAAACCCAAACGGCCCCAGTGGGATAAGCCTCCAGCCTCGTCAACCACCATCGCGGGCCGCGACGATTCCCGTCGAGCGGACCTCCGGCCTGCCACGCCGGCGTTCTTCCGGCCGACGCGCATCGAAGGTCGGATTGCAGGGATGCAACTTGGTTGCAGCAGGCGAAAAAGCCTGTTCCAGATCAAGGATGGGGGCGGCCGAATTAAGTTCCGGCCATCCGCTCACGCCGCGATTCGCGGCAGTACTTCCCTCTCGATCCGCGGCCGAATCTCCCGCTCGGCGGCCTCCAGATCGTGGGCGCTCTGCGGAGTTAGCGGGGCAGCGGCAGCGCGAGGAAAACGTGGCGAGGAATGGAGCTTGCGGGGAAAAAGGGGAGACGGGCACTTCCCCCAACCGAGGTGCCGTTGCCGCTACCTGTCCTTCGCCGGCACAGCGCGGCACTTGGTGCAGCGGTCGTACCAAACGACTCTCCCATTGACGGCCAGCGCATGAAAGCCAATCCTGCAATGCTGCCGATTTGCATGTTGGAAGTCGGGAATGCACGCCAGCGTCCAGCTCATTGTAGTGGCCGAGTTCTTCAGGAGGTCGATCAGCGCCTCGCGGGCGCTCACCCCGCTGGTGCCCCATTCAAACAGCATATACGGCCGCTCCGCGGCGTCTCCCCTCGCCAAGTATCCGTTCGCGGCATAAAACGAATCGAGGGAGTTCTCCACGAACGTTGCAATCCCCGTGGCTCTCGTGACCGCGTCCAACAACGCCTGTGCATGTTCCGAGGCGGTTCGCTTTTCGACCGGCACCTCCACCGGCGCGTCGAGGACGCTCTGCACCGGCCCAAGCGCGCCGCTTTCGTCCCGCGCCTCGGTTGGAATGATGTGGAAGCCCATTTGGGACTGCCGCACCCGATATCGGGGAAACCCAGGATTAGACTGATGATAAGCTGCCACGACCTTCGAAATCAGATCCACGCTCAAGGCGGGAGCGTCAAAAACACCGGCGTTCGCCGGGACCACGAAGCTGTGGGTCGCCCAAGTGAGCACCTCGGTTCCATTACCAACAAGGCCGTGGCTCTGCATGTGACCTCGCCACAGGAGGAGTGGCGTTTCGAACGTGACCGGCTTGGCGTACTGGGCCTCCAGTCGAGGCGCAAAGTCCCCCAGCGGCCAAGCGCCCGTCACGACGGTCGGGCCGCCGGATTGTGCGTGCTCCACCGCGGCCGCGCCAAGCGCCGCGAGAAGAGCCACCCCGAAGCTAAACGACGTTCGCATAATCCTCATTTCATTTTCCTCCATCCACGTAATCGAACCAAATCAGGCCCAGGCCCCGGACTCGACCCGCCCAGAACGGCGCGGCTCCTACCACGTGTAGGTGAAGGTGTTACAGAAATCGCTGCCCCTGCACGTTTGCACCTGGTAATAGGGGTTGTAGGTCTGGGAGAGGGTGCGGTTATTAACGTAGGCCTGGCCGTTGTAGGACATTGTCTGGGAAACGGACCAACCGCAGCTTATCATGTCCAGGTTAACGAGGCTCATATAGGTCTGAACATACGAGGCTGGCGAGCTGATCTTATCCTGATATTCGTTGTCGTCCGTGTGATTAGGAGCCGCCGCCTACGTCTGGGCCGGACCGCTGGTTGCATGCCACGTGTTGTAGCATTCGTCGTCGACAGTGCCGAGGGATTCGCTGACGTAGTTGTAGACTCCGTCCCAGTTCCAGTATGACGGCTGGAGCGCCGCATAAAACAGCTGTCCGACTGGGTCGGGCTGCAGCACGTCCCCCAACTGTTGGGTCTCTCCGGTCGGCGCTACGTCCACGCCGACCTCGTATGATACGGAACCGCCATCCGGCTCCTGCCAGCTTTCGACCTCGTACCATGGCAGGCCGTAAACCTCCCAGACGCCATCCTGACCCGGAACGGCAGCACAGTTGTTGATCGCGTAACCCCATCCCGCGGACTCCTCGGAGTTATCGCACGAACCCGGCAGCGGTTCCCCGTCCCCGCCGAGCACGTATGCCTCGATACCGAGCCACCAACCCTGGCCATCATCCCAGTATTCAATGTATCCGGTGATCTCGTTATCCGCGGAAGAGTAATACGCATACGCGGAACAGTTATACTGGTAACAGGTGTCATTAAGCTGGGCGTGCGCCGCGCTTGGCATGAGCATCACGAGAGCGGCCGCCAGGAAGGCTGCCCTTAGGGCGTGACCTTTCATTTTGCGCTCCTGCTAGATTGATCTGACCGGGTCAATTTCCGACTGGCGTTATGCCGGGTCCACTTATGTTGACAGTCCGCCGAACATATAGGTCCAGCACATAAAAGGCGCCGGGGCCGAGCGCGGTCTGAAGCTGGCCGAGGTGGTCCAGGACCAACTGATGGCTTTGGGCCTGCAGCGCCTGCAACTGGGGGGAAGCGGGCAACCGCGCGCCGGCTGCGGCGATCACCCCAACCTGGGCCCGGATGGCAGCCTCATTGACCCGCCAGTCTGACGCTATGGCGACCAACGCCGATGCTTGCTGGTTTGTTAGCCCGGCTTGCTGCTGGATCAGATTACGGGGCAGGTCGCCATCTTTTCCTTGGGACTGCTTCTTGTCAGCCTGGTCCTGCAGCCACATCACGCGGTTGAAAAAGAAATGGTACAGAACGTAATCCGGCACGCCGGTGATGCTGTTGACCTGGGGGATTTGGCAAAATGCCCGAAGGCCAAGACACAGTACACAAACCGAGGAAACCGACACCGTCGAGTGGCGCATCTTTATATCCGTCGCTTTTTCGCACTAGATATGTGCTGAGAACAAACTTACCCCCCCCATTTGATTGTCAAGCGTTTTCTTATTAGGAATTCACCTTATTTCTTGCTTGCGGCTGTCCCCTTCAACTTGGGGACGCAAGTTTCACTTACTGTCCGGCCGGGCGCAGGCAGCCACGTTGTATGTCGTCCCCTATGCGCGAGCGCGGGTTACTCACTCGCTCTGCGAATTCCGAGCCGCGCCGGTCAGCGTTCCGATTTTGAGGAAAACTCACCGTTCCGGCCGCTTCCAGATCGCGGCGCCGCCTCGCTGCCGCCTCGTGATCCGGCGCAACATGCCGGCGCACTCTTCGACGCGCATCAAATACGTCATCCCAAAGTAGATGGCGCCGTAGGGGCCGAGAATCGCGATTGCCGCCACGATGGGGTGATGCCTGCCGATACCGAGTTTCACGGCCCAGGCCGCCGTGGCCGCCACCGCAGCCGCCGTCCACAGCTTAGCCACCAGCGGCGCCGGCAAGCCGGTAGAGCCGATGCGCCGGTTCAGCGCGCGGCGCAACAGGGTGAACTCCACCCAACCCGCTACGCCGGCGGAGGCGGTCAAGCCGGCCACGCCCCAGCGCGCATCGATGCCAATCCACCCAGGCAGCCGCAGCGCGCACAGGTAGCCGAGGGCCGCGGTCAGCGTCACCCGCACCACGGCGAAGCGCAGCGGCGTGCGCGTGTCCCGCAGCGCATAGTATGTGGAAGAATAGAGACGCCCCAGCGTGGAAGCCAGCAGTCCCACCCCCGACCCGGCCAGTATTCCCCAGACATAAGTGGAATCGGCGCGCTTGAACTGGCCGGTCTGGAAGAGCGCGGCCGCAATCACATCGCCCAAAGCCAGAAAAGCCATGGCCGAGGGCACGATGAAGAAAGCGATCCGGCGCAGACCGGAATCGAGCCTTCGCCGCAGATAGGCGCCCACCTCCGCCGGGTCGCCCAGAGCGCTCGACATCGCGGGCAGCTCCGCGGCCGAAACCGCCATGCCGAAGAGACTGACGGGCAGGGTGTAGAGCAACTGCGCGCTGGTCAACCCCGAGACCGGGCCTGTCCCCAGAAAGCTCGCCAGCCACGCATCCACGTAAGCGCTGATCTGGACCACGCCCCGGCTCACGAACACGGGAAGGAAATTGCGAATCACCTCGCGGACGCCCGGCGAACGGGTGTCCGGGCGGATGCGCAGGCGGCGCACAAGGCGCAGCACCATGGGAATTTGCACTCCGAACTGGAGCGCGCTGCCCACCACCGAACCCCACGCCAGTTTGATGGCCAGCGAACTTTGGGGAATCCCGCCGTAGAACACCAGGGTGGCGATCATGGCCGCGTTCCACACCACTGGAGCGGTGTAGGAGAGGAAGAACTTGCGGTGGCTGTTCAAAATCCCCAGGCACCAGGCCGAGAGCACCAGCAGGCCGGCGCCGGGAAACAGAATCTGAACGATGCGGATGGTCAGCTCCCGCTTGTCGCCCCGAAACCCGGGAGCGATGGCGTCGATCAGAAACGGCGTGGCCAGCACGCCGAGCAGGACCAGCACCGATGTGGTGAGCGCCAGAATGGCGCCCACCGCGCCCGCCACGCGGCCGGCTTCGTCCTCCTCGCCTTGCGCCAGCAGGCGGCTGTAGACCGGGATGAACGACGCCGAGAGAACGCCCTCGCCAAAGAGGTTCTGCAGAAAGTTGGGGATGCGGAGCGCGGCGCTGAAGGCGTCGGCCACATCCGAAAGTCCGAAGTAATGGGCGATGACGCGCTGCCGCACCAGGCCCACCAGGCGGCTGAGCAGAATGCCGGAGCCCACCAGGAACGCGTGGCGGCCGGTGCTTTCGGTACGCTCGACTGGTTTCACCGATCCAGCTTCTCTAGCACGGCGGAGGCCACTTCTTCGGTTGAACTGGTCCCGCCCAGGTCGGGCGTGCGCACCTTGCCCTCGGCCAGCACCGCGGCTACGGCGTCTTCCACCTCGCGCGCGGCGTCGCTCATTTGTAAGTGATCGAGCATCATGGCCGCGCTCAATATGGTGGCCAGCGGGTTGACGATTCCCTTCCCCGCGATATCGGGGGCCGAGCCGTGCACCGGCTCGAACATGGAGGGGAACCGGCGCAGCGGGTCGAGATTGGCGCTGGGAGCCAGGCCCATGCTGCCGACGATAATGGCGGAAAGGTCGCTCAGAATGTCGGCGAAGAGATTCGAGCCCACCACCACGTCGAAGCTCTCCGGGCGGCGCACGAAATTCATGGCCGCGGCGTCCACCAACAGCGACTCGGTTTCGATGTCGGGATATTCGGCGGCTACTCCGCGAAAGATACGGTCCCACAAAACCAGGCTGTAGCCCTGCGCATTGGACTTGGTCACCGAGGTGACGCGCTTCTTCGCGTTTCTCTTCACCGCCAGCTCGAAGGCGAAGCGCACGATGCGTTCCACCCCCCGCCGCGTGAAGACCGAAGTCTGTATGGCGATCTCCTCGGGCTGATGCTGGTAGACGAACCCGCCCACGGGCGCATACTCGCCCTCGGCGTTCTCGCGTACCACCACCATGTCGATATCGCCCGCCTTCTTTCCCTTGAGCGGCGACGAGACGCCGGCATAGAGGCGCGCCGGGCGCACGTTGGCATATTGATCGAAGGCGCGGCGTATGGGGAGCAGCAAGCCGTTGAGCGTGGTGTGGTCGGGAATGTCCGGGTGGCCCACGGCTCCCAGCAGAATCGCGTCGCAGGGTTGGAGAAGATCGATGGCCCCGGCGGGCATCATGCGCCCCCAGCGGAAGAAGTGCGCCGAGCCCCACTCGAATTCCTGAAACGCAAAGACCACTCCGTGTTTCTGTCCGGCCCGCTCCAGCACGCGAATGGCCTGAGGGACCACTTCCCGGCCGACGCCGTCGCCGGGGATGACTGCGATGGTGAACGTCTTCATGGGGTTTGAAAACAATCTTAGCGTGGCGCGCAGCCTCCGGTCTTACTTGAGCTTCGCCCGGATCTCGATTCCCCCCACTACCGCGCGTCCCGGCATTGCCACACCGGGAATCTCTTGGTAGGCGGTGTTGGTCAGGTT
>Ga0181517_10003654_pt1 | contig 14506 bp, 7 predicted proteins | sample PEATcosm2014_Bin_31_FD_119748 | JGI IMG/M metagenome (GOLD analysis project Ga0181517, IMG submission 119748) | Peatland microbial communities from MTU Mesocosm Facility, Houghton, MI, USA - PEATcosm2014_Bin01_30_metaG | ecosystem: Environmental > Terrestrial > Soil > Wetlands > Peat | place... | reverse complement strand
CTGATACAGGCCGCAGTCCAGCAACACGTTCTGCCCCGCGCATTCAATGTGGTGGCTCGACCCGGTGACGGTTTGGTCCGCACCCCAGAAATGCAAACGAATTGCCATGCGCTCTCCTATGCTGCCAAGTTGATTGTGTCAGTGTGTGCGGTACAAGCTTATGCGCAGGAGCTATATGTTGGCGAGAGCGATCATTCCGCGCCGCAAACGCGCAGCATCAGATCAGATGACGATAGCCGGATTAGTTGCCGCTGACAATTGACAAGAGCGGATCTCGCAACTCGGCTTCAATCAACTAACGCTATGGCGATTTTGCACTCACCGACGCCCGACTCCACAGCTAATCACTGGATTGCCGACATCGCAAAACTGAATCTATGGAAGTAATCGCCCGACTTCATGATTCTCAGGCCATCAGCACTAAAATTGAAACATGGAAAGCAAGATGGATTACTCGGCGATTCGCGAACACTCAGCACCTGAGAGCCCGGCTGCTATTCGCGTACGCGCCATCGAAGAGCTGATTGCCAGCCCTCCCGACGATGTAATCCCCATTCGCCGATCGATTCAAAAGATGGTAGCGGCGCGGTTGCGGCGGTATCTGCCATCAACGCCAGGCGCCGATCACCTGGGCCGCTCCACCGCCGAGGCGATAAAGATTAGGTTCCTGGCAGAGATGTACATGCGAGCCTGTTACTCGATGATTATCGTGAGTGATGGCTGCCCACTACTCCTGCGCATTCAAATCCGTTGCCCGCGCAAGCTTCCCTTGCCGCGCGCAGTTGTTTTATCAGCGGGTCCGAGGATTTTCTCATTATTGGATTGGCTGCTTCCGGCGAGCGTTCACGAGCAACTGGCGCTTATGGCTACGATGATCGGACTGATCGACCAGCTTCTTGACGAAGCTACCGCGAACGGCCCGGATGAGGCTTCGCAGATTGCATTGCTGCTCGCAGCCGAGTCTGAGCCACATTCTCCTCTCCAGACCACATTGCAGACTCTGGTTCGCAGCCTGAGAGCAAAGGAAAGCAGTTGGCAGACGAACTATTGGACGACCGTACTCATGCCCGCGATCCAGAAGTATTGTCGAGAAGAAGCGCTGGCTGCCGCGGGGAAAAGGGACCCGAGCGGAATGGGATTTCGCTGGGCCGGGATCGAAGCTGCAATCAATGGCATGTGGTATGCAGTTGGATCGTTTCTGGGCATTGACGATGACTTCGAGGCTGTTCGTCGACAGAACTGGAATGCCGAGCAAAAATGGATGGCCGATACTTCTCTGCTCATGCAGATGATCGATGACTGGATCGATCAGGATGAGGACCTCTCGGTTCGATCCACCGCGGTGCTCAGCCGTGATTGGAGTCCTGAAGGAATTCAGAATCTCTACCAGAAGACCATCGAAGACCTTACCCTGCTCCTCAACAAAAACGGAGTGCGAAACGGCACGGTAAGAAGATTGTTCGTGGATCTTTACACGGACTATATTTATGCAGGCCTGGACGCAATGAAGAGTGGTGTTGCGCTTTGATCGGCTAAGGTTCGTCTAGCAACTGCGCTCTCACTTGGCCACAACAGGTCTTCTCGTGAACTGAACGGCGTGGGGAATAAGCATCTCTAATTGCTAGGTAGCTGCGCGCTACTCCAGCCGCCGCCGAGGGCTAGCTGGAGCTGGGCGCTGGCGACGATGCGGCGCGCGACGAGGGCTGCCGCGGCGCGTTCGTCATTGAGTTGAATGGTCTGGTTGGTGAGGACTTCGAGGTAGGTGGCGAGTCCCTGTTTATAGCGCAGGGTTGATAGTTCGGTACTGTGCCGTGCGGCGTCGACGGCGCGCTGCTGCACGGATGCCTCCTGCTGTAGCACGCGCAGGGCGGAGAGCTGGTCCTCCACATCGCGGAAGGCCGAGAGCACTTGTTCGCGATAGAGAGCGGTGGCCTGCTCGCGCTGGGCGATGGCGTAATCCACCTGCGCGCGGCGGCGGCCCGCGTCGTACAACAGCTCACTGGCGGAGGGGCCGGCGTTCCACTCCGCGCTGCCGGAGCTGAAGATGCGGCTGACGCGCGAGCTGTCCGTGCCGCCTTCGGCGCCAAGCGTGATGTTGGGGTAATAGGCAGACTGGGCGACGCCGATGAGCGCATTGGCGGCGGCGACGCGACGTTCCGCGGCAGCGATGTCTGGACGGCGCTGCAACAGCTCCGAAGGAACGCCGGTGGGGATGGCAGGCGGGTCGCCGGTGAGCGGTTCGTCGATGATGTGAAAGCTGGTCGCAGGCTCCCCGACCAGGACAGCTATGGCGTGCTCATACTGCGCGCGGTCGACGCCAAGGTCAACGAGCTGTGCGCGCGCCTCTTCCAGTTGCGCCTGCGCCTCGGCGACATCGCTCTCAGTGCTGAGACCGCCCTTGAGTCGAACCTGCGTCAGATCGAGCGTCTGGGTGTAGGCGTCGATAGTGGCGCGCAGCAGCTTCGCCTGCAAATCTAGGCCGCGCAGTTGGAAGTAAGTGACGGCGAGCAGACCTTGCAGGCTGAGGCGTGTATTGGCGAGGTCGGCGGCGGAGGCCTGCGCGCTGGCCGAGGCAGACTCGATCTGGCGGCGGACGGCTCCCCAGAAATCGGGCTCCCAGGAGATGTTGAGGGGAATGAGAAACTGCCAGTAGTCGCGTTGCGTTGCGGGGCCTACCTGCGGCGCATTGGCGGCAATGCCGTTGCGTGTGGCCGAGCCGCCGAGCGCGACCGTGGGATAGAGCGAGGCGTGGGTCTCGCGCACCAGGTCGTGGGCCTGCTGGTAGGCTTGCAGCGACGCCGCGATAGTCTGGTTGGCGCTGGCGCAGTGCTGCTCCAGAGTGTTCAGGTCGGCGTCTTGATAGACGGCCCACCATGCGCCGCGATCGGCTGCGTCTGCGGGCGTGGCAGAGGCCCAGTCGCCGTTGTGGCCACCGTCTGTAAAGGACGGCGGCGCGGGAACGGAAGGGGCCTTGTAGTTTGGGCCGACTGGCTGACAACCACACAACACAAGCGCGCATCCGGCGAGCGCCAGCGTGGCCAGCAGCGCGAGGGATGCGGGATGGCGACTGACCATCATGGCTTGGACTCCGCATCTGGCGTGACCACGCGCACCAGCTCACCGTCGGTGAGCGAGTCGGGCGGGTTGGCGATGACGGGCTGGCCAGGCGTCAGGCCGTTGAGAATCTCCATGGTCGAACCGGAGTCTCGTCCGGAGGTGACGCGCACGATGTGAGCGTGGTTGGAGGAATCGACTGTGGCAACGTGGAGTCCGTCCGGCTCCAGAATCAGCGCGCTGACGGGAACGATCAGCGCGGGCGCAGCAGTGGAGACGTTGAGATGGACCTCGGTGTAGCTGCCGGGAAGCAACTCGCCGGAGCGGTTGTCCACGTCCACCTCGGCCAGTAGGGTGCGTGTTGCCGGGTCCACTGCGCCGGACGATCGCACCAGCTTGCCGTGGAAGGAACGTCCCGGATATTGGGGCAGGGTGAGTGTGGCCGCGACTCCGTTCTTTGCATCCGGCGCGTATATCTGGGGGACATTGATGAAGACGCGCAGGGTCTGGGTGGCCGAGATGTCGAAGACCTCCTTGCTGGCGGAGACGATGCCCGCGCCGGGCGTAGTGGTGCCACCGGCGGGGGTGACCAACTGGCCGATGTCGAGGTTGCGCGCGGTGATGACGCCGTCGAAGGGCGCTTCGATGCGCTCGAAAGATTGCAACTCTTCCAGGCGATGCACGTTCGCCTGCGCGGAGTTCACCTGGGTTGTGGTGGCTCGAAGTTGCGCGAGCGCATTGTCGGTGTCCTGCTGCGAGACGGCGTTCTGCGCGATGAGGCCCTGGTAGCGGTCGGCGGTAATTTTAGCCAGCGCAGCATTGCTCTGCGCAGTGGCGAGGTCGGCTTTTGCCTGGGCAAGCTGCTGGTCGAGTTCGGGCGTTTCGATGACGGCGAGCAGATCGCCCTTATGCACATGCGAGCCAATGTCGTGCGACCAGGACTTCACATAGCCCGTGGTACGCGCGTAAATGGGCGCCATAGTGAAAGCCTGCATGTTGCCGGGAAGCACAATCTCCCGGGCGTCTTTCTCGAAGACCGGCTGCGCCAGCGAGACAGGCGGAGCGGCATTGGCATCGGTGTATCGCACAAGTTCGGTATTGGCATGGACGCGGTGCGCGATGCCGGTGGCGGCTGCAACAATCGCCACAATGAGGACGACGGCAACCAGCGTTAGCAAGAGCGGGCTCGAGACCTCCGGTGTTGCGGTTCGATCGGGACGGTTTGGCATATTCGACTCCGGGTCCTTCATAACTGCGTCTCCGTGCGCGCGATGGGCGCAGGTTCGGTGGATCGCGCCCGGCTGCGATGATTCATGGCCTTCCTATCACTCATGGGTGGGCCTCATTCTGCCGGTTGGGCTGGGTGTTGAGGGCAGGCGGATCTTTACGGTGCATCAAGGAGAAGAAGGCGGGAACGAAGGTCAATGTGCCAAAGGTGGCCAACAGTAGTCCTCCGATGACGGCGCGGCCCAGGGGCGCATTCTGCTCTCCACCATCGCCCAGGCCAAGCGCCATGGGCACCATGCCGATGATCATGGCCAGGGCCGTCATAATGACCGGGCGGAAGCGCGTGAAGCCAGCGGTGAGTGCTGCCTGCGCCGCGTTCATGCCACTCTCCATCTGTTCCTTGGCAAAGCTGACGACGAGGATTGAGTTGGCCGTTGCCACGCCCATGCACATGATGGAACCAGTGAGCGCGGGGACGCTGATGTGGGTGCCGGTCAGGAAGAGCATCCATACGATCCCAGCCAACGCGCCGGGCAGCGCGGCGATGATGATGAATGGATCGAGCCAGCTTTGGAAGTTGACCACGATGAGCGCGTAGACCAGGACGATGGAGAAGAGCAGCCCATAGGCCAGACCCTGAAAGGAGCTGTGCATGGTCTCAATTTGTCCGCGCAGGGTGATTTCGGTCCCGCGAGGAAGCACAGCGTTGCTATCGTTCAGTATCTTCTCGATCCTGCCGGCCACACTGGCCAGATCGGACCTCTCGACCGATCCGTAGATGTCGATGATTGGCTGTGCGTTGTAGTGGCTCAGGGTTCCCGGCTCGGCGCCTCGCTCGAGGGATGCGAGGTTGCCGAGGATCTGCGGTTGCTGGGCGGAGCCGTTGCTGGCGATGGGAAAGTTTTGCAGCTCCTGCAGGTCCTTCACCTCGTATTGCGGGGTTTGCACGGCGATGTTGTAGCTGACATGGTTCTGCGGGTTGAGATAGAAGCTTGGGGAGGTTTGAAAGCTACCGCTCAGGCTGGTAAGCAGGTCCTGCGCGACATCGCGCTGACTAAAGCCAACCTCCTGGGCGCGGGTTCGGTCGACGTTGACTGTCCACTTGGGCAGGTTGAAGGGCTGCTGGATGCGCAGATCGGTGGTACCAGGGACGCGGCTGATCTGCTGCATCAACTGTTCGGCCAGCGCGCGATTCTGGTCCACCTGCAGTCCCGCCACCTGCACATCGATCTGCGCGGGAAGGCCGAAGTTCAGGATCTGGCTCACCATGTCGGTTGGCAGGTAGTAGAACTCAGTGCCGGGGAAGTCCTGCGTCAACTTGTCTCGCAAGGCGCGCGTGTATTCCTCGGTGGGCCTGTGTTTTCCCTCCAGCGAGACCAGAATGTCGGCGTCGCCGGTGCCCACCGGGGCCGAGTTCGAGTAAGAAAGATTCAATCCTGAGTAGGGCAGCCCAATATTGTCGATGACAGTGCCCAATTCATTGGGGGGAATCTGGCGCCGGATCACGTCCTCGATCTGATCGCACAGCCGCGCTGTATCTTCGATGCGTGTCCCCGTGTGCGCGCGCACATGCAGTTTGAACTGGCCGCCGTCGACGGTTGGGAAGAAGTCCTGCCCCAGCCAGGGATAGAGCAGCGCCACCGATGCGATCCAGAAGGCAACGATCGAAAGCAGAAACACAGCCCGAACCTGCAGACAGAGGCGCAGGACCCCGTGGTACCAGTTGCGCAGATTCTCAAATGCGCGCTCGAAGGCGATCTGGAAACGGACAAAGGGATTGCGGCTGACGCGCGCCTGCTGCACACGGTCGTGCCGGTGGTCCTTCAGCAGATACTTGGCCATGGTCGGCACAACGGTGCGGGAGAGGAAGTAAGACGCAAGCATGGCAAAGACGACCGCCTCTGCCAAGGGAACGAAGAGATAGCGCGCGACACCGCCGAGGAAGAACATTGGCACAAAGACGATGCAGATGGCAAGGGTGGAGACGAAGGCGGGGACAGCGATCTGCGCGGCGCCGTCGAGGATTGCCGGCTCGACCGGCTCGCCCTGCTCCAGAAAGCGGTTGATGTTTTCGATGGTGACGGTGGCATCGTCGACCAGGATGCCGACGGCCAGGGCCAGACCGCCCAGGGTCATGATGTTGATGGTCTCTCCCAGAGCCGCGAGTGTGAGCAGGGAGCAGATGATGGACAGAGGAATCGACACCGCGATAATGAGGGTCGATCGCCAGCTGCCGAGAAAGATGAGGATCATGGTTGCGGTGAGGCAGCCGGCGAGGATGGCCTCGCGCACGACGCCGCTGATGGCAGACTTGACGAAGACCGATTGATCGGCGATGGGCCGTATCTGGAGCGCAGGCGGCAACTGCGCGGCAATCAGCGGCAGTTGTTTGCGCACGTTGGAAATGATGTCCAGGGTGGAGGCGTCGCCCGTCTTCAGGACGGTGATGAGAGAGGCACGCTGTCCGTCTACGCGCACGATGTTGGTCTGCGGAGGAAATCCATCGCGCACATTGCCGATGTCATGAATGTAGATGGTGGCGCCGTTGACAGTTTTAATGGGCAGGTTGTTGAGCGCCTCAATCGAGACCGGCGCGCTATTGGTCTCGATCTGGTAATCGACGTGGCCCATCTTGACTTCGCCGGCGGGCAGGATGATGTTCTGCGCGCTGACCGCATTCACCACGTCTCCCGCGGAGAGGCCATAGGCCTGTAGCTTCTGCGTGTCGATGTCCACCTGCACCTGGCGCAGCTTTCCGCCGTAGGGGAGTGGCATGGCGGCGCCCTGCACGGTGGCGAGCCCGGTGCGAATGTTGTTCGACCCAAAGTCGTTCAACTGCTGCTCGGTGAGGCCCTTGCCAGAGAGCCCGAGTTGCAGCACGGGCACACTGGAAGCGCTGTACTGGATGATAAGCGGAGGCGTCGTGCCTGGGGGATATGCACGCAGGGCCGTCTGCGAGACGGACGTAATCTGGGCCACGGCCTGCGAGATATTGACATTGGGGTGGAAGTACACCTTGATGACGGCGATTCCATTCAGCGTCTGCGATTCGGTATGCTCGATGTCGTTGACCGTGGTGGTGAGGCTGCGCTCGTACTGCACCGTGATGCGGTCGCTCAACTGCTGCGGCGAGAGCCCTGCATACGACCAGATCACAGAGACGACCGGTATGTCGATGTTGGGGAAGATATCGACCGGCATACGCTGGATCACTACCGGGCCCAGGAAGAACAGCAGCAGCGACAGCACAGCGAAGGTGTAGGGTCTCCTAAGTGCGAGACGGACAATCCACATCAAAACTCCTTAGCAAGCGATCCTGTAAAGGATTGGCTGCTGTTTAAACGATAGCAGCTTCGCCGGAGACCCACTTTCGCCGTGGCTTGGGGCGCATGGATATGCTTCACTGCACTGGACACATACCCATGGGGAGCGTTGAGTTGGGTATCCTTAGGGACAAGTGGTCCTACGTCCGTGACTTTGCCCAAGCTACCCACACTCCGTGCAGCCCTTTCGTTGTCCCGATGTGGGATGGGCGTTCTCTTCCCAACTCTGCTGTCTCTTGCGTTCGCAGCGGTCACGGCTGCGCATGGCCAACCGTCCGCGTCGATGGACGCCACGGCCCTGGTACGTCGCGCGGTGCAGCAGAGGCTGGATGCCGAAAAGAACCATCCGCTGGTGCGCTATGTCGTCCATAGGACCGACGAACGGCACGATACAACCAAGGAGATCATCGAGACGGTGGACGGTGACGTCGCTCGCCTAATCAAACTCGACGGCAAGCCGCTAAGCGCTGAGGCCGACCGCGCCGAACTGGACCGCCTGGACACGTTGGCTGCGCACCCGGAGATGCAGGAGCATCGCCACAAGAGCGAGCAGAAGGATGCAGGGCGCGTGGATCGCCTGCTGGCCCTGCTGCCGGATGCGTTCCTCTACCGGTTTGAAGGGATGGCAACCTGCGGTGCAGGCCAGTGTTACCGGTTGAGCTTCACTCCAAATCCGAAGTTCATCCCGCCCAATCTGGAGGCGGACCTGCTGCACGGCGTTGCGGGCGAGGTGTGGATCGATGTTATGCAGGAGCGGTTGACCCGGCTGGATGGCCACTTCATTGCGGATGTCGATTTTGGATTCGGAATCATCGGAAAATTAAACAAAGGCGGAAGCGTTCTGCTGGAACAAAAAGACGTTGGCGGACACGATTGGGAGCTTACAGGCCTGACCCTGTATGTAAACGGCAAGGCGTTAATGGTGAAGACGTTGAGCTTTCAGATCCACGAAGAGGCGAGTGGATTCGCTCCGGTCGCGTCCGGATTGAGATATAGAGACGCGATCCAGATGTTGAAGCAAGCCGTGCCTTAGAGGCTATCTCAGAACTCTTGGGAAGGACCGAACATGACCTCAGCGACTAAAGCCGTAATTCAAAGGTGCGTTCACGGCATGGGTAAACCCATGCCCTTAAGCAAAACAGGAGCTATTCTGCCGGTTGGCGCAAGTAAGATTTTTCCGGTTGGCGAGTGAGTTTCTACCGGTTGACGCGAGTAATTAGAGTGGCGTTTTAGAGCGGTGCAGCGGTGATGGTGACGGAGGCACCGGTCAAGGACACGGAGGAGGCGGTGAGCCGCATCTCACCCGGTTGCCCGTTGGATTGCACCAACACCAGCGCCCTGCCGGCGTAGGCCTTGCGACGATCACTTTGGTAGCTCTCATGGCTGTCGGCTTGGCCATTGTCCAGGCCGAGGATACGCCCTGGCCCGCTCAGTGCGAAGACCACTTCGTTATCGGCGGTGGGCACCACGCGGCCTTCACTGTCGACAATCTCGACCGCGATATGGGATAGGTCGTCCCATTGCGTATTAATGCGTTCCCTGTCCGCCGTTAGGCGAATGGCTGCTGGTGCGCCGGTAGTGATTCGCTCAACGGTCTGCACAACTCTGCCGTCCTTGGTGCCGACAGCCTTCAACGTGCCGGGTTGGTACGGCACATACCATGCAAGATGCAGGTCGCCCGTTGTCTGGATCGCGTTGTCGCGGGCGGGGAAGTTGGAGTAGCGGCCTTCCATGCCCATCTCCGGGAACATATATCCCTGCACGCCCAGGCTCTTTCCGTTCAGGAAGAGTTCGACCGTGTCGCAGTTGGTGAAGCAGATCACGGGAACGATCTCGCCTTCCTTGCCCGCCCAGTTCCAATGCGGTGAGAGATGCAGCACCGGCGTTTTGGTCCAAAGGCTCTTGTAGAAGTAGTAGCCGTCCTTGGCATAGCCGCATGTATCGATGACGCCGGAGCGCGATGCCTTGGCGGGCCAGCGCGCCTCGCCCAGGTAGTCGATGCCGGTCCACATGAAGTCGCCGCAGACGTAGTCGTAGACCTGTGTGAATCGCTGCAACTGCTCGACCTCGATGCGCTGGTTGGATGCCGGACGAAACTGGCTGGCAGTGGCGCTGCCGCCTGGGATAAAGCTGGGCATGGCCCCGTTCTCGGTACCGATGAAGCGGCGCTGGGGGAAGTCGTGGCGATCGATGCTGTAGAACTTTTCGCGTCGGTCGCGCCATCGGCCAACGTAGTTATATCCCACCACGTCGAGTTCAGCGAGGAACTCCGGCAGCGCGGCGCGGGGTTCCGCTACGATCTGATCGCAGGCCACGGTGACCAGGCGCGTGGGGTCGTTGTCGTGCAGAATTTTATTCAAAGCGCGCAGAGTCTCAACGCCTCGAGGCACGTCCTGGTCGGGGACTTCGTTGCCCGCGCTCCAGATGACAATGGAGGGATGGTTGCGATCGCGCGCAATCATGTCTGCTATATCGCGCGCAGCCCACTCGTCGAAGTAATGGTGGTAACCGTAATCCGGCGTCTGCGATTTTGGCTCGCGCCATTCGTCGAATGCCTCGGCCATAACCAGGAAACCCATGCTGTCGCAGAGATCGAAGAACTCGGGCGTGTGCGGATTGTGGCTGGCACGGATGGCGTTGCAGCCCATCTCCTTGAGCAGAGCGAAGCGGCGCTCCCAGATGCGTTGCGGGACAGCGGTGCCGACCGCACCCCCATCGTCGTGCAGACAGACGCCGTTCAGCTTGATGCGCTCGCCGTTCAGCAGAAATCCCTTATCAGCATCGAACTGGATGGAACGAATGCCGAAGGTGGTGCTTGCGCTGTCCACCTCCGCGCCGCGTTGCAGCAGCACCTGGCGCGCAGAGTAAAGAGTAGGCGTTGTATTGGACCAGAGTTTGGGCTGGGGCACGGAGATGCTCTGGGCGAAGAGATGCTCTCCCCCGGCAGGAATCTCAGCCTGAGCCTCTTCGGACTGGACAGCAGAGCCAGTCTGGTCGAGGACCGCGGTCCTCAGCGAGCAGGATGAGGGTTGTGCAGTATCATTGCGCACACGCGTGGAGACTACGACGGTGGCAGCCTGCACGGTGATCTGGGGAGTGGTAACGCCGGTGCCCCACTGATCGATGTATACGTGTCCGGTGTTGATGAGCCAGGTGTGGCGATTGATACCGGAGCCGGAGTACCAGCGAAGGTTGGGCTGGTGCGAGTTGTCCACGCGCACGGCGACGAGGTTCGGCTCACTGCCGAAGTGAAGGTGTGGAGTGAGGTCGTAGTAGAAGGTGGTGAATCCGTAGGGACGCGTGCCCAAATGCTGGCCGTTGATCCAGACATCGCTGCACTGGTACACGCCGTCGAACTGTAGCAGGATGCGCCGCCCCGCATCACCGCGCGGAAGCTGGAAGGATTTGTGGTACCAGCCAATACCGGTGGGCAGGTAGGCGCCCTCGCTGCCGCATGGCTCGGTTTCGCTGAAGGAACCGGCAATACTCCAGTCATGCGGCACAATCACGGGAGTCCAGCTTCCGCCGGTGAACTGCGGGGCCTCCGCACCGGGCATGTCTCCCTTGGCAAAGCTCCAGCCATCGTCGAAGCTTGTGCGGCGCTCGCGGGGTGGAGTGGCTGCCGCATTCACCTGGCCAGCCAGGGCCTTATCGATCCCGATTGCGGATGCGACGCCCACCAAGGCTGCATCGCCCAAGAAGTCTCTTCGTGTCAGTTCACGACTCATGGTGAAATTCTCCTGTGGTGTCTGACTACAGGTCCTGCTCGACCTCAATAGGTTGCGACCGAAACGCGCAGGACCAGGGGCGCGGACGAGAAGTTCAGGCCGTAATCGGTCTGGTCGCCATTCAGGATTCGACGGAATTTGAAGGCCCCATTTTCATAGGTTCCTTCCTCCACTTTCAGGAATTGACGATGGATCCACTTTCCGTCGATCTGCGCCGAGGGCGTCTGCCCGGTGCCATTCTCGATCTGCTGAGACTTGCGTTGCTGCTCGGTTCCGGCTGGGCGGAAATCCACATGCGCGTTGATCCCCGTCACCAGAAACTGATTGTCAGACAGTTGCGCAACTAGGGCGCGGCCCGTCGGCTCAGCACCTTGCCGGGGGGCAGCACCTCGGCCGGAGCCGTAGGTGACGAACGCGTCCCAGTCGCCGAAGTGGAGCGTCTGAGTGGGCTGGCTTGGGTCCTCCGCTACGGCCTGTAGCTTGCCCTCGAAGTTGAGGCGGGCGATGTCACGCATCATGGGGCCGATGAGAATGTAGTTCTGCGCCGTGGGTTGAAGGAAACTATCCTGCGCAACGGCGGCTGCGCCTGGCTGCGGCGCGGGAGTTCGCGTGTAGTCCAGCCCAAAGGGCGAGTAGCCGATGGCCTGTCTTCCCAGTGCCGCGAAGAAGAAGCGTGCGGTGGATACCGAGCTGCTGGTCTCTGGAACAAACAGTGGATTGTCCGGCCGATGGTAGAGGTCGAGAATCTTAAGATACGCCGTGGAGTCGTTGTTGTAGATGTCGGGAGCGAGAACGTCGATTGCGGGCGCCTCCGCCTTCCAGATATTGAGTACGTTGTCGGTGGGGCCTCCCGACTCGTAGCTTCCCGGTGCACCGGGCTTTATGGGATCGCGCAGCGCGGCGTTGACATAGAGCGGCAGCGGGTAGACTGCCTTGCCGGCAGCAGCGATCTGCCCGACGTAGCGGGCGATGGCCCAGGCGTGGAAGTTCACCTCAGCCTCCGTGCCGAAGACATCCTGCCAGTTCGCCGTACGCGATCCGGGCGACACATTCATCGCCTTCAGAACTTCGGCTGGAACGGGCGCCGCAAAGAGCTTCTCCGCTTGCGGAGAGTAGTCGCGCAGAGTTCCCCATGTTCCGGTTTCGTTCTCCACCTGCATCATGAGCACCGTGTGCTGCGGGTCGGCGGTCTTCAGGTGCTTCATAAACGCGGTGAATGCGTGGATGTCGGCGTCGAGCGATGCCTGGGCAAAAGGCGACGGCGAGTCCACCGGCTCGCCGCGCTTGTTAACCACGTGCGAGTACTTCTCCGGCTCCAGCTTCATCCACTCCGGCATGTAGTGCTGGCTTCCGTTCTTCCATGTGCCAAACCAGAGCAGCACCAGATGAAGGTGATGTACGCGCGCCTGAGCCAGAACAGTGTCGATCTGGGAGTAATCGAACTGGCCGGGCTTGGGTTCGAACTGCTCCCAGTAGATGGGCGTCTCGACCGTATTGACGTGCAGGGCTTCGGCGGCGGGCCACACCTGCGGCAGCGTTGCCGGCCAGTCACTGGAGTTGTTGGTCTGCATACCCAGCATCAGATAGGGCGCGCCATCTACCATCAGGGCGTAGCGGCCATCCTGCTGCACGATTCTGGGGATGGGGCTGGCTTTCGTCTGCGCCTGCGCTGCGAAGCTTGTAGCCAACGCCACAAGAACTGCCGCGAATATAAAGTTCTTCATCTTCTCAATCCTCATTTCTGCCGCATCCTGCGCGCGGGTGTTTCAGTTGTTGACGACAATTTCATTTTTAACAATCGCAAACCTGTATACAACAAGCTCTTAGAAATTGACCTTCCATACCACGTCGTTGCCGGTGGGGGCGGTGAAGTCCACCATGAGCAGGCTACCGTCGGTCTGCATGGTGGCGGGAGGAATGCCGCTGGGTAGATCTACGGACTTCGCGCTGAAGCCGTCCGGCAGAACAATACGCAACTGGTAGGGATCGCCGGCCACGGCACGCGAGACACCGCGCAGCATCCTGCTCGGCTCATCGTAGCGCAGGTCCTTCACATCGAAGGCCATCTGCCGGATGTGTCGGCTTGTGGAGATCAGCACCGGATGGGGTTGCTTTTCGACGATGCAGTAGACGTCGCAGTCGTACGGCTGCAAGGGACGCGTCGCAAAGCTCCCCTTGAAGCTGCCGATGAGCCTCTTGGTCCAGAATTCATAGACAATGTACTCCTTGTCCGCGTCGAGGCGCAGGTCCTTCGCTGCATCCAGTTTTGTGGTGAATGCGTCACGGCCCACCCTTCCGGTGAAGTTGAAGACCGTGACGATGTTCCACTTGGCGAACGCGCGCTCCACCGGCATATTCCACACATGTGCCGGTTTGCGTGTGAACAGGTCCACCGGATAGGACACGTCCATGGTCGGTGGGCTGATACGCTTCATCAGTTCGATGCGGTCGTCGGGATAGGGAACGTCGAAGGCCTCGGAGATGAAGAGCGTGCTGCCTGCGATGGCGTGAAAGACCGCGGTCACCTTGGCCCGGCCGTAGGTGTAGAGTTCGCCGTTCGACAGGCTGAACTTGTAGATGTGGAAGCCGTCGCCATCGTTCCAGAAGACGCGACCGTTGTAGAAGGCGCGATTGGACGAGCCCAGGACCGATTCGGTGAACAGACCGGTAAACTCCGTCTGGGTCAGCGGCGAAACTCCGGTTTCGTAGCCGTGGTCCGCGTCCTCGGAGATACGGCAGATGTCGACGATACCGTAGGAGTGGTCGACCGGCTGCATGTTGGAGCGGACGACGCGTCGCGGGGCCTTCTGGTCGATGGCATCCCGCCAAGATAATCCGCCCGCATGATACGTCTCCATCGCGCTCATGTAGGGATCGTGTTGCCCGGGCCACTTGTCCCACCAGTCGGCAAAGTCCATCTCGGCGCGGCCCGTTTGCTCGGGGTGGTCGGAGGCCCAGGCAAAGGCGCGCTCGCGCTCCAGCTTGACGGCGAGCGGGTTGGAGAAGTCGATGACGCGTTCGCCATCGTACTTGGGTGTATGCACCGGCAGATAGCACTCGGCGGGGTAGTTGATACGCGCTGGCCGTCCCTGGGTCCCTCCGCCGGAGCCGTATATGCCAAAGGTGCCCTGAGCGCCAGGCCCTCCCATGCCCCAGTAGAAGTCGGTGAGGCCG
>Ga0181517_10003652_pt1 | contig 14507 bp, 11 predicted proteins | sample PEATcosm2014_Bin_31_FD_119748 | JGI IMG/M metagenome (GOLD analysis project Ga0181517, IMG submission 119748) | Peatland microbial communities from MTU Mesocosm Facility, Houghton, MI, USA - PEATcosm2014_Bin01_30_metaG | ecosystem: Environmental > Terrestrial > Soil > Wetlands > Peat | place... | reverse complement strand
TTGGCCGGTCGCCCTGGCGCGGTAGCCCTCGCGTCCTAGGTGGACCAGCCGCAGTTGTCCGACCTCGCCGGTGGTGCGTTAACCTACGCGGGGTTGGATTGGCAAGCGGCCGTCAGCTTCGAAAAGGGGGATCGCCGTGGGCGAAGGCGCAGGCACCAAAGCGGGCCCGGAGCCAGGGCCAGGACCTGACGACGGGGACGAGCTCCGTCCTCGCCCGTCATGGCTGGGGGCTCTCGGGCGGTCCGTGTACGGCCCGACACCACCCTCAGGGGCCGTACCTTGTCCGCGCACGAGCGCGCTCAGCGCCGACGAGGCCGGAGAGGTGGTGGCGATCATCTACCGAGGACGCTCGGAGCGGCACTCCGAGACCCTGCCTGAGCGGCTACAGACCCGGGACTGGGGGTCGGTCCTGGCTGTTGCCCAAGCGCTGGAGGAGCGCGCCACCGGGCAACGGGCCGGCTGGAAGATCGGCGCCGCGGCCGAGGAGATCCGTCGGGCCGAGGGCGTCCCCAGCCCTTCTCCCGGGCGAATTTACCGCCATACGGTGTTCGAGAGCCCGGCCGAACTCCCCTCAAAGCTGTTCATCAACTACCGCAACTGCGAGTGCGAGTTCGCCTTCGAGCTGGCCGTTGACTTCCCGGCCCGGGACAAGCCGTACACCGAGGCTGACGCAGCCGCGGGCGTCGAGGCCATGTACCCGGCTTTGGAACTGGGCGATACGGTGTTCCTCGATTGGTACGGCGCCAGTGCTTACTTCGGTTCGTGCATGGACAACGGCGGCGGAGCCGCCTTCGTGAAAGGGACAGCGGTTTCGGACTGGGCCTCGATGGACCTCCCGAACGCGGCCATGGACGTCTACCTGAACGGCTACTACGTCAAGTCAGGAAAGGGAGAGGCGGCGATGGGCCATCCTCTTACGAGCCTTACCTGGATGCTGAACTGGCTGCGTGAACGAGGGCGCAGTGCCGAGGCCGGCGAGTTCGTGAGCACCGGTACTTGCACCGGCCACCTCTTCGCCCTACCGGGCGACACCATCCTGGCCGACTTTGGGGACCTCGGCCGGGTCGAGGCTAAGTTCCTCCCGTGACGGCCCCCGACTCGCCGAGGCCCCTTGTCAGCACCTCCGCGGTGCGCATATCTATCGTCGGGACAGGCTCGCTCGGGTTGGCCTTTTCCGCCGCCCTGGCTCGCGCCGGCCATCTCGTGACGCTCATGGGACGTCCCGGGTCGGCGGGGGACTTGCTCGAGCGGGGCCACATCGAAGTCAGCGGCCGGCTCAACTTCAGTGTGCCGGTGGGCGCCGCCCCTGCCGGCCCGGGGCAGGTCGCGGTGGCCGAAGGGGCGAGGGACTTGACGTTCGCCGATGCTGTCCTGTTCACCACCAAGGGGCCGGACCTCCCGGCCGCGATCGAGGAGGTGGCCCGACACTGGCGTGGTCAGCACACGGAGCAGACGTTCGTTGCCGGCGCCCAGAACGGGGTGGTAAAGGACGAGCTCCTGGCAGAGGCGTTCGGCGCCCCCGCTGTCGTGGGCGCAGCCACGGTCCTCGGCAGCCGTCGCCTCTCGTGCGGCGCGGTCAACGTCTCGGGCCTCGGGACGACTTTTTTCGGTGAGTTCGACGCCCCCACTTCGGCGCGCACGGAGCGGGTGAGGGCCGCCTTCGTCGGCGCCGGACTTCCATGTGCCGTCGTGGCGGACGTCCGGGGCCTGCTCTGGGCCAAGTTCTGCAATGCGATCGGGGTGTTCGGGGTGTCGGCGGTGACAGGCCTTTCGTCCGGCGAGATCTTCGCTCGCCGTCCCCTCGCTCTGGCTTACCGCTCCCTGCTCGAGGAGGCCGCTTCCGTCGCCGCATCTGAGGGCGTCGAGATCGCCGACTTCCCCGACCTACCGATGAGGAGCTACCTCGATCCCGCTCCTGATGACTGGGCAACCGACATGGCCCGCCGGGCCCTGCCGGCAGGGGACGCCCCTCCGGGGTTTTCTTCCATGGTCCAGGACCTGGCCGCCGGTCGGCGGACCGAGATAGAAGAGACTTTCGGCGACCTCCTCCGGCGCGCTCGCGCTCAGGGGACCGAAGCCCCCCGGGCCGAGTTCGTCTACCGCTTGATCTCCGGCCTGGAGCCAAGTCCGAGCGGTCCTCGAGAGGCCCGTCGACCGTCTGTCGACGGGTAGCCCGCAGGCGTCCAAAAGCCGAACAACAACAGCCGAGGGAGACGAAAATGAAGATCGTCGAGGTAAAGACCGTGCGGGTCGAGGAGTACGCCGAGTTCATCGCCGTTGTCCTGCGGACCGACAGTGGCCTGGACGGCCTCGGGGAGACGTGCTTCGGACCGGAATCGGTGGAGGCCTACATACACGAATCGGTCGCCCCCCGGATCCTCGGGCAGGACCCCCTCACGATCGAGCGCCATGCCAAAAACCTGCCGTCGTTTTACGTGACCCACGGAGGGACGGGGGTTTCGACCCGGGCACACTCAGCGGTCGACATCGCCCTGTGGGACCTGCTCGGCAAGGTTTGCCACCAGCCCCTCTACCAGCTGCTCGGTGGCAAGGTACGTGAGAGCGCGCCCATCTACAACACCTGCGGCGGTTATCACTACGGCAAGGCGGAGGCGCGCCACCGGGGGACTAGCCGCCCGAGCGGTGCCGGTGGGGCCGGTGGGGGAGCAGTGCCACGAGGGCCGTACGAGGATCTTGACGCCTTCTTGCACCGCGCCGACGAGCTCGCCTCGAGCCTGCTCGACGAAGGGGTCACGGCTATGAAGATCTGGCCGTTCGACGAGGTGGCACGGGCCAACGGAGGTCAGTACATCTCGGCCGCAGAGCTGCGGAGCTGTCTCGAGCCCTTTGAGAAGGTACGCGGCTGCGTCGGTGACCGCATGGAGATCATGGTCGAGCTACACGGCCTGTGGGAGGCCGCGCCGGCGATCAAGATCTGCAGAGCCCTGGCCGAGTACTCGCCCTACTGGGTGGAGGACGCTATAAGGTTGGACAGCGGTGACGCGCTGGCTCGTTTGCGCGATGCGACGACAACGCAGTTCGCGTTCGGCGAAACTCTGGCCGGCCTGCACGCTTACAAGCGCCTGTTCGACACTGGCGCGGTAGACGTCGTCATGTTCGACTTCGGCTGGGGAGGCGGCATTTCCGAGAGCCGCCGGGTCGGCGCGCTGGCGGAGGCCTATGGGCTCCCGGTGGCGCCCCATGACTGCGTCGGCCCGGTGGCACTGGCTGTAGGAGCCCATTTCTGCGTGGCCACGGCCAACGCGCTCATCCAGGAGACCGTCCGCGCTTATTACACGGATTGGTACAACGAGATAGTCGTGGGCCTGCCGGTGATCGGCGGGGGACGGGTCACGCCACCGGCGACGCCTGGTCTCGGTGTCGAACTGAGGCCGGACCTCGCGTCGCGTCCGGACACTCATGTCCGGGTTTCATCGCTCGGTGCCGCCTGACCATCTAGGCCGCCTGACCGTGTAGGAGGAGCCCAGCGCGGTAGGGCCCACATCCGGTGGGAAAGTGCACTAAGCGCGCTCTTCAACCGGGCACCTCCGGGACCGGACGACACTTGTGGATGTGCCGGTCCCCACCAGCGCTGTCGGCCCTTGCGTCCTCTGAAGCAGGCGAGTATGGTCTTGTTAACAGTCGTAGTCTAGTATTGTTAACAATGCGAGTACGGTCTTGACGAGAGTCTGAGCAGGGGTCTACTTCGAAGGCTGTTGGGTGGGGCCGCCAATAACGGGCGGTGCAGCAAGAACGGCAGGAGAAGGGGGGAGCTTTTCAAATGCTCAGGGTCCGCGCTAGAGCCTCGGGTTTTGCCGACTGGAAGTGGAGATGGAGCGGCGAATATCCCGAGGGCTGTACGTATAAAAACACAGCCCACCGTTCGCCCTGACCAGCGGTAATGCCTGGGATGCCGTTCGCCGCCAAAGGTCCGGGCGGGTTTGTGCCTCGTGAGCCGGAATTCGTCATGCGCCGCGTCGTCGGTTACTGAGGTAAAGGTGCACGTCCACCGCGCCCGCGACTGGAGGCTATGTCCCGACCAGGCTGACGGAGGTGTGACCGCCAACTGGCCGGCTCGAGTCCCGGACCACGCTGTGGCCGCGCCGGTGCCCGGGATCATCCAGCAGGTTTTTCCTGACTACCACGGGGTCGCCTGGTACTGGTGTGAGCTGGCACCCGTGCCGGTCCCGACCGCTCATCGGGCGCTGCTCGGCTTTGAGTCGGTCGACTACGCGGCGAGGGTGTGGGTGAACGGCCACGAGGTCGGCTCTCACGAGGGCGACGGCGTGGCGTTCGTCCTCGACGCGACCGAATACCTCGTGCCCGAACAGGTGAACTTGCTCGCCGTGCGCGTCGTCAACCCGACGGGAGAGCCGATCGACGGTTTGACCCTTAGAGAGGTGCCACACGCCAACAAGACGCTACCAGGCGAGTTCCGGCCCGGATGGGCCTACAACTTCGGTGGGATTACCGGCGAGGTTGTGCTGCACGTCGAACCGGAGGTGCGTCTGGTCGAGGCCGTAGTCCGCTCGCAGCTCGCGACGGGTGTGATCAGTGTGGACGTCACCGTTTCGAACGCCATCACCCCGTCGGTCCCCGGCGCGGCCGGCCGGCAGATGCTCGTCAACGTACTTGTGAGCGAAGACCGCAGCGGGCTCCACGTCGCCCGTGCCAGCCGCCCCGTTATACCGGGCAGCTCGCCCGGGGACCACACCGTCGTCCGTGTCGAACTGCGAGTCCCGCCGGGCGAGGTGAGGCCCTGGGACATCGACGACCCGTTCCTTTACCTGGTCCGTGTTCGGCTCGAGCGGGAGGGCAGCGTCCCCTCTCAAGATGAAAGGGCCCTTCGCACTGGGTTTCGGGAGTTGCGTCTACGGGACGGCTGGTTCGAGCTGAACGGCCGGCGGATTTACCTGCGTTCCACGCACACCGGCAACCATTACCCGATCGGCCAGGTCGTGCCGCAGGATCCTGCACTGGTGCGCCAGGACCTGGTGTACGCGAAGGCCGCTGGGTTCAACACCGTCCGTTTCATTGCCGGGGTCGCCCGAGAGGACCAGCTCGACTTCTGCGACGAGATCGGGCTGATGGTGTACGAGGAGACGCGGGCGTCGTGGATGCTCGGCGATTCGCCTCGGATGGGCGAGCACTTCGACCGCTCGTTCGACGAGATGGTCCGGCGCGACCGCAACCACCCGAGCGTGGTCATCTGGGGCCTGCTCAACGAGACCTTCGATGGGCCGGTCTTCCGGCACGCTGTGGGGTACCTGCACAGGTTGCGAGAGCTCGACGGCACGCGGCTGGTCCTGCTTAGTAGCGGGCGCTGGGACGGTGACCTCTCCGTCGGCTCGATATGCAACCCGGACGAGACGACCTGGTGCCACGAGTGGGGTTCCGAGGCGGACGGAGCCGCGGCGGCGGAGGTGGGATGGGCGCACGACTTGGACCGTGCGGCCTATGTCCCCGGTGCCGGGGACGTGCACTTGTACCCCTACCTCCCCGAGTCGGCGGCCGCCAAGCAGTTGCTGCGAACGATGGGTTCCGGATCGAAACCGGTCTTCCTCTCCGAGTACGGTGTCGGCAGCCTGTTCGACGCCGTGACCGCGTTGGCGGAAGCGTCGCACCACCTTGCCTCGGCCGGCGCCACGGTGTCACAAATGGGCGAGCCTCCTGACGTCGGGTACATCCGGTCTATGGCGGAGCGCTTCCTTTCCGACTGGGAGCGGTTCGGGATGGACGAGATGTACTGCTTTCCCGAGGACGCGCTGGCGGACAGCGAGCTCAACCAGTCTCGGCACCGGGCTACCACCTTCGACCTGATCCGTGCCAACGGCAAGATCGCCGGTTACAACCTGACCGGCATGCTCGATCACGCTCTCACGGGCGAGGGACCGTGGACTTTTTGGCGCCGGTGGAAGCCGTCCGCGATGGAAACGACGGCCGCGGGATGGTCGCCGCTGCGTTGGTGCCTGGACTTGACGCCCGCGGTGAGCTTCCCGGGCGGAGACGTCGAGCTCGACCTCTCGCTCGCAAACGAGGACGTGCTCGCGCCGGGCCGGTACCCGGCGAGCGTCGCCGTCGTCGGGCCGGGGGGCTGGCGCTGGCAGCAGTCCGTCGAGGTTGCCATCGACGGCGGCCGCGGGCCGCTGGCGGTGCCGGTACTAACCGAGCGTGTGGCGGTTGGCAGCCTTCCGGGCCGCTACCGCTGCGCCGCCTCCCTTGGCAGTGTGGCGGCACCGGCGGCCGGCCGTGCCGCTATCGATGTGATCGCGCGTCCCGCGCCATTCACGCCCCGCCGCCCTGCCACCGCTCTTGGCTTCGCTGAGCCGGAGCTGGGCTGGATGGAGGCACATGGGCTCAACATCGTGCGCCGGGACGAAGCCCCCACTGACAGCGCCCTACTTATTGTCGGGCACGCGGGCAGGCTCGATGGTGGCGACTGGCGAACTGTGGCGGCCGTGGTCGACCGAGGGGCTACGGCAATAGTACTTAACCCCTGGGAGCTGATTGTGCCCGGGGAGACCTCCGCCACGCTGCCGTTCGCCACGGCGATCTCCTGCACTAGCTTTCGGGACTGGCTCTATCACAAGGAATGCTTCGCCCGCGGGCCCGCGCTCGTGGAGGGCTTGACAGAGCCAGGCCTCATGAACTGGCGCTACTACGGTGCAGTGCTCCCCCGTTATCTGTTGCAGGGAGACGCCGACGAAGTCGCCGCCTTCGCCGTCGCCATCGGCTTCCCCTGTCCAGGTGGGTACGTTTCGGGCCTGCTCGCCGCCCGTTTCCGCCTGGGGCAGGGGCGGGTCGTCGTCAGTACCTTCGACCTTCTGGCCCATCTCGGCTCTCTTGTCGTTGCCGACCAGATGATGGCCAACCTCCTGCGTTACGCCACGTCATGAGCCCAAGCCCAGCCGACGCCGGCTCGCAAACCACCCGCGACGCGCCACCCGCGCCAGCTCAAGAACGAGCTCGCCTCTGCTGGGCCGGGCGCACCGGTGCCGCTATGGCCCGTACATACTTACCCGTTTGCGTTCCTGTACCAATATCCCGGATCGGAATACAAGGTGATCATTAGCAGCTCTTCCGGCGCGCGCGCGGGTGTCGCCCTCAGGACCGCGCCCCCTCCGGGCAGCGCGCGTCCCCGGAGGCGTCGCATGTCGCGGACGCTCAAAGCATGGGCCTTTCTGGCCCCGACATTTATCTTTGTCGGCACCTTCTGCTACTGGCCCGCCATCCGGGCCCTCGAAGGCGCCTTCACGTCGTGGGACGGAGTATCAGCTCCGAAATGGATCGGGCTCAAGAACTTCTACCAGCTCTTCCATGACAGCGTCTTTTTGGGCTCCTTCCTCCATTTGCTCTGGTGGTCCCTCATCGGGATCCCGGTCGGTATGGGAGCGAGCCTGCTGGTGGCGCTCCTCATCTACCGCCTAGACAGTAAAAGGGCGCAGTATTGGTTCCGAGTGGCCTTCGCCCTTACCCTTTGCTTACCTGGTATAGTAGGCATCCTCACGTGGGAGAACTTCTACGAGATCGGCGGGGTAATCGACACTCTTCTCAGCGACGTGGGGCTGGGGCGGTTTGATACTGCGTGGTTGGCAAATCCCCACACCGCTCTGGGCGCGCTCATCTTCATGGGCTTTCCCTGGGTGGGTGCTTTCGCCATGCTCGTTTTCTACGCCGGCCTGCAGAGCATCCCGGGAGAAATCATTGACGCCGCTTCCGTCGATGGCATCTCATCCCTAAGGCGGGTCTGGCACGTGGAACTGCCCCTCATAAAGGGGCAGTTGAAGGTGATCCTCATCCTGTCCATCATCGGGATAACACAAAATCTTCTCCCGCCCCTGCTCCTTACCGGTGGAGGACCGGCTAACACCACCTGGGTACCAGTGCTGTACATGTACGAAAATGCCTTCCAGTACGCTCAGATGGGTTACGCCCTCTCTATCGCCTTTATACTGTTCGTGGTCTCATTGGTCCTGGCTCTCGTCACTATGCGGTACCTCCGTAGCGACAACGAGACGAGGAGGAGGGTTGCATGACTGGTCATAACCATGGTAACTGGGCGGTCCGGGTGCCCCATTATTTCGCCTTGACCGTCATCGGGGTACTTGCGCTTTTCCCTATGTGGTTCATGGCCGTCACGGGGCTGAAGAACGGGATCCAGTTAGAGCAGAACCCGTTCAGTCTGGCCATCGCCCAGCCGTTCGGGACATTTTACCGCCAGGCCTGGGACTACATAGATGGTGACATGCTGCGCACGGTCCTGATAACGGCCGCCAGCGTAGTGGGCATAACGGTCCTCGGGATGTTGAGCGCCTACGCGTTCGCACGTATGGAGTTCCTCGGGAGCACCGTATTGTTCTATGTAGTTTTCGGGCTCTTGTTGATACCCAGCTTCCTCACTCTCATACCCCTGTTCCTCGAGGTCAGAGGCATGGGCCTGATCGATAACCCGGCGGCTTTGATCTTGCCCTATATAGCCGGAGGGCAGGCCTTTGCCATCTTCGTGTTCCGCTCGTCCATACAAGGCATCCCCGAGGAGTTCTTCGAGGCGGCACGGATCGACGGCGCCACCCACCTCAGGATGCTGCTCCGCATTGCCGCGCCGTTGTCGCGGCCGATCATGATCGCCGTCGGGCTCCTCAACGTGACTGCGATATGGGGCGATTACGTCTTCCCGAGCCTCGTGCTGCCAGTCTCTCGCCAGACAGCAGCCATGGCGGTCGGTAACTTCCAGCCGCCGCCTTCGGTCCCTGACATCAATGTCGTCAATTTGCAGTTCGCTGCCTACACGATCGTTTCGGTACCCATAATACTGCTATTTATCTTTTTCATACGCTACTTTATCGCTGGATTGGCTACGGGTGCCGTGAAGATGTGAGCTCTCACCAGCTCATAATCAATGCAACAATAACTAAAGGAGGAACAGCTAGCATCATGACAGCAAATTCATCAACAACTAAAAGAACGAAACGGGCCACCAAGGCCTGGGGTTGCGCTATGAGTGCCGCCGTCCTGGCTGGTGGCGTGACGGCCACGCTGTCCAGCACGGCGAGCGCCACGGGCATACCCAACCTGACCTACAAGGGTACGATCTCGATGTTCGCCTCCACCTACACACCCCCGATCACTGGGGTCAAGCAGGCGCCGGGCACTATCGCGGACCCCGAGATGCAGGCCGCCGCGAACGCGTTCGAGAAAATGTACCCCGGGATCAAGATCGACTTCGTGCCGGGAGCCCGCGAGTTCGGGACCCCTACCTGGTATGTTTCCGAGGCAGCCGCCGGTAACCTGCCCGATGTTACTTGGGTGCCTGGTTATTATGTCAACGTAACCTTACCCACCGGTCTGTTCCAGGACTTGACGCCGGCGTTCAATCAACCCAACCCCTTCATCCCCGGTAACACGAAATGGATCAGCACGATGAACGCGGTTGCGTTGCGTGCGGATACCGTGCCCGGGAACACGCCGGGTACGAGCGGCATATACGTGGTGAACGGGGACTGGGGTGGCATCGGGTTTTATTACAATAAAAACCTGTTCCGTGAGGCGGGCATCACCGGCCCCCCGACGACATGGAACCAGCTCCAACAAGACTCCGTACAGATAGACGTGCGCCTGGCCTCAAAGCACATTTACGCCGGTGCGGCGATCGCACCGTACATGTACAACTGGCTCGCGCATATTCTCGGGGCAAACTACCTGGGTTTGGGCAAGATGTCAACGATATTCAAGATCCCTGCTCCCTACGCCGCCGCCTATCAGTCGTATTTCTACGCCAATGATGGCGACTGGTTGAACCCTGCAAAGAACCCAGCGCTGACCACTTGGTTCCCATTAGGCAAGGCGCTCATGGACACCTGGGCCCCCAAGGACGTAGACGTCCCCTTCACCAGCGGTGCCTCGGTGGACGGTAGCACGTTCTTCCTGGGCCAGCAGGTGGCGTACGTGTTCATCAACGGGTACGCCATCCCGAGGGAAGTGGCCTCTCTTCCGAAGTCCCAGCAGTTCCCGGTCGGGTATTTTGAGCTCACGAGCTTGAAGGGGACCTCGCCCTATGCGACGGATCTGTCGACATGGCAGGACAACGGGGGGCCGACCCAGAGCTTCCAATACGGCATTGCGTCGTCCAAATCCGATAGGTCGATGACCCCAGCGAAAACCCAGGCCGCCACGGCGTGGCTGCAGTTCATCTCGTCGCCGAAGTGGAACTCGTTGATCGTAAACGCCGAGGGTAACGACCTACCGATCATCCAGGGCGCGACGGCATCGCCGCAATTGCAGCCGATCCTGACCCAGTTGAACTCGGAGTCGAAGTATTACTACCCCATGGCCCTCTTCGACAGCTTGACGTCGTCCTCCTTCCAGACAATCGATGGCCTCTACCTCGAGTACGTAGACGGTTATATCTCGTTGGGGACGGCCTTGTCGGAGTACGACACCGATGCTGCGTCGATCATCAGCGCCTACAACGCCCAGCATCCCCAGCTCGTGGCGGAGACGGTCGCCTACGAGAACAAGGTGCTCGGGATCAAGTAGTACCTACGTAGTAGCTGTATTGCCGGTCAGGCCGGTGTTGGTTTCGCGGGTAACGGGGGGACGGGTCTTGCCGAGCGTCCCCCCGCTTACTCCGTCCAGGAGGGCTCTTGGATGTTTAATGGCCCACCCCGGCACTACCCACTGAGCAATAACCCCGGCGAGCGGCGTACGCGGCACGCATTGCTCTGGCGAGGAACTTGTAGTAGCCGGTCTCGGGCAGAAGGGCAGTGAACATTGCGGAACCATGCACATGGCCGAGGAACCGCCGTTGCACGGTGACTATGCCGGCCTCGACGAGGCGTCGGGCGTATGCCTCGGCCTCGTCGCGGTGGGGGTCGAACTCCATGGTCACCACGAGCGCGGGCGGTAGCCCACAAAGGTCGGGGGAAAAAAGAGGCGATACGTAAGGGTGCCGGGGGTCGACCATGCCGCCGAGGTAGTGCTCGCGTTGAGTTCGCATCCCCGCCCGGCTCAGCAGATAGCCTTCGGCGAACTCCTCGACGGACGGTTGGCTTCCCGTGAGGTCGGTCACTGCCACCGAAAGGACTTGCAGGGAGATCTCGGGCCCTCGCCGGTCCCGGGCCATCAGTGCGACAACAGCAGCCAGGTTAGCTCCCGCCGACTCGCCTCCGATCGAGATCATGGCGGGCTCGCCGCCGAGCTCGGAGGCGTGCTCTGCCACCCAGCAGAGCGCCGCGTAGCAGTCCTCGGCGGGGATAGGGAACCGGTGCTCGGGGGCGAGCCGGTACCCGACAGAAACGACAAGGGCACCCGATGCCACGCAGATCTCCCGGCATGAGATGTCGGATCCCTCTATGCTGCCCAGCCAGAAACCTCCCCCATGCAGGTAAACGTGCACCGGGAACGGCCCTTTCCCTTCGGGCCGGTAGCACCTGAGCGGGATCTCGGCACCTTCCACCGGTACTTGCGAGTCCAAGGTCGCGGCGGGCTCGGGCCCCGGCCGGTAGTAGGCGTCGCGAAGGCGCTGCTGGAACTCGGTGGACCGAGCGCGCGCCTCGCTCACTGGCAACTCCAGGCGAGGCCTTGCGGCGTCTATCTCTAACACTGCCACGAGGCGCGGGTCGAGAGTCATCGCGTAGTAATTGTAGGCAGCACTGGATGATCTCGAGGTCATCGCGCCCCGGGAGGCCGGGGAAGGGCGTTGCCGGCAAGGTCTGGTACCAGAACCGGGGCCGGCAGCCTGAGTTTCCCGCGTTGACCGCTGAGAGTGGTGACCATGGTCTGAGGCAAGGAACGGCTATCAGGGCGGGGACCCTAAAAGCAGCAGCCGGCGCGCCCCAGAGCGTATTATAGTCGGTGTCGACGGGTTAGCTCTGTCGTTTTAGAGAGGCTGACGTGACCGATCTTCAGGTTGACGGCCCCGTGATCGGTCCAGCGCGCCGACGTGTCCTGGCGGACGAGGTCGCCGATGCAATTCGCAATGCAATATTCGCTGGTCAGATCGATCTTGGGCAACGGCTGGTCGAGGAAGAAATGGCGTCCAGTCTGAACGTTAGCCGCGGCCCGGTGCGTGAGGCACTGGTACTTCTGGCACAGGAAGGCCTCGTGTGCATGGAACGCCACCGGGGGGCGACAGTGGCGCAGCTGGACCTCAGGGGTGTCCACGAGATTTACAGTCTGCGCACGTCGCTGGAACGTCTGGCGGCCGAGTGCATTTGCTGTCGTGCCTCCGCGGAGGACTTCGGGCGCATCGCCGCTGTCCTAGAGCGGTTCGACCAGCTGCCTCGCCCGTTGACGCGTTCTAGTGTGGCTGGCCTTGACCTGGCTTTCCACGATGCCGTTTTCCTAGCGGCTCACCATGAGCGGCTCTACCGGGCATGGCTTTCGCTGCGCTCGCAGATCTTCCTTTATTTGGTGCACCGAGGAGCGTTGCGTCAGGATTTTGGGCAGTCGTGGCTCAAAGAGCATGAAGATCTCCTCGAGGTGCTGGTGCGTCGTAAACGGGGCCCGGCGCTCAAGCTCGTGGAGGACCATATCGAGGGCCCTTATCAGCGCGTCCTCCAAGCCAATCGTGATCCCTCAGCGCCATGACAGGGCTCGTCGACCACGCTGGCGGAGACATTCAAAGCCGACATAAATTGCCATAGGGTCACGGTGAAGAGCACGTCGGCGAGCGTACTGGCGGAGCTGCTCTCGCCTCACTGAACGCCAGGCCGCCGATCACGGCACCCGCGACTGCCTCGGACGGGAACCGATCGACGGAGCACGTCTGTGTCGGAGTAAGCTGTTTATTGTAGACAAGAATACAAGAGCGCCGGCTCGACAGGGTGGCGCCTAAGGAGGAGGGTCATCACGTGCGCTTGGCCACAGTGAGCTACGAGGGCCGGTCTCACGCCGCCCGGGTGGAGGACGACCACGTCGACTTGTTGCCGGTGGCGGACGTCGGAGCCTTGCTGGCCGCCCCGGGCGGATTGGAGGGAGCGCGTGGCGCGACGGCGACGGCGCACGTCCCCAAGGATGCCGTGCGCACCCAGACGCTTGTGCCCCGTCCGCCCAAGGTGCTGTGCATCGGGCAGAACTATCTTAAACATATCGAGGAGACCGGCTCGACACGGCCCGACTATCCCACGGTGTTCGCTAAGTTCGCCCGGGCTCTGATCGGCGACGGTGACGCCATCATGCTGCCGTCGATCTCCACTCGAGTGGATTGGGAAGTAGAGCTCGTCATCGTCATCGGCCGAGAGGTACGCGATGCCACCACCGAAGAGGCGGCGGCGGCGATCGGCGGTTTCACTGTCGGCAACGACATCTCCGCTCGCGACCTTCAGGGCCGGACCTCACAGTGGTTGCAGGGAAAGACGTGCGAGTCGACCACGCCGGTCGGGCCGTGCATGACGACCAGCGACGTCACGGGCGTCGAGCCCGACCTGGCCATCAGCTGTGCTGTCGATGGAGTGGTGCGACAACAATCGCGGACCTCCGATTTGCTGTTCAAACCGGTGGCGCTGGTGGAGTACCTCAGCCGTATCCTCACCCTCGACCCGGGCGACCTCATCTTCACCGGTACCCCGGGCGGGGTCGGCCAAGGCATGTCGCCCCCCGTGTTCCTCCACGAGGGGCAGACGGTTACGTCCTCCGTCGAAAGCATCGGCCGCCTCGTCAACCCTTGTCGCGCCGCGTGACATGGGCGCCTAGCGGGGAACCGGTTGCGCAGCGTGCCGCGGCTGTACAATAGCTGGTCCTTACGGGTAGCGATGCATCCTTAGAGAGGCTGACGTGACCGATCTCGTCGTTGGGGGGCCCATGGTCGGTCCGGCGCGTCGGCGCGTGCTGGCGGACGAGGTGGCGGACGCAATTCGGAATGCCATTTTTGCCGGCCGGATCGATCTCGGGCAGCGGCTCGTCGAGGAAGAGCTGGCATCCATGTTGAACGTCAGCCGCGGGCCCGTGCGCGAGGCGCTGGTGGTACTTTCCCAGGAGGGGCTCGTCCATATGGAGCGCCACCGGGGGGCGACGGTGGCGCAGCTGGGTCTCGATGAGGTCCACGAAATTTACACCCTGCGCATGGCGCTCGAACGTCTCGCCGCCGAGTGTATTTGCCGTCAGGCCACGAACGCCGACTTCGACTGCATCGCCGCCGTGCTTCAGCAGTTCGACAAGCTGCCGCGACCTCTAACGCGGTCCAAGGTAGCCGGGCTCGACGTTGCTTTCCATGACGCCATTTTCCAGGCGGCTCACCACGAGCGACTTTACCGTGCGTGGCTCTCGCTGCGCTCGCAGATTTTCCTCTACTTAGTGTTCCGTGGAGCGCTACGTCACGACTTCGCACAGTCGTGGTTGAAAGATCATGAGGATCTCCTCGAGGTGTTGACGCGCCGTAAGCGGGCCCCGGCCGTGAAGCTTGTAGAAGCCCATATCGAGGGCACTTACCAGCGCGTCCTCCAAGCAAATCGAGAGCCCCCCGACGAGCTCTGACCCCGCGCGTTTATAGCAAAGCTTCCCGCACCAGC